>Ga0308165_1002917_pt1 | contig 19328 bp, 18 predicted proteins | sample PhyWR2_FD_201032 | JGI IMG/M metagenome (GOLD analysis project Ga0308165, IMG submission 201032) | Phyllosphere microbial communities from UC Gill Tract Community Farm, Albany, California, United States - DLSLW.R2 | ecosystem: Host-associated > Plants > Phyllosphere > Unclassified | place: USA...
TGGCGACCAGGGTAAAGGGAGCTGCTTTGCTACCTACTTGTGGGATCTGACCAGAAACTTTTACCGGGTTACCTTGAAAATGAACTGTTTGTGACATGTCAACTTTTCCTTTTACATTGAATTAACACTTGAGGCAGTGTATTCCAGGATTCGGTGAATGAATATAAAAAACTCGCGTTATCTGTAAAACTTCAGCTATCAGAGCCATTTTTCTCTAAAACGAGGGAACATGAGAACAGTTAAAACTTATCCGCAAAGCTTTTCACTACATACCCCATTTGTTATTGCTCGAGGGATGCGAACAGAGGCACGGGTAGTGGTGGTGGAAATAACCGCAAATGGTCTGTCTGGGATCGGGGAATGTACTCCTTATCCCCGCTATGGTGAGAGTGAAGAAACCGTGCTGGCCCAAATTCAGACGGTTATTCCCGCTCTTGAACAAGGTCTTAGCCGTGACCAGCTGCAAACACTGCTTCCTGCTGGTGCGGCGAGAAATGCCGTGGACAGCGCACTCTGGAGTCTGGAGGCGGCACAAACGGGAACCCATATTGCCTCGTTAGCCGGCGTCTGTTTACCGACACACATTATCACTGCCCAAACCGTGAGTATTGGCAGCCCGGAACAGATGGCAGCCTCTGCGACTCGGCTATGGGAAAAAGGGGCCTCATTACTGAAGGTGAAGCTGGATAATCACCAGGTAAACGAACGTATTACGGCAATTCGCACCGCGGTTCCTGATGCCACGCTGATCGTTGATGCCAATGAGTCATGGACTCCCGACGATCTTGAGTCGCGTTGCCAGCTGCTGGCTGAATTGAAGGTCGCGATGCTGGAGCAGCCGCTCCCGGCGCATCAAGATGAAGCCTTAGCCCTGTTTACCCATCCTCTGCCTGTTTGCGCTGATGAAAGTTGCCACACGCGAGCCAGTCTTCAGGCTCTGGCAGGGCGTTATGAAATGGTCAATATTAAACTGGATAAAACCGGGGGACTGACGGAAGCTTTACTGCTTGTCAGCCTGGCACGTGAGCAGGGGTTTGAAATTATGGTGGGCTGCATGCTCTGTAGTTCCCGAGCGATTGCCGCTGTTCTTCCCATTGTAATCAGTGCACGTTTTGCCGATCTTGATGGCCCAACCTGGCTCTCAGAGGATGTGCAGCCAGGGTTAGCGTTTGCCTGCGGCAGCCTCTCTGTTTAACGGGCTGACCAGTGCAATAAATTTATCATAGCCGCGAGATAACGCTCGCTGGCCTCATCTGCCGATATCGGAGGGAATTCGGCAGTAATACAGGGTAAGGCCTGCTCGGCACACCAGCTACCAAAAGAACCCGGCGTTGCATATCCGACATCACTGACCAGCGGTAACTGGAAGTTTTCCGCCAGCCATTGCCCCAGTGCGGTATGCTCGGGATCGTCAATACAGCCAAGGGGGTCATGAAACGAAACAATCCACGCGGGTTGTAACGTTGTAATCAACTGGCACAGCGCCTGGGTTTCAGGTTCAGAAGCCGGTCTCTGGCCAGTGGAAAGAATGACATCCCGCTCAGTTGCCTGACTATTCCAGCGGTACACCGTTTCGCCTGGCTGCCAGTTGGTGCTGGCAAAATTACGATTAAGATCGACGCCATTAGCATTAGCACGCAGACCGAGCTGACAACCATCAGGGTTGACGGCCAGCACCACATGATGATGACGAGCACCTGGCTCTAGTGTGCGTAATGCACAAGAGAGTGTCACCATAGCTGCATTCTCATCGCCATGGGTTCCGGCAATAATCAGCCCAGTATGACGACTGACGGCCGTTGCCGGGAAATAGAGTAACGGAGCACCTAATACCGAATTTCCATACTGTTCACAGCCTGCAGGTAAATGGCCGCGTTGATGGCGAGGGCGAGTGAGGGTCATAATCATCCTTATATACCCAAGCAATTTGAAGTATGACGGGTATAAATAACCAACTGATGTGTCGTATTAATATCATGTTTGACCAGAAACTCCGCTGACGCAAGCCACGGATAAGAAAAATCAGCATGTTGATACAATATTTAACCACCGCTATTTTCAGAGATGTGACAGTTTCCCTGGAATTAAATTAACAATTTACGTTACAGTGACCCTATTGACTCTTTTACGCATGGCTCTGATACGGATAGAAAAATGATGAAAATAACACGTCGGTTTAGTTGTTGTGCATTGGCTCTGGCTGCGCTGCTTCAGCCCGCCTGGGCAGCAGAGGTGCCCGCAGGGACCCAACTCGCTGAGGACCAGGAATTAGTCCGCCATATTAAAGACGAACCCGCCAGTCTTGATCCGGCTAAAATCGTCGGTTTACCCGAGATTCAGGTCATTCGTGATTTATTTGAAGGGCTGACGAATCAGACTGAGCAAGGTGAAATCGTGCCGGGCGTAGCTTCACGCTGGCAAAGTAATGATAACCGCACGTGGATTTTTACATTACGCGATAATGCGCGCTGGTCTGATGGCAGTCCGCTGACGGCACAGGATTTTGTTTATAGCTGGCAGCGCCTGGTAGACCCAGCCAATACCTCATCTTTTGCCTGGTTTGCGGCGCTGGCGGGTATTCTTAATGCCCAGGATATTATTGATGGAAAAATGCCAGCCGATAAGCTGGGCGTGACGGCAATAGACGACAAAACGCTGCGTATCCAGCTTGATAAACCGGTACCGTACTTTCCAAGTCTGACCGTCAATGCCTCTCTCTATCCTGTGCCACGCCATATTATCGAACAGTATGGTAATGAGTGGACTAAACCAGGGAAACTGGTCGGTAACGGAGCCTATAAGTTACAAGATCGCGTTGTTAATGAAAAATTGGTGGCAGTACGTAATGCTAACTACTGGGATAACGATAAAACAGTTCTGAATAAAGTCACCTTTGTTCCTATTAATCAGGAGTCTGCCGCTACAAAACGTTATCTGGCAGGTGATATCGATATCACAGAGTCTTTCCCAAAAGCGTTGTATCAAAAACTCCAGCAAGATATTCCGGACGAAGTTTATACTCCGCCACAACTCGGCACCTATTACTACGCGTTTAATACCGAGAAAGGGCCAACGGCAGATGTCAGAGTCCGTCAGGCACTGAATATGACGATAGATCGCCGGGTGATGGCCGATAAAGTACTGGGAACGGGTGAAAAACCGGCCTGGCGCTTTACCCCGGAAGTGACAGCAGGTTTCACTCCAGACCGTTCACCGTTTGAAGATATGAGCCAGGAAGAACTTAATGCCCAGGCCAGGATGTTATTGCGTGCCGCAGGCTATGGGCCCAATAAACCACTGGATCTGACGCTGCTCTATAACACCTCTGAAAACCATCAGAAAATCGCCATTGCCATCGCCGCGATGTGGAAGAAAAACCTTGGTGTAGACGTCAAGTTACAAAACCAGGAGTGGAAAACCTATATCGACAGCCGTACCAGCGGGAATTTTGATGTTATCCGCGCCTCCTGGGTAGGCGATTATAACGAACCTTCAACCTTCTTAACTCTGCTGGGATCGACGCATAGCGGCAATATCTCACGGTTTAAATCACCTGCCTATGACAAAATACTGAGCCAGGCAGCAGTTGAAACCACCGCTGAAGCACGTAATGAAGACTACAATCTGGCTGAAAAGATATTGCTGGAACAAGCGCCAATAGCGCCTATCTATCAATATACCAATGGACGACTGATTAAACCTTGGTTAAAAGGCTATCCCATTAATAATCCAGAAGATATCGCCTATAGTCGGACCATGTATATCATTAAACATTAATGCCAGCTGGTCGGGATTAATCTTATGTAAATCCAGTAATGGCGCGGTTTACCGCGCCATTACCTATTTTTCGCCATCGACTAATGCACATCAAATTCAGATGTCATTGTCTTTAAGTTATTTTAAATAACAAAAAACGACCTTTTTTACGAAATTTAATCTTACACAGTAAAAAATGACTTTCGTCAATCTTGAGGATATCGTCAGTTACTATATTGGTAAAATATAGATAAAATCGTCAAAATTTCAAAATGTGTTTGGCTATCTTCATCGAACGTGCACCGATCTTGACAGTTTTCATATTGCTCATTTATGAACAAAGGTATTCAATACAAGTACCAGCCAGAGCTGGCGGTTTCATCATGTGAATTAAGTCTGAGAGTTTTAAGCAGAGGTTCAATATGTTTAGCGAAGAAAAGGTGACTCAGATGGCGGCTTACCTGCTACTTAAGCATGGTGGGCGCATGGCATATCTGAAGTTAATGAAATTGCTTTATCTATCAAACCGTCGCTCGATTATTGAGCGAGGCCGGATGATGGGTGAGGATGCCTTATTTTCAATGAAGCATGGCCCAGTGATGTCGAACACACTGGACTTGATTCGTCATAAGCATAGAAAGGGTGGCAAGTATTGGTATAGCCTTCTAAAAACAGATGGCAATGACCTGGTGTTTCGCCATGATCCGAGAGAGGTTGATATTGATGAAGTTCTCGATCGTTTAAGTCGGTCAGATTTAAAAATTCTTGATGATGTCTATGCTAAATTTGGGCATATGAATCGCTTTGAACTTAGAGATATGACTCATCTCAAGGAATACTGTCCAGAATGGGAAGAAGCTGGAAACTCTAATCGGCCAATTGATCTTAAATCGATATTAATATATGAAGGGAAATCAGAGGAGGAGGCTAATAATATCATCCGCCATATGAGAGAATCAGAAGAGCTAATGGAATTAAGCTCTCAATTAAGATGAGTAAATATCAACCATACAGAAAAGGTACCGTTCTTGCGTTAAGTGGTAGTGTCGACCATTTACACGTTATATGCAATGATCCTGCATATTATACTATTAACGATTGTGATTGCGTTCTTGCTGTTAATATTTCTAGTGTGAAAATGGGGGTGCCCTATGATTCTACTTGCATCTTAACGGTTGGCGATCATCCTTTCGTACGACATGATAGTTATGTAGTTTATGAGCGAGCAGTTATCTGGAAAACGGGTAATATTGATAAAAAGGTTGAGGAAGGCAGTATAAAACCTCAGCCAGTAGATATGAAAGATGAGGTTTTTAGGCGAATTCTTGATGGTTTTGATATATCAGATGAAATTGAGCCTAAAATTAGGAAGTTTTGGAAAAACCATTGTTAAACTAGTAGTTATATTAGTCTGCTAAATCCACTGCTGTATTGATTCTCGTTCGTTATACATGACCATATTCCCATCTCTCAGGTTATATTATTAGTGTATATCACTCTATTTACGTGAGATAGTGCAGGTTTTCGTCAATATTAATCAATAATGCTGTATTCAATTCTTTTAGTATCTCAAGGATATATGGTGATGTGATTTTTATTCTTTGTTTTTCCGATTATTTAAAGGAAATAGAGGAAACAGACGTAACTTCAACGTCATTTTTATCAAAAAAAAGTTCAGGGTTATTTGTACCGAGTTCATTAATATCAGAATCAAGCATTCTTTTTATAAAGTGCTTTGGCACAGCCTTGACGACATCATTATGGTCACTAGAGTACTCGAGTTGATGGAAGGTCTTCAAAATAGTCTTCTGATTGTACGGTTTCTAAAACGGCTCACCGTACTCCTTGTGTGCGGAAGATGACGACATCAATTCGACTCGAACCCAGTGACTGCCAGCGTTGACGTATCAGTCTTATCGTCACTAGAGCCAGTCATCAATGATTCTATTGATCTATCCTGTCAAAAATAAAGAAATTACCCTGCAAACCCAAAGGTTTTAGATATAGTATTAAACTGAGAAGTTTTTTAGCGTATTGCATGTCGTCGAGATGGCTCACTTAATTATAAAATTAAGGATAAATAATGAATAAGAAAATAGAAAATTATACTGGACCTGCAGGAGGCTGGGGGGCGCTGAAAGCTGTCGCCGAGGCAATTCGCGGGCAAATGAATGAGGGGCATGATTTAATTGCCATGTTCGAAATGAATAAACCTCAAGGCTTTGATTGCCCCGGCTGTGCCTGGCCTGATCCTAAACACAGCGCGTCATTCGATATGTGTGAGAATGGGGCGAAGGCGATGGCCTGGGAAAGCACCAGCAAAAGAACCACGCCACAGTTTTTTAGCGAACATAGCGTAACCGAGCTGTTATCCTGGGATGATTATGATTTAGAAAATGAAGGGCGCTTAACGCATCCTTTAAAATACAATCAACAGACAGACCACTATGAAGAAATTAGCTGGGATGAGGCGTTTCAGCAGATAGGTCAGCGTCTGGCAGGCTACGACGATCCTGACGTGGTGGAGTTTTATACCTCAGGAAGAACCTCGAATGAAGCAGCATTTCTCTATCAGCTTTTCGCGCGCGAATATGGTACCAACAACTTTCCCGATTGCTCCAATATGTGCCATGAACCCACCAGTGTGGGTCTTGCGGCGGCAATAGGGATCGGCAAGGGGACCGTGCTGTTAGAAGATTTCGAAAAAGCCGATTTGGTTATCTGTATTGGTCACAATCCGGGGACTAACCACCCACGAATGTTAACCTCTTTGCGTGAGGTTTCTAAACGTGGTGGAAAGATAATTGCCATCAATCCGCTCAAGGAAAGAGGATTAGAGCGTTTTACCGCTCCGCAAGATCCGCTTGAGATGCTGACCTTACAGTCAACCGAATTAGCCTCTGACTATTATAAAGTTCGCATCGGCGGTGATACCGCGCTGATGAAAGGTGTGATGAAACAGCTGATTGAATGGGATGATATCGCTCGCCAGGATGGGCAGCCTGCGCTGTTAGACTATGCGTTTATTCAAGAACACACTTCTGGTTTTGAGGCGCTGAAGCGCGATGTACAGACCACATCCTGGGACGATATTGTTAAGCACAGCGGTATAATCCAGTCAGATATCGAACAGATTGCTGACGTTTATGCCCAGGCGAAGAATACGATTATTTGCTATGGCATGGGTATCACCCAGCATCAGCACGGTACGCAAAATATTCAGCAACTGGTCAATTTGCTGCTGCTTAAAGGTAATATCGGTCGTGAGGGTGCCGGAATTTGTCCGCTACGAGGTCACTCCAATGTCCAGGGCGATCGTACCGTAGGAATAACCGAAAAACCGAGCAAAGCCTTTTTACAAAAACTTGAGACACGATTTGGTTTTACACCGCCCGATAAATTCGGTCATGCCGCAGTAGCCAGTATGCAGGCCATATTTGAGGGCAGTGCACGGGCGTTAATTTGCATGGGTGGCAATCTGGCGGTAGCCATGCCAGATAAAGACGCCTGTTTTAGCGGCATGAAAAAGCTCGACCTGGCTGTGCATCTGGCCACTAAGTTAAATCGTTCTCATCTGTTAACCGCGCGTCATACCTTTCTGTTTCCCGTATTAGGCCGTACCGAGCGTGACCTACAGAAAAGCGGTGAGCAGGCAATAACCGTCGAAGACTCTATGTCGATGGTGCATGCTTCCCGCGGTAAACTAGAACCTGTTAGCCCTCACTTGAAGTCTGAGTGCGCCATTGTCGCGGGCCTTGCTCAAGCCACGTTGCCGAACAGTAAAGTGAACTGGCAACAGATGGTGGATGATTACGATCAGATACGCGATGCCATGGAGGCGGTGTTAAGCGGATTTGATAATTATAATAAAAGGATCCTGCAACCCGGTGGTTTTCATTTGACCAACTCGGCTTCTGAACGTAAATGGATGACCGCCTCAGGACGAGCGAACTTTTTCACTACCGAAGGGTTGCTGGAAGATCCAGAGTCGGCGAATGCCTGTGAACTGGTATTAGCAACGGTGCGCAGCCATGACCAATACAATACCACCATCTATGGCCTGAATGACCGTTATCGCGGCGTATTTGGCCAGCGTGATGTGCTATTTATCAGTCAGGACGAGGCGGTAAAACAGAAACTGGTTGCTGGTGACAGAGTTAATATTATTGCCCTGGATAAACAGCAGAACAAAACCCACCGACGGGTCGATAACCTGAAGATAGTGATTCACGATATGGCTGACCGCTGTGTGGCAACCTATTTTCCTGAATCGAATAATCTGATTGCCCTTAACAATTTCGACCCGCAAAGCGGCATCCCGGCGTATAAAAATATTCCTGTTGTCTTAGAAATCGCACAACGCGTTGTCGACAGTACCGAGTCGAACCTGACAGAGTAAAAGTATCGCGAGGATCCAGCCTGATGGGATCCTCGCGATGTTAATCCTGAATGTTAGCTGGTGTGTGCCGGTAGGTTCTGGAGTCTACGAAACCCATTCATTGCCGTAGCCACATAGCTGGCTGAACGATTGATAACTTCAACGGTAACTTTCATTCCGTCTACTGAAACAGTGTAGTTAGTTCGCGATTTTTGCCTGCCGTAGTTGCCGAATTTTGCATGATGGGTTGCCAGAGCTGCATCGCATGCCCGACTTGCTGCGGATGAGTGTTGACTACGATTAATCAGTTTCATAACGTCACCTGTAAACCGGAGGTGTTACCCTGCCGGAGATTATTAATCGGTGATATACCCGTTGTACTTCAAGTTGTCTGAGTCTGTCTGGCCCATTTCGCCTGCCAGCAACTTGAATTATTCAGAGCATATATCCAGGACGCATATCAATCAGAGTAATAGATAACAGATAGTACAATTCATCACTAATATGACAGTCTGATGTCACCAGCAGATATTTAACAGTTAACAGCAATGATTTTTTTCACAGCAGCGAGGGCGAAGGATGGGGTATCGAATTAATGGTGATTTCTCTAGCGTCATACTTCAAGTTATCTGAATAGTGTCTTCCTCCAGAGAATCGAACAGCTAGTTTACCTTAAACCAATCGCTATCTCGTCTTGGTCAGATGGACGAAAAATCTATTACAGCAATATTGTTCTATGGGACATTAGAAGGTTGTCAGCATACTTAATAAGGTAAATATGCTGACGTTTTTTTAATTAATACGATAAACTATCGGGCAGTTAATAATAATTCCTGCCGCTTTTGGCGATTTTCCGTCAACAAGACTAACAACTAATCCTTTAGATGCAGCATTCTCAATATCAAATGCATTTGTTAGTTTAGTCCTGTAACCTTGCTCAATCGCCTTATCAGTCCATTTTACAGGGAAAAGGCGCCACATAGGAGAATAATCAAGGTTGATTGTAGGTATGCCACCTAATACATTCAATGGACCATGGGATCCCTTATCAGATAATGCACTATTAACGCCCTGTCTGAATGGATTATCGATACCAGTTGGCCCGTTAGCAAAGGCATAAATACGTTCAGCAAATTCTCCTGGTGATGCATCCTCTAGAGAAAAAGGTAGTTTACTCAATGCTGGTGCATAAGTAGATGTTTCCAGTGCAGCAATGGTTTTATCATTAGAATCTGTTGAGATATAAAATACAGGCTTACCAAAGGTATAGCCCAAGGTCATTTTTAATGTAACAGATTTTTGTTCAGGACAAATACTGACGACCTTATCATGGACATATTTATGATCAACTGCCCCATGACACATTTTGTTCAGTTCTTCTTTTGATATGTTTTCTGCAATAGTCGGCATATTATACACCGCACTACCGTTACTTATTTTCACGAGAGGCGTGTAATCATTATCACCAACTGAGCCATATTGCGTTGATTTGGGAGGGAAATAATTTGGAGCTTTTCCAGGCTTGATATCTAACACGGGTGTAAAGTCGACTTTACCTTTATTAAAAATAACAGTCCCGTCTTGTGCCACCTGAGCCGAACGAGCATTTTGATCTGTCACACCATATGCCATTTTAGGAGAGTAAACAGCGCCGTGCAGTTGTGCTAAAGATAAGTCTGAGATATCTGTAATAATTGACCATACTTTTTCACCAGAAGGCAGTTTTCCTTCATAGAGTGGCAATGTCACAGTCCCTTTATTCAAGTCCACTTGTCCAGATTTCATTAGAAGTACCGGGCCAAGAAATGAAGGATTAATTTCAGATGGAGATGGCTGGGCTACTATAATATGTTCATCTGGATAGATGGATGCTGGCGCCGGGCGGCCTTCTTCAAGTGGGATTCCTTCCTGTCCTCGCTCTATTACTGCGGAGCATGCCAGGGAAGACCACAGCGATGCCAAAAAAAGACAATTAGCAATATTACTCTTGCGGAAAACGCTGTTTATTTTCTTCATACACTACCTCTTTTTAATAAAAACATTCTTACGGCTACATAAAAGAGCAATATAAGAATATGTCATCACGTAGTGAGAGAGCCAGCTTTTAACGTGTCAGCTAGGGTGTTTAGATCAATAAAAAGTGAATTCTTTTTTTAAAAAGGTTTTTTACTACGATGATAATTATAATTTCTTTAATTTATAATGACGAGTTGGCGAGAATAATCCTATTGATGTGACTGGTCGCGAATAATCTTATCGATGAGATCGGTTGCGAATAATCTTATCGATGAGATCGGTTGCGAATAATCCTATTGATGTAGCTGGTCGCGAGTAATCTTATTAATTCGGTTGGTTGCGAATAATCCTATTGATGCGGCTGGCAGAGAATACTTCAGTTCTTCTCAGGGATGATGAAGTAAAAATAAAGAGCATTTACAACGGCACCAGGGAGTGTCAGATATTTGACTCACTTGCAGATGATCTCTGCTGTGAGTTACTGGTAACGGTAATTTGATTAGTTATGTCAGCGTCATAGTGGCGAAGAATAAGTATTCGACTGGAAAAGCATATGATTATTTACTGAGATTCTGCCATGTCCGTTTATCTGAAGCCGAAGTGGTTTTTTATGTCTATTATCAATGCATTGTAAAATACTTTCATCTTTATCAATGGTAATGTTTTTCTTCTCCTTGTAAAAACAATATCCTTCATACGTCAAATTATCTGGGTGAAACATCCTCTACTCAGATTAATCCTTTGTAACAGAAATAAGTGCGGAGTAGTATCATTGCGGCTGATAGATTTTAAATATCAGGCTCAATACTATTGGGTACTACATAATATCAGGGTATTAGCCAATACCTCGCTCACAAAGGAGATAACAATGTCTAACGTAAAAGATTATGTCATTCCACTTAACGGCGTCTCACCAGAAGACTTGGCAGCACTAAAAGTATTATTTGAAGCCCACTCTACGCTGTTTAACGGCGCGATCCTTTCGGCCTATGGGGGCGATATTCGCTATGCAGTGGTGGATAACTCCTTCACCGTAACGAGTCTGTCAGACGGGCGGATTAAGTATCTGTGCCAGGTAAATTACTTCGCGCCTTGTCATGATCAAAATGATTTTTTCCAGGTCGAAGGGAGTGCTGATTATGATGTCGCGGAGGGGAATATCATTCTTAAGCTGGATGAAACGTTATGGAATGTAGAGTAACGGGACAGGAGATTAATTAACGCTTTTTCCGTCTAGCCTGCCACGGGTTATAGAGAAAATAAAACGCGATAGCACTTAGCAGGGGAAATGCCGCCAGTTGCAACCAAGGAATGATGGCATCGGGAGAGGGGGCTAATGCCCGGTCTAGCTGGGAGCCTAACAACAGATTTCCCGCCAGCACGGCAACGCCACCCGCTGTTGATAATGCCCCGTAGTGTGCGCCGAGTGTGTTTTTATCGGCGAACCCGGGGATCAGGTCTTTTGCTGAGGGAACTAATAGCATCTGGCTGATGGTCAGCAGCGTCACAAAACAGGCTGCCGGCAGTAACCGAAGCCAGGAGTCTTCAGGCTCGTGAGCAGCAAACAATGCCACACTCAGAAAAGACGTCGACAGCAGAAGGAAGCCGATGGGCATAATCTTTGCTGCACCTATTCGTCGGGCAAAGCGGGCAAGCGGAAGTTGAAAAAGAATAATCAGTACTGAGGCCAGAATAAACAAAGGGCCTAAGTCTTTTTCGCTGCCACCTGAGCGAGTAATTTCGACCGGAAGTGCCAGATACAACTGGTTATAACTCAGCAGCCATGAACTGTATGCGATGATAAAAATCACAAACCGGGGCTGGTGAAACGTTGTCCACCACGGCGCGATATGAAGTGACTTATTGCGAGGTGAGTCAGGGGGAAGACATAAATACAGTATGCCAAGCGCAATGATAAATATCGCAGCACCTGCCAGCGCTATCTCGCGAAAGCCAAATCCGGTCAGTAACGCCCCGGCTGCGGGGCCAATTACCGCCCCAAGCTCGCCGCAAACAGCAAACAGCGCAAACCACTCGGCACGACTCCGTTTCCCCTGGGTTTCACTGTCTGTACCGGCTTTAGCCAGTAAGGCTTCAATTGAGGGGGAGAAGAGTGCACCGCCAACGCCTGTCAGGCAAGCACCGAGAATAATGGGTGTGAGGCTTTCGCCAAGAGCCAGTAACAGATAGCCAGCGACGCGTATAACACAGCCGCAAAGAATAACACTGCGAGCGCCATAGCTATCTGAAAGTGCACCGCCAATGATAAACATGCCTTGCTGGGAGAACGTTCTGAGTCCCAGAATCAGGCCAATCATTGCCCCGGAAAGCAACATATCGTCGCGAAGGAAAATCGCCAGAAAGGGAATGACGGCGTAGAAACCAATATTAAAAACAAACTGGCTGCCCAGTAATACGGGCGGCCAGAGACGGGTAGCAGGGCGCAGAAAATTCATTCAGTGCGTCTTATTCAGATAAGGTAATGAATGTGTTTTTTGCCATGAAACGCAGAAATTTCAATTCTGGTTTTTACCCGGAAAACATCCCATAGCAATGCTTCCGTTAATATCTCTTCCGGTGTTCCACTGGCAATTATTTGTCCTTGTTGCATGACTATCAGCGCATCACAGAACATGGCCGCATGATTAAGGTCATGAATAGCGACAATACTGGTGACGGGGAGTTCGCTAATCAGCTTCATCAGTTGTATTTGATGATGGATGTCCAAGTGGTTAGTTGGCTCATCCAGCAGAATTTCGCTCGGGACTTGTGCCAGCGCTCTGGCAATATGAACCCGCTGCCGTTCGCCGCCTGACAAACTGAGCCAGCCCTGGTCAGATCTATCGAGCATATCGACTCTTTCCAGCGCGGAATCAACCGTCTGGTCATCAAGACTGCGCCAGCCAGAAAATGCGGTATGGTGTGGAATTCGGCCTAACTTTACCACATCACGCACACGCATATTAGAGTCGGTCATACCATGCTGTTCGACAAACGCAATACGCCTGGCCAGTTGCTTCTTAGCGAGCCGGGCAATATTTTGCCCATCCAGAGAAACAGTCCCGATATGAGGACGACGTAAACCGGCGAGAATACGCAGCAACGAAGATTTACCCGAGCCGTTAGGACCCAGTAAACCCACGGTTTGTCCCTGGGATACTGAAAGCGAGACATTATTTACAATGACCTTCTTACCTACCTTCCAGGTAATATTTTCAGCGGTGATACTCATCACTTGTTCCTTGAGCGGTAGATAATAACAGCAAAGAACGGTACCCCAACCAGAGCGGTAACCACACCAACTGGCAGGCTCTGTGGCGCGATTAGCATCCTGGACGCAATATCAGCCAGCACCATCAGAATAGCTCCCGCCAGGGCGCTGGCGATAAGCAAAGTGCGATGAAGCGGGCCGAAGAAGAAACGCATCATATGCGGCACAACCAGACCGACGAAACCAATAGAGCCAGCCATACTGACAATCGTGGCGGTCATCAGCGCGGTGGCGGTAAATAAAATCAGGCGAACCCAAGTGATATTAATACCTAAGGAAGCCGCGGCATCATCACCAAAGGTAAAAGCATCCAGCGCACGAGAATAATAAAGGCAAACGATCAGTCCAAGTGTGACCACCACTAATGCCAGTTGAAACTCAGGCCAGCGGACACCACTAAAGCTACCCAGCAGCCAGAACATCACGTCTCGCGCCTGCTGAGCGCTGGCGGAGGTGCTGATGGTATAGGCTGTCATGGCGCTAAAGAGTTGCGATGCGGCAACACCGGCCAGAATCGTACGTTCATTACCGCCACGTGCACCGTTGGTCAGTAAAGCCACAAAAGCAAAGGCCGCAAATGCACCCACAAACGCGCCGGCCGAAAGCGAAATAGCGCCAGCGCCAATACCGAGCACCACGACTAATACTGCACCTGTTGATGCCCCTGCAGAAACGCCCAAGACATAAGGTTCCGCCAGGGCATTCTTTAGTAAGCTCTGTAACACAGCACCACAGATAGCCAGCCCCGCACCACAGCAGGCAGCAACCAGTGCCCGGCTAAGACGAAAATCCCAAATAACACTTTCATAAATACGACTGAGTGGAACCTCGGTGAACCCGAGTCTATTGGTCAGCGCATCAAATACACTGCGTAACGGAATAGAGAGTTCACCGACGCTGACACCAATGGCGATAACGAGCAGCAGCACGACACAGGCTATCAGGGCTGAAGCCGTCAACAGTAAACCCTGGCGGGCCTGTTTAACCGCATGAGTCATCAGTTAAATTCCATTTCTCTGAGCTGTTTGGCAATCTGTTCTGCACCATAAATGGTACGAATAGTCGGGTTCATGGCCTGACCATCCATGACCACAATATGCCCTTTTTTAACGGCATCAAGCTGACTTACAGCGGGATCGCTTTTCAGAAATTTAATTTTTTCTTCGGCGCTATCAAGAGCCCAGCGATTACGATCGAGGCTGGAGACGACGATAACGTCCGGGTTAGCCGCGATGATACTTTCCCAGCCAACGGTTGGCCATTCAGCTTCAGCGGTGATGGCGTTATGTCCCGCCAGGACATTGGCAATAAAGCCGGAGGCACCATTTTTACCGCCTACATAGACATCTGAAGAAGGGGATGAGCTGGAAAACCAGAAGACATAAGACAGGTCTTTATTATTCTTATTAAATTCTGTCCGCAGGTCACTTTCACGCTTTTTAAAATCAGCTACGAGTGCATTACCACGATCTTCAACATTAAAAATGGTCGCTAAATCACTGATTTCTTTATATAGGAAAGACATGTTCCACAATTCCTGACGGCTGCCATACATATCACCGACCGATTTTTTGGTCGCGCAGACTCCCGGTGACATATAGCTATTGACGCCAACTGTCGCAAAATCTTCACGCTTGGCCACTTTACTTTCCGGACCCAGTAATAAAGGTAACTGAGCAGAAACAAAGTCGGGGTTCTGGGCAAGAATCGATTCGAGAGTGGGGATCTCTACCGTCAGTATTTTGACTTTCTCATTTTGTTTAGCCAGCTCTGGCAGCACTTTTGTTGGCCAGAATGCGCTGGCGACAACTTTATCTTCAAGACCCAGTAACAACAGAATTTCTGCTGTATTTTGTCCCAGGGCAACAACGCGCTCTGGTGCTTTAGTGAAGGTTTCCTGGTAGCCACAATTCTCAATGGTGACAGGGTAGGTGGTGGCAAATGCAGAGCTGACTGAAGTTAAAGCCAGCCCTAAAACACAGATAACCTTTTTCATATGATACTACCCTTGATAAGAATATTGTGATGACCCAGTCACCAGGTTTAAATGTAAATGAGAATTACTCATGCGCGCAGTTTTATACAGCGGCGAAGAAATAGTGTCAACTTATGTATGTCAGGGTCAGGTATCAGGTAAGTGATATGACAACGGAGAGAGTGTTATGGCGTGGTTCAGTCAGAACGGATTCGAGATACGTCTTGAGTGGGGCTTATCTGCTGTAGAGCACCTTGCGGGCGAGGCAGACTCACTTATCGACCCATGTTCATCTGCGATAGAACATCGACAACAAGGATTTGAAGAGAATATTATTCTCTGCCTTGAGGCCGATGTCAGCACCATGGAATGCCTGTTACAAGGTGATTTCTAGGGTGCCGGGCGACGATTATCGTCTATTACAGGTTAAACCGAAATAATGTTGGGCAACAATCAGGGCAGTTTAGTTACGGAAACGGACACTTCATATCCTAGCAAATACAATGCTTGTTCCAGCGTTTCGACCTTGGAGGCATGATCAACATCCAGTAAGCGGTCTATCTGCGGGCCTTTCTGATTTAATTTTCTCGCCAGATCAACTTTCCGTGTACCGGTATTAATCATGGCATTGTGTAGCGCTATTTTTAAACAGGTCAGCACGGGCAGGTGGATAGTGATATCGCCAGTCTCGGCTGGAGAGGGCGCAGGAACAGGGATCCGTGATTCTATCATGTCAGCAATAAATGCCGTCAGGCCATCTTTTGCTTCAAGTTCAACGTCATCTTCGGTTAACGCTGTGGAATAGAGGTCGGTAAAATCACGATAACTGATCTCATACTCTCCTGTTTCATCATCGAAGGATACCGTGATTGGATATCTGAACATATGTAACCCCTGTTTTTATATGGTGCTGTTAACGTTAATAACGAAAGATATTCGTGTTTGAGTGATTGATTGTAACACTGCAGGCCAACATTAAAGATAAAAAATAAAACAAAAATGTTGTATTTATTAACAGCAACAAGATAAGGATTTACTTGTCCGGGAACGGGTTGTGGCTTACGGTCGAAAAAAGCTAGACTGTGAATTGAGATATTAAGGATAAGGAAGGTAAAAGTGGATGTCATTAAAGGTAGCGAACTCAATGTGTCGGATGCAATTTTTGCCTGGCAACTGGATGGTAAAGGTGGCGCCAGACCTGTCGACAGTGACAGCATCATTGATAGTGAGCACCCTTGCTGGCTACATCTCAATTACACCCACCAGGAGAGCGCTAACTGGCTGGCATCAACGCCATTAATTCCTGATAACGTACGTGATGCTTTGACGGGTGAAGGTTTGCGTCCGCGCGTTTCCCGGCTGGGTGAAGGTTCATTAATTACGCTGCGTTGCGTTAATGGCAGTACTGAAGAGCGGCCTGAGCAAATGGTCGCGATGCCTTTATATATGAATGACCGTTTAATTATTACTACTTGCCAGCGAACCATACTGGCACTGGATGATGTGATAAGTGACCTTGCGACCGGCAGCGGCCCGACATCAAGTGGTAGCTGGCTGGTCAGCGTATGTGATGCATTAACTGACCATGCGAGTGATTTTGTTGAACATCTGCACGATATGGTTATTGATCTTGAAGATGACTTACTCGACCAAAAAATACCGCCGCGCGGTACCTTGGCACTATTACGTAAACAATTAATTGTGATGCGTCGTTATATGGCACCTCAGCGCGATGTTTATGCTCGCCTGGCCAACGACCGAATTAGCTGGCTGAGTGACGATCATCGCCGTTTAATGCAGGATATTGCCGACCGTCTGGGGAGAAGAGGGCTGGATGAGATTGACTCTTGTATTGCGCGTACTGCGGTCATGTCTGATGAAATCTCGCAGCTGATGCAAGAAGCATTGGGCAGAAGAACCTATACAATGTCACTGATGGCTATGGTCTTTTTACCCAGTACCTTTTTAACCGGACTGTTTGGTGTCAATCTTGGCGGTATTCCTGGCTCGGATGGAACCTTGGGTTTTAGTTTGTTTTGTATTGCACTGGTCGTGATTATCGGTTGTGTCGCTGGGTGGCTGTATCGCAGAAAATGGATTTGATCTCCTCCAGCCCTAAATGAACCCGTGCCCTGTTGCTAAACAACCATTAACTTGAGCAAAATCAAAAAATATATGATGTGTTTAGGGGATACTACATCTCGCAGGTGAATACAACGTCAAACAAGTGATGGACGTTGTGCTCCATATTTGTCTTACTTTCTTCTTAAGAATTAATGCATAGCACTGTTAATTCCGATGATGCCGACTTTTTTAAGTCGGCTTTTTTTTTATCGTGTGCCGGGTAAAACCCCTCCCGGACAGAGAGGGGGTGAAAACTACTTTATTTCCAGAATATCAAGACGTTGTACTGGTATATCATTATCTTCTTCAGGCTGCCAGCCAGCAGGTTGCAAAGGTAAATCCTCTCTGTCAAAGGCTAAATCCCCGCCATTGATAACTTCAGAGCCGTGAGTGATCGCTTTAAAATCAAACAACTCAGTATCACAGAGATGAGAAGGGACCACGTTTTGCATGGAGCTAAACAGCGTTTCTACCCGTCCAGGATACCGTTTGTCCCAGTCACGCAACATGTCACCGATGACCTGGCGTTGTAAATTAGGCTGTGAACCGCACAGATTACAAGGAATGATGGGATACTGACGCGCAATAGCAAAGCGTTCGATATCTTTTTCACGGCAATAGGCCAGGGGACGAATAACAATATGTTTTCCGTCATCACTCATCAGTTTTGGTGGCATGCCTTTCATTTTGCCGCCATAGAACATATTCAAAAACAGGGTCTGGACAATATCATCCCGATGATGGCCCAGTGCAATTTTGGTGGCACCTAATTCAGTCGCTGTGCGGTAAAGAATACCGCGACGCAAGCGGGAACAAAGTGAACAGGTGGTTTTACCTTCTGGGATCTTCTCTTTGACAATAGCATAGGTATTCTCAGTCACAATTTTGTATTCCACACCCTCATTTTCGAGATAGGCAGGCAGAATATGATCCGGGAAACCAGGCTGTTTTTGGTCAAGATTAACCGCTATCAGGCTAAAATTAATCGGCGCACTTTTCTGTAAGCTGCGCAGGATCTCAAGCATGGTATAGCTGTCTTTGCCGCCAGACAGGCAGACCATAATACGGTCGCCTTCTTCTATCATGTTATAGTCAGCAATCGCTTCGCCAACGTTACGGCGTAAGCGCTTCTGTAATTTATTCAGGTTGTACTGCTGCTTTCTATTTTCTTCTTTATTATCAATCATTTAACGTTTACTCAAGTATCAAATGGGACATAATTGGGACAAAATCGTTTTAAAATGCCAACTTTTCATTCAGCATTTCTACCTGTTCGTGATTCATCTCTTCTATCCATGCGGCATAGACTTCATAGACCATCTGCGCGTTTTCATGCCCCATCTGATTAGCAATAAAAGACGGGTTAACGCCTGCGGCCAAAATCCGCATGCGAAAGTGTGTCGTGTATGGTACGGATTGCGGCGACGAATACCAGCACGTTTTACAGCAGAATTCCAACGGTCACCGATGCTACTTAAAGAGTAATACGGTTTTTGCTCTGCATTCCTGACTTTCGGCATACATATAATATGTAAGGGTTGCTTCTCTGTGTGGCTGTTCTCACGATGATAAAAGATGATCTCAGCTTTCGGAAATTGATCTGTGAGTTTTTATTGGGCCGCCAGGACATTGATGGCTGGCTGAAGTCATGCGACTGTACATCCCGGTATCTGTTTTTGGCAGTCCTGACAGTAATAGATTGGTTTTATTATAAATCGAGAGAGATTGAACCTCCGCTCTCCCACGATCTACGCCAGTTATAGGATAAATCATGGAAGTCTCTTAGCGTTAAGCGGTCTGATTTATGC
>Ga0308165_1002920_pt1 | contig 19315 bp, 11 predicted proteins | sample PhyWR2_FD_201032 | JGI IMG/M metagenome (GOLD analysis project Ga0308165, IMG submission 201032) | Phyllosphere microbial communities from UC Gill Tract Community Farm, Albany, California, United States - DLSLW.R2 | ecosystem: Host-associated > Plants > Phyllosphere > Unclassified | place: USA...
CTTCCTCGCCGAAATGATCGCCCAGGGCTACCAGGAATCGGACATCGATTTCTTCGAAGTCGGCGGCGCCTTTGAAATGCCCCTGCACGCCAAGCTGCTTGCCAAGACCGGTCGCTACGCCGGCATCGTTGCTGCCGCACTGGTGGTCGACGGTGGCATCTACCGCCACGAATTCGTTGCCCAATCGGTGGTGAGCGGCCTGATGCAGGTTCAGCTGGAAACCGAAGTGCCGGTGTTCTCGGTGTCCCTGACCCCGCATCACTTCCACGCCGGCAGCGAACACCAGACCTTCTTCTACGAGCACTTTGTGCACAAAGGCCAGGAAGCTGCACGTACCTGCGCCGACACGCTGCACAAGGTGCGCGCGATCCGTCGCAGTGAGCAAAAACTGGCCGTCTGACCCCCTCAGCCCGTCAAAGAAACGCCCCGGCAAGTGCTCTTGCCGGGGCGTTTTTTTATTGGGGTCTGGCTTCGCACTAATTAATTACCCCCCTGCCCCCTGCGCCTTTCTATTTAGTAACGCTGACGCGCCGTACCGGCGACATTACTTGTTAGATAGGGAGATCTTCGCATGACCATTGCAGGCCAATACGAACTGGAAATAAACCAGATAACCGCCCAGGGATTCCAGATCATTCATGGGGCAGCCTGGGGGCAGAGACCTGTCCCCCCCAGCAATAACGAGCATCCTGACGCACAGGGGAGCATTGAGGTGCTGCTGCATTCGAGCAACCAACTGACGATCGAACGCAGGGTGAGCGCAGATGCGGATCAACTGATAGTCACCACGCAGGACCACGATGACGTCATTGTTCTGCGAAAGTATGTGCCCGAATCGGGGGCGATTCACACGATTGCCGTCAACCGGTCACACGCCGCGCTGCCGTCCACGACCGTCACGCTTGAGGTCAACGACGCAAAGTACTGCATCATCCCCGCCAGCCGGGATCAGGCGTTGGTGGTCATCACTCAGGGCGGCTCAGACGTTGTGCAGATCGATGACAGGATCGAAAACCCCGTCATCGTTGACACCGGCGAAGGCAACGACTTTGTGATCAGCACTGCTCCCCTTGCCAACATTTCTACCGGACCGGGTCATGACAGCGTGACGGTCTTCCAAGGGTCGAGCCATATCGAAACCGGGCCCGGCGACGATATGATCCTGGCGAAGTTTGATGCCAACATCACTGCGTATGGTGGTCCAGGGGACGATGAAATAGTCGCCGCCGGCGCCTCCTTCATCGATGGTGGCGACGGCAATGACTTCATCATCGGCGGCCACGGCCACAGCATTCTCAGTGGCGGCCCAGGCGACGACCACATCGAAGCCGGCGACGCTACCAACGTCATTTTTGCCGGTGAAGGAAGGAATGAAGTCACCTTGCTCAAGCCTGATGACATGACGTACCACAGCCTCCTGACCGAGCTGTCCATCAAGTTCCCGACCTCATCAGAGGAGTGGGACAGACTGAACGCGTTTGTCCCTGGCGAACCGGCGACGGGCAACCTTCAGGTCGAGCCCGGGAATATCCAGGAGAGCGGAGTGACGGTCGTAGGTAGCCCGCAGTTCGTTGAGCGCATCAACGATGACCTGCGGCTGCTGAACACTTCCCCGACCGGCCGACAACTGCTGGCCGTGCTGCAGAGGGCGGCGCTCGAGAGTGGTATCCCGGTTGCGATCAATGAGCTCAGTGACACGCCATCCACCAGGTTCAGCGCTGACCCCGCGACCCGCGACGGTGCGTTTATAGAGAATGGCCATCCAGGCACGCCCTCTTATGGAGGGCAAATAGGGTTGAACACCACTGACACCCGCTCCCATCAACCCAGCATCATCGCGCTGTTCCACCAGCTATGCCACGCGTATAACCACATTACCGGCACGCGACTGCACGGGTTCAGTGAGGCGGCCGCGGACGGCAACCAAGCACGTATTCAGGTTTCCAACGAAGAACTTCAAGCCCTGGGCCTGCCAACGTCCGCCGAACCGTTCGACTTCGATAACGACCCGGCCACCGCCCCAACCACGACCAACCCCGAACCGTTCAGCGAGAACGGCTTGCGCAGGGAGTTGGGCTTGCCGCCGCGCTTGCTGAGTGAGCACTACACCCTCTGAAACCTGCGCTCATCGTCCAGGCATGCGCTTTAAGCCAGGCCTGCCTCGGTGGTCGGCACAATCAGGATGCCCGCGCGCAAGCCATTCTTCACCTTCGGGTTGGGGAAGATAATGCGTGCACCCTCCTCCTCGATCACCCAGCGGGTCTTGGCCACGTCTTCGGCCAACAGGTAGCCCTGGGCCAACGGCGAGAAGTTTTCGACATCGGCGGGCAGGTGCATCAGGAAGGCATCGCTGTGCTTGATGACTTCACGGGAGACGGCAAACAGTTGCAGGCCATCCAGACTCTCGGTTTCGGGCTCGGTGCCTTCGATGAGCTGCTTCAGGCGGGTTTCCAGGCGAGAGACGTCCACGCCCTGGTTCTGCCCGAACGGCCGCGCCTTGCCCAGTTCCAGGGTAAAGGCCTCAGCGTCGAGTTGCTCATAGGTAAACGCAGTGAAGGTGATCGAGGTCTTGTTCTGCAGCAGCACCGCTTGCATGCCGGCAGCGTTCAGGCGTGCCAACTGGTGGCGAGAATGCTGGCGACCGTCCTTCCAGGGGTACAGGGCGAACTGTTCGATCTTCGAGCCACGGATGGCGGTGTGCAGGTCGTAATGCAGGCGCGAACGGCCAGGCAGGCTGAAGAAGCTGCGGGCCAATTGCTCCAGCTCGGCGGCGCGCATGGCTTCGGGACCGATGTTTTTTTCATGACGGCCGTTGAACAGCCGGTTGACGTCCAGTTCGAGGTAACGCTCGCCGCGGCGCATGGCCTCAGGGTTGCCGAACAGGAACAGAATACGGGTGCGGGGCTTGATCTCCCCTCGGGCAATGCCATGCAACAGGCGGTCGAGCAGCTCGATCGGCGCGGTTTCGTTGCCATGGATGCCGGACGACAGCAGCAGGTCGCTGCCGTTGTCCTTCGCCTCAGGCGGGCGCACTTCAAGCGCGCCCTCGCTGAGCCAGCGCATCTGCACGCCGTCGACAGTCAGTTGAATTTTTTGCGCCGGTTCGCGACCGGCGAGGGTCAGTTCAAGCAGTTTGCCAAGGGCGAGCATACGCAGCTTCCTTAGTGGTTGCAGCCTGGGCCGTGGACGTGATCGTCGTCATCACCTTCAACGTCGGCCGGTTCCATTTCCAGTTGCAGGCTCATCAGGTTGGTGGCCAGTGGACGCATCAGCAGGTTGGCGTACTCGGCATCGCCTTCTTCCACGTCCACGCCGATCAGCAGTTGGCCACGGCCATCGTGCTGGATCCAGATTTCCTTGCCCTGCCAGACCACGGCGACGCGGGTGCAGGAGGTTTCCAGCTGGGTGCCGTCGGTGTCTTCAAGAATCAGTTTCAGGGTGTCGGTGGTCATAAATTAGCTCTCAGCCATAGGTCGTAAAAGAAGGTGGCGTTAATTGATCTGGAAAGGATAAACCGAGCCCAGTTTAAGGATTTGCGTCAGTTCATCCAATGCCGTCCGGCACTCCAACAGCAATTGCGGGTCTGCCAGGTCGGTTTCGCGCAGGCTGTCGCGGTAGTGCTTGTCGACCCACTGGGTGAGCGTGTCGTACAACGGCGCGGTCATGATAACGCCTGGATTCACCGCCGCCAGTTCCGTTTCATTCAACGCCACACGTAAACGCAGGCATGCCGGGCCACCGCCGTTCTGCATACTTTGCTTGAGGTCGAACACCTTCACTTCACGGATCAGGCCACCGGTCGCGGTCAGGCTTTGCAAGTACTGCCAGACGCGCTCGTTGGCGCGGCATTCTTCCGGCACGATCAGCAGCATCGAGCCGTCGGCGCGGCTCAGCAACTGGCTGTTGAACAGGTAGGAACGTACCGCGTCTTCGACACTGACCTGAGCGCGGGGCACGCAGACGGACTGGAAGTTACCGCCCAACTTGCCCAGTTTGCCTTGCAGTTCGGCGAGCATCTGTTCGGTATTGAGAAAGGCATCCTCATGATAGAACAGCACTTCGCCGTTACCCACTGCGATCACGTCGTTATGGAACACACCGGCATCGATCACCGCCGGGTTCTGCTGGGCGTACACCACGCCGTCATCTTTCAGGCCATGCAAACGTGCGACGGCTTGAGACGCCTCAAGCGTCTGGCGAGCAGGGTATTTCTGCGGCGCCGGGTAACGGGGATCGAACGCGCTGCGACCAAACACGAAGAATTCGACGCCCGCCTCGCCATATTCACGGCAGAAGCGTGTGTGGTTGGCCGCGCCTTCATCACCGAATTGCGCCACGGCCGGCAACGCGGCGTGGTGGGCGAAGTGTTTATCATCGGCAAACATCGCCCCCAGCACGCGACTGGTGGTCGGGTGTTCGATGCTGCGGTGGTACTTGCAGTTGAGGTTGGCGGCGGTGAAATGCACGCGCCCGTCAAAGGTGTCGGCACTTGGGCTGACGGTGGCGGCGTTGGCTACCCACATGCTCGACGCCGAGCAGCTCGCGACCAGCAATGGCATCGCATCCTTGGCCGCCTGCTGGATCACTTGGGCGTCGCTGCCGCTGAAACCCAGGTTGCGCAAGGCAGCCACATCAGGACGTTCCTGAGGCGCCAACACACCTTGGACAAAGCCCATGTCCATCAGGGCTTTCATCTTTTGCAGGCCCTGCAACGCCGCTTCCTTGGGGTTGGAATGCTGTTGGCTGTTGCTCTGGGACGCGACGTTGCCGAAGGACAAGCCGCCGTAGTTATGGGTCGGCCCCACTAGACCGTCAAAATTGACTTCATAGGATTTCATCGGCGAGGCTCCACGAACATCTGTTTTTATAGGCAATCTTCAGCACACCACAGATCCAATGCGGGAGCGGGCTTGCTCGCGAAAGCGGTGCACCAGTCACCTCATACATCAACTGACAGACCGCATTCGCGAGCAAGCCCGCTTCCACATTTTTAGACCAGTGTTATGCCCGGGGTCAGCGTGGCTGGCAATACCAGGCTCGGGGTCTCAAGCGAGGCCACCGGGTACGCGCAGTAATCCGCGTCGTAATACGCACTGGCGCGATGGTTGCCCGACGCCCCCACCCCACCGAACGGCGCGGTACTGGCGGCGCCGGTCAGCTGTTTGTTCCAGTTGACGATACCGGCGCGGCTTTCCAGCCAGAACTGCTGGTAGCGCGCTTCGGAGTCCGACAACAAACCAGCGGCCAGGCCGTACTGGGTGTTGTTGGCCTCGGCAATCGCCGCTTCAAAATCAGCGTAGCGGATCACCTGCAACAACGGGCCGAACAGCTCCTCGTCTTCGCGCTCGGTGACGCCGGTCACGTCGATGATGCCAGGGGTCAGCAACGCGGCCTGGTCCTGGGGCTGGGTCATCTCCAGCAGCGCCACGGCGCCATTGGCCAACATCAGTTCCTGAGCGTCCATCAAGGCCTTGGCCGCTGCGAGGGAGATCACCGAGCCCATGAACGGCGCGGGTTGCTGATCAAATGCGCCCACCTCGATGGTCGAGCTGACCGCCACCAGGCGCGCCAGCAATGCGTCGCCCCAGGCGCCTTCCGGCACCAGCAAGCGGCGCGCACAGGTGCAGCGCTGGCCGGCAGAGATAAACGCCGACTGGATGATGGTGTAGACCGCTGCATCCACGTCGGCCACTTCGTCGACCACGAGCGGGTTGTTGCCGCCCATTTCCAGGGCCAGGATCTTGTCCGGACGCCCGGAGAATTGCTGATGCAGATGATTGCCGGTACGGCTGGAACCGGTGAAGAACAACCCGTCGATACCTGGGTTGGCCGCCAACGCGATGCCGGTTTCCCGCGCGCCTTGCAGCAGGTTCAATACGCCTGCCGGCAATCCGGCTTCGATCCAGCACTGCACGGTCAGCTCGGCAACCTTGGGGGTCAGCTCGCTCGGCTTGAACAGCACGGTATTGCCCGCCAGCAAGGCCGGGACGATATGCCCGTTCGGCAAGTGGCCAGGGAAGTTGTACGGGCCAAACACTGCCACCACACCGTGCGGCTTGTGGCGCAACACCGCAGTGGCGTCGCCCAGGGGGCCGCTCTTCTCGCCGGTACGCTCACGGTAGCTTTGCACCGAGATCGCGATCTTGTTCGCCATGCTGGTGACTTCGGTGGCCGACTCCCACAGCGGCTTGCCGGTTTCTTCCCCGATGCAACGGGCGATATCGTCGGCACGGCTTTTCAGGGTGGCAGCGAAGGCCTCCAGCACACTGATGCGCTCTTCCAGCGGACGCTTGGCCCACGCAGGGAACGCCTGGCGTGCCGCCTGCACAGCGGATTCGACCTGCTCGGCGGTGGCGCCATTGCCGGCCCACAGCACCTGCTGGGTCACCGGGTTGCGCGATTCAAACAGTTCACCCTGGCCGGCCAGCCAGCTCCCTGCGATATACAACGAATTCATTATTTCGACTCCCGAGCAGCGGACAACGGAACGGCACGCACTTGATCACCCACCACCAGTTGCAGGCGCTTGGCGGTCTGTGGATCGACCACCAGCGTGCCTGCCGCCAGACGGGCCGGTGCGGCGGTAATGCGGCACTCTTCACGCTTGCGGTTATGGATCAGGAACGGCGTGGCATCGTCCCCCGGCGTACCGATGGCCAACACCAGCGACTGGCTGTCACGCACGGCGCGGATCTTGGTGGTTTCACACTCCACCGCAGGTCCCGCGTCGAAGATGTCGACATAGCCCTGGTAGCTGAAGCCTTCGCTCTTGAGCATGCTCAAGGCGGGCTCAGTGTCCGGGTGGACCTTGCCGATCACATTGCGCGCGTCTTCAGACAGGAAGCAGCTGTACAGGGGAAACTTTGGCATCAGCTCGGCGATAAACGCCTTGTTGCCCACACCGGTGAGGTAATCGGCCTGGCTGAATTCCATCTTGAAGAAGTGCCGACCCAGGCTTTCCCAGAACGGCGAACGCCCGGCGTCGTTAGACACACCGCGCATCTCGGCGATGATCTTGTTGCCAAACAGGTGCGGGAATTCGGCGATAAACAGCAGACGTGCCTTGGCCAGCATGCGGCCGTTGAGGCCGGTGCGGTAATCTGCGTGCAGGAACAACGAACACAGCTCGGAATTGCCGGTGAGGTCGTTGGCCAGGAACAGCGTCGGGATCTCGCGGTAGATATTCAGCTCCTGGGAGGCGCTGACCGTCAGGCCGACCCGGAAGTTGTACCAGGGTTCACGCAGGCCAACGGCGCCGGCGATGGCGGAAATCCCCACCACGCGACCTTCGTCGTTTTCCAGCACGAACAGGTAGTCGGCATCACCACGCCCGGCGTCGCCGCGAAAGGTTTTCTCGGCCCAGCCTACCCGATGGGTCAGGCGCTCCTCGTTGGCCGGCAAGGTGGTGAGGCCAGTGCCGGTGCTGCGCCCCAGGGCTTCGGCCGCTGCGAGGTCCAACGTCACCGGCTTGCCGGGCGCATAGTCCAGCTCCAGCATCACCGCGCGGTAATCCTGCAACTGTGCGTTGCTCACCAGATACTGGCGGCCGACACCCTTGACCATCTCACCGATCTTCACCGGCACCACGCGGCTCTGGGCAATCGAGCGAATGCCCGAGACCCGTGCATGCAGCGTCGGGCCACCGTCGAAGATGTCGATGTAGTGATCGGTCTCGAAGCCTTCACGCATGAGGATGTCGAAGGTGATCTGCGCACGCGGGTGCACCTGGCCCATGGCTTCCTGGGCTTCGTCCGGCAGCAGCGGCACATAGATCGGGTAATGCGGCATCAATTCGGCGAGGAAGGTGCGGCTTTTCAGCCCGCACAGGCGCTCGGCGGCGGCGTAATTGAGGTCGAAGAAGTTGCGGCCGATGGCGTCCCAGAACGGCGAGTCACCGTTCTCGTCGCTGTAGCCGACGATCTCGGTCACCACAGAGTCGGCAAAGCGCTCGGGATGGCTGGCGACGAACAGCAGGCGGCCACGGGAATTGAGTTCCGACCACGGCGACCCCACCAGCTCCGGCACCACGTAGAAACTGGTGAGCAGGCTGTTGCCGGTAAGGTCGTGGCACTGGGAAAGCACGTGGATCTTGTTGTGGATCTTCAGCTCGCGGGAGGCGTGCACGAAGGTCTCGTTACGGAAGCTGTAGAAGGGTTCCGAGTAGCCAGCCGACGCGACGATGGCCGAGCAGCCGGCGAGCTTGCCGGTCTCGGTGTCTTCGAGCACGAAGAAATAACTCTCTTCGCCGTTGAAACTGACCTCTGCCGCGAAGGATGCTTCGCTGGCGGCGATCTTGTCGCTCAGTCGTTCCACATCGTCCGGCAAGGAGGTGACACCAATCGGGCTGTCCGCAGCCAGACGCTGTACCTCGCCCAGATCAGCCATTTGCGCGGGGCGCATCACCAGCATGGTGTCACTCCTTAACTCGAAAAACTCACAGGAAAAAATGCCGGACACGATCTTGAAAACGGTGAGGTCAAGTGTGGGAGCGGGCTTGCTCGCGAAAGCGCTGTGTCATTCAACATTTGAGGTGACTGAACCACTGCATTCGCGAGCAAGCCCGCTCCCACATTTGATCTCCACCGTTCCAACCAAGGGATCCGGCATACAAAATTTGTGTTCGGCACCGGGATTACCAGGCACCGATCGGTCCATCAGGCTTGCGTCAACGTCTTCACAGCACGTTCAAAACGGTCCAGGCCTTCCTTGATGTCCGCGTCTTCCACCACCAGGCTCGGCGCGAAACGCACCACGTCGGGGCCGGCTTGCAGGATCATCAGGTTTTCTTTCTCGGCCGCGTTGAACACGTCCTTGGCCTTGCCCTTGAACGCGTCGCTCAGCACGCAACCGAGCAGCAGGCCCATGCCGCGCACTTCGGTGAAGATACCGTACTGCTTGCCGATCTGCTCCAGGCGCGCCTTGAACAGGTCGTGCTTGGCATTCACGCCGGCCAGCACTTCAGGGGTGTTGATCACGTCGATCACCGCCTCGGCCACCGCACACGCCAGCGGGTTGCCGCCGTAGGTGGTGCCGTGGGTGCCGACCACCAGATGCTTGGCCAACGCTTCGGTGGTGAGCATTGCCGCGATCGGGAAACCACCGCCCAGGCTCTTGGCGCTGGTGAGGATGTCCGGGGTCACGCCGTAGTGCTGGTAAGCGAACAGGTGGCCACTGCGGCCCATGCCGGTCTGCACTTCGTCGAACACCAGCAGCGCGTTGTTCGCGTCGCACAGGTCGCGGGCGCCTTGCAGGTAAGCCAGTTCGGCCGGCAGTACGCCGCCTTCGCCCTGGATCGGCTCCAATACAACGGCGCAGGTCTTATCCGACACGGCGGCTTTCAGCGCGTCCTGGTCGTTATAAGGAACGTGGGTGATACCGGTGATTTTAGGACCGAAACCATCGGAGTACTTGGACTGCCCACCGACGTTGACGGTGAACAGGGTACGGCCGTGGAAGCTGTTGAGCGCCGCGATGATCTCGTATTTCTCGCTGCCGAAGCGGTCGAACGCCACGCGACGGGCCAGCTTGAACGCGGCCTCGTTGGCCTCGGCGCCGGAATTGCAGAAGAACACACGCTCGGCGAAGGTGGCGTCGATCAGCTTGTGGGCCAGGCGCAGGGCCGGCTCATTGGTGAAGACGTTGGAGACGTGCCACAGCTTGTGGGCCTGTTCGGTCAGCGCACCGACCAGCGCCGGATGGGCGTGGCCCAATACGTTGACCGCGATGCCGCCGGCAAAGTCGATCAGCTCGCGACCCGCCTGGTCCCATACGCGCGAACCTTCGCCACGCACAGGGATGAATGCAGCCGGTGCGTAGTTAGGCACCATGACCTGGTCGAAATCGGCACGTTGCACCGGGGCTTGCTCAACGGACATCGGAGTCTCCTGAAGAGGAACGCCTGCCTGGAACTGGCGGGCGATGCAGGGATTGTAAGGACAGTTTTCAGCGCGGCCTTGCCGCCAAGCGACAACTTCTTATAGCGCCAACCCGCGATTTTGGCGGGTTTACGCCAATGCGACAAATAGCGTCGCAATGGCGCAGTTTAAACGCTCGCGTGTCCCAGCGGCAGGTGGTCGGGCAGGATAGCGGCAATGTAATCGGCAGCCGGCTATCTATCTACCTCCGGCCGACTGGCCGAAATTGTTCTGCTACTGCGCCTGTTCATCACGCAAAGGCGTATTCCAGTGACCTCACCCATTCAGCTCCCGGACGTGTCGGCATATCGCGACCTGCACCAGGATATCCTCATGCAAGCCGTGCCCGCGTGGCTGCCCACCCTTTCCCCGGCCAAGCGCACAGCGCTGAACAACGTTAAGCCAAGCATTCCGCAGTGGTACAAAACCGCGTCCCCCGACGCTCATGACACCCTGAAAAACCGAGTGAGTCGTGCCTGGGAGGCACAATCCAAGGTGGATCAGGCCATGGGCACCCTGAAATCGCCGCAGGCATTCGGGGCGCCCCTGCTCGCGCAGTTACTCAAACGGCGCTTTGGCATCGAACGTGACGTCGAGACCACGTATTTGCGCCTTTATATTCCCCTGACGATCCCATGGTTCTCGGTGCGCTCAGGCGCGGCAAGAACCTGGACCGTGTCATTGCTGGACGCGGCCCTGCACAACTTCGAAGCCGGCGAGGTATTTGAAGCGTCATCCGGCTTCATCACCAAGCCCACCAGCACCGGCCAATTCGACACGCTGCCTGCGCTCGACACACGCATCACGGTGGCGCAGTTCACCGCTTTGTGCCGCGAGCTGGACATCGGCGCCAAGTACCAGCGCTACCTTGAGCAGTTCTTTGACTTCAACAACCCGCTGGCCATGGCCAGCCTGCAACTGAAGCTCAAGCACAGCCAGGCAGCAGACTTGAACGTCGCGCTGCAAATGGCCTGGATGAAAGGCGATCTGCACGATGATCAGTCCGTCACACGGTTGCAGCGCCTGCTCAACACCGACGACAACCCAAGCACCTGCTACCCACTGCAGTGCTACAACCTGAGCATCATGTCGACGGCGCTCACCGGCATCGTGCTGTTTGCCGAGAACATCGGCAGCCGGCATCCCGTAGGCGTTATCGCCTATATCCCCGATGACCCTTACGCACCGCTCAAGCAGTACCCCACTCTTGTCGACTTCATGACCGCCCTAGGCAACAACCTGCGCAGCGCCGAGTATCAACAATTCTTCAGCCGTTTCATCAGCCACGAAGAACGCGGCCTCTTCTTCGCCGACCTCAACCGCAGGCTGTCCAAGGTCACCTGGCACCCGCACACCCGCGGCGATCCACTGCCGTCCTGGCGCGAGACACCCATCGACCAGCCGCACCTGGCATTCCGCGCCACTGCGATCAGTGGGGATCTGTTCACCCACTTGTTTCAGACAAAACTCAGCAAGGTGTTCAGCGATGCCCGCGCCATCGCGGTGTCCACCGCCAGCGTCGACCAGCGAGTACGCTGGGAGCGCTGGGCCATCGTGCAGAAAGTCGCCTCGGCGATCCTGCAAATCGCGGCGTTCATCGTCGCCCCGTTTGTTCCGCCCGTGGGTTTGCTGATGCTTGGCTACAGCGCCTACCAAATGCTGGACGAGGCCTTCGAATGGGTCATCGACTGGGCGGTGGGCGACGTGACCGAGGCGTTCGCACATTTGCTGTCATTCGTAGAGCAAGGGATACAACTGGGCCTGTTCATCGCGGGTGCGCCCATTGCCGCGAGCGCCCTGCGCACGCTGTTGCCCGCGGATGCCATAAAGTTTTTCGACAGTTTCAAGCCTGTCGCTCTACCCAATGGCAAGACGCGGCTCTGGAAACCCGACCTCGCGCCCTACGCCCACGACCTCCGACTGGCGAGCCACTCCTACCCAAACGCCCAAGGGCTGCATGCCTACAACGGTAAAAACATCCTGCTGCTCGCGGACAAACCTTTCATGGTCGAGACCGATCCCATCACCCAGCAGCGCTACCTGCAACATCCCACCCGGAGCAATGCCTACCGCCCACCCCTGCTGAGCAACGACAAGGGCGCCTGGCTAAACGAGCTGGATACGCCGCTGAGCTGGGACAGCACCACCCTCATGAAACGCCAAGGCCCTAGAACCGCCGGGCTCAGTGATGAGCAGTTGGTCGCTGCTCGTCGTATCAGCGGCACCCGCGAAGGTGCGCTGCGCAAGATGTACGTCAACCAGCATCAGCCGCCCCCCTTGCTGACCGACACCGTTGATCGCTTCCGGATCGACCAGGCATTGCAGGACTTCATCGATCAAATGAACAGCGATGATCCGGCGATTTACCGACGGGCCGATGCGCAGTCCCAACTGCACCTGCTGGCCAACCTGGAGCTTTGGCCAAAAGCCAAGACCCTGCGTTTCCTTGACTCAAACGGCAGAACCGCCTGGGAGCTGCCCGGCGAAAAAAACGCCAGTGTGGTGCAGATACACGAAGCCCAGCTGAAACAAGATGTCGTGCTGGAAACGCTGCTGGAGGCCCTGGATGAGCCCCAACGCAAAACCTTGCTGGGGGAAGCATTCGGCGACCCGGTCACCTCCCTGGAAAATCGCGCGCTTAAACTCAGAAAAAAACTGGCCGGGCGGGCCCAATTGCATCGAGCTGAATTGTTCAACACCCGCTACCAACAGCTGGAGCGCCCTATCACCCCTCGCCAACAGGCCATGATAGACAACACACCCGGATTGCCGCTCACCGCAGCCGACGCCCTGCTGGACACCGCCAACAGCCAGGAACTCAAGGCCGTTGACGAAGGCAAGATCCCCGCGCGCTTGAGCGAGTTGGCCCAATCGCTGCGGGACGAAGCCAGGGTGAACCATGCCTACGACGGTTTGTACCTCGACTCGACGGAGACCCTCGACACCCACCGACTGGCCTTGCACTCCCTGGAGAAATTGCCTGGCTGGGCAGGAAAAAAGCTGCGCATTGAGATCAGAAGCCCCACGCCCGGGGCCGCCCTCCTGGATGCCATCGGCAAACCGAAGGCACGCATCAAAAGAACCCTGATCCGTTCGCCCGACGGGCGTTACACCCCGCAAGACGACAGCGGCGAACTGTCCGGCGCGACCGACCTGTACAACGCGGTACTGCAGGCCCTCCCCGATGACGAGCGCAACGCCCTGGGCTTGCACATCGGCCAAGGCCCCGCTTTAAGGCTGGCCCTGCGCACCCATGCCCTGAAACGCTCGCCGTTGCGTACGCTGATCACCGCCGAACCCGCACGCGCGCCCACCGACACCCGCACCCACCTGCGCCTGCTGGGCTTGGACAACTACCCGCCGGCACCGGCCGAACAGCCCGACCTGCAGGCGCTGGCACGGGAACTGTATCCAGCCCACACCGATGAACAGATCGGCGAGATGATCCAAACGTTGGAGCGCCGTCCGGGCGGAGCCTTTGCGACATTAACGGCCCTGCGCCAGGAGTTTCAGCATCTGAATCGTGCCCTGGCCGACTGGGCCGCCCGCCCCCCGCACAGCTATCCGGGCACCGAGGTGAGCATGGGCCGTCAGGAATACAGTGACATGCGGCAAAACCGCATCCTTTTCTGGCGTGAACTCTTACGCGCCTGGCGCCGGGAAACCGAGACAGACGCCTACTTCGAGCATCCCAGCCAAAACGGTCAAACACTCAAATCGCACGCCATTTTGTATGGAGAGCTACCGGCGCTGCCGGCCAATTTCGAGCATATTTCCTACCTTGAACTCAGTGGCAACCAGTCTGCACTGACTAATATCGATGTTTTTTTGCGCAGCTTTCCGAACATTCGCCACCTCAGCATCACCCATGCCCAACTGGGTCAGCTGCCAGCCACTCTCAGCGCAATGCCGCGCCTCAACACGTTGATCCTTAGCAACTGCGGCATCACCCTGACACCCGATAGCCTGAATACCCTGACAGCCATGAATAGACTTCGAACCCTGGACCTGTACAGCAACCCGCTGGGATTGTCTCCGAGCGTTGAACGCATGATTGATCTGCGCGCTCTGGACCTGTCCGAGACCGGCATTTCCAACCTCCCTGCCGGGCTGCTCAGTCGAGCATCGCTGGAGCTGGCGGTGCTGTCCAGAAACCGGATCACCCAGTTGCCTTCCGCGCTGTTCGACCTGCCCGCCGACACCTCGGCCACCTTCGACCTCTCGGGCAATCCCCTGTCGCGAGCGACCTTGGAGCAGGTAAAAAGTTATTACCAACGAACAGGCCGCTATTGGGAAGTCGATGCCCTGGCAATCGATATTCAGCGCGTCAACACGCTCTTCCCCGACTTTAGCGTGAACGAAGTCAACCGCTTTCTCTTTGGCCTGCCCGGCACGATTGAAATAGGTCAGATCGAACTGGCACGGCTGGAAGTCGAATATGCCAACCTGTCCGACGGGCTTGATACATGGGCACGACAGGTCCCCGCACCGGAGGAGCAAGCCCGGCGAGTGGATTTCAAAGAGGAACTCCAAGCGTGCTGGCGCCGAGAAGGTGCATTGGATACGAGCGGCCCACAGGCCATTTCCACGTTCACCGTGGAAAGCCCGCAGCCTGTGACTGGCACCTTCCCGTCACTCGACAGCGGCGTGTTCAGGCACGTGTCTTCATTGCACCTGAAGGGCGCGCAGGGTCCATTCCCATTGCAGTCGCCGCTTTTTTTCAGAGGATTCCCGACCCTTAACCACTTATTCATCGAGGGGTATGTAATGGGCGATATCCCTGCTTCGGTATGGGACCTGCCGCAACTGTCATCCTTGCGCCTGCCCCGTTGCGCGCTCACCTTATCAACCGAGAGTACCGCCTCACTCACCACGCTGAGCGAGCTGGCAACACTGGACTTGAGCCATAACACCGCTCTGGGGCAACTGCCGGATTTCAGCGCGCTCCCCAGACTTACCAGCATCGAACTTGAAGACACCGGCTTGACGGCAATCCCCGACGGCCTGCTGAAGGCCGTGGAGCGCCAACGCGTCAACCTGAGCAACAACCTGATCACCCAGATTCCCGACAGCGCGTTCAGGCTCCCCGACTCAGTAACCGCCGTCTTCGACCTCTCCCGCAACCCGCTGAACCGCTCGGGGCTGATGCAGATCAAACGCCATTGCCAACGCACTGGCGAGCATTGGCGCGTCGATGCCCCAACGACGTCGCGAGAAAGGATCAAAGCGCTGTACCCCACCTTCACCGAACACGAAGCCAGCCGCTTCTTTTTTGAGCTGCCCGGTGACCTGGACGCGGCAGAGCCTGCCATCGAACGACTTGAAACCGAATACGCACAACTGAGCACCGACCTAGAAGAGTGGGTGGTGAATGTCCCAGAACGGCACCCCGTCGTGGACACACCATTGGATGAACAAACGCGGGCACAGGATCAGCTTAATCGCCGTGCATTCAAAACGCTGCTTGAAGCAGCCTGGCGCCGCGAAAGCGAACTGGACGACAACAACGACGACGTTCGGCCGACCCATAAGCTGACTTTTGAAATGCCGATACTGGGCGAGCTGCCCGAACTGAGCGCCCGGTTCGACCATGTGACGACACTCGACCTAGAAGGCAATGGCACCACCACCCGCATCGACGGACTGCTCAAATGCTTCCCAAAACTCAGGAGCCTGGTCATCACACGATTCAGTCTGGGCGAAATTCCCCTCACCGCACTCAGCCTGCCAGCGCTCAACGCCCTGAGCCTGACCGAGTCAGCTATCCGCTTGACACCCACCAGTGTCCACGCCCTGTCATGGATGAGCAGACTGGAGTACCTGGACCTGGGTGGCAACCGGCTGGGCCTCACGCCTGACGTCAGTCAACTGACCGAACTGGAAACGCTGTACCTGCCAGACACCGACATTACCCACCTCCCACAAGGGCTGTTCGCCTTGCACGAGTTGCGCAGCCTGGACTTGAGCGACAATTTGATCGAAGAGATTCCTGCAGACTTTCTGCAGCTGGCCACGCAGCTCGACACCGACTCAGACATCAGCGGCAACCCCTTGTCGGCATCGAGCCTGGATACGCTCAGGCACTACTACCTGCTGACCGGTGACGACTTAGCGGTGGCCGCAGCCGGGCTGGATGAGAACGGCAGTCCTTTGGTCAGGCCCCGTTCACCAGAGCCGATGGAGGAATAAGACCCCGCTGTCGATCAACCGCGCTCGGACGGTACCGACGACAACTCAAACGGGCTGCTGCTACGGCGCTGGTTGCGGTCTTCACGAGGGGTGGCGCCGAAAAAATTACGGTAGGCGCTGGAGAAGTGCGGCCCTGAGGAAAAACCGCACGACAGGCCGATCTGGATGATCGACTTGCTGGTTTGCATCAACATCTGGCGGGCCTTGTTCAGGCGCAGCTCCAGGTAGTACTGGCTGGGGACGCGATTGAGGTACTGCTTGAAGATCCGTTCGAGTTGTCGTCGCGACACGCACACATGCTGGGCGATTTCGTCGGTCGTCAGCGGCTCTTCAATGTTGGCTTCCATCAGCAGCACGGCCTGGGTCAGCTTGGGATGGCTGGATCCCAGGCGGTTTTGCAGCGGAATGCGCTGGCGTTCGCCACCTTCACGGATGCGTTCCACCACCAACTCTTCGGAGACCGCACCGGCCAGTTCGGCGCCATGATCACGGGCCAACACTGCCAGGAGCAGGTCGAGCACCGACATGCCACCGCAGGCGGTTAGTCGATCGCGGTCCCAGTCGAACAAATGGCTGGTGGCGATGACCTTGGGGAAACGCTCGGCAAAATCGTCCTGCCAGCGCCAGTGCACGGCGGCACGATAGCCGTCGAGCAGGCCGAGCTGGGCCAGCGGGTACACACCAGCCGACAAGCCACCGATCACGCATCCGGCGCGAACCAGTTGCTTGAGGGCGGTGCTCAATGGGGAGGCGATGACCGCGGGGGGTTCGTCCGCCAGCAGGAACAGCTTCTGGAAGCCCTCCAGCTTACCGCCCCACGGCTCGCCCGGCAGTTGCCAGGCGCCCTCGGTGGACGGCTCGGCTTGCAGGAACGACAGCTCGTAGACCACGTCCGGATGCACCCGCTGGGCAACGCGCAAGGCCTCCTCAGCCAGCGCAAGCGTCAGGGCTTTTGTGCTGGGCCAAATCAGGAAACCAATTTTATGGGCGGTCATGGAGTGCTATCCGAAGCGAGTAACGTAATGAAGACAAGGGCTAATGCTAGCCCGTAAACCAACACAAATCTTTAAAGCTGATGAATATCCAAATGTCGGAGCGGGCTTGCTCGCGAAGGCGGTACTTCAGCTACACATGTATCGACTGACACTCCGCTTCGCGAGCAAGCCGGCTCCCACAGGGGGCCTGGGCCAACCTGAAGACTGCCGAGCATGCACTACTTCAGTGCACAAAGCAGTCTTGATTATTTCAGGCTGCCCGAGAGGAACTGCTGCAAGCGCTCCGATTGTGGGTTCACCAGCACTTCACGCGGGTTGCCGCGCTCTTCGACGATACCTTTGTGCAGGAACACCAGTTGGTTCGAGACTTCACGGGCAAAGCCCATTTCGTGGGTCACCACCACCATGGTGCGGCCTTCCTGGGCCAGGTCCTGCATCACCTTGAGCACTTCACCGACCAGTTCCGGGTCGAGGGCCGAGGTGGGTTCGTCGAACAGCATCACCTCAGGTTCCATCGCCAGGGCCCGGGCGATGGCTACGCGCTGCTGCTCACCGCCGGACATGTGGCCAGGGAACGCATCCTTACGATGGCCCACGCCGACCTTGGCCAGGTAGTGCTCGGCCTTTTCACGGGCTTCTTTCTTCGACACGCCGAGCACGTGCACGGGCGCTTCCATCACGTTTTCAATCGCGGTCATGTGCGACCACAGGTTGAAATGCTGGAACACCATGGACAAGCGCGAACGCATGCGTTGCAGTTGCTTGGGGTCGGCGGCCTTCATGGCCACCAGCTTCAGCTCTTCGTTGTTGAGCAGAATCTTGCCGGCGTGGGGTTGCTCCAGCAGGTTGATGCAGCGCAAAAAGGTACTTTTGCCTGAACCGCTGGAACCGATGATGCTGATCACATCACCGGCTGCAGCAGCCAGGGACACGCCTTTGAGCACTTCATGACTGCCATAGCGTTTATGCAGGTCTTGGACTTCAAGTTTGTACATGCGGTCGGTTCTCACAGAAACAGGTGGTCAGTCGTTGAGCAAGCGCCCGTGACGCAGCGCATCGCGCCCCGCCACCTTGGCCAGCCAGAAACCCGCTTGGGCATAACGTAGCCGTTCAACGGCAAACAACACCCCCGAGGTGCCCGCGCAAAGGGTGCTGACGCGGTCCTCCAAGGGGTCAATCACTTCAAAAATCGGTTCGCCTTTTTCGACCCACTCACCCGTTTTACGCAGGTAGCTGATCACACCGGCGTGGGGCGCAAACAGTAATTCGGTGCCTTCGAAGGGCAGGCCTTCACAGGGTTCGAATTGTGGCGCGGGCCATTCGCCCTTGATCAACCCCTGCTCGGCGAGGAACGCGAGAATGCCTTCGGCGTGGAAGATCGCCTCGTCACGTCCCGTATCCGCCTGACCGCCCAATTCCAGCGTAGTCGCCAGGCAGGCCAGCGGGATCTGCGCCTCGGGGAATGCCTGGGACAGACGCAGCCACGGCAGCGAACAGGCTTCATCGAACGAGCTGCCGCCGGAGTCTTCCGCCAGCAGGCCGACTTTCACATTCAGGTGCGCCGACAGCGAACGCCACTGCGGCCAGTGCTGGGGCAATGCGTACATGTGCAGCGCGGCTTCGGCGTCGCAGTGCAGGTCGAGCACGACATCGGCGGTGCAGGCGTGGCTGAGCAGGATGCGCTGCATGCCTTGCAACTGGCTGTTCGGCTCGGGCAATGCGTTGAGCGCATCGGTCATCGCCTGGCGAATCATGCGCACGTTGGCGTGAGGATCATCCCCCAGCTTGCCCGTGAGCAACTTGGCCACCGGCTCGCTCAGCTCAACGAAATCGCGGTTGAAATTCTTGCCGCTGCCCACTTCGAAACGGCCCTGGTGGCTGCCTTGCAGCAACTGGCCCAGGCCCATCGGGTTGGCGACCGGCACCAGCTCGATCACGCCATTGAGCGCACCTTGCTGTTCCAGTTCGGTGAGGCGCTTCTTCAGCTCCCACGCGGCGCGCATCCCCGGCAACTCATCGGCGTGCAAGCTGGCCTGAATATAGGCCTTGCGTTCGCCCTGGCCGAAACGGAACACGCTCAGTTGGCGCTCGCACCCCAGGTGGCCCCAGGGCAACAGGTGATCGACACGTTCCATATCAGTGCTTCCGTGGAGCCAGGTAGCTCAGCCAGCGGCGCTCGGCCAACTTGAACAGGCGCACCAGGATGAAGGTCAGGCA
>Ga0308165_1002922_pt1 | contig 19306 bp, 8 predicted proteins | sample PhyWR2_FD_201032 | JGI IMG/M metagenome (GOLD analysis project Ga0308165, IMG submission 201032) | Phyllosphere microbial communities from UC Gill Tract Community Farm, Albany, California, United States - DLSLW.R2 | ecosystem: Host-associated > Plants > Phyllosphere > Unclassified | place: USA...
GTTTAACTTTACTTTCGATTACCCAAAAAATAGCTTCTGTTGAACATTACGACAAAGTGATCTTGCTGATGCAGGGCGAAATCATTGCAGAAGGAACCCATCAGGAATTGCTAAAAAGCAGTCCTGAATATGTTCAGATTTACAATTCACAACAGAGCACCAGCAATTATGAACTACAATCTTAACCAGCTTAGTACCAAGCAGGAAAAGCAATCTACTTATAAGGCGCTGAAGAGTTTGCTTAAACTCATCTCTGCTGAGCGAAGAAATCTTTGGCTGGCGTTGATTGCCATCTTGGTAAACTCAGGTTTGTTGCTTTTAGGTCCACTATTGGTAGGCCACACGGTGGATACCTATATCCGCACGAAACAGTTTCATGGTGTACTTATTTTTGGCGGTATATTATTGGTAATGTATATGATTGCCATGGTTACCGGTTATACTCAAACCAGATTAATGGGCGGGGTTGGCCAGCGCATGTTGTATACTTTACGTAATGCCATTTTTAATAAACTGCAGGAATTACCCGTTTCATTTTTTAACCAGAATAAGGCTGGAGATCTGATTTCGAGGGTGAATAACGATACCGATAAACTCAATCAGTTTTTCTCACAGTCGTTAATGCAGTTTATAGGGAGCATTGTAACCATGATCGGAGCTGGTATTTTCCTGCTTTCGATTAATTTAGAATTGGGTGCGGCAACATTGTCGCCTGCGGTCGTAATTGTACTTTTTACAGTGGCTTTATCTCCATGGGTAAAGGGAAAGAATGCCAAAAACTTAAAAAGTGTTGGCGGAATGAGTGCCGAAATACAGGAAAGCCTGAACAATTTTAAAGTGATCATTGCATTTAACCGCAGAGATTATTTTAGGAAACGTTTTGATGAAGCCAATACCGAAAACTATAAAACAGCCATTGGCGCAGGCCTGGCGAATAATATTTTTGTACCTGTTTATGGTTTACTATCAAGCATAGCGCAGTTAATTACCTTATTGTTTGGTATACACCTGATTTCTACTGGTAACTTTACTTTGGGTTTATTGGTGAGTTATATTGCTTACACCACCAACTTTTATAATCCGTTGAGGCAACTGGCTGCCCTTTGGACCAGTTTTCAGGTGGCCATGGCGAGTTGGGACAGAATATCGCAGATCTTATCGTTAGAAAGCAATCTGAAACAAGTTGATGCGGAAGGAACCATTACCTCTGATGCTTTGCTGGAGTTTAAAAACGTACATTTTTCTTATGATGATACTAAAGAAATTCTCCATAATCTTAATTTAAGATTCGAAAAAGGCAAAACGTATGCGTTAATCGGTCCAACCGGTGGAGGAAAAACCACTACAGCTTCATTAATTTCCCGATTGTACGATGCCACCAATGGAACGGTGCTCTTGAATGGTAAAGATATCCGTTCGTTTTCTGCGGAAGAAAGGACACAGAAAATCGGTTTCATTTTGCAGGAGCCATTTTTGTTTACCGGAACAGTAAAAGAGAATATTCTGTATGGCAACAGTCAGTATAAAAATGTAAGTGATGCAGAACTGGAGAAAATAATTGAAGAAGCCAACCTGAACGCACTTCTGGCCATTTTTGACGAAGGATTAAGTACACAGATTACCTCTGGATCAGACAGTATTAGTTTGGGGCAGAAACAGTTGCTTGCCTTTATGCGTGCGGTTTTAAGAAATCCTGAATTATTAATCCTTGACGAAGCCACAGCCAATATCGATACCATAACCGAACAACTTTTGGGCAGCATTTTGAATAAACTTTCGAAAGAAACCACCCTTGTAATTATTGCACACCGTTTAAACACCATTGAAAACGCCGATGAAATTTATTTTGTAAATGAAGGCGAAGTGCAAAAAGCCGGTACGCTGAACGATGCATTAAATATGTTACTGAAAGGGAAGCGGGTAAGTTAATACCTTTATATTGGTTAGTCGGGATTTGCAATCTCGACTGTTTGAGTTGTGGATTTGCAATCCACCAAAGGATTAAAAATCCTTAGTTCATAAGACGGGATTACAAATCCCGACTAACAATAATAAAAACACAAATGAAAAAATATTTCTTATCTCTGGCATTTTCTGCCTTAAGCATCACTTCTTTTGCACAAAGCAATGATCAAAACCTTTTTGTTCAGGACAGTTTAAAGGTGATTTCTGCACAGTTTAAGTTTACAGAAGGTGCATCGGTTGATAAAAATGGGAACGTTTTTTTTACCGATCAACCCAACGATAAAATTTGGAAATACGGTATAGATGGCAAATTGAGCTTGTATATGGATAAATCGGGCAGGGCAAATGGCACTTACTTCGATAAGAAGGGTAACCTAATTGTTTGTGCAGATGAAAATAACCAAATCTGGTCTATCGATAAAAACAAAAAAATAAAAGTACTGTTCAGCGATTATGAGGGTAAAAAGGTGAATGGACCGAATGATATCTGGTTAGATGCGAAGGGTGGTATTTATTTCACCGATCCTTACTATCAGCGTGATTACTGGACGCGTAAATCGCCTGAAATTCAGGGGCAGAGGGTGTATTATCTTCCAAAAGGTAAAAAAGAAGCCATCGTGGTCGCTGATGACGTGATTAAGCCTAACGGTATTGTAGGTACTCCAGATGGTAAATTCTTGTATGTGGCTGATATGAGCGCCAATAAAACATACCGTTATCGTATTAATGCCGATGCTAAACTAACTGACAGGCAGCTTATTCTTAATCAGAATTCTGACGGGATGACTTTAGATAGTAACGGGAACATTTATGTAACTGGAAAAGGAGTAAATATTTATAAACCAAACGGAGAAAAAATTGGACATATTAATGTGCCCGAGGAGTGGTGTGGAAACATTTGTTTTGGTGGAAAAAACAAAAACCTATTGTTTATTACGGCTTCAAAATCCCTTTATGTAATACCAACGAATGCAAAAGGAGTGGAGTAATCACTTCTTAGTGCCATTAGAAGGCAACTCAAAGACTAAAAAATAAGGATTAATTAAATAGAATTTTTTTTCTGTTCAGTTTATTCAAACCCGAAAAATATTAAACGCATTATTTAGTTTTGAGCTTCCTACTTATAGGGATAGACGACTATGAAAAAGCCCTCTCAGGATTGAAGGGCTTTTTTACTTTTACGGACATCCTTAAAATAAGACTTCAGGCTAAGTATTGAGGCCCTTCGACTCCGCTCAGGGTGACGGGTTGATATTCAATTTTAAGATTTTAGATTCTGCATATAACCCGTTGGGGTTACGCCAAATTCCTTTTTAAAAGCCTTTGTAAAGTACGATTGTGTTTGTATACCGATCCTGTACATCACCTCTGTCATTAATACATCTTCTGTTTTCATGATTTCGATGGCTTTTCTAAGTCGCGCAGAACGTACAAACTCTCCAATTGATTGGCCTGTAATCGATTTTATTTTTTGGTATAACTTGGTTCTGCTCATGCCGATTTCTTTACACAAGTAATCAATATCCATTTCAGGGTTAATCATTTCCGCATCAATAATTGCTAGCAGTTTGATTAAAAAAGCTTTATCTCTTTCCGAATGGGCAAGCGTTTTCGGTTCGGTGTCTTTGTTTTTTAGATAATGGTCTTTTAGTTTCTGCCTTTGCTCAAAAATATTTCTGATGGTAAGCTGTAAGAGGTTAATATTGATCGGTTTGGTGAAATACAGATCTGCACCCGATTCGGCACCTTCAATTTCAGCCTCAACGCTATTTTTAGCGGTAAGCATTAAAAACGGAATATGGCTGGTTTCTACATCTTGCTTAATGCGCTTGCAAAATTCGGTTCCGTTCATTCCGGGCATCATTACATCGCTTATAATGAGGTCTGGTAGGTTGTTTTTCGCCTGTTCAAGACCCGAATGGCCATCGGAAGCCTCACTAATGTTATAAAACGGATTTAAGGTATCTTTTAAAAATGTTCTCAATTCTTCATTATCATCCACAAGGAGAATACTCGTAGCAGCATCCGTAGGTATTTGTTCCGTAATGGACTGTAATTGTTCTGTTTCTGATCGGTAACTGATGCTTTCTAAGCGCGTTCCGCCAGGTTCGTTGTTTTTGCTGAACTGCTCATCTTGCGTATAATCGGTTTTACTGCTAGGGATCCCAATAATAATTTCGGTTCCTTCATTTCGTTCACTTGATACCTGAATTAAGCCTTTATGAAGAATAGTTAAGCTTTTTACAAAAGCCAAACCTACTCCAGAGCCTAAATGTGTTTCGGTAATCCGATAATAACGTTCGAATAAATGTTGTATAGAATCTTTAGAAATACCAATTCCACTGTCGATCACGCGGAAATAAATGTAGGATGCGGCTTCATAACCACTTTTAATATTGAGTTGATTTCCAAACTGAGGTTTATAATCTTTCAAGTCGGTAAAAACTTGAAGTTTAAGTGTACCCCCAGATTTAGTGTACTTAATTGAGTTGTTGATCAGGTTGAGAATTATTTTTTCTATCACCTGTCTGTCGAACCAGATGTCGGCAGGCAGGTTTTCCTTTTCTACGGTAAAACTGAGTTCTTTTTCAGTAGCCATTTCAGAAAATTCTTCAGCCACTTCATCAATAAAAAGGTTCAGGTTCCCATTTATGACATTAAGTTTTAAAGCACCTGATGCTGTTTTTCTGAAATCCATCAATTCATTAATCAACCTCAATAAACGGTTGGCATTGCGGTGGATGGTATTGTAATAACTTTGGAAACTTTCTTGTGTATCTTCTCTTAGCAAGCGTTCTATCGGTCCAAGTATTAACGAAAGCGGAGTGCGGAACTCATGTGAAATATTGGTAAAAAACTGAAGTTGAGTTTGGTGGATTTCTTCTCTTTTTTCTTCTTCAATCTTTCTGATCTCCAATCTGCGTTTAAAGCTAAGCGCCAAATAAGTTAAAAATAAGGCAGTAGCAATAACAATGAGCCTAAACCACCAAGTGGCCCAGAAAGGAGGGTGAATCACGATTTTTAATGTAGTACCATTTGTATTCCAAACATTATCGTTATTCGATGCCCTTACGTTAAAGGTGTAAGTTCCCGGATCGAGGTTGGTATAAAAAGCCTGTTTTACATGACCAGCAAAAATCCAGTCTTTATCTTCACCTGTTAATTTGTATGCGTAATTATTGTTTTCATTAGCTACATAATTTAAACTGGCAAAACGGAAGGATATGGAGGCTTGGTCGTAATCCAGCTCGATTTCTTTGGTGTAGCTAATGTCGTTTTCCAAAACAGAGCCTTCGGTATTGGGGATTATTTTTTGATTGAAAATCTGAAACTCTGTAAGATAAACAGGTGGAATAAATTTGTTGGTTTTAATATCGTCAGGGAAGAAAGAGTTGAAACCATTGATCCCGCCAAAGAACATTTCTCCATCCCGTGTTTTTAAATAAGCATTGGTCTCAAATTCAAGTCCCTGTAAACCATCGCCGGTATTGTATTTTTTAAAAGTTTCATGCTGCGGATTAAATCTGGTTAGTCCATGAGCAGTAGAGATCCAAAAATTACCCTTGTCATCTTCTATTATTCCCTTGATAAATTCGGTTGATAATCCTGCTTTAGTGGTGTAAAGCTCAAATTTATTTTTTGCACGGTTAAAGCGATAAAGTCCAGCTTGCCCGATCCATAAATTTCCTTTACTATCGATAAAAATTACCCTTAAATCCGGCTTTTTTCCGTCACCCATAAAATAATGGGTAAATACTTGTTTGTTAAGGTTATAACAGTTTAAGCCACCATCATCAGTACCGATCCAAAGGTTTTTATATTGATCTTCATTAATGGAAACAATGTTATTGCCTAATAATTTGCTGCCATTTTTACCTTCGGTAATGCGCTTAAACTGTTTGGTTTGCGGATCAAAAATATTAAGCCCGCCATAGTAGGTACCAATCCAAATGTTTCCATTGCTGTCTTCGAATGATTTTTGAACGTAATCCGAAGAAATGGAGTTTGGGTTGGCGCTATGATTAAAACGGGTAAAAGAGCCGTCGCTGTGCATCATGTTCAATCCGCCTGCCCATGTGCCCACCAGCAAAATATTGTTTTTTACCTCGGTAATGTCTAGGATGGCATCAGCCCCAATGCTATTCGGGTTAAAAGGATTGTATCTGTGGTGGGTAAAATTTTTACTGGTTTTATTGTAAATATCGAGTCCGCCACCATCCGTTCCGATATAAATATTGCCTGCTTTATCCTCATGGAAAGCCCTCACATCGTTATAACTTAAGCTGTTTTTGTTTGGCTCTTGCCGGACCAGCTCAAATTTTTCAGCTTGTGGACTGTATAGATTTACTCCGCCGCGGTGTGTGCCGATCCATAAGTTTTCTTGCTGATCGATAAAAAGTGCCGAAACAGTGCGTTGCGATAAGCTAAAGGTATTGCCAGGTTCGTTCTGGTAATGTGCAAAAGTCTCCGTTTTAGGATCAAAAAGGTTCAAGCCGCCATTAATGCCACCGATCCAGACCTTGCTTTGTTTGTCGAAAACAATCGCTCTCACCAGATTGCTGCCGATACTGTTGCTGTTTTTTTCCTGATGCTGATACGTTTTAATGGTATTCTTGCCAAGATCGAAATGGATCAAACCATTTTCTTCCGTTCCAAACCAAAAGGACCCATATGTATCTTTTTTAATTACCCGAAAGCTTTCATTTTCTAATCCCTTTATTGGGGTTGCGCGGCCGGATTTAAGGTTTAAAACATGAATGCCAGCGTCGGTAGCCATCCAGATGTTTCCGGTAGCATCACAATATAGATCGTTGATGTAATCTTTACGATCGGTTTTTAGTTGTTTGGATTGGTATGGGTAACGACTAAAGGTATTCGATTTTTGATCAAGAAAGTTTAGTCCATTGCCATAAGTACTAATCCAAATTCCTTTATTGGTTTCTTTAATCGATGTGATGATGTTATTGGTTTGATTTTTTTTTTCTTTGGTCCTATAGGTTACAAAATTGTTCTTTTCAGCATTAAACCTGTTCAGCCCGTTTGATGTGCCAATCCATAAAGCATGGTTTTTATCTTCAAAGATGCACCTGATAAAATTATCGCTGATGCTGTTCTCATTATTATTGTGTTTAAAAACGGTGATTTGGCTGCCGTCGTATTTATTCAGCCCATCGCGGGTACCAAACCAGATAAAACCACGGTGATCTTGAAAAATGCATTCGATGGTACTGTTAGATAATCCATCTTCTACGCTTACATGTTTAAATTTTAAGTTTTGTGCGTTAACCTTTCCTATCGAAAAAATAAAGAGGAGCAGGAAAAAGGTTCTCGTTAAGGTATTCATGTAGTTGGTTGGCCAGGGAGTTCTGAAGCGATAAAGATAATTGATTTTTTGGCAACGTTTATTATAAATGGTGGGTTAGTAATGTACCGTTATTCCCAACCCGATAGCTATCGGGTTGATTGGAAATCGCAATGCTGTGGTAGGTTTGCATTTGCATTCCCGCCTGCACGAGAATGGCGCATAGAACGATTTAAACCAATAATATGTCGATTAGCACAAAAGAAATGACCAATAGCACAAGGCAAATGATGGGATAAAGCCTTGATTTGTATCGTTAATTCTAACCATAATATTCTATGCACATTTTTACATCTTTCATCAAGAGTAACAAGCGGATGTTAATGCTTTTACTACTGATTTTTACCCATGGATATCTTTTTGCTCAGCAGGCTACCATTACTGGTGTTGTTAAAACAGCGCCCGATAATTTGGGCATGCCTGGCGTAAGTGTTCGCTTAAAGGGAACAGCAATTGCCACATCTACCGATGCAAATGGAAATTTTAGCATCAAGATACCCGCGAAAGCTGGTATCCTCGAGTTTACCTCAGTGGGTTATAAAGTACAGGAAGTTCCTGTTTCTAAAACCACAACTTTAAACATCACTTTATTAGAAGATGCCTCTACCTTGAATGATGTGGTTGTTGTAGGTTATGGAACTACGCGAAAACAAGACCTTACAGGCGCTGTAGCTGTTGTTGGTGTGAAAGATTTCCAGAAGGGAAGTATCAGCACACCAGAGCAAATGTTATCTGGTAAGGTATCGGGCGTTTCAATTACCTCAAACAGCGGTCAGCCGGGGAGTGGCAGCACCATTCGGATACGTGGTGGCTCTTCTTTAAATGCAAGTAACGATCCTTTATTTGTAATCGATGGCGTACCATTAGAAAGCGGTGGCGTTTCGGGCGCATCAAATCCATTGAGTTTTATTAATCCCAATGATATTGAAACTTTCACGGTTTTAAAAGATGCATCAGCAGCTGCCATTTATGGGGCCAGGGCATCCAATGGGGTAATTATTATCACAACCAAAAAAGGTTTGGGCGATGCCTTAAAAGTAACGTTTAATTCGGTAAACTCAGTTTCAAAATTAACCAAACAGTTAGCCGTATTGAGTGCAGATGATATCCGCTCAATTGTGAATGCTAAAGGTACTTCTGCACAAAAGGCGCAATTGGGAACTTTTAATACCAACTGGCAAGATTTAATTTATCAGGATGGTTTTTCTACCGATAACAACATCAGCATTAGCGGGGGGATCAAAAAACTGCCTTACCGTTTATCGTTGGGTTATCAAAATCAAACAGGAGTATTGAGAACGGATGAATTGCAAAAAACTTCAGCTGCTGTTGTTTTCAACCCAAGGTTTTTTGATAATCACCTGAAGTTAGACATCAACTTGAAAGGAAGTATGCAGAAAGCACGTTTCGCAAATGCTTCAGCCATTGGCGGGGCGGTAAGTTTTGATCCTACGCAGGCCACCTATACCAATCGATCTGATTATAATGGTTATTGGGAATGGTTGGATTCGAGTTCGCCAACTGGTTTGGTAAATTTAGTCGGTCGTAATCCTGTTGGGTTGTTAGAGCAACGAGAAGATCGTTCGAAACCGATGCGCAGTATTGGTAATGTTCAACTGGATTATAGTTTTCACTTTTTGCCAGAATTGCATGCCAATTTAAATGCCGCTTATGACGTAGCCTCGGGCAAGGGAACGGTCTATGTAGATCCAAATGCAGCTGAATCTATCTTAAGCAATGGCGTAAGTAACCAATATAAACAGAACAGAAGAAATACCGTTTTGGATTTCTACTTGAACTATATTAAAGAATTTAAATCGATTAAAAGTAGGATAGATGCAACTGCAGGTTATTCTTACAATGATTACTTAACTACACAGTACAATTATCCAAGTTTTGATGCTTATGGAACAAAAGTGGTGAATTCTGATCCTGCTTTTGCCTTTAATAAACCTCAATACCGTTTAATCTCTTATTTTGGAAGGTTAAATTACAATTATGATGAGCGTTTTCTATTAACCGCAACGGTACGCCGTGATGGCTCATCCCGTTTTGGTCCTTCTTTTAAATATGGCGTTTTCCCATCTGCGGCCTTAGCGTGGACGATTAAAAATGAATCGTTTCTGAAAGATAGTAAGGTCGTTTCTGCTTTAAAACTACGTGTGGGCTATGGCGTAACAGGACAGCAAGATGGGATTGGCAATTATGGTTACATGTCTACCTATGGTTTGAGTGCCTTAAATGCTTCTTATCAGTTTGGCAATACTTTTTACCAAATGTACCGCCCAAGCGCTTACATCGCCAACATTAAGTGGGAAGAAACCGCAACAGCCAATATTGGTTTGGATTTCGGTTTTTTGGATAACCGAATAACGGGTTCCCTGGAAGTTTATCGCAAAAAAACCAGCGATTTATTGAATTTAATTCCCCAGCCTGCCGGAACAAACTTCGCTGCAACGGCAATTGTGAATGTAGGCGATATGGAAAACAAAGGAACAGAATTAACCCTGAATTTTAACCCTATCAAAGAGAAAGATTTTAACTGGGATTTCAGCTTTAATGCTACCTATAATAAAAATACCATCACCAACTTAACGGTTGTGCCAAATGATCCTAATTATGCGGGTTTCCCAAGCGGAACAATTGCTGGCGGTGTTGGCGGGCAAAATGCTTTTATAAATGCGGTTGGCGGACCGAAAAATACATTCAATCTGTTCGAACAAACTTACGATCAGAATGGAAACCCGATTGAGGGCGTTTATGTAGATCAGAATGGCGATGGTGTAATTAATCAGAACGATTTCAAAAAAGGAAAACAGGCCGATCCAAAAGTTTTTCTGGGTTTTAGTAATAATTTAAGCTATAAAAAATGGAACCTGTCTTTTACCCTCAGGGCTAACTTAGGCAATTATGTGTATAACAATAACTATAGCCAGAGCGGTAATTTAAACCAGATTTTGGGTACCGCGGTTATTTTAAATGCTTCACCAAATTACCTCACCACCAATTTTAAAACGCAACAGTTACTGAGCGATTATTATGTTCAAAATGCATCGTTTTTAAGAATGGACAATGTTAACCTGGGTTACGCTTTTGGCAAAATCTTAAAAACCAAAGCAAACTTGGGTTTAACTGCCAGCGTACAGAATGTGTTTGTAATTACTAAATACAAAGGATTGGATCCTGAAGTGGCCTCTGGTGTGGATAACAATATCTACCCACGACCACGTATTTTCTCTTTAGGCTTAAATGTTAATTTTTAAGATGATGAACTGCTTTAACAAAAAATATATGAAACCACGTGTTTTACAACTATTCACTTTAGTTTGTGCCGTAGGGATGCTTGCCACTGCGTGCAACAAACTGGATTTAGTACCCACAAATGATCTTACTGCGGATAAAGTATATACTTCGGCAGCAGGTTACAAACAATCGTTAGCCAAAGTGTATGGTGCTTTTGCGCTTACTGGAAACGCATCTGTTGGTCAGCCAGATATTCCTGTTGAAATTATCAAAGATGAAGGTAACTCCGATTTTCTCCGTTTGTACTGGAATTTGCAGGAATTAACTACCGATGAGGCCGTATGGTCGTGGCAAAACGATGCAGGTATTCAGGGCTTGCATGAAATGAGCTGGTCGTCGATTAATTCGGTCATCAATGGTTTGTATTACCGTTCATTTTTCCAGATCACACTGTGTAACGATTTCATCAATCAATCTTCTGATGATAATCTAAGCAAAAGAGGAATTGTTGGCGCTGATGCTGAGCAGGTACGTAGGTTCAGGGCAGAAGCACGTTTCATCAGGGCGTATCAATATGCCGTATTAATGGATATTTACGGCAATCCGCCTTTGGTTACCGAAACTACAGAAATAGGCGGTAAGGAGTTGCCAAAACAGATTGCCCGTAAAGATTTGTTCGCTTATGTAGAAACTGAGTTAAAAGCCATTGAAAATGAATTGGCCGCACCAAAAGCCAACGAATATGGCCGTGCCGATAGGGCTGCATCCTGGGCTTTATTATCAAGGCTGTACTTAAATGCAGAAGTATATACAGGTACAGCCCGATATACGGATGCAATTACCTATTGCAATAAGATTACTGCTGCTGGTTATGCGCTACAGGGCAACTATCGTGAGCTTACCATTGCTGATAATCATTTAAATACTGATGAGAATATTTTTACCATCAATTACGATGGCACTAACACCCAAAATTATGGTGGTACTACTTACCTTATGCATGGGCCGGCGCATGTTCCTGCAGAAGTTTCTGGATCAAGCGGCGATTGGGGCGGTTTAAGGATTACGCAGCAGTTTGTAAATTTATTCGTTGATAAAACTGGCGCAACAGATACAAGGGCACAGTTTTACATGTCGGGCCAAAATATGGAAGTAAACGATCTGTATACGTCTAATGATGGTTATTCGAGCACTAAATTCCGTAATAAAACCCGTTCAGGAGGTTCGGCTCCACATCAGGATGTTGCCAAAGATTTTTCAGATATCGATTTTCCATTATTTCGTTTAGGTGAAACTTATTTAACGTATGCAGAAGCTGTTTTACGCGGAGGATCAGGAGGTAGTTTAACACAAGCTTTAACCTACATTAACCAATTGCGCAGCCGTGCTTATAATGGAAGCACTGTCGGAAACATCACTTCGAGTGCCTTAACTACTGATTTTATTTTAGATGAACGTGGTCGCGAACTTTGGTACGAAGCCACCCGTAGAACAGATTTGATCCGTTTCGGGAAATTTACCACTGCGGCCTATTTATGGGCATGGAAAGGTGGTGTTAAAGGTGGTACAGCTGTAAATGGTAAATACAACCTTTATCCATTGCCGCCAACCGATCTTTCGGCCAATCCAAATCTTCGTCAGAACACAGGTTATTAATCTAAATTATCATGAAAAAAAATATTCAGATCATATATACTTTGCTTTTAATCAGCCTGTTTTTTGGTTGCAAAAAAGATGAGAGCACCAATATTGTAACTTCGCCAAGCGCGGGTAGTCTTGCTTTTAAAAGTTCGGCTGCTAGCGTAGTATTAACATCAGCAAACGATGCAACGAATGTAACTACGTTCAGCTTTAAGGTTGCAAATTTTGGAGTAAGCGTTATTCCAACCTATTCTCTTGAATTTGATGTACCTGCTGATACTTTAGGTGCAAATGCCTGGGCAAATGCTATAGTAGTTAAACTTGCTTCGGGTACTTTTGAGAAAGCATATTTAGGAACAGATTTCAATTCTCTTTTGGTCAATCAGTTATTGTTGCCAACTGGTGTTGTAAGCACTTTGGTAGTGCGCTTAAAAGCCGAAGTAACACAGAATACCGGAACAGCTTCTACCATCAAACCTATATACACCAGCTTAAGCATGATGGTTAATCCTTACAAAGCTATCATCGAATACCCTGCTTTATTGGTAAAAGGAGGTAATTCATGGAAAACGCCAACTGCCCGCACCAATGGTTTTGTGTTAACCTCGGCTAAATTCAATTCGAAATACGAAGGTTATCTCAATCTGCCAAATGCTGATGGATATGGTGGAGACGCTTTTCAATTGGTATCCACAAAAGATGCAAGCAAGGTTTACGGTTGGGGAGGTACTTCAACCACAATGAGCCTTACAGGAGGTAATTTGTACCTATCGCCAGCACCAGCTTACATGAAAGTAAATGCAGATATAGATGCATTAACCATCACTTATACACCTGTGAAGTTCTTTATATCTGGTGATGATAATGCCTGGAGCACTTCATCAACACCTTTAATTTATAATGCAACAACTGGTAAATGGGTTGCAGCTAATGTCTCATTAACCGCAGGCAAAACATTTGTATTTACCTGTAACGGTGGTTACGATATCAGTTATAAAGTTGATGCCAATGGCGCATTGGTTTATGCAGGTGCACCAACCTGGGGCGGTATCAATATACCAGTTGCCAAAACAGGTGTTTTCACGGTTACTTTGGATTTAAGTGCGGGTGATGGAAATTATACCTATTCGGTTAAATAATTAATGATGGCATTTAACCACAGATGTACACAGATAAACACAGCTGTCTTATCTATACGCATCTTAGCCATTTGTGGTTAAATACATAGCGAAAAGTTGAAAGAAGAACAAAAAAACAAGTTCAAAACTTGCTTAAAAGAACATAGATATGTTTAAAAAAATAAAAATCGTAAACTGGCTAGGCCTCATTGTACTGCTTAGCTTAATCAATGCAGGTTGTAAAAAATCAATAAAAGGTGAAACACAAATTTATCCCGCTCTAGATCCAGCCGGTACTTATGCTTTGGGTGCAGATGTTAGCTGGTTAACAGAAATGGAAGCCGCTGGTAAAAAGTTTTACAATGCTGTCGGAACACAACAAGATCTGTTACAGATTTTGAAAGATAAGGGTATAAATACCGTTCGCCTGAGGGTTTGGGTAAATCCAGCTGCGGGTTATTGCAATACTGCTGATGTATTGGCGAAGGCTAAAAGAGCGAAAGCGATGAACATGCGTTTGCTGATCGATTTTCACTACAGCGATTCATGGGCAGACCCTGCTCAACAGAACAAACCAGCGGCTTGGGTAGCTCAAGATTTTACTGCCTTAAAAACTTCAGTTTATAACCATACGGTTGACGTTCTAACGGTTTTAAAAAACAATAAAATAGTACCAGAATGGGTACAGGTAGGTAATGAAACCAACAATGGTATGTTATGGAACGATGGGAAAGCCTCTGTAAATATGAAAAACTTTGCAGATCTTGTACTTTCAGGATATAATGGCGTTAAAGCGGTAGATCCAAGTACTAAAGTAGTGGTACATATTTCGAACGGTTACGACAATAGTTTGTTTAGGTGGATGTTTGACGGATTAAAAAATAATGGTGCCAAATGGGATGTAATCGGAATGTCGATGTATCCAACAGCGGCAGATTGGTCGGCAAAAAATATACAGTGTTTAGCCAATATGACCGATATGGTTTCACGTTATGGATCGGAAGTAATGATTTGCGAATTGGGAATGCCAGTGTCGGAAGCGGTAGCCTGTAAAGCTTTTATTAAAGATTTAATTGCGAAGAATAAATCGTTACCAAATAACAAAGGTTTAGGAGTTTTCTATTGGGAACCGCAATCGTACAATAGCTGGAGCGGTTATAAATTAGGTGCTTCTGATGATTCAGGGAAACCAACGGTTGCCATGGATGCATTTCTGCCTTAGAGTTGGTCTGGATTTGCAATCCGGACTTAGCAAGATACGGATTTAAAATCCGCAGCAAAAGCGTCGGGATTGCAAATCCCGACTAACAAAAAGACATATATTCACAGCCAGAAAGCATCATTTCGGCTAGTCTGGTCGAAATGAATCGTATATTAATAAAGTCGGGGATTGCAAATCCCGACTAACGCAACCCGGCTAACAAAATTTTTATGATGATTTTACTTAAAAAACTGTCTCTTTCACTTGCTTTTGTCTTTATGGCAATGGTTGCCAATGCCCAAAATAAACAAGGTATTTATGTAGATGCATCGGGTGTAATCCGCTGGGAGAAAGACCATAAAGAAGCAGCTTTTTTCGGTACCAACTATACTGCGCCTTTTGCTTACGGTAACCGCGCTATTTTAAGAATGGGCGTTACAGCTGAGCAAGCGATAAAAGACGATGTATATCATTTCTCCAGATTGGGTTTAGATGCATTCCGAGTGCATGTTTGGGATCAGGAAATATCAGATGCTGAAGGTAATCTGATCAATAACGAACATTTAAGGCTTTTTGATTTCTTATTGGCAGAGCTTAAAAAGCGTAAAATTAAAACATTGGTTACACCGATTGCCTTTTGGGGAAACGGTTATCCCGAGAAGGATGAAAGTACAGGAAGTTTTACCAATAAGTACGGCAAAGATAAATCGGTAGTGAGTGAAGCAGCATTTAAAGCACAGGAAAATTACCTGAAACAGTTTTTTAAACACAAAAATCCTTACACAGGGTTAACCTATCAGCAGGATGCCGATATTTTAGCCGCCGAAATCAATAACGAACCACATCACAGTGGCCCGAAAGAAAGAGCAACCGAATACGTTAACCGTATGACGGCAGCCATAAAAAGTGCAGGCTGGACGAAACCCATTTTTTACAACATTAGCGAATCACCCTGGTACGCCGATGCCATTGTAAAAGCAGATGTTCAGGGACATACCTTTCAGTGGTACCCAACAGGTTTGGTCGCCGGACATACCTTACAAGGAAATTACCTGTCAAATGTGGCAAAATATAAAATTCCTTTCGATACCATTCCTGTTTTTAAAAGCCGTGCTAAAGCGGTATACGAATTTGATGCAGGTGATGTAATGGCGCCGATTATGTACCCTGCAATGGCCAGAAGCTTTAGGACAGCTGGTTTTCAATGGGCTACACAGTTTGCTTACGATCCAATGGCTACTGCTTATGCCAATACCGAATATCAAACGCACTATTTAAACCTTGCCTACACGCCATCAAAGGCGATCAGTATGTTAATTGCTTCAAAGGTTTTTCACCAAACCCGTCGTTTAGATAGCTTGAACAATGGCAATAGTTTTGGGCCTTTTAAAATCGATTACAAAAATTCATTAAGTGAAATGAATAGCTCTGAGGAATTTTATTATTCGAATACCACCACTTCAAAGGCTGTTAATCTCCAAAAACTAAAACATATTGCAGGTGTGGGCAGCTCCAAAATTGTACAGTACGAAGGTCAGGGCGCTTATTTTATAGATCAGGTTGCTGTTGGGGTTTGGCGATTGGAAGTAATGCCAGATGCGATTCAGGTCAGGGATCCTTTTGAAAAAGCTTCACCAAAAAAGGAAGTTACACGTATTATTTGGGCCAATTTACCAATAGATATTGATCTGCCTGATTTAGGTTCAGGCTTTACGGTGAAAGGATTAAATACAGGCAATACTTTTGATTTGAAAGCAACGCAACATCATTTTATGGTTAATCCTGGCGTATATCTATTGGTAAATAAAAATCAGAAAACTAACTTAAATGGGCAGCGTATTTATCAAAATATCACTTTAGGCGAATTTGTTGCTCCTAAAGCATCTGATAGTGATGTTTTCGTTAAACATCAGCCATTATTAACGATTTCGGAAGACATTGCTTTTCAAATTAAGGCACAAATTTTGGGTTTAGGTATGAAAGATTCCGCTTTTGTTCAGCTAAATGTTGGCAACCGTTGGAAAACCATCTCATTGCAAAAAACGCAGGAATACGAATATACCGCATTAATTCCAGCAGATTTGGTTAAAAATGGTTTAATCAAATACCAGATTATTATCCATAAAACCAATGGCGATTACATTACTTTTCCAGCCAATGTAAAAGGCAATCCCAATGCCTGGGATAAAGTAGAAACCGAAAGCTACCAGACTTTTGTAGCCGCTAAAAATGCCTTTATCGAAATCTTTAACCCAGGTTTAGATGGAAAAAACATCAATCACTATAGTCCAGATTGGGGCAACAATAAGGTAGAATATATTTCAGCAGAAAATCCAACCGTACTTAACTTAAAACTCTATATAGATAAACCTAAAACAGGTCAGTCAATGGGTTTTCAAAGTTTCTTTGGTGACAAAATTTTAGGCAGAACTACAGAGTTGAGCAATTTGAAGACTTTGGTCATTAAAATTAAAGCGAATGCTGAAAACACTAAAGTTAAAGTTGGACTAATTGACACCGATGCGCACTTTTTTGCAACGGAAATCCTTGCCGGAAAAGATTTTAAATTAATCGAAATTCCGTTAAATCAGCTTAAACCTGATCAACAGTTGTTGCTTCCACGTCCTTATCCAGGTTTTTTGCCACTTTATTATCAATCATCAAATCAATCTGCATTCCATTTAAAAAATGCTGAAAAACTTGAAGCTACTTTTGGTTATGGCAAAAATGCTGAACCAGCCAATATTGTTATCGAATCTATTTATTTAAAATAATCATCCAATACATGTCCCTATTGAAAAAAATATTCACACTCCTTTTTATAGCTGCGCTTTTCCATATAAATGCTATTGCACAAAGAACTGAGATCCTTTTAGATGAAGGCTGGAAATTTTCGAAAGGAAATTTTTCAAATGCTGCCGAGGCAACTTTTAACGATACACGCTGGGAAACTGTTTCTGTTCCCCATGATTGGGCCATTAGCGGACCTTTTGATAAAGAAATAGATAAACAGGTAATTGCTATTACCCAGAATAACGAAACCAAGGCGAGTGAAAAAACAGGCCGCACAGGCGCGCTACCTTATATCGGTGAAGGCTGGTATAGAAAAAAATTGAATCTACCGGCACTTAAAGCAAACCAAAAAGTATTGCTTCAACTAGATGGAGCAATGAGCGAGCCTCATGTATACCTAAATGGCAAACAGGTTGGACAATGGAATTATGGTTACAATTATTTTTATATCGATATCACCAACGATTTAAGAGCAACTGATAATGTATTGGCCATTCACCTAAAGAATATGCCAAAATCTTCACGCTGGTATCCTGGCGCAGGCTTGTACCGCAATGTACATTTAATCATCAAAGAAGATAAAAGCATCGAACAATGGGGCATCACGGTAACCACTCCAATAATTAAGAAAGAATTTGCCAAAGTAAATATCAAAACCAAAATAAGCGGTAAAGGCTTTCGCCTGGTTACACAGATTTTAGACAGTTTAGGGAAACAGGTGGCTATTGATACCGCAAAATCCATCTTTGGGAACGAAACCGATCAAAATATAGAAATTAGCGATCCCAAACTTTGGAGTCCGGAAAAGCCTTATTTGTACACCTCGGTATCGAGTGTATATGAGGGAAATACATTGAAAGATGTAGTGAAAACGAGATTTGGCATTAGGACGATTAATTTTAGTGCAGGCATCGGATTTAGCCTCAACGGTAAAGTAAGAAAGTTTAAAGGCGTTTGTTTGCACCACGATCTTGGTCCACTTGGTGCTGCCATTAATACAGCAGCTTTAAGAAGGCAATTAACTATTTTGAAAGAAATGGGTTGCGATGCCATTAGAAGTTCGCACAATATGCCTTCGCCAGAACAATTGGAATTATGTGATGAGATGGGCTTTATGTTCTTGGCCGAAAGTTTCGATGAGTGGGCAAAGGCAAAAGTAGAAAATGGTTATCACCTGTATTTTAATACCGATGCTGAAAAAGATATCGTAAACCTGGTGCAGGCCAACAAAAATCATCCTTGTATTGTAATGTGGAGTTCAGGAAATGAAGTGCCCGATCAGTTTGGTGCCGAAGGTGTTAAAAGGGCCAAATGGCTTCAGGAAATTTTCCACCGTGAAGATCCTACACGGCCAGTTACCGTAGGGATGGATCAGGTAAAGGCCACTATGCAATCGGGTTTTGGAGCATTAATGGATATTCCCGGACTAAACTACAGGGTACATTTGTACGAAGAGGCCAACAAGGTTTTTCCGCAGGGATTTATCCTTGGATCAGAAACGGCATCAACAGTAAGTTCAAGAGGGATCTATAAATTTCCGGTTGTAAAAGGATTTGATAAACAGTATCCTGATTTTCAATCTTCGTCATATGATCTTGAATATTGCAGCTGGTCTAACGTACCTGATGATGATTTTGTAATGCAGGATGATAAACCATGGGTAATCGGCGAATTTGTTTGGACAGGTTTCGATTACCTTGGCGAACCTACTCCATACGATAACAGCTGGCCATCGAGAAGTTCGTATTTCGGGATTTCCGATCTTGCTGGCTTACCTAAAGACCGTTATTACCTTTATAGAAGTCGTTGGAACAAAACAGCTCCTACATTACATTTGCTTCCGCATTGGAACTGGGAGGGCAGGGAAGGCCAAACCACACCGGTTTTTGTATACACCAGTTACGATAGTGCCGAACTTTTTTTAAATGGTAAAAGTTTAGGTATACGTAAAAAGGATAAATCAACACCACAAAACCGTTACCG
>Ga0308165_1002923_pt1 | contig 19306 bp, 18 predicted proteins | sample PhyWR2_FD_201032 | JGI IMG/M metagenome (GOLD analysis project Ga0308165, IMG submission 201032) | Phyllosphere microbial communities from UC Gill Tract Community Farm, Albany, California, United States - DLSLW.R2 | ecosystem: Host-associated > Plants > Phyllosphere > Unclassified | place: USA...
GCACGATGTGGAATGGGATGAGGGAAACCAGTTGATAAAATTCCATCCCATTTTCGACTGGACATTAGAAGATGTGAAGAGCTATATCAAAGAAAACAACATCGTATACAACACCTTGCATGATAAAGGCTTTCCGAGCATCGGCTGTGCCCCATGTACAAGAGCGGTACAACCCGGCGAAGATTTTAGGGCCGGAAGATGGTGGTGGGAAGACCAAAGCAAAAAAGAATGCGGATTGCACGCTACGGAGGCCGAAGGCGTAAAGGCGGAGGGTTGAAGATTAAAGACTAAAGCTGAAAGCTAAAAGACTAAAGCCGAAAGCCTAAAGCGAAATGCCTGGCCACTTCGTCATTGCCCCAAAGGGGCTACTTTGTGGCGAGACCGGACAAGAGCGAGCTGCGGTAATCTGTTTGATGCGCCACCTTCGGCAGAAAGAGCTTCTCGCGATAATGAGATAAAACAATAAATGATATAACAAAATTGAAGATAAGTAAGATGATGATCAGAAAATGCATTCGCTAAGTAGCCCATTCAATCATCGAATCATTCCATCCTTCAATAAAACAATCATTCAAAAATTAATAAATGAGTACATATAATTTTGATTACCTAGATGAACTTGAGGCCGAGGCCATTCACATTTTACGTGAGGTTGCGGGACAATTTGAGAAACCGGCGTTATTATTTTCTGGCGGAAAAGATTCAATCACGCTTGTTCGTTTGGCAGAGAAAGCTTTTCGTCCCGGAAAATTTCCCTTTCCTTTAGTTCATATAGACACCGGCCACAACTTTCAGGAAACGATCGATTATCGCGATAAAATGATCGAAAGAATCGGCGAAAGATTAATTGTTGGCTCAGTTCAAGAATCTATCGATCAAGGTAAAGTAGTAGAGCAGAAAGGCAAAAACGCCAGTAGAAATGCCCTGCAAACAGTTACCCTGTTAGATACCATAGCCAAACACCAGTTCGATGCCTGTATTGGCGGCGCACGTAGAGACGAGGAGAAAGCCAGGGCGAAAGAACGTATTTTTTCTGTTCGTGACGAATTTGGCCAATGGGACCCAAAACGCCAGCGACCAGAACTTTGGAATATTTATAACGGTAAGATTCACAAAGGTGAAAACGTTCGTGTTTTTCCGATCAGCAACTGGACAGAGTTAGACGTTTGGAATTATATCCGCCGGGAAAACATCGAATTGCCAAGTATCTATTTCTCTCACGAGCGTGAAGTAATCACCCGAAACGGGCAGTTAATGGCCGCATCTCCATTTCTGAACATGGATGAAGAGGATATTGTATTTCGCAAACAAGTGCGTTTCCGTACCGTTGGCGATATGTCGTGTACCGCTGCGGTAGAATCGGAAGCAGTTTTGATTGATGACATCATCTCCGAAATAAGTGCTTCGAAAATTTCTGAACGTGGCGCACGCATGGACGATAAAGTTTCGGAAGCCGCAATGGAAGACCGAAAAAAGGGAGGGTATTTTTAGTTTTTGAGTCTGTAGTTCTGAGTCCGGAGTCATTCACATTCAATCCCTCATTCATTCATTCAATCATTATTAGTTATGAACATATTAAAATTTTTTACAGCAGGCAGCGTAGATGATGGTAAAAGCACCTTAATCGGCCGTTTGTTATATGATACCGATTCTATTTTAGCCGATCAGTTAGAGGCTTTGCAAAGCTCTAACCGCAAAAACGACGATGGAACCATCGATTTGGCCATTTTAACCGACGGTTTACGGGCCGAACGCGAGCAGGGCATTACCATCGATGTAGCTTACAAATACTTTCAAACCGCAAAGCGCAAATTTATTATTGCCGATACCCCCGGTCACATTCAGTACACTCGAAATATGGTTACAGGCGCCTCAACAGCAAACCTAGCAATCATTCTTATCGATGCAAGAAACGGTGTGGTGGAGCAAACCATTCGCCACTCGTATTTGGTATCGCTATTGGGCATTAAGCACATCGTGGTTTGCATTAACAAAATGGATATGGTTGGTTACAGCGAAGAAGTGTACAACGCCATCATCGATAGATACAAAGTGTTGGCACAACAACTGAAACTTGCCGATGTAAATTTTATTCCTGTTAGTGCATTAAAAGGCGATAACATTGTTCAAAACTCCGATAGAATGGCCTGGTACCAGGGTGAGAGTTTGCTGCACTTTTTAGAGAAAGTAGATACCGATAACTTAGATAAATCGCAGTTGGCCCGGATGCCTGTTCAATGGGTTATCCGCCCTCAAACCGACGATTTGCACGATTATCGTGGTTACGCAGGCCGCGTATTAAGTGGTACCTTTAACCTGAACGATAAAGTTACAGTACTGCCATCGGGCGCCAGCTCAACAATTGAGAAGATCGAATTTTTTGATCAGCAGCCCGATGTTGCACACGCAGGCCAGTCGGTAACCATCCATTTAAAAGATGATGTAGACATTAGCCGGGGCGATACCATTGTGAATGCATCTGCCGTGCCACAAGAATCGAAATTAATTGAGGCCGATTTGTGCTGGATGGACAGCCGTGCCTTAGATACTTCGATTATGTACCTTATTCAACATAACAGCAAGGTTACCAAATGTAAAATCAGCGAGATTTTGCACAAGGTGGATATCAATACTTTAGAAAGACATCCTGCTGATGAATTTAAATTGAACGACATTGGTCGGGTAATCGTTAAAACTGCTGATGCATTAGCTTTCGATTTGTACGACGAAAACAGGGCAAACGGTTCAGCAATCCTGATCGATAGCCGCACCAATTTAACCGTAGGCGCCTTGATGTTCAGAGCTGCAGTTGAGTAAATTGGAAACGATTACTGGAAGATGTTTTTGGCAAACTCAGAAAGAACCGTAACCAAATATTATATGAAAACTCTAATTTTAGAGTGAAAGCTACAAAGGATTCTTTGGAAAACTTCGGCGGGGCATCGGAAACGATAGCCCCGTTTTTCTTTCTTGATTTTTTTCCTGTCATTCTGAACACAGTGAAGAATCCCCAGCCGATGGAACGCAAAACGCCAAAAAAACACTGCCACAAAGAGGAACGGAGGCGGCTGAAAACTCTCGAGCATATAACCACATAAAAAACATACTCGGGGCAGGATGAGGACCATTTATTATGGAAACTCTGAGGTTTTTTCATCATATTTATACTATCTAAAATTTTAATCCTAAAAAATAAACCATGAATAAAAGTTTTGTTTACCTCGCTTTTGCTGCTTTTCCGTTTTTCTACGCCTGCAACTCATCAGATAAAAAAGCCGAAACCGCAAAAAAAGATTCTGTAATCAGTGAAACCTGCTATGCCTCAGCTTTCGAAAAAGATAGTGCGGCAATGATCGTAAAAACAATGGCATCGGGAAAGATCACCGGATCGCTTTTAGTTAAATATGCAGAAAAACCGCAGAATAATGGAAAAATTGATGGTAAGTTTCACGGCGATACTTTATTGGTTGATTACCGCTTTAATACTGGTGGAGACACTACAAAAGCGTTTACCAATCCGCTGGCATTTTTAAAGAAAGACGGTAAATTAATAATGGGTGTTGGGCAAATCGAAACTACGTTGGGCCGCTCTTACTTCGTTAAAGGCAAGCCGATTAACTATGAAGCAGGCAAGTTTACTTTTGAAGAGGTACCTTGTAAGTGATGCAGTAACACCTCAGGTTGTCAGCTTAACATCACCCTAGTCTTAGCGTCTCGCTAAGACTTTTCAGCTTTCAAAAACTGGTCAATTTTGGCAGGTTTTTCTTCACCAAAATTCTATCTGAAATTTATTTTAAAATAAATTACTACAATTTCTATAGACTTTATATATTTGTATAATTAATAGAGAGAAAACGAGCTAATATTTTCTGATATGATTTTAAGTAAAGTAGAAAAAGCGAACATTGAACCGAGAATTACACTAATAGGTGCTGGTCCTGGCGACCCGGATTTATTTAGTTTAAAAGGCGTTAAGGCATTAAAAACGGCAGATGTTGTTTTATATGATGCCAATGTGAACGAAGCTTTACTATGTCATGCAGCAGATGATATTCCGAAAGTATACGTGGGTAAACGCACCGACGACGAAGATTTTTCGCAAGAGGCGGTTAACAAGCTCATTATTGATTACGCCTTAAATTATGGGCATGTGGTTCGATTAAAAAGCGGCGATCCTTTTTTCTTTGCGAAAGGGTATGAGGAGATCGATGCGGCCGAATCGTATAGTATTCCTACAGAGATTATTCCGGGCATTTCGAGCGCTACCGGCGCACCGAGTCTGCAGAAAATTCCGATGATTTATAAAGACCTTAGCGAAAGCTTTTGGGCAGTATCGGGAACAAATTCAAAGGGAGAAATTTCTGATGATTTGTATATCGCTGCAAAAACCAAAGCCACAATTGTTGTTTTAAACGGCATTGCAAAGGTTAAAGAAATTGCTGAGATTTTTCAGGCGGAAAATAAAGTTTTATTACCCGTTGCCGTTATTCAAAACGGTTCGACACCGGAAGAAAAAATTGCTGTTGGAACCGTTGATACCATTGCCGAAGTTGTTGCGGATAAAAATATCAAGGCGCCTGCGCTGCTTGTATTCGGCGATGTTGTTTCATTACATCCGAAGTTTCAGCCCATTAAAGATTTTTATGAGGTTATTGCCAACGAATATTAGGGTTAACTAAATCATATATTTTTTTGTTGTAAAGCCGCTGATTAAAAACCAGCGGCTTTTTTTGTCGCCTCTCCCTGCGAAAGGAATTAGTATTTTCACTTTTCGGTGCATCCCTCTCCGAAAGAAAAGGAAATAAAGAATTGCGGTTGAAACCCAAATAAAACTGGTATTACGTAATGATGATCGGTCAAGCTAACTCTACTTGGATGGTTTAAGGTTAAGTCGCCCCCTAAACTACCCGCTTATTACTAAGCCTGATTGCAGCGGAAATACTTTTTTGGTTACACTGTCCGATCGGTTTGGCCCGACCAAGCGCAAAAAAGATTGTAGCGGAAAGCAGGGCTGCAATCGGCAACGGAGCAATGAGCGTTCACTTTCAAAAAAATCTGCTCAATGCTATCAGAAAGGAAAGTAAGGTCGAAATATGATTGAACTGAGCAAAATTTAACTACCCGCTTGTTACTAAGCCTGATTGTAGCGAAAATACTTTTTTGGTTACACTGTCCGATTGGTTTGGCCCGACCAAACGCAAAAAAGATTGTAGCGGAAAGCAGGGCTGCAATCGGCAACAGAGCAACAAACGTTCACTTTCGAAAAAATCTGCTCAATGCTAGCAGACAGAAAACTAAAGTCGAAATATGATTGAACTGAGCAAAATTTAACTACCCGCTTGTTACTAAGCCTGATTGCAGTGAGAGCTTTCGATGAAAAATCGAAACTAACGAAAAGCGGGACTGCAATTGGCAACGGAGCGATGAACGTTCACTTTCGAAAAAAAGTAATCTTACCTTGAGCAATCAATTTGTGCAGTTCTGTAAAATCTAAAAACAGCATCGAAATTAATGCGAAAATCTTTCAAAATCGGAAAACAATTAGTATCTTAACGAAGTTATCTACACCAAATATTTGATGGAAATTATACATATAAGCGCTGAGTGTTACCCTGCGGCTAAGGTTGGTGGCTTAGCTGATGTTGTTGGGGCGTTACCAAAATACCAAAATAAAGTAGGCCACATTGGCAAGGTGGTTCTTCCGGCGTACGACACCAAATTTATTCGCGAAAGCGAGTTTGAGGTCGTTTACGATGCCTGGTCAAACTACGGAAATCATCATTTTCCCTATCGCATTTTACGAGAGAAAACAAACAAACTGGGTTTCGATCTATTTCTTGTTCATATTCAGGGTCTTACCGATAGACCAAGTGTTTACGGTTATGGCGATGATACGGAGCGTTTTGTAGCTTTCCAGATTGCTGCTTTGGATTGGATAGTGCAATGGGAACATCGCCCGGACGTTATCCACTGCCACGATCATCATACGGGGCTGATTCCATTTATGGTTTCAAATTGTTTGAAATATGCGCCCATTAGTAAGGTTCCTACTGTTTTAACGATCCATAATGCGCAATACCAGGGGCAGTTTGGTTGGGAGAAATTATATTATATTCCAGCTTTCGATTTATGGAAAGGGGGCTTGCTAGGCTGGGATGATGCCATTAACCCGCTCGCTTCGGCCATTAAATGCGCATGGCGGGTAACGACGGTTTCGCCGAGCTATCTGGAGGAGATGATGAGCAGCGCCCGCGGACTTGAAAGTTTATTGCGCCAGGAGCGATGGAAATGTGCCGGAATTTTAAATGGAATAGACAATGATGTTTGGGATCCGGCAACGGACCCGATGCTGAATAAGAATTACAATTTAAAAACGGTAGAAAAAGGGAAAGAGGCAAACAAAAAGGCTTTATGCAATGTTTTTCAACTAGACTCTTCGAAGCCATTGTTCACTTTTATCGGCAGGTTGGTTGATGAAAAAGGAGCCGATTTATTACCAGATATCTTTTATAGCGCTTTACAGCAACATGGCGATCATATTAATGTTTTGGTACTCGGATCGGGCGAAAATTGGGTTGAAGGCAGGTTAAACCAGTTGAAAGATATTTTCGGTGGGAAATATAATGCCTATATCGGTTATAACGAACAGGTTTCGCACGAGATGTATGCGGGCGCAGATTTTCTGCTGATGCCATCGAGGGTTGAGCCCTGCGGCCTGAACCAGCTTTACGCGTTAAGGTACGGAACGGTACCCATTGTAAGACGGGTTGGCGGATTGAGAGACACGGTGGTTGATATTGGCGACGGCGGCTTTGGCCTTTGCCACGACCAGGCAAGCGTTTGGGATGTGACACACGCAATAAACCGTGCAGTGGATTTATATAATGATAAAAAGGCTTTTAAGGCTGTACGCAAAACGATGATGAAGATAGACCACTCGTGGGACAGGGCAGCAACGAATTACATAGAGTTATACCAAATTTTAAATTAAGCTTAAACATGACTGACAAAGTTTTAGGCGTTATCCTTGGCGGTGGCCAGGGATCTAGATTATCGCCACTAACACAAACACGTTCTAAACCGGCAGTTCCAATTGCTGGTAAATATCGGTTGGTAGACATCCCAATTTCAAATTGCCTCAATTCTGGCATCCACCGAATGTTTGTGTTAACACAATTTAATTCAGCATCCCTAAATAAACACATTAAAAACACGTATCACTTTAGCCACTTTAGTACGGCTTTTGTTGATATCCTTGCGGCCGAGCAAACGGTGCAGAACGCTGGCTGGTTCCAGGGAACGGCTGATGCCGTGCGCCAATGTATGCACCACATTGTTTCACATGAGTTCGATTACATTTTAATCTTATCTGGCGATCAATTGTACCAGATGGATTTTAAGGATATGATCGAAAAGCATATTGAGGCAAACGCGGAAATTACAATTGGTACCATTCCGGTAACGGCAAAAGACGCCACTGACTTTGGTATTTTAAAGGCCGACGACGAGAACATGATTACGTCGTTTACGGAAAAACCAAAAACTGGCTTGGAAAACTGGACTTCGGATACGGGAGAGGAAATGCAGGCCGAAGGCCGAAATTTCTTAGCCTCGATGGGGATTTATGTGTTCAACCGCGAGTATTTGATCAACATTTTGAACGAGAACGAGGAGGAAAAAGATTTTGGTAAAGAGATTTTACCAAGAGCAATTACTCAAAGCCGCGTTTTAAGCTATCAATATGAGGGCTATTGGACAGATATTGGTAATATTTCATCGTTTTTCGAGGCCAACCTTGGCTTAACTGACGAGATTCCGAAGTTTAACATGTTTGATAGTAATCATACTATTTTTACCAGGGCGAGAATGTTGCCGCCGTCGAAAATTTCGGGTACCACCTTAGAAAAAGCAATTATTGCCGAGGGCTGTATTATCCAGGCCAGCAGAATTGAGCATGCCGTTTTGGGTATCAGGGCTCGTATCGGCAAGCATACCGTAGTAACAAACGCGTATGTAATGGGGAGCGATCGTTACCAAACGCTTGACGAAATTGAACTTGAAACCAGCAAAGGAAATTCGCTCATTGGTATCGGCGACAGATGTTACATTAATAATGCCATCATCGATAAAAACTGCCGCATCGGAAACGATGTAAAGATAAACGGCGGTCCGCATTTGGAAGATGGCGACTTTGAACTCTACACCGTTAAAGATGGTATTGTAGTAATTAAAAAAGGTGCTGTTTTGCCAAGCGGAACGGTGATTTAAGATAAATGTCTCAATTAAAAAAGCCAATTTGGATTTCCAAATTGGCTTTTTTGTTGTTAAAAGCCACTGATTTGTTGCTTTTCTTGGAATAAACAGTTGGTAACTCACCTAAAAAAAAATGTTGCAGATCTCAAAACTTATTCTTAAATTTAATTAAGAGAAAGGCATTCTACAAGCGCCTATACGATCAAGTTCCTCAACGAAACCTTATCAACAACCTCCCAGTATAAGGTTAAGCAAATTTACAGCAGCTTTTTGGTTTATTAAATTGTGGCCAAACGGCTATCCGTTTTAAATTTATTTAACACATAGAAGCGTAACTGCTTCTTATAATTTTAATCGTTATGGAAGACTATGAAATAACACCCGACCCCGAACAGTCTGAAATTGAAGCACTGTTAAAAATGGATAGAAAACACATTTACAAGTTTATTTTAAATCCATTTTCATTTGAATCATCGCACCACTTTAACAAAATTCATAAACGGAAATTTAATTCGTTCGGCTGCATACACGAGCTTAAAAAATTGCCTGGCGCCATGTTATAATTTGTTTTAGGTGCAATTGCTCATTATCTTCTCCTTGGAGAGGAGGGGAACGATTTTGTAAACTGCACACCAATAACGGTTAAAACAATATTGTTCGTTGCTTGTTCTTTAAGTAAACAAAATCAAATAGCCATGGAAAATAATAAAGATAAAGAACAAGGAAAGGTTATCGAGAATGAGTTACTTGATAACAAGGCTGAAGATGTTAGGGAACATGATTCTTTAGATAACAACAAATCTTCTAAGCAGGGTACCAATTTATTTGAAAGAGATACCGAGCGTAAGAATAATCCGCTAGGGCCAGGACACGAACCGGGCACTATACCAGGCTCATCAATATAATTGATAGCGCATCAACTATGAACATAATTTATTAGATTTAAGCCGCGGCATTTGTCGTGGCTTTTTTTAAATTTATCTCACATGGAAAGAAGAAACTTTATCAAAAATTCGGCTTTGGCGATGGCCATGTTATCGATTTATAAGACAGACGTTTTTGCTCAAAACGAATTTTTGAGGGCTTACAACTTTAAACCATTGAGAAACAACGTCGGCATTTTTACCGAGCAGGGCGGAACCATTGGTTGGTTAAATTCGAAGAACGGTTTTGTAGTTGTTGATGCTCAATTTCCAACTTCTGCGCCCCATGTAATCGATGAGCTGAAGAAACTTGGCGAAAAGCCTTTTAAATATTTAATCAATACCCATCACCACGGCGACCACACGGCCGGCAATATTGCTTTTAAAGGTCTTGCCGAAAAGGTAGTTGCGCATCAGAATTCGCTGGTGAACCAAAAAAGAGGCGCTGAAAAAGCCAATAATCTGGATAAGCAATTGCTTCCTGATACTACGTTTGGAACGGGTTGGAAGGCTCCGGTTGGCGAAGAAAAAATCAGTGCTTATTATTACGGTTCCGGCCATACCAATGGCGATGCTGTTTATCACTTCGAAAATGCCAATATCGTTCATGTAGGCGATTTGGTATTCAACCGCAGGTTTCCTTATATCGATAGAGAAAACGGGGCTCACATAGGCAACTGGATTACTGCACTTGAGAAAATCCAAAACCAGTTTGATAACGACACCCTGTTCATCTGGGGCCACAGCCTCGATCCCGAAAAGGTAACAGGCACCAAAGCAGATATAAAAGCCTATCAAGAATACCTGCAAAATTTAACTGCCTTTGTTACTGCCGAAATTAAAGCCGGAAAAAGTAAGGAAGAAATTTTGAAGGCGACTACCATTCCGAAATCTCCGGAATGGCAGGGCGATGGTATTCAAAGAAGTTTAACTGCTGCTTATGATGAGTTGAAAGGAACGTAAGACAACCGCTTTGACAAATTATTTAAGACAGGTGGAGTGAGATTAAAGATCAAATTAATAATAAGATGGGGTTAAGTATTCATTATAAAGGCAATTTCAAAAAAGAAGCCTCATTACAAGAAATGATTGAGGAGGTGAAGGATATTGCCGAAATTTATACGTGGGAATACACGATCTACGAAACTGCTTTTCCACAAAATTCTTTTACCGAAGAAGAGTATGACGGCTGTCTTTATGGCATTTCTTTTACTCCTGCAAAGTGCGAAACAATTTCTTTAACCTTTTTATCAAATGGCAAAATGTGTAGCAACAGCGCTTTGGCATGTTTCGGTAACTCTAATAATGAAAAGTATAAGCAATATTTGTACTTGTTGAGCACGAAAACGCAGTTTGCAGGAAGTACCACCCACAAAATAATTCTTCATTTACTTAAGTACATCAGTCAAAAGTATTTAAACTATTTCGAACTTTCTGATGAAGGAAATTATTGGGAAACAGAAAGCGAAGCGATTCTGGAGCAGAATTTCAAAATTTATAATGATGCATTAAATAGTTTTGAAATATCAATTAAAAGCCATCCTATAAATAATAATGAGTCATTTACTGAATATTTCGACAGAATAATTAAAACGCTCAACTCTAAAAGGAGTAAAAAATGACGCTGCTTAATTTAGCAAGCAAGTTTGTTCCATCTCCATTCCTCCAGCTCTATTTGAATTAATCAAATTACCAATGAGCAATAATCAATGAGCAATTAACAGTTAACAATTAACAGTTTTCAGCTTACAATTTGCAATTAACACTGACCAGTTTCCCAGTTGGCAGTTGAACCGTTAACATTAACCAATACATCAACTAACCAATTAAACAGTTCGGCAAGTAAACAATTCAGCAGTTAAGCAATTAAATAGCTAAAGAATAATCTAATTTATAACCATTCTATATTTAAAATAAATCTAAACAAGCTTGTTTAATGCCAAGTAACTAAGTCGTTATCTGCTATATTTGTGTTACACAAATCCTACATCAGATATGGATGATTTTTTAGCAGCACGATCCCAAATGGCCTTATCCCTGGCCTTTCACATTGTTTTTTCCTGTATCGGCATGGTCATGCCGTTTTTTATGGCGGTATCGCATTACAAATGGCTTAGAACCGATAACGAGCTTTATAAGAATTTAACTAAGGCCTGGAGCAAAGGCGTTGCCATATTTTTTGCTACGGGCGCTGTATCGGGTACCATGTTATCATTTGAACTTGGCTTGTTGTGGCCCAAATTTATGGAACACGCCGGGCCGATTTTCGGGATGCCATTTTCGCTCGAGGGAACAGCATTTTTTATTGAAGCTATAGCTTTAGGTTTTTTCTTGTACGGATGGAATAAGCTGAACAAGTGGTTTCATTGGTTTACCGGAATGGTTGTTGGCGTAAGCGGGTTGGCCTCGGGCATTTTAGTAGTAGCAGCAAATGCGTGGATGAACAGTCCTGCCGGTTTCGATTTTGTTGATGGAAAGTACTTAAATATCGACCCAATACAGGCGATGTTTAACAAGGCGTGGTTTTCGCAGGCCTTACACATGTGCCTGGCTGCATTTACGGCCACAGGATTCGCTGTAGCTGGTGTGCATGCGCTGATGATATTGAGGAATAAAAACAAAGAATTTCATTTCAAGGCATTTAAAATTGCTGCCGTTTTTGCTTGTATTGGCGCATTGCTGCAGCCCTTAAGTGGCGATATTTCGGCTAAAGACGTTGCCAAAAGGCAACCTGCTAAACTTGCCGCTATGGAAGCGCTTTATAAAACTGAGAAGCCGGCGCCACTATTAATTGGTGGTATTGTAAACGAGAAAGAGAAAACGGTAACGGCTGCAATTAAGATACCAGGCGCATTGAGCTTTTTGGCGCATGGCGATTTTGATGCCGAGGTTAAAGGGCTGGATCAAATTCCTGAGAACGAGCATCCACCGGTGGCAATTACCCATTATGCCTTTCAGGTAATGGTTGGTATTGGTACTTTATTGATGATCATTTCGCTTGTGTATTTCTTCAACTTAGCCCGTAGAGGATCGATTTTAAACAAACGCTGGCTCTTGAAACTTTTTGTGCTCGCCATTCCGCTGGGTTATATTGCGTTAGAAGCCGGCTGGACGGTTACAGAGGTTGGTAGGCAGCCTTGGATAATTTATGGCATTATGCGCACCGCCGACGCTGTTACACCGATGCCCGGAATTGCTTATTCATTTTATATTTTTTCGGCAATTTACCTTTCGCTGAGTGGTGTCGTTGCATTTTTGCTTTACCGCCAAATTAAAATGGTACCGTATGTTTACGATAAAACAGCTGAACGGGATGTTAAGCATAAATAAAGAGGATGAACACAGACAACGTTCTGGATCTTCATATTTGCTACTTGACACTCGCTACTTGATACTCGCTAATTGATACTTAAAAATTATGGAATACGTAGTCATTACTTTTTTATGTTTGGGAATCTTACTTTATTTCCTGTTGGGCGGAGCAGATTTTGGGGCGGGAATAATCGAACTTTTCACTTCGGCGAAAAATAGAAGTAGAACACGGAAAACGATGTATCACGCCATTGGTCCGGTTTGGGAAGCCAACCACATGTGGCTGATCATTGCCATTGTAATTCTTTTTGTGGGTTTTCCGCACATTTACACCACGATGTCTGTGTATTTGCATATTCCATTGCTCATTATGCTCATTGGAATCATTGCCCGCGGCACAGCATTTGTTTTCCGCCATTACGATGCCATTAAGGATGATATGCACTGGCTTTATAACCGTATTTTCAGGTATTCTAGTTTTATAACTCCCTTGTTTTTAGGAATTATTGCCGGAAGTGTAATCTCTGGCCATATCGATACTAACGCCAATGATTTCTTATCCGCGTATGTTTTCAGCTGGCTCAACTGGTTTTCAGTTTCGGTAGGCTTGTTCACCGTATCACTTTGTGGGTTTTTAGCTGCGATTTACCTTATCGGTGAAACGGACGACAGCCACGATAAGCGCCGATTTATTAAGAAAGCCGAATACATGAACATTGCTGCGGTAATTTTCGGTGCAATGGTTTTCATCGCTGCCGCGATAGATAAAATTCCGCTTATCGATTGGGTTTTTAAAAATCCCGTAGGGTTGAGCGCCATCGTATTGGCCAGTTTATCCCTCATTTTACTTTGGTATCTTTTAATAAAGGGGAAAACCAAGGTTTTAAGGATTTTGGCAGGCTTTCAAGTCAGCATGATCTTACTCGCAATCAGCTATGCTCACTTTCCGAATTTTATCCGTTTAAAAAATGGCGATTCAATCTCGCTTTTTGATACATTAGGCCCCGAGAAGACCATTTACAGCCTTGGGCTTGCGCTCTTGTTGGGAAGTGTATTAATTCTGCCTTTCCTGGGCTATTTATTCTACAAATTTCAGAAAAAGGAAGAGTAACTGTTACATTTACACATTGCTTTTAACCAAACGGTAAATGAAGTGGTTAAAAGCAATGCGCATGTTGATTTGACGTGGGAATATACAATCGATTTAGAGGAAGCCTCTTCAAATCGTTGCTAATTACCTCCTTTTCGGTTTGCCTTTCTAGGCTCTGGCCAACTCGCTTGTTTGCCTGTGCGTTCGTTAACAGGTAAATCTGTAGCTTTCTCCGTTGTTGTCTTTTCTGGATCCTCACAAGCCATATAAACCATTATTGCCGCTAAGATCACATTGCTGCGAATCTCGTCGAAAACTAATTTATCATAGCTGTCGCGGTTAGTGTGCCAGGTGTAAGTTCCATAATCCCAGCTGGTAGAACTTAACGAATAACCTAGCGCCCCTGCAGCTACAAAAGAAGCGAAATCAGAGCCGCCTGCGCCCGGCATTCCCGGAAAACTCGTTTTAATTTGATTTTTAATTGTATCTGGCACCGCCGCTAACCACCGTGTAATGTAATCTTTCGATTTTGCAAAACCTTGTCCGCCGATATTAACCACACGGCCTGTTCCGTTATCCTGATTAAAAAGTGCTTGTAAGTTGTTCACAATTTCCGGGTGATCTTCGACAAATGCCCGCGAGCCATTTAAGCCTTGTTCCTCGCTTCCCCAGTGGCCAACCAAAATGGTACGCTTAGGGTTAGGATAAAACTTTTTTAAGATCCGCATGGCCTCCATCATCATAATTGTTCCCGAACCATTGTCCGTAGCGCCACTGGCGCCATCCCATGAGTCAAAGTGGGCCGATAACATTACATATTCTTTAGGTTTTTGAGTTCCCTTGATTTCGGCAATCGTATTGAAGGTTGGTACTACGCCCAATTCTTTTGATTCCGATTCAATCTTTAACATCGGTTTGTCTCCGTTTGTTGCTAAACGATAAACAAGGCCGTAATCTTCAACAGATAAATCCAATGTAGGAATTTTTGTAGTATTGGCGCCAAAGATCTTATCTACCCCAAATCCTTGCGACCAATTGTTAATGATAATTCCTGCCGCACCCGCATTTTCGATCGCCAGAGCTAAATTCTTCGCGTTTAATCCGGTTTTCGACATCGACGTAAACCAGGCTTTTGCTGCATCAGCTTTTTCTTTTTTGTATTTTTCGAAAAGGTCTTTCGTAGCAAATTCTTCCCAGTTTTTTTCTGGGCGGCCAGATAGCTGGTTCATCGAAATTAGTACCAGTTTCCCTTTCACATTTGGCAGCCATTTTTGAAACGACGCCGAGTCGGTAATTACTGGAAGCGCAATCGCCTCTGCATTTATTGCCTTTCCGTTTGTAGATGGGCTCCAGGCTAGTTGTGTTCCCTCTAAGGTTCTCAACCTGGGGCTAACCAAATCGATGTGTGTAATTCCGCGTTCCCAGCCACGCCATTCGCCCCACTTCTCATTTTTAGCCGAGATGCCCCAGCCGCTGTATTTTTTTACCGCCCAGTCGTTCGCTTGTTTCATTTGCGGCGATCCGACCAACCGCGGTCCTACAACATCCAAAAGCTCGTGGGCGAGCTTTTCTAATTGGGAGTTTTCGTTTACTTCCTTAACGATGTTATCGATCACCTTTTTGTCTTGCGAAAAAGCAACGGACGAAGTAAACAAAAGTAGGGCAGGAAAAAGTAGTTTTTTATTCATAATAAGTTTAGGGTTTGTGAGTGCCAATTTAAGTAATTAGCTAGCAGAAGCGGCGATGTTAATGGAAATGTTGCAGTTGGTTTGGTGTGCCGCGGTGGCGTGTGGAAAAAGGACTAAACAAAAAAAGCAGGACTGAAATAACCTAAGTCATTCAAGTCCTGCTTTTGTAATGGAACAATGATCAATAACCAATTGCCAATTAACCAATTGTCATTAAACTACTGACCAGTGAACCAATGAACCAGTGAACCAATTGACCAATAACTAGTTTTGCATCATTTTAAGAAAAGCACCAAGTTTAGCTTTCATGGCCCTTCTGTCGACTATAAAATCTAAGAAACCATGTTCCAACACAAATTCTGATGTCTGGAAACCTTTTGGTAAATCTTTTTTAATCGTTTCTTTAATTACCCTTGGGCCGGCAAAGCCGATTAAAGCGCCTGGTTCTGCAATATTAATATCGCCGAGCATAGCGTAAGATGCTGTAACACCACCCGTTGTGGGGTCTGTTAAGAGTGAGATATATGGAATTTTCGCTTGACTTAGTAAGGCCAGCTTTGCAGAAGTTTTTGCCATTTGCATCAACGAGAATGCAGCCTCCATCATCCGGGCACCACCAGATTTTGAAATCATCAGAAACGGAATTTTTTGTTTGATGCTGTAATCGATCGAGCGAGCAATTTTCTCGCCTACAACTGAGCCCATCGAACCACCGATGAAAGCAAAATCCATACATGCAATAACCAAATCCTGCCCGTCGATTTTACCCACGCCAGCTCTAATGGCATCTTTTAAGCCTGTTTTTGCCTGACTTTCTTTAATTCTCTCGGTGTATGGTTTGTTATCATTGAAATTTAATGGATCGCCGGAAGTTAAATTTGCAAAAAGTTCCTTGAAATCGTTGTTATCAAACAAAACTTCGAAATATTCTTTAGATCCCACTCTGAGGTGATAATCGCAGTAATGGCAAACGTACTTGTTTTCTTGCAGTTCTGCCTGATGTAGCGGTTTTTTACAATTTGGACATTTGTTCCACACGCCATCAGGTGCCTCTTTCTTCTCTTCGGTTGTGGTAATGATACCTTTATTTTCTCTTTTAAACCAAGCCATAATTTTTTAAAGAATTGGAATGCAAAGAAACGAAAAATAAAATTAACATAAAGAATTAGCAATTAACAATAACCAATTAGCAGCTAGCAGTTAACAATTAACAATTCCCAACTGTCATCCTGAGTGGAGTCGAGGGACAATTAGCATTTAACAGTTAGCAGTTAACAATGAGCAATAACCAACTGTCATCCTGAGTGGAGTCGAAGGACAATTAGCAGTTAACAGTTAGCAGTTAACAATTAGCAATACCCAACTGTCATGCTGAGTGGAGTCGAGAGACAATTAGCAGTTAACAGTTAGCAGTTAACAATTAGCAATAACCAACTGTCATCCTGAGTGAAGTCGAGGGCCAATTAACAATTAGCAATGAGCAATTAGCAATACCCAACTGTCATCCTGAGCGGAGTCGAAGGACAATTAACAGTTAACAGTTAGCAGTTAACAATTAGCAATACCCAACTGTCATCCTGAGCGGAGTCGAGGGACAATTAGCAGTTAGCAATACCCAACTGTCATCCTGAGCGGAGTCGAAGGACCCAATTAAACACTTCAGCAATTAAATAATGCGCAATGCAATTCGATAATTGATCACTGGTTTTTGGTCATTCCCCTAAAGGTGTGTTCTTTTTACACTAAGGATAATATGGTGGTTATGCTAAATAGCCCTTATTTGGTTGTTAGGCAAATAATTCTGTTGTTACAAAAGCTTGAAATGTTATTTTTTTTTATAACTTCGGACTTAATAAAAATTAACAAGAGATGAGTTTAAAAGGCTACAAAGGCGTAATTTACGGAGATGCCGTTCAGGAATTATTTGAGCAGGCTAAAAAACATCAGTTTGCTTTACCAGCAGTAAACGTAACCGGTACAAACACGGTTAACGCGGTATTGGAAACTGCAAAGGCAGTAAATTCGCCTGTTATGATTCAATTGTCTAATGGAGGTGCACAGTTTTATGCAGGTAAATCTTTAGATAATGAAAAATTGCAGGCATGTATTTTAGGTGCTGTATCGGCAGCTAAGCATGTTCATTTATTGGCAGAGCACTATGGTGTCGCCGTGGTTTTACATACAGATCACGCCGCGAAAAAATTATTGCCTTGGATTGATGGCCTTTTAGATCATGGCGAAAAGTTCTTCGCTGAAACGGGAAAACCTTTGTTTTCATCGCATATGTTAGATCTTTCGGAAGAATCGATCGAAGAAAACATGGAAATCTCTGCAAAATATTTTGCCCGCATGGCGAAAATGAATATGACTATCGAAATCGAGCTTGGTGTTACCGGTGGTGAAGAAGATGGCGTTGACAACAGCGATGTTGATAGCTCAAAGCTGTACACTCAGCCTAGCGAAGTGGCTTATGCTTACGAAGAATTGAGCAAGGTTTCGCCTCGTTTCACTGTTGCTGCTGCGTTTGGTAACGTTCACGGTGTGTACAAACCCGGCAACGTAAAATTGCAACCGGTGATTTTGAAAAACTCTCAGGATTTTATTAAGGAAAAATTCAATTTGACTGCTGAGAAACCAATCAACTTCGTATTTCACGGTGGCTCGGGCTCTTCGCAAGAGGAAATCAGAGAAGCAATTTCATATGGTGCGATTAAAATGAATATCGATACCGATATGCAGTGGGCGTTTTGGGAAGGTATTTTAGGCTATTACAAACAGAATGAAGCTTACCTTCAAGGCCAGATCGGCAACCCTGATGGCGATGATAAACCTAATAAGAAATACTACGATCCACGTGTATGGTTACGCAAAGCGGAAGAAGCATTTGTTAAGCGTTTAACTGTTGCTTTTGAAGATTTAAATTGCGTTAACGCAAACGATAAATTGTAATTTTTGATTGTTTTTAGACTGAATTTCCATTCAATTATTATAAAATCAGTCATCCGATCATTATAAAAGCGCCATAGGTTCGAAAACTTATGGCGCTTTTGGTTGTTTTTCTCTTTATATTTAAGCAGATCAAAATACGACCATGAAATCGAGACCCGACACCAAAAAAAACAATTTTTTTGAAAGATTTTCAAATGCAGCGACCAAATTTACGGGCAGCTCAGTTGCTTTTATATTGGCCACCCTTACTGTAATTACATGGGCAGTAACAGGCCCCATATTTGATTATTCTGAAACCTGGCAGTTGGTCATTAACACAGGGACCACCATCATTACATTTTTGATGGTTTTCTTGATTCAGAAAGCCCAAAATAAAGATAGCAAGGCCATACAATTGAAACTGAACGAACTTATTGCGGCTCAGCAAGGTGCAAGTAACCGAATGGTAGATATTGAAGATTTGAGTGAAAAAGACCTCGATCAGTTGCATAGTTTTTACGTTACCATTGCGGACCTAGCCAAAAAAGAGGCCGATATTCATTGCTCGCACTCGATAGATGTGGCTAAAGCGCTCAACGAGCAAAAAGTTAAATCAAATAAACACTTTAAACAAAATAAAGAATGAGCTTACAAGTTCAAAAGGTTATTCATCCGGAAGAATTAGAACAAGTTTTTGCAATACGTAAAATTGTATTTGTAGATGAGCAGAACTGTCCGCCGGAGTTGGAATGGGAAAATGAAGATGTTTCTGTTCATTTTTTAGCTACTTACGACGGACAGCCTTGCGGTGCCTGCCGATGGCGCAAAACAGATCATGGCTATAAATTGGAGCGATTTGCGGTGCTAAAAGAGTATCGTGGACAAGGGGTGGGGCGTGCCTTAATTGCCGAAGCGCTTTCTGATTTGCCTGAAGATGCGAATTATATTTACTTAAACTCGCAACTTGATGCCATGAGTCTGTATGCCAAATTTGGTTTTGTAGCTGAAGGAGATCAGTTCGAAGAGGCTGGTATACAGCATTTTAAAATGGTGAAAAAGGTTTAATTAGGTAATTGTACTACATTTTGTTTGAACCTATATTTCAAATATTT
>Ga0308165_1002924_pt1 | contig 19305 bp, 22 predicted proteins | sample PhyWR2_FD_201032 | JGI IMG/M metagenome (GOLD analysis project Ga0308165, IMG submission 201032) | Phyllosphere microbial communities from UC Gill Tract Community Farm, Albany, California, United States - DLSLW.R2 | ecosystem: Host-associated > Plants > Phyllosphere > Unclassified | place: USA...
CACGCATCCCTGATTTGCGGCTTGTCCGGTCCGCACCGGACGCCGGCCGCGCCGGGAACATGGAGTGTCAGCTACACACCCCCGACCCGTCACGCTGCAGCATATAACCTATATGGTTATAAGTGTCAAGGACGGGCGCGGGGTGAAGGCGTGTCAGCGCAGCTTTTCGATCTCGCGCGCCAGGTCGTTGCCGTGCTTTTCATCGGTGGCGATGCGTTCGAGGACGATGATGCGCTTGCGCATTTCCTCTACCTCGCGCTCCAGTTCATGTTCGCGTGCGGTGTGGTCGTAGCCTTCGGCGCGGGGTCCTCGCTTGTCGCCCAGCGCCTGATAACGCTGCGCCTTCAGCCAGGTGACGCACCCGATCGCGAAAAGCACGACGACGGCAGTCCAGAAACTCATTGCTTGGTCACCTCAAGTCCGCTCTCGCCGCGCAGCGCCTCGATCTGGAGGGCGATGTCGCGGCCATTGCCGCCATCCGTAATGATCCTTTCGAGCACGCGCACGCGATTTTCGACATCGCTGTTGTGCGTGGCATATTGCGCGGCCTTTTCGGCGGTGGCGCCCAAGGTGATCTCCAGCTTGCGTTCGAGGAAGGCGAGGCGGCGCTTGTAGACGCCCGCAAAGATCGCGAACATCACGATCATGGCGATGAGGACGGCGCACAGGCCCATGAAATCGCCGGGGCTCATTGCTTGGTCTGCTCCGACATGCGGCCGGTCTCGACCGCCCGCTGGTCGCGCAGCGCCTCGATCTGCAGGGCGGTGTCGTAGCCGCCGTCGGTGATGATGCGTTCCAGCACGCGCACGCGCTCTTCCAACTCGCGCGAGTGAGAGGCGTATTGCGCAGCTTTTTCGGCCGTGGCCTCGATCTGAAGTTCGGCGAGTTTGCGCTGGTGCTTCGTCCAGATCGCGAAGCCGCCCATGATGAACGGAGCGAGTGGTATCAGCACCCAGATTGCGTCTTCCATCGAATGAGTCCCTTGTTGCCCGGAAAAAGGCGCTTAGCGCAAGTTGTCGATCTCAGCCGCGAGGCGCGAGTTGCTGGTGGAATAGTGCGCTTCCATGTCGGCGACCCGGCGGTCCATGTCGGACAGGTCGGTGCGCAGGCGGCTCGAGGGCTCCGAACCGCTTAGGTTCAGGCCCTTGCGGGCACGGCGGCGTTCCATGCGGCGCAGCAGGCGCATTTCTTCTTCTTCGCTGTAGAGCCCCATCGGCCGCTTGTCGGCCACTAGGGCGACCACGATGTAGACCGCGATGACCAGCGGGAACCCGAACAGCAGGAGCAGCACGGCTCCCACGCGCACCCACAGGCTGTCCACGCCGGTGTAATCGGCGATGCCCGAACATACGCCGGCGATCTTGGCATTCGACTTGTTGAGATAGAATTGTCCGCGTGACACTGGTTTTTCCTTTCCCTGTAGGCCGGCGTTACTGTTCGGTCGAAGTCTTGCCGGTCGAAGTACCGGCGGCGCTCTGGTCCTGGCCCATGGCGCGCTTCATCTCGGCCAGCTCGGCGTCGATGGTGTCGCCATCCGCCAGCGCGGCGATTTCTTCGGCAAGGCTGGGCTGGCGATGGTCGGAGAGGCTCATCGCCTCGGCGCGGCCTTCCGCATAGTCCACCCGGCGTTCCAGCTGGTCGAACCGGGCCATGGCTTCATCCACGCGCTCGCTCGACAGCAAGGTCCGCAGTTTGACGCGATTCTCGGCGCTCTGCAAGCGGGCGGCGATGGACGACTGGCGGCTGCGGGCTTCACGCAGGCGGGTCTGCAGCTTTTCGATGTCCAGCTCGTAAGCGCGCAGCGCATCGTCGAGCACCAGCGTCTCGGCGGACAGCTGCTCGGCCATGTCGGCGGCCTTCTTGCGCTCCATCAGCGCAGCGCGGGCAAGGTCTTCGCGGCCCTTGGACAGCGCGAGCTGCGCCTTGTCGGCCCAGTCGGCCTGCAGCTTGTCCAGCTTGCCGACGTGACGGCGCAGTTCCTTCTGGTCGGCGATCGTGCGGGCGCTGCTGGTGCGCACCTCGACCAGCGTTTCCTCCATTTCCAGGATGATGAGGCGGATCATCTTCGCCGGATCTTCCGCCTTGTCGAGCAGGTCGTTGAAGTTGGCGGCGACGATGTCGCGGGTGCGGGAGAAGATGCCCATGGCGGTGGTTCCTCGGATGAAAGTCGGGCGGCGGGCCATAGTGGCATGGTCGCCGGCATATTCGAAAGCGTCGAAGCGGCGGGCCTGGTTCGGGCGGCCGCCCTCGCGTGGATTCTGGAGAATTTCGATCTCCGCGTCGAGCCTGCTCATGCGAGCGGGGCTCCGCAGGCATGGGTCTTCACCGGAGAGGCATAGGCCTTGGTGCCGAACTGGTCGGCCATGACATAGAGGTTGAACGCGCCCATCGCCAGGAGGCTGGCGATGATCGCCCAGTCCAGGCGGGTGCGGGCCAAAGTCGAACGCATCGGCGCGGGGCGGACCTGCTGGGGTGCGGTGCTGGCGGTATGCGATGACATGGCGGCGTTTCCTCGTGGACCTGAATTTGTCTTGCCAGGGCGTTCGCTCCGGCAGCGCAAAGCCTATCGCAACGACCGTGCCAAACTGCACAGACGGCATAAATCCGCGCTTCTTCCAGAATGTAGCGGTGTTGCGACGAAAATGAATTGCCAATGAATGGGAAATTTCGCTAACTCTTGGGAATGGAGCGAGAAGCCCAATTTATCGGCCAATCCACGGCCTTCCTCGACGCGGTGGAGCGGGCCAGCCGTGCCGCTGCCGTGCGCCGCCCCGTCCTCGTCATCGGGGAGCGGGGGACCGGCAAGGAGCTGATCGCCCAGCGCCTGCACCACCTCAGTCCCCGCTGGGGCGAGCCGCTGGTCACTCTCAACTGCGCGGCGCTGCCTGAAACGCTGATCGAGGCCGAACTGTTTGGCCACGAAGCCGGCGCCTTCACCGGCGCCACCCGTGCGAGGGCAGGGCGCTTCGAGGAGGCGGACCGGGGCACGCTGTTCCTTGACGAACTGGGCAACCTGTCGATGGCGGCGCAGGAACGCCTGCTGCGCGCGGTCGAGTACGGCGAGGTCGTGCGCATCGGCTCTTCGCGCGCGGTGACGGTGGACGTGCGCATCGTCGCCGCCACCAATGCCAACCTGCCGCGCATGGCCGCCGAAGGCACCTTCCGCGCCGACCTGCTCGACCGGCTGAGTTTCGAGGTCATTACCCTGCCGCCACTGCGCGCCCGAGAAGGCGACGTCTACGAACTCGCCGATTTCTACGGCCGCCGCATGGCCAGCGAGCTTGAATGGGCCCGCTGGCCGGGCTTCTCGGCAGCGGCGATGGCGGCGCTGGAAACTTACGAATGGCCAGGCAACGTCCGGGAACTGCGCAACGTGGTGGAGCGCGCGGTCTACCGCTGGGGTGACGAGAACGGACCTGTAGGCGAGGTAGTCTTCGACCCCTTCGCAAGCGCCTGGGCCATGCAGGGCGCGGTCGAACCGGCGGCGCTGCCTGCTCCGGAACCGGAATTGCCGCCGGCCCCGTCCGGGTCGCTACGCGATGCGGTGGACGCGCACGAGCGGGGCCTGTTGATGGAATCGCTGGAACGCCTGCGCTGGAACCAGCGCAAGGTCGCGGGCGCCCTGGGCCTTACGTACGATCAGCTTAGGCACTGCCTCAAGAAGCATGGATTGCATCAAGGGCGGGGCTGAGTTCGCCCGCACTGCTGGTCCGTAAAATTAAAACTCTGGCATCGGCCGGTGAATTTAGCGGTTTTTTCACTCGCTCGCGTCACTCATGCTTGCCATGATATCGAAACGATCCCGAGGCTGGCGGGCCTTTGCTGTTCTGGTGCTGATAATGGTGCTGCCATATGAATTTGGCGGCTTGTTCAAACATCCCGCGGCCTTTGATGCTTTGCGCTATGGCGTCGATACGCTCGCCGCGGTCGGTTTGACGGGCTATGCATTTGCGCGGCCAATGGGCCCGCATGGCTTCTGGCGATTTTTTGCGCCCGTGTTCATCCTGTTTTCGGCCGCCGTTTTCGTCAGCGGGCTTCCTCGTTTCCTGGTGCCATTTCAGGCGGGCTCCTATCCCACCATGTTCCTGGCTGTCCTGGGCTTGATGCTGGCGCTGATGATCTCGCTGATCTGGTTCGTGTCCGTCGGCCTCATGCGTCATGGCGGCTGGATGGCGGACCCTGCCTGCAAGCCGGTCGATTTGGTGAAGACCTTCGATTAGGGGTATCGGCCGGGAAGTCTGCCGAAGTCGCAGACTTGTTTGCGTACCCCAACTCCCCCTTGCCTTTTTCCAGAATCGCGCCTATCTGCGCCTCATCCCGTCATTGGTGAAACAACGATCGGGCTGGCGCCGGTAGGGGCCGGCGCGAAACTGCGTTGTGGCAGCTCTGGCATTTCCCGGTTCGCTCAGGCGGGGCGGGCATAAGCAATTTGGAGTTTCGTTTGGTCGATATCGCGCGTCTTACCGAAGTGATCGAACCGGAGGTCAAGGCCCTGGGTCTGGACCTCGTGCGTGTGCGCGTCTTCGGCAAGAGCGAGGTCGGCGACGACGAGATCGCATTGCAGATCATGGCTGAGAACCCGGCAACCGGGCAGCTCCTGCTTGACTATTGCGCGGCACTTTCGCACCGCATCTCCGACCGGATGGACGTGCTGGAAGCCGCCGGCGAAATGCTGATCGAAGAGGCGTATCGCCTTGAAGTCAGCTCGCCGGGGATCGATCGTCCGCTGACCCGTCCCAAGGATTACGCCAACTGGGCCGGACACGAGATCAAGGTCAACCTGGCCGCCCCGATCGAAGGCAACCGCAAGGGCCTCCACGGCGATCTTGTCGGCATAGAGGGTGAAGCGGGCGCCGAGATCGTCACGGTTGCGGATAAAAAGTCCGGCACCGTCAGCTTCCCGCTGGAAAACGTACAATCGGCTCGGCTTATCCTTACCGACAAGCTGATCGCAGCAAGCCGCCCGCTGGATACCAGCGGCGCAGACGACATTCTTGAGGAACAGGAAGACTAAGCCATGGCCAGTGCGATTTCCGCCAACCGCGCCGAGCTTCTCGCGATCGCGAATTCCGTCGCATCGGAGAAGATGATCGATAAGTCGATCGTCATCGAGGCGATGGAAGAAGCCATCCAGAAGTCGGCTCGCAACCGTTACGGCGCCGAAAACGACATCCGCGCGAAGCTCGATCCGCGCACCGGCGACCTGCGCCTGTGGCGCGTCGTCGAGGTCGTCGAAGAGGTTGAGGACTACTTCAAGCAGGTCGACCTCAAGCAGGCCGAAAAGCTTCAGAAGGGCGCTGCCATCGGCGACTTCATCGTCGACCCGCTGCCTCCGGTGGACCTTGGCCGTATCGACGCCCAGTCGGCCAAGCAGGTGATCTTCCAGAAGGTCCGCGACGCCGAGCGTGACCGCCAGTTCGAAGAATTCAAGGACCGCGCCGGCGAAGTCATCACCGGCGTCATCAAGTCGGTCGAATTCGGCCACGTGATCGTCAACCTCGGCCGCGCCGAGGGCGTGATCCGCCGCGACCAGCAGATCCCCCGCGAAGCGGCCCGCGTCGGCGAGCGCGTTCGCGCGCTGGTGATGCGTGTCGAGCGCCAGAACCGCGGTCCGCAGATCTTCCTTTCCCGCGCTCACCCGGACTTCATGAAGAAGCTCTTCGCGCAGGAAGTCCCTGAAATCTATGACGGCGTCATCGAGATCAAGGCCGCTGCCCGCGATCCGGGTTCGCGCGCCAAGATCGGCGTCATCAGCAACGACAGCTCGATCGATCCGGTCGGTGCCTGCGTCGGTATGAAGGGCAGCCGCGTTCAGGCCGTCGTGCAGGAACTGCAGGGCGAGAAGATCGACATCATCCCCTGGAGCGAGGACACCGCGACGTTCGTGGTCAACGCGCTCCAGCCCGCGACCGTCAGCCGCGTCGTCATCGACGAGGAAGAAAGCCGCATCGAAGTCGTCGTGCCCGATGACCAGCTGTCGCTGGCGATCGGCCGCCGCGGCCAGAACGTGCGTCTGGCCTCGCAGCTGACCGGCTCGCAGATCGACATCATGACCGAGGCGGAATCCTCGGAGAAGCGCCAGAAGGAATTCGTCGAGCGCTCGAAGATGTTCGAGGAAGAGCTGGACGTCGACGAGACCCTCTCGCAGCTGCTGGTGGCCGAAGGCTTCAGCGAGCTGGAGGAAGTGGCCTACATCGACATCAACGAGCTGGCCGCGATCGAAGGCTTCGACGAGGAACTCGGCGAGGAACTGCAGAGCCGTGCGCTCGAAGCGCTTGAGCGCCGCGAAGAAGCGAGCCGCGAGGCCCGCCGTGGTCTTGGTGTCGAAGACGCGTTGGCGGAACTGCCGCACCTCACCGAGGCCATGCTGGTCGTGCTGGGCAAGGCGGGCATCAAGACGCTCGACGACCTGGCCGATCTCGCCACCGACGAACTGATCGCCAAGAAGCGGACCGAGCAGCGCCGCCGTGACGGCACCGTCAATCGCCGCGCCGCGCGTGACGAAGACAAGGGCGGCGTTTTGGGCGAGTACGGCCTGAACGAAGAACAGGGCAACGAAATCATCATGGCCGCGCGCGCGCACTGGTTCGACGAAGAACCGCAAGCTGAGGAGGCCGCCGATGCGGATTCCTCGCAATGAACGCGTAAGCTCCGACATCGATGGCAACGCGGCGGAGCGGACTTGCATCCTCTCCGGCGGGAAAGCTGCGCGGGACGCATTCGTCCGTCTGGCGATTTCGCCGGACGGTCTGGTGCTCCCGGACGTCCACGCGCGTGCCCCCGGGCGCGGCGCGTGGATCGGCGTTTCTCGCGACGCTCTTGAAATTGCACTCTCGAAGGGCAAACTAAAGGGAGCGTTGGCGCGCGCCTATAAAGGCGCATCGCTGTCCATTCCCGAAGACCTCGCCGATAGGATCGAAAACGCGCTGACGCGTTCGCTCACTGACCGGCTGGGGCTTGAACTCAAATCGGGCAGGCTGCTCATGGGCTCGGACCGCATCGCGCAAAATGCGCGTGAGGGCCGGGTCGAATGGCTTGCCCATGCCGCCGACGCCAGCGTCGACGGATCGCGCAAGCTCGACCAGGCATGGCGGGTCGGGCGCGACGAAGAAGGATCGGGTCTCAGGGGCACGCGCTTGCCACTGGACCGGGAGGCGCTGTCTGTGGCATTGGGCCGCGACAACGTCGTACACTTGGCGCTGAATGATCGCGGGGCAGCGACGCGAGTCGCATCGCAGCTCCAGCGCCTACTGCATTTCCAGGGTAAGGTTTCGGGCGAAGACATCGCCATGGAAACCGGCAGCCGGGAAACCCCTCAAGGGGACTTGAGCGCGACCGACATGGATGATGGCAGCGGAGCGGCACCGGCCGCCTCCGTTACGACGAACTGACCGAAGGGCGAAGACGAGAATTATGAGCGAGACCGACAACAAACCGACCCTGGGCCGCAAGCCGCTTGGGCTTAAGCGCTCGGTGGAAGCGGGTGAGGTCAAGCAGACCTTCAGCCACGGCCGCACCAACAAGGTGGTGGTCGAGGTGAAGCGCCGCAAGCTGATCGGCAAGCCCGGTGAAGGCGGCGCCGTCGAGGCGGCCGCGCCCGAGCCTGTGGCCGCAGCGCCTGCTCCGGCCCCCGCGCCGCAGCGTCCCGCGCCGCCGCCGGTGGTCAAGCGTTCGGTGCCTTCCAACGAGACCCCGCAGGAGCGCGTTGCCCGCCTCCAGCGCGAGGCCGAGGAAGATCGCCTGTCGTCGCAGGAAGAAAACAACCGCCGCGACCAGGAAAACCGTGTCCGCGCGATGGAAGAAGAGAAGCGCCGCGTCGAAGACGCGCGCCGCGCCGAGCAGGAAGCTTCGGCTCCTCCGGCCCCGGCTCCCGCTCCCGTCGCCGAAGCACCGGCTGAGCCGGTCGCTGCCGCGCCTGTCGCAGAAGCACCCGCCGCTCCGGCACCTGCCGCCGAAGCCGCTGCGCCGGTAGCCGAAGCAGCTCCGGCGCCGGCCGAAGCAGCGCCTGCTGCCGAAGCAGCGCCTGCTGCCGAAGCTGCGCCTGTCGCCAAGGCCGCCGAGCCGGCTCCTGCCGTTGCCGCAGCGCCTGAGCCCACCCCGGTTCCGGCGCCCCGCGCGTTTACCCCGGTTGCCCGCCGCTTCACCCCGGTTGCCCGCCCCGAGCCGCGCAAGCCCGAGCCTGCCGCCGCCACGACGGCTGCTGCCGGCCTGACCGCTGCCGCCGCGACGGGTTCGACCGCCGCCGCGACGACCGGTGCCGGCGCCGCTGCCAAGCGTCCCGACGCCAAGAAGGGCGCAGTTGCCGCTCCTGCCCGTCCGGCCCAGCCCGGCGAGCGCGGCAAGGCCGTCGGCGGCGATCGCCGCCAGTCCGGCAAGCTGACCGTCACCCGCGCCCTGAACGACGACGAGGGCGCCCGCGCCCGTTCGCTCGCCGCTCTGAAGCGTGCGCGTGAAAAGGAACGCCGCGGCAGCTACGGCGGCCGCCAGCAGCAGCGCGAGAAGCAGGTTCGCGACGTGGTCGTGCCTGACGCGATCACCGTCCAGGAACTCGCCAACCGCATGGCCGAGAAGGGCGCCGACCTTGTGAAGTCGCTCTTCAAGCTGGGCATGATGGTCACCGTCAACCAGACGATCGACCATGACACGGCGGAACTGCTGGTCGAGGAATTCGGCCACAACATCCAGCGCGTCTCGGAAAGCGATGTCGACATCGACACCACGACCGACGTCGACGCCGAGGAAACGCTGAAGCCGCGCGCTCCGGTGGTCACCATCATGGGCCACGTCGATCACGGCAAGACCAGCCTTCTGGACGCCCTTCGCGGCACCGACGTGGTGCGCGGCGAGGCCGGCGGCATCACCCAGCACATGGGTGCCTACCAGATCAAGACCAAGGGCGGCGACCTCGTCACCTTCCTGGATACCCCTGGCCACGCCGCCTTCACGCAGATGCGTATGCGCGGCGCCAACGTCACGGACATCGTGGTGCTGGTGGTTGCGGCCGATGACGGCATCATGCCGCAGACGGTCGAGGCCATCAATCACACCAAGGCCGCAGGCGTGCCGATGATCGTCGCGATCAACAAGTGCGACAAGCCGGAGGCGAACCCGCAGAAGGTGCGTGAGCGTCTGCTCGAGCACTCGATCGTGGTCGAGGACATGTCGGGCGACGTCCAGGACGTGGAAGTTTCGGCCAAGACCGGCAAGGGTCTGGACGAACTGATCGAGAAGATCCTGCTTCAGGCCGAAGTCATGGAACTGACTGCCAACCCCGATCGCGAGGCGGAAGCCACCGTGATCGAGGCCAAGCTGGACAAGGGCAAGGGTCCGCTGGCCAGCGTGCTGGTCAACCGCGGCACCTTGCGCGTCGGCGACATTCTCGTCGTCGGCACCGAGAGCGGCCGTGTTCGCGCCATGCTCGACGACAAGGGTCGTCAGGTGAAGGAAGCCCTGCCGTCCATGCCGGTCGAGGTCCTGGGCCTCAGCGGCGTGCCGATGGCGGGTGACATGCTCACCGTGGTCGAGAACGAGAGCCGTGCCCGCGAAGTCGCGTCCTACCGTCAGGAGCAGGCCACGGCCAAGCGCACCGCGACGGCGCCCACCAACATCGAGACGATGTTCTCGGCGCTGGCCGCCAAGCAGAGCGTCATCGAGTATCCGGTGGTCATCAAGGGCGACGTGCAGGGTTCGGTCGAGGCGATCAACGCCGCGCTCAACAACCTGTCGAACGACGAGATCAAGGTCCGTATCCTCAGCTCGGGCGTCGGTGCGATCACTGAATCCGACGTGACCCTGGCGGCCGCCAGCGGCGCGCCGATCGTGGGCTTCAACGTCCGTCCGAACGCCAAGGCGCGCGGCCAGCTCGAGAAGACCAAGACGACGATGATGTACTACGACATCATCTATGAACTGACGGCGGAAGTCGCCAAGCAGATGGCCGGCATCTGGGGTCCGGAGCGGATCGAAACCGTGGTTGGCCGCGCCGAGGTCAAGCAGGTGTTCCCGGCGGGCAAGAAGGACAAGGCGGCTGGTCTGCTTTGCACCGACGGCTACATCCGCAAGGGCATCAACGCCCGTCTCACGCGCCAGGACGTCATCGTTTCCAAGACGGTCATCCAGTCGCTGCGCCGCTTCAAGGACGACGTGGACGAAGTCCGCGCCGGTCTGGAGTGCGGTGTGGTTCTGGCCGACACCAACGACATCAAGCCGGGCGACATGCTCGAAGTGTTCGAAGTCACGGAGCGCGAGCGCACCGTCGGCTGAGCCTTCCAGGCTTGACGCAGACACAAGGCGGCCATCGTCGGGGAGACCCGGCGGTGGCCGTTTCCTTAAATGCCTCCGATTTGGACAAACTTGATCCGAAACGGATTCATCAATAAGTACATGTACTTAGTTCGTTCCGGAACTTGCAAACCATTCACTCGGCACAGTTAATCGAGCCCGCCTATGCCTTTTCGGTCGCGACCTGCGACAGAGAGGCGGTGATGCTGTGTGAATGTGCAGACTGTAGTGTTTCTGGTGCTGGGCGCGGCGACCTTTGTGGTCGCCCTGCTGCAACTGGTGGTGAAGCTCATCGAGCTGAGCCGCAATTAATTGGTAAGGAGGCTGGCGCTGGAACGTCGGCCTCCAATACGCGATGAGCCCGGATGCTGGAACATCCGGGCTCAGGCAGTGATGTGAAGTCGACTGTAGTATCGCTTTTATACGGCCGATCAGCGCATTTTTCAAGACGCGCAGTTCGGAGCACATCGCGCCTTGCCGCCGCCGGAGCGCGGTGGTGTAACGAATTTAATCCGTGGCCACCATTTACCGGAACTTCAGATGACCCGTTACTGCGCCTTCTTCGCTTCGATCAATGTCGGCGGCAACCGCATGACGATGGCCGACCTGCGCTATGCCTTCGAGCGGGAGGAATTCGAGAATGTCGAAACCGTGGTCGCCAGCGGTAACGTCCTGTTCGATTTCGACGAGCGGCCCACCGATGGGTTGGAGGACCTGTTCGCCCACATGATGCGCGATCGCTTCGACCTCGAAACGTTCGCGGCGGTGCGCAACCGGGATGAGGTTCGGGCAGCAGTCGACGAGAATCCCTTTACCGGGATCGGGCAGGATCATTACGTCCATACCCTGTTCCTGGAACGGCAGGCCGAACAGGGCGCTTTCGACAAGCTCGTAGCTGACCATTCGACCCGCGGGCCGGAGAAGATCGCGCTGGGGCCGCGCTCGCTCTACGTCGATTATGTCGACGGGGCAGGTTCGTCCAAGCTGACCGGGGCCTTCATCGAACGGCGGCTGGGCTGCCGGGCTACCGCGCGCAACGTGCGGTCGCTGGCGCGTATTCTCGCGAAGATGTAAAAGAAAGGCGGCCGCCCGGCAGAGCGACCGCCTTCCGTTGCCTGTCCCGCCGCGCCGGGGTGCACGGCATAGGGATCAGGCGCGTTGGTATCAGCGGAACATGCCGGTCGTGACGGCCGAGATGATCCCGCTGGTGATGCCGACGAGCAGCAGGTCGTTGCCTGAGCGCACATAGTGATAGCCGCGCGGCGGGGCCTTCACGTTGCGATACCGGCGATAGTCGACCTGCTGGTAATTGCGGGCCCGGTTGCGATCGAACCGCTCGCCCTTGCGGAAGGTCTTGTAGGTGACCTTCTTGGTCACGACCGTCTTGCTGGAGCGATGGTCGTCATGGCGCATGGGCTGCGCCATTGCCGGCGCTGCGGCAAGGGTGGGGACAACCATGGCGGCTGCGATCAGGGCTGCGGCGAACTTCTTCATCAGGCACTCCTTTGACGTCTCGTTCCATTCCAGATAACGCCGAAGGGGCGGGGACGAGCCGTAATCAATTGTTGCAAATTGTAGCAACGCATCCAAATGGACCCAGAATATGGCACGCAATCCCAGCACTCCCGAACAGCACTCCGTCCGCGTCCTCAAGGTGGGCGAGCAAGTGCGCCACGTAATTTCCGAGATTCTGACCCGCCAGCAGGTCCACGATGCGACGCTGAGCACGCATACCGTCTCGGTCACCGAAGTGCGCATGACGCCCGACCTGCGTCAGGCGGCGGTCTTCGTGAAATCCTTGCTGGGCGAGGACGAGGAAGTCGTGCTCAAGGCCCTGCGCACGAATACGGCCTATTTCCAGCGCGAGGTCGCCCAGCGCCTCAAGCTCAAGTTCGCGGCGAAAATCCAGTTCCGCGCCGACGAAACCTTCGACGAGGCGAGCCGTATCGATGCACTGCTGAGCGATCCGCGCGTGAAGCGGGATCTCGCCGCACAGAGCGAAGCCGAAGCTGAACCGGACGCCGAGCCCGAGGACGACTGATCGGGGGTATCGTCAGGTCCGCAGCGCGGGCCCGGCCGATCAGTCGCTTTCGAAAGTCAGCGTCGCCGCGCTCCAGTTACCGGCAGCCGCGTCCTCGGCGCTGATCCAGAACTGGTAGAGCCCGGCCTCGCTCCAGCACCATTCCATCATGTCGTCGTAGCCCAACTGCAGCAGCAGGAGGTCGCTGCGCGGGTGACTGCGCGCGCCGAGACGGCTGGCGGGAAGGCCGAACATCTGATGCTGGTCGACCGGGGGCAGGCGGTAATCGCGGTTGATGCGGGCCAGAACGTCCTCAGGCAAGGCCGCAAAGGTCTCGGGCGGGCCTGAGACCATGGCCCGTAGCGAAAGCGTGGCCAGCTGCGCCAACGATCCGGGCGCATGATAGCGCACCAGTTCGCCGAAGCGTTCATGCACTTCGGCCAGGATATCCGCGACGATGTCCAGTTCCGCCGGTTCAAGCTGCTGCCAGGGATCGCGCCCGGCGACGAACTGCTCCAACGCCTCGACCATCTCGGGAAGCGCGGCGGACTGTTCCTCCATCGCGCCCAGTTCGTCGGCGAGATAGTCCGCCGCCTCCTGCGCATGTTCGAGCGCATCGGGCCCCGCTTGCGGATCGCGGCGCAGCTGTTCGAACGCCGCCCGCTTCTGGTCGAGCGCGGCGCGGTGGGCCGCCAGGGGCCGCGCGCAGGCCGCGAGCGCTTCGTGAAGCTGGTCGGCGAGGTGGATCACCGAATGCCACCACAGCGCTTCCACGGGCGCGCCGACACCTGCGGCATAGAAGGGGTGATCGCGAAGCGGGGCGTGGCGATCAAGCTGCACGGCCATGGCCTGTTCGATCGCAGCTTCGCGCAAGGTATCGTGATAATCGCGCAGGGTTTCGGGGAGGTCGAGCGCGAGCAGCTGCACCGGCCAGAACGGGAAAAACCAGCGGGTCAGGCGGTTTACCGTGACCGGGAAGGGATAGCCGCCCTCCTCGAAGGCGGGGGCCAGGTCATGCGGCGGATCGGTGAAGTCGTGCGCCCCTTCAGGGACCGGGATAACCGCGCCGGCGCCTAGGAAAAAGGCCAGCGAGCCGGTGCGCGGCAGCGGGGTGTCCGGGCAGGCGAAGGCCAGTTCCACCAGATCGATCTGGGCGATGAAGGGCAGCGGCAGTCCGTCTGTGCCGCGCGGCCAGGGGATGCCGCCAAGGCGGGGCAGGCCGCCCAGCCAACTGCTGTCGGCGAACCAGTCGCGGGTACGCTCGCGGGGTTTGCGTACAAGAATGACGGGGGCAGGCAGGGGCTGCGCCTGTTCCGGGAACGGGGAGGCCGGGAACGGAGAAACCGGGAACGGTGCGGGCGCTTCCGGCAAAGGCGCAGCTTCGGCGGGCGCCTGGCTGCCGGAGAAGGCGCGGCGGCGCAAATTTGCGATCCGGGCATCGGGGTGTGCCTCAGGCTCCGGCGCCGTAGCGAGGCTCCCGGAGGTGGGTAGCGGCTCAGGCGTCCAGGCGGGCGGGGCGCCGGGCTCACCCTCGGCTCCCGAGTGATGTTCGCGGCGGCGCAGGGCGAAAGCGGCGACCAGCGCCAGCACCAGACCCAGGACCAGCAGCGCGGGAATGACGTTGCTTTGCCCCAGCGCGGCGGAAATCCGCTCTGCACCCGCGTCGAGAGGGGACAGGGCGCCTCCGAACGGCGCCAGCGCTACATAGAAGGCCACGGCCGCAGGCATCGTGAAACAGGCCATCACCGCGATCAGTCTCTTCATGCCCACTCCCGCTTCATGCTCTCGGTACTCCTCCCGGCTTTGGATTGTTAGGGGCAATCCAGCCGGGGAGAAGCCCATGTAAGACAGTGCGCGGTGTCCGGTGGGGTGTTATCCCCAATGTCGATGGCCAAGCTCTACTTCTACTACGCCAGCATGAACGCAGGCAAATCCACCACGCTGCTGCAGGCGGACTTCAACTACCGCGAGCGCGGCATGCGTACCATGCTGTGGACCGCCGCGATCGACGACCGCAGCGCCGATCTTGGCACCGGGCACGCGATCGAAAGCCGCATCGGTCTGCACGCCGGGGCGCACCGCTTCGTCGGTAGCACCGACCTGTGCGAGCAGGTGCGCAGCGCTCATGCCGCCCAGCCCTTGTCCTGCGTGCTGGTCGACGAGGCGCAGTTCCTCACGCCGGAGCAGGTGTGGCAATGCGCCGACATCGCCGACAAGGTGGGCATTCCCGTCCTGTGCTACGGTCTTCGCACCGATTTTCGGGGTGAACTGTTCCCCGGCGCCGCCGTGCTGCTGGGCATTGCCGATAGTCTCGTCGAGCTGAAGGCGGTGTGTCACTGCGGCCGCAAGGCCTCGATGAACCTGCGCGTCGACGAAACCGGCCGCGCCGTCAGCGAAGGCGCCCAGACCGAGATCGGCGGCAACGACCGCTACGTCGCCCTGTGTCGCCGCCATTTCAGCGAGGCGCTGGGGCGATAGTTATTTTTATCCGGGTGCATTGACTGTTTCATCCGGGTAAATATAAGCCGCGCGATGACCGTTACCGTATTCTACAAGGACGACGTGATCGCCCGTGGATCGCCCGCCGATTTCGCGGCGGCGCTGCGCGATCTCGGCCCGCTGGCCCGTAGCGGAGACCTTCTCGCTTTCGATGATGACACTGGCCGCCAGGTCGATCTCGACCTGGCAGAGCCCGTAGCGCCGCGCCCGCGGGGGCGCCCGGCACTTGGCGTCGAGGCGCGCGAGGTCACCTTGCTGCCCCGGCACTGGGAATGGCTGTCCGCGCAGCCCGGCGGTGCGTCCGTCACCTTGCGCAAGCTGGCCGAGGCGGCGATGCGCAGCGGTCGCAGCGAGCGCGAATGCCTCGACGCCGCCTGCCGCTTCCTCACCGTCATGGCGGGCGACCGCCCCGGCTACGAAGAAGCGACCCGCGCGCTCTACGCCGGGGACCGCGACAATTTCGATGCCCTGTGCGTGCTATGGCCCAGCGCCGTCGCAGAACATGCCCGCCGTCTGGCGTGGCCGAAGGATGCCTTTTGATGCCGCATGGTTGGATCATTCTCGATAAGCCCATCGGCCTTGGCTCGACGCAGGCGGTGGCCGCGGTGAAGCGCAACTTGCGCGAGGCGGGGTATGGCAAGAAGGTCAAGGTGGGCCACGGCGGCACGCTGGACCCGCTGGCCTCGGGCGTGCTCCCCATTGCGCTGGGTGAGGCGACCAAGCTGGCCGGGCGCATGCTCGATGCCACCAAGACCTATCTGTTCACCGTCCGCTTCGGGACGCAGACCGATACGCTGGACCTTGAAGGCAAAGTCGTCGCCGAGAGCGACGTGCAGCCCTCGCAAGACGAGGTCGAGGCCGTGCTGGCGCGCTTCACCGGACCGATCGAGCAGGTGCCGCCCGCCTATTCGGCGCTCAAGGTCGATGGCGAGCGTGCCTATGACCTGGCGCGGGCCGGTGTCGAGGTGGAGCTGAAATCGCGCAGCGTCACTATCCACGAACTGGGGATGGACGCCTTCGATGCGCAGGAGGGCGCGACCCTCAGGGCCAAAGTCTCCAAGGGGACTTACATCCGCAGCCTGGCGCGCGACATTGCGCTGGCGCTGGGTTCGCGCGGCACGGTGACGATGCTGCGCCGCATCCAGGCAGGCCCGTTCGACGCGTCTCAGGCGATTCCGCTGGACAAATTGAACGAAGTGGGTAAGGGCGCGCCTCTTGAGCAGATACTCTTGCCGCTGGAGGCGGGGCTGGACGACATCCCGGCCATCGACCTCGACCCGGAGCAGGCAAGGGCGGTCCGACAGGGCCGTGTTCTAACCGGAATGCCCCATGAAGATGGGCTTTACTGCGCGAAAGAGGGCACTGTCCCGGTCGCGCTGGTGGAGCTTTCGGACGGAAATGTCCGCGTTTCCAGGGGGTTTAATCTCATTGATGTCGCGGAGTGAATTGAAATGACGGTTACTGCTGAAAAGAAGCTGGACATCATCACCGACAACGCCCGCGCCACTGGCGACACGGGCAGCCCGGAAGTCCAGGTTGCGATCCTCACGGAGCGCATCAAGAACCTGACCGAGCACTTCAAGGCTCACCACAAGGATAACCACTCGCGTCGCGGTCTGCTGGCGATGGTCAACAAGCGCCGCTCGCTGCTGGATTATCTCAAGAAGAAGGATGTAGCGCGTTACAACTCGCTCATCCAGAAGCTGGGTCTGCGTAAGTAAGATCGAGTGACGGCCCGCTTCGGCGGGCCGTTTTGTATTTGTCGTCCAGGACGTGTATCTGGGCGACGTTGAAAATTCGGGTGTCCTTCGCAATTCGGCGAGGAAACCCAGGGGCGACGAAAAAGCCCCGCACCGGACCGGGACGGTACCCCGGCAGTAAGCCCCGCCGCGCAATAGGGCCGGTGGGTCAAGGAATTCGAAAATGTTCGACGTACAGACCGTAAGCATGGAGTGGGGCGGTAAGACCCTCACCCTGGAAACCGGCCGCATCGCCCGCCAGGCAAACGGCGCAGTCCTCGCCACCTACGGCGAAACCGTGGTGCTTTGCGCGGTTACCGCCGCCAAGTCGGTGAAGGAAGGCCAGGACTTCTTCCCGCTGACCGTTCACTACCAGGAAAAGTTCTCCTCGGCCGGCCGCATCCCCGGCGGCTTCTTCAAGCGTGAGCGCGGCGCGACCGAAAAGGAAACGCTGACCAGCCGCCTGATCGACCGTCCGATCCGCCCGCTGTTCCCCGAAGGTTTCTACAACGAAATCAACGTCATTGCCCAGGTTCTGAGCTATGACGGCGACACCGAAGCCGACGTCCTTGCGATGATCGCCGCCTCGGCCGCCCTGACGATTTCGGGCGTTCCCTTCATGGGCCCGATCGGCGCTGCGCGCGTCGGCTATGTCGACGGCGCATACACGCTGAACCCCAAGCAGGACGCCGCCCTCAAGGACGGTGAACTCGATCTGGTCGTAGCCGCCACCGGCGACGCCGTGATGATGGTGGAATCGGAAGCCAAGGAACTGACCGAAGAGGTCATGCTGGGCGCCGTCGTGTTCGCGCATGACGAGATCAAGAAGGTCGTGAACCTCATCATCGACCTGGCCGAAAAGGCCGCCAAGGAACCTTGGGACGTCGACCTGACGGACAACACCGCCGACATCAAGGCGAAGCTCAAGAAGGCCGTCGGCAAGGACATCACCGCAGCCTACAAGCTGACCGACAAGTCGGCCCGCTCCAACGCCCTGAACGCCGCGCGCGCCAAGGCGAAGGAAGCGTTCTCGGGCGAAACCCCGCAGACGCAGATGGTCGCCATCAAGACCATCAAGAAGCTGGAAGCGGAAATCGTTCGCGGCGCCATCCTCAAGGACGGCAAGCGCATCGACGGCCGCAAGCTCGACCAGGTTCGCCCGATCGAAGCGATCGTCGGCTTCCTGCCGCGCACCCACGGTTCGGCGCTGTTCACGCGCGGCGAAACGCAGTCGATCTGCACCACCACCCTTGGCACCAAGGAATCGGAGCAGATGATCGACGGCCTGGAAGGCCTGTCGTACTCGGCGTTCATGCTGCACTACAACTTCCCGCCCTACTCGGTCGGTGAAGTCGGCCGCTTCGGCGCCCCGGGCCGCCGCGAAGTCGGCCACGGCAAGCTGGCATGGCGCGCGCTGCACCCGGTGCTGCCCGCCAAGGAAGACTTCCCTTACACGATCCGCGTTCTCTCGGACATCACCGAGTCGAACGGTTCGTCCTCGATGGCCACCGTCTGCGGCGGTTCGCTCTCGATGATGGACGCCGGCGTGCCGCTGGTTCGCCCGGTTTCGGGCATCGCCATGGGCCTGATCCTGGAAGGCCAGGACTTCGCGGTTCTTTCCGACATCCTGGGTGACGAAGATCACCTCGGCGACATGGACTTCAAGGTCGCGGGCACCGAAGTCGGCATCACCACGATGCAGATGGACATCAAGATCGCGGGCATCACGCGCGAGATCATGGGCAAGGCGCTCGAGCAGGCCAAGGCCGGCCGCGCGCACATCCTGGGTGAAATGACCAAGGCACTCGGTTCTTCGCGTACCGAACTGTCGGCGCACGCCCCGCGCATCGAGACGATCCAGATCGACAAGTCGAAGATCCGTGACGTCATCGGCACCGGCGGCAAGGTCATCCGCGAGATCGTCGCCGAGACCGGCGCCAAGGTCGACATCGACGACGAGGGGATCATCAAGATCTCGTCCTCCGACACCGCGCAGATCGAGGCCGCCAAGAAGTGGATCCTCGGCATCGTGGAAGAAGCGGAAGTCGGCAAGGTCTACCAGGGCAAGGTCGTCAACATCGTTGACTTCGGCGCTTTCGTGAACTTCATGGGCGGCAAGGACGGTCTCGTCCACGTTTCCGAAATGAAGAACGAGCGCGTTGAAAAGCCGACCGACGTCGTCAAGGAAGGCCAGGCGGTTTACGTCAAGGTCCTCGAGATCGACCCGCGCGGTAAGGTTCGCCTGTCGATGCGCGTCGTCGACCAGGAAACCGGCGCCGAGCTGGAAGACACCCGTCCTGCCCGTGAACCCCGCGAAGGCGGCGATCGCGGTCCGCGCAGCGGCGGCGGCGATCGCGGCGGTGACCGTCGTGGTCCGCGCCGTGAAGGCGGCGGTCGCGGCGGCGATCGTGGTCCCCGCGGTGGCGGCGATCGCGGCCCGCGCGGCGGCAGCGAAGGCGGCAACCCGGATCACCTGCCGGCCTTCCTCAAGGAAGACTGATAGGGTTCGGTTCCGCAAGGAAACAGGAAAGGGGCTGCGCGAAAGCGCGGCCCCTTTTCGTTTGTGAGGGCGGCGGGCGGCCGGTCGGATCATCCTGCCGCCGACATCGGCATGCTGCAGTTGCGCCAACTTGCGCGGTGGGCAAGGATATGGGCGATCGCGATGGATCGTCTGGAGATAACGACATGCCGACGATGGCAGGGATCGGCCTGGGGCTATTGTTGGGAAGCATGCATCTCAGTGCGGCAAGCGCTGGGCCCCCTGCC
>Ga0308165_1002925_pt1 | contig 19301 bp, 12 predicted proteins | sample PhyWR2_FD_201032 | JGI IMG/M metagenome (GOLD analysis project Ga0308165, IMG submission 201032) | Phyllosphere microbial communities from UC Gill Tract Community Farm, Albany, California, United States - DLSLW.R2 | ecosystem: Host-associated > Plants > Phyllosphere > Unclassified | place: USA...
TTATGGAATTGTCGCCAATTGCGATCATCTCGGAATTTATTGATCCGTTCCATTGAAGAGGGTTGGTTTTGCATGGTAGGCCTGGCTCCTTTCGTTTTGTAGGGTTAAGAGTTTTTGGCGCAGATTGGGATTGATTGCATAGATGTAAAGCCCTTTGATTGCTCGTTTCATTAATACATTCAATGAATTAAGGATGATCGTTTCTTTGGCTTTCTTCGTCAATTCTTGGTTCATATCGTCACGTCCCGTAAACGCCCCTTTGTCCTCATATTTATCGATATCGATGACAAGCTGGTCGGTCTCTGGATCGTAATCAACGGAAGGGCCAATGACGACTCCTACATTGTTTAAATCAAACCCTTGGACGGTGTAGATTGAACCGACTTCACTGATTGTATCTGGTCGCTCCGCCCATGTTCGCTTCGTATCGGTCGTATTCCATGGCAGGTTGATCCCACCAGGATCTACAAGATATGAAGCTCCGTCTTTCTTATGAACATAATCGAATGTTGAGATGATCCGTGACAGACCTTCCTTTTTATCGAGAGAAAAGATTTTGTTCTTCAACGCATCATGGGTTTCCATAATCTGAAGCTCAAAAGATGCTGTCGATTCTGGAATCGGTGTTACACGTTTTTCTACGATATCATCGATCCATTGAATAATTTGTGGACTACTTTTCATTCTTAATTGATCTTTTAGCTGAAAGCGAGAAGCATTGTACCTTTTCTGAAACTGATTTAATTTGTCCTGATCCCAATAACTTTTGATTTTCAATACTTGCTTCGGATCAAAGATACAAATCGTGATTTTTGCTCGCTTGATAATCTCTTCTAGTTGGTTTTCATAGTGAAAACTGTTATAGCTGTCTTTCTTCGTTAAAAGCAAATGGGCCTCATCCACAATAACGATGTCTGGGTGCAACTTCTGATTATCTGTTTTATTAATAAAGGAAGTTGGCTTTAACATATGATTCTTTTTTAAATTTGGCAAACTTTCTGCCATTGTATGGTAGGTTTTTAACATCTCTGAATGGTTGACTAGCAAATAGTTATCAGTGCCTTTTAATACAGACTCTGACTTTGTATAGTCTTGAAGGGTGTTATAGAGCGATGCCAATAGGACGCTCTTTCCCGTTCCAGCTTCTCCTTCAATTATTAAGACTTTTTGTGTTTCATCCTGCTGAATCGCTTGTTTACAGTACTCAATAATTTCAAGTTTTATATCTAACTGTTCTGGCGTCAATTCTTTAAAAGGGGATAATTTATATACATCTTTGTTGCGAATCGTATCGATTGAGTGCTTCGCCAATTGACGCCTTTGCAATTCTTCCCATAACTCTTGGAAGACCACTTCATCATAATACTCTTTTTCATAATACTGATGCATCTGTACCTGTCTTGTTTGACTGACGTTTTGTAACTGAAACTGCTCATCCCCAATGAAGTGATTGATCAAATTGGTTTCGATATTGTAGGTCGCTGATTGATTGAATTTTTCATGTCCAATCAGCAAGACTTCTTTAATTTCTCTGCGCTTAGAGTTATTCAAGTGCTGCTTCAATCGTTTATTCACTTGAACCGTTTGACCAATGTACGCAACAGGTCTTTTCTTTTCATTTCGGTTGTAGAGTATGTAAACGACTGGGTACTGATCGATATATGCCGTCGTTATGCTAGATAGCTCACCTTTCTTGAAATGATGATCTTCTATGATTAGTTGGTTGGTCATATTTTAGAGTCTCCGTTTAGTGTCTATTCCATTAAGTTTATTTATTTTAGTATATCATTGCATATTTTGCTCTTAAAGCATTAAAGACAAAATTGGTAATTTTTTGTTTTAGCAAAATAACCATTATCTAAAAAAATCGCTGTTGATTAATCTACTAATTTCGTCCAATGTGCATACTTTGCTAATGATTTAATAGACTAACTTATTATCCTGAAACTCTTTTCAAACGAATCCTCTCTAAGACGTTCTAAAATAAATAGCTGAAAATCCCATTTGACAATTCATTAAACATCCTCTGTTTAGGATATTTATAAATTGTTTAGTAAATTAAAAGAATTTATTTTTCAATATTAAAATAAATAAATATTTTATAATTTTAATTTAACCAAACCATTCAATATGAGATAATCATTTACGAAAGGATGATTTGATGAACTATACAGTTACCAGCCTAAGACATCTGCGGATCGCTCAAATTTCTTTGTTAACATACTATATTTATTTAGCCTTCCATGACAATATTTTCAAAGCTATTCCATTACTTTTTATCAGTGGCTTTTTAGATTCCGTATACCCGCCAGACTACGCAAGCCAGTCATTTTGGTTCCCTTATAAAAAGAAAACAATATTTTTAAAAAGCAACAATTTGTTTCTAGAAAGAGCATTGGAAATCTTAATCATAATTGTTCTTGGTGTTTTTTTATCGCTTGTTTTTTAAATTAAAGGAACAACTTGTGATTGCTGGTTCCCTTTTAGCCAACGACTGAATCCTTTTTCTATTGCTCACTACTTTTTATCCATTTGCTTATTAAATTAGATTTACCAAATAAATAACGAATCCTTCACTGTTGAGATGACGCTAGTATCTAGTCGAAAGGAAAGGTGATTTTTTATGAAAAGAATTTGTTTTGTCTTAGTTTTGAGCAATGGATTATCTTACACACCATTAACTCCAGGTGTTCTTTATCAAAGAGACACAAGCCTCAAAGACTATTTTTCACCGTATTACGACGTTTCAATCAATTATCTGAGAGATAAAGATACTGTTGATTACTTAGTCCTTCCTGAGCCATTCGCTCCTTTTGATAATGAAAATAACCTCCCTATCATAAAAGTTCCTTCAAAATTTTTTCTGACTAAAGACTTTGAAAAAATTAAGGCGTACATTGATGACTACTTTAAAGAAAACGATGCTAAGTAATACTATCCTCGATCGTTTTTCGCCCTTACTGATTGATACCGTTATCAATCAGTTTTTTCGTCGGATTGTCAACTTATTTTGGGACGAGAAAACAGTCCGAATATTCTAAATTTATTCTTTTGCGATAAAATTATTCCAATATAGATAATAAGGTAATATTTATTTGGTAGCTCTCAATTATTCTTATACTTAGCTGAGGGCATCACTTGCTTGACCAAAAAATTCAATGATCGAATACGGGCTAACGGTTTTAATTTAACTTAAAGGGGTTTTAGTTTTGACAGACGAAAGATGGTTCCAAATAAGAAAAAGACGAAAAATAGAATTATATGTTTGTCTTTCAGTCGTTTTCCCAATGGTCTATGGGCTATGGTTCAACATAGTTTTTCTTGTACAATATACTGCACTACTTTTTTGTATCGCAGTTTTAACAGCAATATATGAACTCGGAAAACTATTAATTGATAAAACTCTAAGAAAAAGGTAGTAATGTTCAATCTATATTTTGTAGGTTGGACATTACTACCTTTTTCTTGAAGGAATTTAATAACAATAAGCCTAAAGAAGATACAAAAAGGAGCACTCCTTAGAGTACTCCTTTTTCATTATTTAATGGAAAACAGTAAGATACTAGTCAAGTCAACAGAGCTCTGAAAGTAGTGGTATACACCTATTACCCCACAGACCCTTCCAGCAAAGGGATGGTGTTTTCTACAAGTTTCAACAACTTCTAAATGCTGTTAGATCAACAACCGTTGTTTTGGATGGTGCCATAAAATTCTGATAATTTTTCGGGATTGGTGCTAGTTTGGGTGTTAGTTTTTATCCAAATTACTACTTGTGATATCGCCAAGATTCCTTAATTAAACTGGCAATATACTCAATATCTTGATTGTCTTTCATAATAATTTCATGATCACCGTTTCCCCAATGACCTGTCTCACTTACATTTCGAGTTATATTTTCAGGATCATTTAGTTCTCCATATTTTAGATTAATCCATATTTTCAGGGCTTTTTTCTGAATTTCGATATCTACTATATTACGTTTCATTTTAAATGAATTATATAACTTAACTGGCTTAATTCGAATATTACTATCCCAACTTAAAATAATTTCTTTTAATTCTTCATAAAGTTCTTGAACTTCTAAAGAGCCTTTCTCAAGATGCTCTTCTTCTGTGTAAATCTTAATTTCTTTAGACAAGCCTTTCTTATTAGCTTCTCTTTGATTATTTTGCTTATTAGCTTTACTCTGCTTTGAATTAGTTTTGTTGAGCGTTTCAACATCTATCAAGCCATTTTTATATTTTTTCACCATGACTAAATCAATAGGCAAATCAGGATTATTTACTGCACCATATTGATAATTAGTGTAATCATTCGCCACAAAAATAACTCGTGTTTGTGACCATTCAATTTCACTAGTACGCTTTAGTTGATCTGGATACTGCTCATTATAATTCAAGACAAATTCCCCTTTATGAGCTAATAATGAGTTTAGATAAGCATAACCTTGATCAATTACACTGAATCGCTTCCCTTTTTTGTACTCAATGATTACAAAACTCTTGGTTTCTTCATCATAAGCTACCGTATCCAGCCGAAAATCATCTACAGAAAATTCAGTAGCTACAAATTTCAAATTGAACAGCTTTTCTAAATTTGCTTCTACTAAAAATTGTAATTCCTTTTCTTTAGCAAATGGTACTTCTTGAATTTCTACCATCTCATGTTTATTAATGTGATAAAGAGCCAACAAAACACCTCCGTTTCCAAGATATTTCATGTTGAAATTATCTAATAATGTAGATTAGCTCAATCAGTTGATATAGACAAGCTAATTAATAATCTTAGCATTGGCATTAATTGAATCTATTGATTGAATTAATGTCTGAATTTGCCTCTGGTTATCACCAAATAAATTGACAATAGTTCCGATACGTTTAAAAGGATCTTCCAGAAGTTGTGCTTTTTCTAAATAACCATTCTGAACGACATAATCAATAATTAATTTAATAAATTCTGATTGTTGTGAGTTCAAATTTTCAGTAGATAAAAAATCAGAAAATACAGCTTTGGCAGCACCTTTGTCTAATCCTATCAGCTCCCTTACTAAGAGAGTCACAGATTTTTCTCCGTAACTTTCTTTATACTGATCTTTTGAACCTAATTCCTCCCAGAGAACCTCTTCCAACATCTCTACATCTTTCTTGGTCAATGGACGGTTATGATGTAACTTGTAGACAGCAATGTTATCCAAATGCGTTCTGATATAATTTTCGACTTTCTCTTTGTAACTACGTAAGTCATTTACTTTTAGAAGTGGTGCATCATCTTCATGTATCGAGATAATTTCATCTTCAAAATTAGTGTAATAGACTTTTTGTGTGTACTTAGGAATAAAACGAATTAGCTCTCTTAATGCTAAGCGAACTTCTTCCAACGCTTCAAGAGTTGGTTGCTCCCAAAATTCTGGTTCTTGAATTTTTTTAATCAACTCTTTTTGCTCCAAAATTTGAGGTATTGTCCCCAGTTTTTGAAGTTCTTGAGCACTTTCCATTACTTGTCGGATTGCTCGTGTTGCATTGCTCTTTGTTAATGTAGATAATTCAATAGTAAATACCCATAAATCAAATCGCTTAGCAAGTTCATCATCCTTTTCCGGTTCAATCAAAGGTGAAATATGTTTTTTTAGATCATTAACATTTAAAATAGTTAGTGCTTTCCATGAGTCTGAGTGTGAGAATTTATCCACATGTTTGATTTCCATACGAACCATAAAATAATTTTGATCTAGCTGTTGGACAAATGAAAATAACTGATTAACTAGTTTGGTTCGATATGAAATAAATGAAGATTCTTGATACTGTATGGCTTGTAGTTCATAAATCAATTCAACTTTTAAATTAAAGAGCCTTTGAGTCAATGGAGTCACCAGTCTAGCTTCTCCTATTTGCTTGTCTTCTCGGAAAAATTCAAAATTTCGACCATAATCAAAAATTAGAAAACCATCTTTATCTTGTCCTGGACCAAATAAATTTTCACATAGTCTTGTCCCTCTCCCAAGCATTTGCCAGAATTTGATTTTCGATCTAACCTTTTTAAAAAAAACTAAATTCACTACCTCTGGCACATCAATACCTGTATCAAGCATATCAACAGAAATAGCAATTTGAGGATACTTTTCTTTCACTGAAAAAGTATCAATCAAACTTTGATGATAATTAACACTATAGTCAATAACATCAGCATAACTATCTCCTTTATAAGGAAAAAGGAGATCAAACCGTTCTTTTATCATTTCTGCGTGACGATGATTTTTCGCAAATATAATCGTTTTCCCAATCTCATCACCACTAGAGTCTTGTATTCCTTTGTTCATTATTTCTTTTAAAACAAGGTCAATCGTATGTTTATTAAACAGCCATTCGTTAATTGCTTCTGGATCAATATCTTTAACTTCTGGTTCATCTTCAAAAGTATCATCAAACGCCTGTTTCTCTTCCTCAGTTAAGTCCTCATAATGAATGCCTTCATTCGGAATTTTTAGTTCTGTTTCAATCGTTTTATACTTCACCAAAAAACCATCGTCTACTGCATTATCTAAATCATAGGCATACGTCGGAACACCATTCTCTAAGTTAAAGAGGTCGTAGGTATTTTTATCAATATCTTCTCTCGGTGTTGCAGTAAGACCTACTATTAAGGAATCAAAATAATCAAAAATAGCACGATATTTTTGATAAATACTTCTGTGAGCTTCATCAATAATAATCAAATCAAAGTGCCCAACCGTAAAAAGTCGGTTTTTTTCATGTCTAACTGAATCAATAGCATTCATCATTGTTGGATATGTCGAAAAAATCATTCGACTAGTACGTGGATTATTCTTCTCCGTATTCGCTTCCAATAAGTTACATAACGAAAGATTTGGCAACAGCTGATTAAAGTTACGAAAAGCTTGTTTTACCAACGAAGTTCGATCTGCTAAAAACAAGACATTCTTAGCCCAATTTGCCTGTGTTAATACATCAACAATAGAGATAACCGTTCTTGTTTTTCCACTTCCTGTCGCCATCACTAGCAGTGATTCACGTTGCCTATTCTCGAATGCCTCACAAGTATTAATAATTGCTTCTTTTTGGTAAAAACGATTCGTTATGTCATCGTTAATAGTTATTGAGTTCAATGATCGTTTTGTTTCTCTTCGATCAATGATTAGCTGCAACTCATCTTGTGTATAAAAACCAGATACTTCTCTAGCTGGATAGGGTTCTTCAATCATCCATGTTTCAAACCCATTTGTATAGAAAACAACAGGTTTTTGACCTTTCTTTTTTTCTAAAAGATCAGCATAAAGTTTTGCCTGCTGCCGCCCTTCTTTAGGACTTTTCATCGTTCTTTTTGCTTCGATAATCGCTAGGGGCAGCCCATTTTTTCCATATAAGACATAATCAATTTTCCCAAAACCAGATTTATTAGGCATTCCTCCAATTTTCTCTTCGACTTCAATATTTTCATCGAATTTCCAACCAGCAAGTCGTAACTCAATATCAATATATCGTTTACGTGTTTCACTTTCAGAAATTTTATCAACATGGAAATCGTAGTTTCCTGATTCAACTGTACTTTTTCGTTTGTTCATGAAATCTACACGTGTTTCATCTGGTAGAGCTTGCTGCAATTCTTTAAGTGGCGGATCAGTCACATTAATTTTTTCTGTTAGCTCTTCTAGTTGACGCGGCGATTCTTTTTCTTTGATAGTTGTTGATAAATTAAGGACAGCCTCATTGAACGTTCTTTCTTGATAATTTTCGCCATAACAATAATCAATCCATAAAATAAATTGGAATAGATTTTTTATAGCTAATACAGCCTCTTCTCGTTTGACTGTAGCATTATTATGTACAGCAACATTCCCTAGTTTAATAATAAAACGAATAGCAGGCAGTAAATTGGAATCAAGTATATCTTGAAACTCACGATGATTGACTAATGAAGATAGATTATCACGATAAGGAACTTTCAACTCACTATCAAATTGATAAACCCACTTAACTGAAAGTTCAAGCGCACGTCGGCAGCAAATTGCTGCCATAATCGTGCTAACATTCATTGCTTTTTCTGTATCAATACAAGCTTGGGCAAAGCCTTGATAATCTTTATCTGTTAACAAAAAATCAAAATTCCCCATTTTTTCCTCCTTTCATTCAATGTCTGACATTATTCTTCTGGAAAGAGCTCTCCACGAAAAGATTTTTGCATTAGAGCATTAAAATTATTTTCCATTTCATCCAGGCTCTCTTCCATGGCTTTCTTTTGTGATTCGATTTCTTCTACGATAGATGCGAATTTGTTTTGCATTTTTATTGGTGGACATATAACTTCTAATCCTCCAAGAATTTGAAGATTAATGTTTTTTTGTGCTGACTCAGGTGCGTTTTTCTCTAATATTTGTTGAAAAAAACTGAACCAGACTTGCATAAATATCTCATTCGTATTCTCATTGCAAATCATACCAACAATACTATCAGGAAAACATGCATCAAAAGATAAAATACCTGTCTTTGCAATATTTGCGGCAATAGTTATACAAAGTGTTCCTCTATCCCACATTTTACTTTGCATCAAGCCAAGCTCTGAATAAGTGGACTTATATTCTTTAATAAAAATACCAGAATTTGCAACATCCCCAGTTTGAATTAGAGGATAATTGCCCCCTAGTAACTCAGGAGCATTTCTTGGTCTATGCTTAGATTTTCCTCTTGTAATAATTCCCATTTCAGAAAGCTTCTTTTTCTTCCATGTTTTAGAATTTGTTACTGGATCTCCAAACATTTCATAAAATACACTTTGAATTAACTTATCCATTTCAGCAATCTGTTCTTTGCGTTTTTCTATTAGTTTTGAAGCTAGATTTAGAGTATTGGCTATTTCTTTTTGATTCTCAATTGATGGAACCCATACATCATAATTTTTCAACGTATTAGGACTAATATTAGGAACTGTTCCTCCTACTGAATCTTGCTTCATTCTCTCGCAGATTTGTCTTATCAAATATATAAGAAAAACTCGACTGATTTCATTATTTTTCGGTACTATTTTCGCAATACGTTGATTTAAATACATTTTTCCATTTATATCAGCAATCCCCATTTTCCCTATTGAACCCGACATGCCTAACAATATATCACCCTTTTGAATCAAAAACTTTTCATCAATATTGATGTCAACTACTCTAGCTGTATTTGCCGTAATTCTGATTTTATTCTGGTATAAATCACTCATACGTATAACTGGTACACCTTTAATATCAAACTCTTTAGATTTAAAGGCATATCCACTAACTATGTCTACATAGTCACCCAACTTCTTATTTTTCATCTGATCAAATCCTTAAGTTTATCGATTCCTTGAACAATTTCTTGTTCTATTATCTCTATTTTTTTTATGATTTCTAGAGGTTCTTCATACTCCACTTCATCATATTCAATCTCTTTATACTTATTAATACTTAAGTCATAATCATTTTCTTTCAGTTCTTCAACCGGAACCATAAATGATTTTTCTGTGCGTCTACGTTCCATTTCCTCTTCACGATTTTTGAAACGCTTGACAATATCAGGTATGTCATTCTCTTTGATTGGGTTACGCTTATCATCCAAACTATAGCCATCAGTCTGCATATCATAAAACCAAACATTGTCTGTACCACCAATTTCAGTCTTAGTGAAAATTAATATGGCAGTTGAAACTCCTGCATAAGGCTTGAATACACCACTTGGCATTGAAATCACAGCATCCAATTTATTATTTTCAACAATTTCTTTCCGAATATCTTTGTGAGCTTTAGAAGAACCAAATAAAACACCATCGGGAACAATGACAGCAGCTCGACCACCTGGTTTTAAAGTTCTCAAGAATAAAGTCAAAAAGAGTAATTCTGTTTTCTTAGTTTTAATAGAAGCTAACAAGTCATTCGCTGTTGTGTCATAGTCCAAAGAACCTTTAAATGGCGGATTAGCTAATACAAGAGAATATTTTTCCCGCTCTAAATTATCTTGTGAAAGTGAATCTTGGTACTTAATTTGCGGATTATCAACCCCATGAAGCATCATGTTCATTGCGCCAATTCTTAACATCGTACTGTCCATATCATTTCCATGAAACATATTATTGTGATAATGCTTACTTAATATTGAATCTAAAAATAATTCTGGATGATGTTTTCGGACATACTCGCTCGCTGCAACTAGAAAACCTGCCGAACCCATAGCTGGGTCGCTGATGGTATCTTGGGGGGTAGGAGCCATCAAATCTACCATCATCTTTATAATATGACGTGGGGTACGAAATTGTCCATTCGTTCCAGAAGTCGCTAGTTTAGATAAAAGATACTCATAAATATCCCCCTGCATATCTCGATCTTCAGTAGGTAATTCTTCTAAAGCTTCTACCACTTTTTGTAATGTTCCCGGCTTATTAATTTGAAAAATAGCATCTTTCATATATCTTGAAAAAGCAGTATCATCATTTTCACCATTCAAATTTTTAATAAAAGGAAAAATTTTTTGTTGCATCAAATCGAACATCTCTTGTGCATCACCTAGGTCTTTAAATGTATGCCAACGATATTCAGGGTGGTCTATGGGAAATATCGATGTATAATCTAAATCTAATACTTCACTGTTTTTTTCTTTTTCTAGTTCCACACGATCTAAATCTTTCATAAATAGTAAATAAGTTAACTGTTCTATATTAGTTAATGGATTGGTACTTCCTTCAGTCCATAATATTGTCCAAATATTGTCAATTTTACTCTTAATTGTCCCAGTAATCATTTTTTATTTCTCCTATCTAGCACTATTTATAATTCAAATACAATCAATAAAAGTCATTATATATATTTTTCATTTTAATTTTTCTAGTTATGTATTCCCTACAATTGTAGCATCAATTGAATAAGAAATACATTTAGTCTTCAATTTAGAAAAATTACTATTATTACAAAAGTTACTCTTTTTTTGTTAACAGCACTACAAATTATTTTGAAATTAACCTTAAAAATAATTGATGGTGTGTTTCGTTCAAGCCTTTTATTAATTCTTCAACAGAAGAAGATTGTCCAGGCGAAGTTTAATTTTCTATGTCTTATCTTCTATTGCTTCTTAACTCATCTTATTCATTACAAGAGGATAGTTGAATTATTTCAAAAACAATTCCTCTTGTTTCACGTTATCTAGAATATCATGTTCTTTTTCCTTATTTATGGTATCTCTATCCATAACTTTTAATACAGTATATTCTATAAAATAATAACATAAAATCAAGTCCATCTTATTCACTTATAATTACATTATATACACTAAAAAGTTTTCGTCATTTTCTTCAAGATCGCTAATTTTCAAAAAAAAAATAAAAAACGGGGCTGTGACACAAGTTGGTTTCTTCCTTCTATAGACGAATAAACAAATGAAATATAAGCTGATTATTCGTCGCATAGTTCCAACTATATTAAAGTAAGTACTGAAAATACGTTTTTCAAAAAACAAATAAGATGATTTCAAATTCCTAACTTTCGGAATTTGAAATCATCTTTTAACTTATGTCATAGCCCCGTTTTTTTATCCGACGCTTCCTTCCATTCGATGATTCTGCGATTAATAGCAATCAGAATCGCTAAAAACCAGTGATTCTTATTATTTCCCAAAGTAAAGAAAATCAAGGGTATTCAGTCAGAATCAACAAAATGGCATTCACTGTGGCATTCATTTTTATCCTTTTGAGGAGCTATTTCAAGAATCAACTTAATCAAGTGAAATTTAAATTTACGAGTCCTTTCATATGCAATCAAACATCAATATAAAATGCAACACTTATCAAACAACAAGTTAGGGATTTACATTTTTTACTTATTATTCATTAATCATGATGGTAAAATACACTTATTTATCAGAAAATGATAGTGAGCCTTTTTTATACTCATCATAAATAAAATGAATTCACTATATTTACCTCGATATTGTTACGCTTGAAGTAAAACATATTGTTTTTAATAAAATTTTTGAAATGATTCTCCCTTGCGCTTCTAATATCTTCTGATAAAACTGTCATAGTCAAATCTTTTGCTTTCCCAAGTCCATTAATAGACCCACTTAATTGAATCCCACATCCTTCTGAAATAATATAACGATCATGAAAGGGCGTTCCATTCGTTTTTCGATCACATGCAACTGTCACAGATATATTTGGTGGGTCTTCTGACGAAATATGCTGTCTCCAAAATGCTCTGAATTCTTCTTCGTTTTTTTCATCTTCAAATGAACTTTTTAATCGCTTAGGACTTGTTAGTACATAAAAATATAATTCTTCAAAATCTAGAAGTTGATATAAAGAATATATGAAGTCTAAGTCATCCATATCAAAATACGGGTCAACAATAATCACTTCTTCAATCTTTTCAGCCGAAAATTTTTCAGAAATAAATATGCATGCTTCATCTACGTTTTTATCTGTAATTGTGATAGTGTTAGTATTTTCATGATAATACTCTTCTATGGCTTCTAATTTTTGTTCAGAATACTGCTTATTGGCAAGTGCAAAATTACAAGCAACATATGTTGCTTCGAAGAAATCACTAAGCCCAACTTTATCGCTTTTTTTGTTTGAATTTTCAAGGAACCAAGAAAAAATAGGAAATGATTGGTCTATTGGCAATCTTGCTCCGATATACAAATACTCTTTAAGTACAGTAGGCTTTTTCGCAGCTACATTTTGAGACATTAATCCCCCATAAGTTTTCCAACATGCATCGGCAATTTTTAAGGCTTCATCATACTCAATCTTCGAGTAATCTTCTTTGCCCTTGTCATTTCTTACTTTACTTTTCAAATCTAGAAATTTGATCCTTTTTTCCGCTCTTCTTACTCTTGATTCAGTCTTGTTACTCTTAACTTTAAGAGTAGATACTAAGCTACCCGCGAATTCAGAATCTATTTGATACGCAAGATCGATAAGCCTCTTTTCAACATTCGAATCATTATACTCATCATTAATCAGAGAGACAGCTTTTTCTATATAATGCTTTTCTTTAACATTCTTTTTACTCTTAATAGCATCGGCCATATCTTCCAACCTTAAAATCTTTTCTGAAGTAGAATTCAATTGATCAATCATATCTTCTGCATTAGCCAATACTTCATTTCGATAATCGTAGTCTTTCGCCTTAATGCCTGAAGCAATTATAGTCATACAAAATATTTTATCAGAAATATTTGGAATTTTTTCTACTCTTGTTAAATAAGATGCAATCTTCTCTTTCTGATAGCTATTAAAGCACATCCAATGATGATATTCAGAAAGAATTTTATATCCTTCATGTTGAATAAATTTTTCCGATAAGAACGCAGTGGATATTGTTTCCGAAATTTTCAATTTCAAATCATTTAGACGTTCTTGATTTAAATTAGGACCTTTATTTAAATGAATCATCTCTAAAATAATTCTTATAAGTCCATATTTTACTGAATCTTTTTCAATTTTTCCGATTAAATTCAGTACTTCCAGAATGTCTTCATAATTGCATGAATATCTCGAATTTGTATCAATATCAAAAGGTTGATAACTATTTGTTTTTGTCAAAAAATACATACATAAATCTAAATAAATACGATCCTTCTCTTTTGGTGAAACAGAATTTAATTTTGTTTCAAAATAAGAAGGAGTATTGATAAATAAAGCTGGGCAACATTTAATCAATACATAGGACTTAAAGCGTATATCATTTTCTGGAATTTCATCAATTTTACTATTAACAATAGATGCCATACTTTTTACAGTAGTTTGATTTGTTTTGTTAGAAATCGCTAATAATAAAAGACCATACAAAATTGCTTGTTCACCACTTGATTCAACATTCTCTATTAGCGACTTGATTCTTACTATAGATTGATCCACGCCACTGTTAGACTCATTTTTTATCTCTTTAAATGAGTGTATTAGAATTCTTAAAGAACTAATAAAATTCCAAAATTCTTCAGAGGTAAATTGGCTTTTTTGTACTTTCTCTTCCTGAATTTTATTCAGAAAAGAAGTAGCAAAATCCTCTCTTTCCTTCGCTAGTATTGTTACCATTTCATACCCAATAGATATCTTATTTGGCAAGATATCTATACAATGCCATGCATTTTCTAAAAGGGTCCCAACTTGTTCTTCTTTAAAAAAAGTTTCTCTACTAAAAATATTTATTACTATTGCAAAACACATAGCTCTTTTTCTAGATTCTCGTATTTCTGTAAAACAATCTAGCAATTTATAATAACAACTAGTTGAAATTTTAACACTTTTTTTCTTTTCTAAAACCGCAGTATTAATAGCTTTCATCATTTCATAAAACGCTTCGTCATAAATATCCAAATCATATTCCAATCGTTTCGATATTTCCATTATTCGAAGGATAATATTTTCTTCTATCTCCAAAATATTAGTATCATGAATTCCCTGTGAAATTAATCCTTTTATTAGGTATTTGTACAATTTCTCTTTATTGTCAATTGTATTTACTGTATTCACGACATTCAAACAATACTGAAATTCTGTATTAGCTAATACTTCAAGCGCCTTTCCAAGCAGTTCTTCTTGGTATGCAAAATTATTTGTTACTTCTTTAAGTTCAGTGTTAAATTCATCTCTAATAATTCCCAAAATATCTAACTTTTCTTCATAAAAAGTACGATTAATAAGTTTACTAAAACTTGCTAATAAATGACTTTTACATTCCAATTTTGTTGAAATATCTTCGATATTCTCAGTATATATATATAACTCTTCAATTCTATCTAAAGCAAGAAGTTTATTATTTTTGTCTAAGCAACTAATCAAGTTTAAGGTCATTCGAACATAGAACACTGTTGGACCATTTTTTTGGAGAATATCTTTTCTTGACTCGAAAAGATTGACATTTTCTTCATAGGCGACACCATTTTCGTATAGCAACTGATTTGATAATTTAAAATAAATCCCTGCATTGGTCTTGTAATCATCTGAACTAGCTAATTGTTCAAACGCATATTTTAAGATATCAGTCCTCTCTTCTTCTGCATCATTTTCTTCACACCAATTTGATAAGAAGCTTATTCTAGCACCAATTTGATCGATTTTACTTATTTCTTGAATTAGGCTTTTTGGTGAAATAGTTTTACTAAAATTGAACATGGTGGAAAAAATCCCTCTTAGTTCAGGATTTTTCATTTTATCTTTGACATTTTCGAAAAAATCATAACTTTCTTCATCAGATATCTTTGACAATGAGTCTATTGATAAAGCTACCATCATTTTCTCAATTGCATTACTATCAGACTCCAAGTCAAACGTTTTTTCAAGCAGCTTTATTGCAAGATCAACATCAATTGATATAAGCTCTGATGCAATTAGAATTCCTTTTTCACCTACATATCTTAAATCTAGCTTATCATAAATACTCTTTATCTCATCAAGTAACCTTTCGTCTACGATTCCTCTAGTTAACTTTTGAATCCTACCAACAATTGACAGTAAATGGATCTTTTCTTCAATCACTCTACTATTTCTTGCAAGAGATATAGCTTTTTCCTCCTGATTTAATAGCATTAATGCTTCAATCTCATTACTATTGTCAGATTCCGCTTGTGATTTTATCAATGAATTTTCCAAAGAGTATTTGTAAAGATTTGAAATGCTATCTATTTTGTCCGCTCCTCTTAATCCACTTTCAACAAGAAAGCGTAGAGAGCTCATGGAATTTGATGAAATGACACTATCAATGTAATCGGGATTATCTAAAAGTTTAATTAACTCTCTATACTTTTCGGCTTTTTCATAATATTTAGTTAATAGCCAATAGTCACTTTTATTTTTCTTATTTAGAATAAAGTCGGCTAGTAAATCATAGGCTTCTTTCTTATTTGACATAAGTTTTGATTCCAACCGCTTAAGATAAGTTTCATTAGTTATCTTAAGTATATTAGCATCTACTTGGAAAAAACTACTTTTTTCGATACCTTTAAACACATCTTCTTCTTTTACTCCTACTATTTCAGCTACATCAGATAATGATAATTCTCTATCTGAAAAAACAATTAGTGAAAAAATCAACATAAAATTACTGTCAGAAAAGTTTTGTTTTGACCATAAAAATTCAAAAATATTTTTCGGAATTTGATCTACTATTCCATCAAATTCCTCCTTTTTTAATAAATTTCTTAATTCAACTATATCTGATGGATGTCCTAAAAATGTTTCTCTAATTTCTTCAATCATTGCTTTATCAAGATTAAGATCGGAAAAAATTTTTTTTACTTCATCAGAATTAAAACCAATAATTTGAAGTTCTTTCTTATCATAGGCAAATTTATCAATGAATTCCTTTGTTCTATTATCTGACTCATCTAGTGAAATAACCACTTTCAAGTTTTTCTTACCAAATGGTATTATTTCTTGAAGTATCGTTTCGACAGTAGATTCCGAACTATCCGTAACGTGATAAAGTCCATCTAACACAAAATTTACCCTGTTTCCTCTGGCAGCATGATAAATAAGTTGAGATAGCGATTGAGTATACATTATTTTCAATTTTGTTATACTTTCCGGTAAAACAGTATCAATGGGTTCATTGTTTATCAAATAATGAATCTGTTTAATTAAATCGGAGAGAATAATTTCGAGTGTTGCCGATATAGGTTTTGCTTGTGAAATAAAAAGCGATATACTACTTGTTCTTTCGCAAAGTTGCTTTAATAATACTGTCTTTCCGCTCCCTGTTTCACCCGTCACATAAATAAAATCGTTCTTTTCCAAACCTTTTTGAAGAGTATCTAACATATTATCTCTAACAATTTCGTAAGCGTAATCACCTGGAAAAAAAGTTGAAAAAGTATTAATATCTATGAGTTCCTGCGTAACATCCATTCAAATCCTCCTATTAAAGCTGATATATTCTTATTTATAATAATATACTTCTATTAGTTAATTGATCATATTGAAATCGTAAGAATTCAGGTCTACTATCAACAAACACTTAATCACTATTTTACTAATACTAAAACAAAAAAATTAGTTTGATTGGTTACGGTCACCTAGTAGCGCTTCATATGATACTTGAAAAAAATCCTTTACTTCACGTAATTGGTTTAGTTTGATATGTTGCCGCCCACTTTCTATTTTAACTAATGTTTCTCTAGTTATATCAACATTATTAAGCTGCAACATCTTAACCAATTCCGTTTGTCCAATTCCTTTTTCTTTCCTAATTCGCTTTATATTGCTACCGATTACATTATTTGAATCAATTATTTTTTATTCTCTCAAGACTAACACACCTTATGGACTAAAATAAGTCCTTTTTCTTGTTAATCTTAGAGAGAAATCATGATACAATGGGACTAGTTTTAGTCCACAAGGAGGGCATTATGAATTTTTCGAAAACATTAATTTTTGAAAACAGGTCACAATACGTCAAAGCCATCATCATCAAAATTATTTTATCTCTTTTAATAGCAAAGCTATTTACTTATCAAGACACTTTTCTTGGCACAGTATTTTTCAATTATTTTGCTTTCAGCTTGTTTTACTTTTTATTGAAGATTGCAAAAAACTATCTTATCGCAGTAATTCTTCTATTTCCATTCAAATAAACTTAATTTTACTCAAAAAAATGAATCACTTGTTCTATACTGATAGGACAATAGTTATTGACATCTACACCTACATTCAGAGCTTTTTTACCATTATAAATATTTTTAAATTCATCTTGCCACATATTATGAACATGTCCATACAAATGTATACTTTCATTAAAAAATTTATCCCATTCCAATATAGGATAATGGAATAAAATGAAATGTCTTTTTTTGTATCTTAAATCATAATAATCTTTGATCCATTCAAATAATTCTTCATTAAAATTCTTTTTCAAATATTTATCATGATTACCTTTTATTAAATATTTTCTACCATTCAACATATTCAATAACTGAGATGCTCTTTCTGAATTTTCTCCAAAGAGAAAATCTCCTAATATAAAAATATCGTCATTTTCTTTCACTGTATTATTCCAATTCTCAATTAACTCAAAATTCATTTCTTGAACATTTGAAAAAGGCCTATTGGAAAGCTTGATAATATTTTTATGATCAAAATGGATATCAGCAGTAAAAAATCATAGCTTATCTCCTTGTTTAACAATTTAAGTTTTTATGTGAGTTTGAGTCAATATTTTGGACAGATTCTAGCAGAGACAGCTTCATCTTTTTTTCTTTTACTAACTCTTCAAACTTTTACGGGTTTAAGTAAGGAATCAAACTATGGATTCGATTCCGGTTATAAAATCTTCAATTTTTTACTCACCTTATTTCTCTTAAAAACCATTTTTTCAAATATATAAAGCAATCAAATCTAAATTTAGATTACATAACTACATCGTCTCAAATAAAAGTAATCTGGTGAAATGCTCCTATCCAACACCAACCAAGAGCCCACATCATCCTTCAAGTCATACTTATACAGTGTCAATTCGCTGTCATTCATATATCCAAACGGACTATCTGGTTCATTATACAAAAAGAAATTCCCCTGTAAGCTGTCACAATGAGAACAAACATTAGCAAAGTAGTTTCTCTTTTCTGTGTAGGAGTATTTAATTTTACACCCAAACTTCGTCGAAAGTTCTTCTCTTATTTTTTTAGGAATTTCATCATTTAATGCCCATAACTGGAGATCATAACCAGTATCTTTTTGAACTGAGACTGTTGGTCTGTCTAAATCAATAATATTATCTGATAAAGCTCTTACAGCATAAACCTTCGTATTTTTATGACACTTCCAACACGACTGTTGACCTTCAACAATTAAAAAGTTGTCTTTGACGATAATACATCCATCAACCCACTCTTTGAACTTTACATAGTCATTTTGATTTTCAACATACCACTTTTTTTCTTTTGGATCCCACTTCGCACCTAATTGTTTAGCCAACTCTTTTTGTTCAAATGGAACAGTTAAATAAAGCATAATACAACCTCCTTAGTGAGCGTTTTCACTTATGATACCATACTTTTTTAGTCACACTGTCCATTTTCCAGCTTTTAGATTAAAAATCGCGGAAATATATTCTATAATTTTAAAAATACGTTTTCTTGTAGAAAAAGTAAAAGAGCTCCTCATTCATAAAAAATAAGGAGCAAAAGACTATTCATCAATGGTAATATTCTCAATATCCGTATCTGGTTGATCAAATTGAAGTGAAACTAAATCTTTTGTTCTGAAGGCTATAGACCATCCCAGAGGCTCAATAGGAAAATAATTATACGTACTTTCATAAACTTGGGGCGCTC
>Ga0308165_1002926_pt1 | contig 19297 bp, 20 predicted proteins | sample PhyWR2_FD_201032 | JGI IMG/M metagenome (GOLD analysis project Ga0308165, IMG submission 201032) | Phyllosphere microbial communities from UC Gill Tract Community Farm, Albany, California, United States - DLSLW.R2 | ecosystem: Host-associated > Plants > Phyllosphere > Unclassified | place: USA...
GCTGTCGAAGATGTACAAGCACAGCGCCAGCTGGATGCCGGTCATCGATGCAGAGGGGAAATATCTTGGGGAAGTGACGCAGGATTCGATTGCCGACTACCTGAGTTCCGGTAAGTCGCGCGGCCAGCGGATGACAGCTTGAACTGGTTGATGGACGCCATGATGTCGCTGTTGCACAAATTCAATGTTTTCAATGATTTAGGGCCATCTAGATGGCCTCTAGGGAACACTAAGCTGTTATCTCAAGTTCAGAGCATTTCTGCTTAGGACCATTGGCAGGAGATGAGACTAGGAATATTAAGTATTAAATAATCATCCATAGACTGCGCCGCTGTAGTTATAAGCCGTATGTACGAGGCGGTCGTCGACTGGCATGAGTCATCCACACCGAATTCTTTTATATTTAGTGGATGATTTGTGTCTTATGTGGATCTCGATCTTTGCATACTCAAGTGATCTATTCTTGAGAAGAAGCTAAATCATGCAAGACGAAAATGGTTACCCCGATACAGAACTTCTGAGAGTCGACCACGCATGCGTGTCGCGTCTAATACCCTACTACGTGCTGGTGCAAAATATACATCCGCACCAGATGATTATTGAAATGAAAAATTTAGATAGTTTTGTCGTGAATTTTGAGACTATTAGCAAAATCAATTGGATCTTGCCAGACGAGGCATTCGATCATTATCTAGGAAGAAAGTGTGATAAACGACACACAGAAGAAGTTTTCAAACTTATTTCCGCCTTACCACTCCCAGTTCTCCTTACAGCAGCGCTTACAGAAATATTGACAAGCAACAATCACACATACATGATGAATGTGATCAACTTGCTCAGTAAGCCCGTATTTTTTAAAGTTAAAGAAGATGTTCGGCTCAAAAAACATCACATTTTTGCATCAGACATTGAACGATAACTTGCCAGACATGGCATATGATGTCCGGACACATTTTTATAATTTAGTTTTCAATCGTTTCAACGATATCAAGCGATCACATCGCCATGCTAAAACTGCCGAACCTAGTTCCCATCATCTTTTGTTTTCGTTACTCGGCAAACGTGCTATTGCGTATGTCTACTATGTAGAACTCAATAATGTTGTTCAAATATGGGCGGCATGCACACATACTCGGTTTCGAAAGCAAAGATTAGCAATCGAAAATGTAAAAAGGATAATAGTCTCGGAAATCGGGAAAAAATATCCAGAATACGAGATCGTTTTTTCCAGAGATGAGGACGCGGCAATTCAACAACTGCGAATTTCGCTAATCCATTGGTTTGTTGCACAAGGTCCTGCGTACAAGCGACTGACGGTTTACTGTAAAGAAGCAAAATCTCAAACCTATATTGCACAAGACGAATATCGCAACAAACACGTCTGGCCTCCCAAATAGAAAAATAGGATGTGCTCTCATCCTGGATAAGGATCAATTATCCGTCAAGGGTATGGCGAAGGAAGCTGCTCGTCAACGCGGTATGGTGCTGCTGGAAAAAGTCGGTTTGTCGGAGAAGGCAGATGCCTACCCGGGCAAGCTTTCCGGAGGGCAGAAGCAACGTGTGGCAATTGCCAGAGCGCTAGCCATGGGTCCAGAAGTGATCCTCTTCGACGAACCAACCTCTGCACTCGATCCGGAATTGCGTGACGATGTGCTGGGTGTCACGCGCGATCTTGCCAAGGAAGGCATGACTATGCTCGTCGTGACGCATGAAGCCCGTTTTGCACGCGATGTAGCAGACCGTATTATTTTCATCGAAGGCGGACACGTCATCGAGGATACGACGCCGGCACATTTTTTTGGTTCGGAAGTAAGCGAACGCTGCAAACAGTTTCTTGGACGGCTCCACGAATGATCCGTCTCCTCTCTAATCTGACTCCTTAAACATTTTCGCGGCACTAACGTGTCCCATCAGCTGACAAGGCAGCCGATGGGTTTATTTTGTCATTTGTTCGGCTATTGGCGAATGAAATTTTTAGGAATTTTCATTTTTTTCTTCGCGAAGCGTCAATTCATCAAATAGATCTGTCGCAATTTTCCTGGCTAAGAAACTATACGGGTAGTTGGGATAAAGCAGATTCATGCCAATAACTGCAACTCCTCGACTACCTTCAGCGTCTTCGCCGTGGACTATCTCATCAATTACAGAATTCCGAATATCCCTATCTTCCGTGGTACACGGGTAACCTACGATCACATATTGTCGTCGAACTGGCCCTGATTTCAATATCACGAAGTTGTGAGGCATAGAAACATCTCCTCGTTTGATCCTGCCGCACAAAGCCTTAAATTCGCGTTCAAATTTTTCTTGATCCTCTTTTGCGGTATTAAGTAAGATAAAACCTGTCTCAATCCAGCCTTCATTTTTTGTCTCAGAGATTCGATTTAAAATGTCACGCCACCATTTTGTCAAAGAGAGTTGGGGCTTCGTGATGTTCTTTCCCTCTCTGGAGCCGATAAAGTATGGATCAAGTTCTTTCGACTTCAGCAGCATATTGATTGCCGTGCTTTCGTCATATTCTTTTGGTCCAATGTTAAATCCTGTATCTAAATAAAATCCCAGGAGGTCTAACTCATCTGCCTCATATCTCATGTGAGCTTCAAACTCTCTTCGTCGAGAGAAATAGTGAATTTTTTCAATTTCAAGAGGGAGTAATTCAAAGACTGCTTCAAGATCAGTAATGCTAATTGATGGCGCCAACTGTTCTAATTCCTTATCGAGGAATCCTGCATCAATAAGCTTCTTCAGGTTGCTGCCAATAGATCCAAGATGCGATAGCGTGACACCCAAAGGGATGTAGTATTTGATGCTTGAGCTATCTACGATATTTTTTATGCCATGCTTTGTATTAAAGGTGTGAATTTTTTTCTGACTCTCGAGGTGACGAATGAATCGATGTGCTTGATCGGACGGTTCCTGGATCAGCTCTCGAAAAGTAGACGCCAAACGATCTGGAGCCCCCCGTCGTGCAGGATCACTAATAGACGCCGATTTGGCTTCAAGCACCAGTGCGAATCCATCAAGGACTACGAGCAGGTCATTTTCATATTCAACTCCGCTATCGGGATCTTTCCAGCGACTTCCTCGGTGCAAGGCGCCATTGGGAAATCCATGACGAATAATTCGCTCAAGTTCCTCTTCTAGGTATTTAGACTTGATTCGCGTGTACTTCGCTTTAAGCGCGGGATCATCCCATACTAGATCTTCCAGAATGTCCATTGCTAGATGAGGCAATATCCCCCATATGCTAGTGAAGTATTCTTCGTTCTCTAGTTGTATGAAAGGGCGACTCAGCACTGGATTTCCAAGAATGATGTGCTCTCTCTTAAAATCAGATAGATCTCCAAAACGATAGGACAGCCTGTTGAGAAGATTTTTTAGATCCTCACGAGCGGCATTGCCTTCGAGTAGGTCAGCAGCATGTTCAAGTGAAAATGTGTAGACGGACTCAAGTTTTAAGTCTGAGTGTGCAATCAACAAAGAACGAAGAACATTTATATTTTTTCCTGCCATTTTCCACATGTCCTCTGCTACTGTGCCGACAATTGGGACATTCTCAGGGAAGGCTTGATTGTAGGAAGACAGAATTTCTATGTAATTTTTCTTCTTGAAGATAATTCGTACCTTAGATACATGAGTGTTGAGTAGATCACCGCGCTCCTCGACCAAATCAAAAATCATCTTGAAAAAACTCACTGCATTAATTTTGTATTTTTCAAGAAACTCCGCCTCTACTGCTGCAGAAAGATCCAATACGACTTTCCGCATTTGATGCTGATAAGCCCAATTTCGCACAGCCGTGGTTTGTCCCATCATCTGTGTGCGTAGTAAGTAAGTATTGAGCGCGTCTTCACTCGTGACGGTTTCGGGTATAGCAAGGTCTCGAAGACTCATTGCTTTACCTATATCGATCATTTCACTCTTGAGTTTCCCCATATTACTTTGGAGCGGCCTCATATTGAATTTCCGCGGGGCGTAAAGAGCGAATGCCTGCATAATCTCTAAGTAATGATGATGGAAATCGAGTTTTCCAATGGCCTCACGATCGATTCCATCCTCGGAGGAAACGAAATAGAAGGCACACATCGATAGTACGTGCAATGGGTCGTAATCGGTGAGCCAGCGTTGAATATTGGGATATTTTTCATCGAACTCAGTCTTAGCTTTAAGTCCGATCGTTCGGACAATCTCCAACCGTTTTTCCCAAGGAACGTCGTCTTTGAGAAGCGGTGGCATTTGAAAATACTTCATTTTTGGTACATCCCAGGGCTTAAGCTTGCTCCCATCTCTTTTATGCGCGCGCTCACGCTCTTTCTTTTTTCGATTTTCGCGACGTCGTGTCTTTGCAGATTTTGTCATTTCGGATGTTTTTTGGAGGAATTGCAAATGCTCGCAATTATTCTGCAGGTGCATAAGTATTAAACATGCAATTCATTTCGGCGTGAGTGCCGCATATATTTTTCCCTCGCGCTTTGATCTTCGCCGTACCTGCGAAGGCGCCTAGTAGAAGTATCTGCGGCTAGGCTATTGAAGAATGGTGATACATCTATTTAGCAACTCTTCATTTCCTATAATTACAATATTCAGTTTTTTTCTGGATCGCGTGATGTTTTGAAAAAGCATCTTAGTTGGAGCGTAGTAGACATTCCCTTTGTAAATCAGATCGCCGTTGTCGGAATAGGAAAAAAAACTATCAATCGTCACTACTACGCCATCAAATTCTTGCCCGATTACTTGGTGTGATGTTCTATTAGATTCTTCCGAGTATTGTTCGTGATGTTCTTTGTGGTACTGCGATGGAGTGAAGCGCAATATTTCCCATTTACTTTCATCCAGTGCATCGAGATATTTTTTTGCATCTTTGTTAGCATTGAAATAATTTATTTCAATGTTTCCGTCACTGAGTATTGGCACGGATTGTTTTTTATTAAAGAGCATTTTTATGAATGCCGCTATTTCTTTGTTTGTTCTTATCTTCTCCGACAATTTATATTCAGCGATTGATTCAATTAAGGCAATCTTCGTACTTATATCTCTTTCTTCCTCAGAGCGTGCCAGCGTTTGCCGTTTGTCGTGAGAAAAGATGCAGCAGCATTTTTCTAGCTTTGCTTTTTCGATGATGGCATCAAGTTGATTGGGATAAATTCGTTGAGCTTCGTCGATGATAATCAAATCATGGTTTGCAAAATCGTGGTTTCCGTAAGTTTTTATCGGGGTAATCACCCAGCCATTTTTCACCAGCACAGCGTGACCACGATTTAATATTCCACAATGAATTATGAGCGGCTTCTTCTTGTAGCCCATCATATTCATCGCGATGTCATATGTCAGCAAAGTCTTTCCCGTACCAGCACTTCCTGTGATTGAAATAAATATCGCCCCCTCGGACGACGTCCAGGAATTGATGATTTCATTCTTTATCTCCTCTTGTTGCTTCGTTAAAAAATACTTCCCGGCTAAGAATTTTTCTGTGGAATTGAAAGGCGATACTAGGTAATCAGACGGGTTGAACAATGCATCAGGTGCTTCCGGGTTGCCTACTTCTTGGTTGGAGAGTAATTCCAGAAGATGTTCAATTTTTGTCTTTTCAAGTTGATCATCATCCCGAAGGAAGTACAACTCTTGCGATTCCGACACGTAGGTGAAGGCATGAATTTTTCTACCAATGAAGCTCAAGTAATATTTATTGCGTCTTAATTGCGTCTTAATTTTTTCCTCTGTGCTTTTGCGCTTGAGCTCTATGTTTAGGATACTTTTCTCACCAAATCGCAACAGGTCAAATTCTTTCCCAATCTGAGGGATTTTGTAACTTACATAAAACCTGTCTAGTGCCTCTATGCGGCAACCAATGTCGTTCACGGCTTTAACTAAAGCTCTTAGATCCTCAATTTCTGCGCCTCTGATTTCTATGCCATAGTGTTTTAAGAATCCTTTGAAACTTTCTTCCGACAATGAGTCTTTTGCTTGCAATAGTGATTTGATATTTACGCATTTCGACATATCAGCCTGTTTGACTAGTAGTTTGATTCATTTTAGGGAATGAACAAGTAGCTCAACGTGCATTGAGTATCAACCGCACTGTCAGGCGGCCGCCGGATCTGTTTATTAGGAAAACGACTGGACAAAGTTTTATCGATGCCTCCTAGTCCGCGGCTGCTGGCAGTCTTATTATTTCTTTTTTTCTAAGCTGATAGTTTTGTGTTCGAATCAACCCAAGCTAGGTGAAGCGATTTAGTGAAATCATCCCTGAGCTTGACCTGCGAATGTTTGTTCCCAAACGCTTGCTCCAATTTCACCGATGAAACCCCGATAAACTCCATCACGGTCAATTGAGATCGAATTTTCCAACGGCATACCCACGTCGTTTTTCCTGCGGGATGCGATTAGACCGTCAATCTGCATTCGAGTGTTTTGAGAATACCTATCAAATTTCTCAAGGATAGTAGTCGGCAGTTTCATGTTTCCCCTCTGAATTGTTGTATTTTTTCAGATTATCAGGGTTTTTGCATACGAGAGCGTATGCCTGCATATTGAACGAACTTCCTCACTGCAAAGGTCACATGCCTCCGCAAAGAATTGACGACAGTCATTAGAAAATCGAGCGCAGGTCGTCGTTCAGAAGATTTAGGTGGAGAGTGAGCGTGTAGTCGCTTGGCAATGGGCGATATTGATCAGGACGATGGGTCGTCAGACATTAGAAGATGAGCCGGCTCGACATCAAGAGCGGTGGCGATACGTTCAATATTGCAGATAGTGACGTTTTTCTCAGCTCGCTCCAGCATCCCCACATACGTGCGATGAACCCCAGCCGCTTCAGCTAAAACTTCCTGAGATAAGCCGAGTGCCATTTTCCTGCGCCGGACATTTCTGGCGAAGATTTCGACTAATAGGCTTTTTTGAGGCTTGACAGGCATCCATAAACGTCTGTCGCTGCATACTATGATTCTACATACTAGGATTAGCATTTATTCTTGGCTAACCATGAGTATTAGTTCTTGTTCTATTGATTACTCACCGACTTTTTATGTTTGTCACAGATGCTAGCTGGGAACTCCACGACGCACGACGAATGTTTTTGGCGCCATTTCGGATATGGGATAAGCGCTACGTAGGGATGTAAAAAAGCCACTCGCATGGAGTGGCTTCTCGTTCAAATGATGGTCAAGAGAATGCTTAAACGACTATTTCGCAAATCAATATACGGCTTGCTCTGAATGCCCCCAGTTTTGCATTAATCGTTTCCCCTCGGTTTCGCTTGAAGCACCCAGTAGCATAGAGATCTTGAACTACTAGGTAAGGCAATTACTCATTGCAAACGCGAGTCAAATCCACGCGCAAATCAATACAAGAATATCGATATCTAGGAAACACCTTCACATTTAAATTGGATGAAACCTTAGCTTGATTCCATTGGCGGTGTCGGCTCCATTTCAATAAATCTACAGATCAGATTTTTGTTTCTCATGCATATTCAAAATAAAATCCACTTCAAATTTTCTATTAATTTGTCTCCACTTTATGTCCTCCGACGAATCAATTTTTCCCACCAATACCTGACAAGCATCTGGCGACCAAGCCTCCAGAAATTTTCCCAGATTAGTTAGATATGTTGCATAGCATTTATTCCCATAAATGGCATCTTCAGTCGATAGTGTCGAGTCTGACGGGCCACTCATTGCATAGGGAGGTGGAATTAAAACTAAATTTGCTGTCCTATAAATTTCCAACAAATGAGTGGAAATCCCTTCAGTTGATGTCTCATTTAAAAGATGCATATGGGCATATGAGATATCAATAAGAGCACCTTGAATGGCAAGTACAAAAAAAGGCTTTCCTCCCCAATCTTGATGCTCTGGAGTAAAGCGAGGATCCTTGACAATTCCTCCCCAACAATTTATCACTCCATGAAAATCATTGGCATCAAACAGCTTATTTGATGTCGGCAACAATTTTTTGAATTCCTTCTTAAATTCATACTCCTCTTCAGAACTCGCCACTTGCCATGGGTCGACACGAAGAAAACTATTGGAGAGGATTGCTGATTCGATAAATTTGTCTTTTAAAGATACCGTTGGGCGTTGAAATACCTTAAATGCTAAATCAGATAAGGCTTCCCAATATTTAAGCTGGGCATCCCATTCGTCACCGACAGATTGGCCGCGACCTCCAATCCGAATAGCAAGATCGTCATTCAAGATTGGGTACGTCCTTGGCAAGGTAGATGCCAAGTACAACAATCCTTTGTTGGTATCATATTTTTCCTCTGACTTCGTGCCGGGAAATTCCGCATAGGCGATCTGCGCTGCGGCGCGGAGTAAGTCCTTTGGAAAAGATGACTCTTCTGACGATGGCGCATTCTTCCTTGAGCCGTTTGCAGAAATGGCTAAATATGCATTTCGGAATTTTTGTGCGCCATGAGCAGCGGATAACGCGTCTGACGATGCTATCTCCGCAGTCATTTTAGGAGCTAGCGATCGCTTTTCCTGACTAATAAGATCTAAAAATTCACTGTCGCAATAAAATCCCGGGCTTCGATCTTTATGGATGCTTAAAGATAATTCCCACGACGATATAACCACCATGCTGCAGATCGGATCAAGGCCCGTTCTTTGTAACGTTTTAAAAAGTACTGCCTCTAGCCTATCCTTGTTTTTGGTTAGAGATTTAATAGTTTCGACTCGCTTCTGCCAATCACTATTAAGCTTGTCGCCGAGAACAATTAATACGTCAATATCCGAAACCTTACTGTCGAATCGATCACCATTTTGGTAGACAAGGCTACCAAATAGATAAATGTTTTTAATGTCCAACTCGGACTGCGTAACCTTTGCCCAATCCGCGATTTCCGCTAATAGATATTCTTGCTTGTGAGTCATTTTATTAATTTATTTTTTGGTTAACGATATTTTATAAAATTGGATTCTTTCGATTGCCAACAAAAAATAATCCGTAAAAATATTAGAAATAGACTAATACGTTAAGTATTCATTTTTTTATGCCTGAAAGAGATGTCTACACTGATACAAGTCCGCTCCTGCCGATTGCAGACCTTTAAACGCACCCGTCGTCTTGAAGTGTATTTTATGTCCGTGTTGATTTCCATCCAGTTAGCGGGGGGAATTGCCCCTCTTCATCCAGGTATCCGTTGCCTTGCAAGCCATGACGCACCTATAAGCTTGGAGGGCTTACTTTACGACTTAATCCTGTCCGAAAAGCAGCTTTCCCGTCCACCAAACGGCCTGGCCGAAGTTCCTAATCAACTGTTCTCCCTGCCTAAGATACGATGAAGTAGTGTCTATGCCCGCGAGCTTGAGAGCGTCTCCGATCTTTGAACTGGTTGGATGCGCATCGCCAAGGCGCATGTCGTATGCACCGGCGATGACTCCAAAAATCTCCCGTGCCCGATTGTCCCCCGCTTTCTTGGCCAATATGCTCTCAAGCAACTTGTTGGAGCCTAGTTTTTCCTTCTCGGGGTGATGTGACAGCTTTCGCAGTGAGCGTACGTCGAGTCGATCAGAAAAAACGCGAACAAGCTCTTTAGCGAGTCTCAATAGAGATGCTTGATCTTGGCTCGCAAATCGAAAGATGTGTTGCATTGATGAGGCATCGTCAATCTCATGCGAAAACAAGGAAATATCAAAATCTTTGCGAAATTCTCCTTCGAGCAACCGCATACACTCAAATAGCAACTCCTCTGCAGCGCGCGTATCCGCTGGCCGGGCTCTTACCTGAGATGCCAGGAGTTCAGCGGAAACTTTGCCCTCGGGGGCGGCGTTGTGCGCCGCCCAGAGGAACTGCTCCCAGGCCGGCAGCTTCGCGATGTCATAAGCATAGACGGTGATGAGATCAGACGAGTTAATCCCAAAATGCGTTGAATACCCTGAGCTAGAGTTGATCGCACCAGTTTCGGCGGTATACCACTTAAGAGAGAAGCCCCGATGGGTCAGAAGCTCGTTGACCACGGTTGGACGGAACCATAGCCATCTACCGATGTCCTCGTTGTCCAACTCTTCCGAAGACTTGCGTGTGCCGTCGGTGTCAACGATGAAATGGGGGAGGTTCAGATCTACATCGCCGCGGACGCGGATGCTCTTTCCTTGGTGGTCAATCCACTCGTCTCTCCAGAATTCGCCTTCGATGCGCATGCCAAGGTAACCACCTCGATATCCTTTCGCACTCTCCGAGGCAGTGTTGTCATTGTTCTCTGGCCCCATGACCGGCGCATCATCCTCTTCGTCGACGTCGGTTCGCCACATTCGGACCGACGCCCAACTTCCTCCAAAAACAGCATCCAATTCTCGAATTCGCATTTCATATCTGCCGCCTTCGCGCTGCTCTCGGACCTCAGATAGCTTGGCATAGGGGCTATCCTTGAGGCTCGCCACGTTTTCAACGCGCTGACGGTAATAGGACAGGCGAAGCGATAGGTTCCGCGCTGCGAGGTAGTCCATTAGGAATTCTCGCTTGATTTCGATTAGACGATGGCCTCCATTGCTTTCCACCGACTCCCTTGCCACCACAGTGAAATCCTCTTCCGGCCTAACCCAGTTAGGCCCCTCCTTAATCAAACGGAGTGCGACTACCAAGTCTGGATTCAATATCCATTGCCGGCCGCCGATGACTGGCTGTGGATGCTCAAAGACGAGGTTGATCCCGACTGCCTCCTTGTCGTTGTATTGATATTCATCGATCGGGGAGTAGTGACCATCTGCGTAGGCATAAGGGGCAACTGTGTGTCCAATTCCAATATCACTCCAACTTAGACCTTCAGCCAATTGACGATACTGCTTTGGAAAGGCGACCGAGCCGCAAGCGAACACGTCGCAAACATATCCGACGTCCTTCACACCGAGTTGCTCTTCGTTCTGAGATGCGCGTAATGGTACCCAGGTTGCGCGTGCAAATGGGCGCCGTATTTCAGATGCTTGAAGAATCCAGGCTTCATTCATATCTTCTTCCCATTAGCTTGAGGGCCAATCACTCAGTCTTGACTACAATGAGGAGTCTTTTTACCGCAGAACAAATGATGGAGTTGTGTTGCGTCGAAAACTGCCCCAGTTATTCTATTGATTTATGTCACCACGGTCTCATAAGAGAATAAATTATTCGTTCTCGAAAAACAAATAATCAGAATTTTTATTTCTCATACTAAGTAGTATCGGAATTCATTTTCCAAATATTATGCTTCAGGCATGAAGTTGGCGCTATTCCTGATGTTGAGCTGACAGTTGCCTTTTGAAGTTGATCTCCTCTTGCCGTTCGAAAATCTTCGAGCGGAGATTGCGCAATCCCTCAAGCCCGGCAGGACTCGATGCCGAATGAAAACCAATCGTTGGAGAATTGATGTCGATTCAAATTGCCTCACAAACCAATACTGGTTCTACGGCTACCACCAAGGTGGCGGGCGACAAGAAAGTTTCGAGCAACCTTGCATCGGGTCAAAGTACATCCGAGACCGTATGTGTTTCCCGGTTACGGCTATCGGCGCATCACCTTGGAGCTCAAGGCACAGGGCCATTTCATCAATCACAAGCGTGTAGCCAGAGTCATGCGGGAGAACAGTATGCATGCGCATCACCGGCGCAGGTTCAAGCCTGTTGCAGGCTCTGAGAGCAATCTGGTGGTATTCCCTAACCGTTATCGCAATATCATCCCTACGGATCCCAATCGCGTCTGGGTGGCCGATATTACCTACATCCGTATTGCTTCTGGCTTTATCTATCTGGCAGTCGTTCTGGATGCCTGCAGTAGCAAGGTGATCGGCTACGCCATATCCAAACGCATAGACACGCCTCTGACCCTGGCTGCGCTGAAGACGGCCTACAATGGCCGTAAGCCGCCGCCCTGGTACATGCATTCATCACACAGATCGTGGATGCCAATACGCTAGCGCCTTGTATCGGGAGGCGTTGGAACAGTTCGATTTGCTTGGCTCGATGAGCGCGCCGGCCAATCCTTACCAGAATGCACAAGCCGAAAGCTTCATGAAGACGCTTAAAGTCGAAGAGGTCTATCTGGCGGGTTATGAGAAATTCAGCGATGTGGCCACGAGGCTGCCATACTTTATAGAAGAGATATACAACGAACGGCGCATGCATTCGGCGCGGGGATATCAATCACCGAACCAATTCGAAGCACAACAAGTTCGGCAAGCGGCTTAGTTTCTCGATCAACCTTGGTCCAGCCCGAGGGGGGCACTCCAGTTTGAGACACAATCCTACGTAAGCAATCAGGTAGGGGATTGGAGTGATCGATGTGGCATTACTAGGAATTATTCGGCGCTGGCACCTGCGTGACCAAATATCGCTAAGGGAGATCGCCAAGCGACTTGGCATCTCCAGGAACACCGTTAGACGCTATCTGCGCTCTGAAACTTTAGCGCCAGCCTATGCTTATCGGCGTTCAGCTAGTGCTTTGGATGTCTACGCATTCAAACTATCCGCATGGCTGAAGACTGAATCCACCAAATCTCGAAAGCAAAAACGTCGCCTCAAGCAAATGCATGCAGATCTGTGTGTATTGGGATTTGAAGGCTCTTATGACCGCGTTGCCGCGTCCGATCGGCAATGGAAAGCGGATCAGTTAGATAGGATCAATTCTGTGAGCAAAGGAACAGACTATTCACTCAATCATGGCCCGCACAAAAAATTGTGTGCCACAACCACAAAGGGCCCTCATAAGTTAGTCATATTGATTAACTTATGGGGGCCCTTTGCGGTAGGTACGGGGTTCGAACCCGTCCGCCGGCTCACACCGACACCATCGGTTTTTCAGACCGACTTGCTCCTCTGCAACACCTAATCAAGTATTCGCCGAAACACTTGATTAGGGATTCAGAGATAGCATTATCTCCCAATACCACATACTTTGTCAAGTGGCAAGAAAAATGTATCAAAAACACAATAAAATGCAATGCATGCGGACACTCTAGGGTAATGAGGAATTCACGGCGCCGATGCTGCACTTATTTAAAAGACGGCCGCTGACACGGGTGTAGGTCTTCCAGGCTTCAACTAACTCGGATATCAGCGAACATTCAGGAGCGTTTGACGCGAGCGGCGGCTGTAGCGGAGAATCCGCGCGGGGGAGCAGCCTGCGGATGGTAGCCTTTGACGGAATTGTTAGGCTTTGGTGAGAATTGTTGCCGAGCCATTTGAGGACCTAGCTTTTAGGACAATAGTTCGAAACAGTTCGACTGGGTCCTCTTGGGCTGTCCGGAGTTCAATGAATAGATGAATTAGGTCCACATGATATTCCGACGATGTATCTACAACTTCGGTGTGCAACTGGCCAGCGGCATCTCCAAAATGGGCGACAAAACCCGAAATATCTTCTTGCCAGTCAAGGCGCAGAATAACCCCAGATGGCTGCGAATTGAAAACGCCTGGCTCATGAAATTCTGCTTGGCTGTAAAAGTCATAAAAGATACTGTTCGTTACCTTAACAAATAGCGTAGCGATATCCACGGCGTCCTCTGCAGCGGAGCGCTCTGGCACCATAAATTCATGCTCTAAGAAGTTTCTGGTTTTATTTACCTTTTGCAGTATTCTAGGAGCTACTAGACCGATTCGCTGGAGTTGAGTTGTTCTTTCTGGAAAAGTCTTCTTCTTGGGGAGACCAAATTTCGAAATAAGAGCTTCTAGCTGGCAATCGATTGCGCGCTTTGCGTTCGTGAGGGCGTTGATATTCCCCGAATTGTCCTCATGCTGAAGATCCCGCTCGGCAGACTTCAGATAGTCATCCCCGGTTTGTTCGAACGGAAAATTGAGCGCCCCCATCCCATACAAACCCCACTCAGAAAGATGCCCTCCACGGTTAATCAAAAAATCTCTGAGCTGCATGTAAAACCTAACAGGTAATATACGGACGCTGGATTCCGTATAGCAATTGATATTTCTGACGCTGGAATTGTTGCGCTAATTCCATGATCTTCAGCCACTCAGAATGTTGGCCATCAGTATAGCAATTTCATATGCTGGGCAACTTCCGTCGGCCAATGTCTGCTTTGGCGAGAGGTAGCCAAATCCGCTTCTGGCCGGTTGCGGTCGTCGGCCACTAGCTGGCTCACTCGCCAAGGCTGTTACGGGGTAGAGGCTGTTCTCAGCTTCCATTCCAATGGAACTATATATTCGGCAACGTTGAGTGCCAGGATATGCCATTAGGTGGGCTATTCCACGGCAGCTTACTAAGTGCTAAGAGAGCTGCTATGGCCGCTTTACGGGTGGTGAATTCTCCGCACCACTCTGAGTGGATTTCATCCTCAACAATGAACATAGTCTAGGCAAGGTTCAGTCATATATTTTCTGTTCTTTCCGCTATGACTGGCTGGTCTTGGCCGATTGGGGTCCTTAGGTCGCTTTCGTCCTTCTACAACCTACAGCATTGCTTAAGGGCGTTTTTCGGTAGAGAAACTTGCTTGTTCAGAGTTGCTCAAGTGACGGACGATGGATCTGGCTCTGCGTCGTAGATTCGGAGGCAGTTTTGCTGTCGCCGAGACTTGCTTTATCAATTCTGCAAGATTGGCATCCATGGGGACGCTGGGGCGACCGCACTATTGCGAGGGCGCTTGAGTGAATCTCGGGATATTACGTAGAGAATAAAGTGGCCCTCCAACACTGTGGGATAAGCAGTGAGTCTGTGTAACGTTAGTAGTCGGCCAGTGAGGAGGTTCCTGCGGACTGGCGGGAGACATCTACTGAAATCAACGCTCTTTGTTCGCTTGCTTTCTTGTTTTTGCAAGACGCTCGCAGAGTGCTTTGAGGTCTCCCTCGGGGGCTAGATCAATACGCTCGCATCTCGTTGAAGCGCGAATAAGCCATTGAGGCACGAAATCTTTGCCATAGATCAAAAATATCCGGCCATCCTCCACCGAAATCCTTTCTTTCTGAATACCGTCAGTTACCCATAGATGGTTTTCAGCAATGGAGATTCTTGGCTTGCCAAAATATCGCTTTACCAATGGCAATAAATCTTCATCTTTGACGGGGCCATCGTATTTTTTATAAAAGAGAATGTGCGTGATTGCTCGATTATTCGCTCCAAAGTAGTAGGTCACTGACGAGAAAATTGGATGCGTAATCTCAATTGACCAGTAGTCCACTTCCTTCTTGTCAATTCGCACGCCGGGAAAGGCGGCGTCTACTTCGGTTGGAGTAGACCCAATGCGTATGGTATCCACCCCCTTCGGATAACCATTCGGCAAAACAAATGGATTTTCTATGGTCGCTAGGCGGAATTCTTCTGCAATTTTCGTCTTTTCATTCTCGAGTTTCTGGAACGCAGCCTTTTCCGCAGTGAGCTTGAGATCCAATCCCTCAATCTGTTTCTTTAAACCGCCAATTTCTTCACCTTTCACATCGGCCACTTTACGCAATTCCGTGATCTCAGAAGAGAGGTGAGCCGTAAGTAGCGGGAAGACAACACCTCCCATTAAGGTTAGCGTCGCAGCTACGGCAATTGAAGCAACCACGACTGGATGGTCTCTCCAGGAGCGCTCTGCTGCGCTCCCACGCGCTTGGCTCGGCTTTCTCAACGAACTACGCTTCACTGTTGCCACTACCACTGACGCCCAGGGAATTTTGGGCTCTGAGGAATTGACTTGTTTGGCCTTCCCCCGCAATGCAATAGCCTATTTCAAAAAAACAATCCATCTCAATCGTCATTGCTTATCTCCCCAAGTTCTCGCAATAGTAACCGGAAGTGTAGGTCACTTGTGCGCTTCGGCTCGTTAGGTGCGGGCATTATGCTGCAAGCACATATTGAACTTCTTCCAAAGTATCAGTGCACGCCAGCGCCAATCTCAGGTATTCGTGATCGCCGGCAATGGAACCAACAAGCAAGCCTGCCGGCTTGGGTTTTGAGAATTTCGCTCCCCGTGCAAAGCGTGCTCGCGTACTTTCGGATTTTACAACTATCGAATAAGCGGAACTCATGACCGACGATCTCGAATGTCGATCATCGAGCTTGAATTCGGCACCAATAGATGTCCACCATTGGCCGAAAGCCGAGGCAGGCTCAGGGCATTCCCCGATGCTAATCTTTCTTAGCTACTAGGATGAAATCTTGAATCACTGCGACAGTCCGCGCCATGAACTCGCGCGCGTCGGTCGAAGGGGTTAGATTTTCCGAAATAGAGTCAAGCTGGCGCTGTAGGAGCGTCTGAAAAAGGTGTGCCTGCTCAGGGGGCTGGACTGCACAGAGCGAATAAAGCGGGCTTTCATGCCTGTAATTTCCGCTCGCGCTTCGTCCCAATCAACATATGTCATCCCAATCTCCCTGAATTTATTTTGAGGCCAATATAACGGTTGGGGAAGATGGCAGCTCCTGGCCGATTTCAGAAGTAGGCCATGGTGCATCTTCGAAGTTAGTCTTTCATTTTAATTCTCAATTATTAGTGTATTTGAAGCTCCCAGAGAATAGGCATTTGGCTTGTTAAGAAGTGTTGCGATCAAAGTGCGAATGAGTGACGTGTTGATTTGCACGCAACTGACCCAAGCATTCAAAAGAGAAGTCCGGAGCTATCGCATTGAAAGGGCCAGTTATAGGGGCAAGGGTCTAACGACGAACAAAGACAAGATGAAGAAATTTGAGTGACCCATATGCAAATCTCCTATTATTAACATATAGATTTTTCCCTTATGTACTCCTCTCCTGCAAACTCAACTCATTATCTTCTAGGGCCGTTCTCCTATTGATTGCGTCTTTATCAGAATGAACAACTCCACATGAAACTCCTTTACTGTTGAGATGCTTTGATTTTTACTATGCTTTAAGGATGAAACGAGGAATGTTATGAAACGAAGAACAGCAGACAGTGCGGTCAAAAAATCCCCAGCCCCAATGTTGACTCCTCTTCATTTCAAGGAAGTTTTTCAAACAACTGGATATCACCGAATTCAACTAATTAAACATGGTGTGGCGGCGTCTACAATCATGCAGTTGGCGAAATCGTTACGTATTGATCCAAACCATCTTATTGCAACCCTGGGCCTTCCTAAAACTACTGTCGCCCGAAAGATTTTGAGGCAACAGTATCTTTCTATCGCACACGCTGAACGAGTTATAGGTCTTGCAAAGATGATCGGGCAAGTCGAAGTCATGATGAACGCCTGCGAAGTTAAGAATTTTGACGTTCCTCAATGGTTAGGAAGCTGGCTTTACTCGCCACACCCTGCGCTAGGCGACCGTCAACCGGAAGAATTTATGGACACATATACAGGGCAAGAGATGGTGTCTACGCTACTGTTTCAAATGCAGTCGAGCGCTTTTGCTTAATCTTGACAAAGCGCTCTGCTTTACCTAGCATGAATTGAATTAGGCGCTTGCACGCAGAGTTGTAAGTCGCCACCAAAACCGCCCCTCTCGGAGCGGTTTTTTGCTTTTGGGACACTGAGGTTCCTGCAACATCTCACCTTCGTTGTGAGAGGGGATACCTTTTTTCTAAATTTGAAATGCCTACTAGAACTGAGGTCCACAATGAAAAAAGAAAAGCCCAATGACACGCCGCCCGCTACCGAAGCCACGAAGAAACCGCGTGTTATAAACATGAAGGGAAAAAATGTACCCGCGATGACTGCAGAAGACTGGGAAAAATTAAAGGCATACGCGCGCGACCCCAATAACAGGCGTCGGTACCCTGAGATCAGACTTGACGAGGAAGATGTCGAGAGAGTATTTGGGAAAAAATAGATTGCAGCTAGTTTTCGTCGAACTAGCAAAAGCGCCGAATATTTTAATTAATGGGGCAGCTAGTTCGGCGACATGCTCACGCTTGACACTGTGTGAATAAAAGGCGGGAACACATAAGAACTAGGCTCCGGCGCACGTACGTTCAGAGGGAACGTACGCGTAACTTGCAATGCACGGTTACGCTGTGCAATTCTCAACCCCAAACGCTTTTAGCTGGTAGAAATGCTATTGTTGAATAGAGTATTTTTCCGGTCGAATTACATATACCGGTAAGTCAACATTGCTGTCGATATCGTTTCAGTAAATGTGAAAGGTTACTCTCACTGACTTCAAGCTGGATGGCAATTTCTTTCTGAGGAGCACCGGCGCTTAGTAAGGAAAGCGCTTTTTCGGCCAGCTTCTTATTCTTTTCTCTTAACCCTTTACTGCGGCTCCCAGGGGAAACAATTTCTTCAATCTCAAACCATTTCTGAGCATTCTCAATCGTCTTCGGCCATCCTTTCACATCCCAGTGGTTAGGATCAAGAATGATACGTAGACTATCCAACTGCTCGGCGAAATGCAGTGTATCGAAATTTTCTGAAAGCCGGTTACGCACAAGAGGTGCCTGCGCAAGAGCTGATAGGATGTCGCTCTGCACCTCTGAGTGATGGTGTCCTCCCCAAATAATCCCTGCCAACGTATCTGGTTCTAACGCCGAGGCCTCAAAGAGGGTCGAGTCAGTTCGTGCTGCTGTCTTTTTTCCCGTCCGAGCCCGATGAGCTTGCCGCACCGCGTCCTTAATGACATCCTTTCGTACAAATTTTGACTGAGTGTGTTCACCGCATCGCGCAAGTCCTGGCAACGCCCGTCGAAAACAAAAATCACATCGCCTCGAAAACCTAGTTTGTGTCGCGGCAGAACCAATAAACATTAGAGCGTAGGCGAATTCTCTGGAGTCTCGGCCGTGCAGTTCCCATGTTTTCCTGAGCAATGAAAAACCGCTTTGAACAACCGTAACAGGGTCATGAAATCTGTTCATCAGGAATGCCGACGCTGGTTTCATTCGCTCTTGAGCTAGAAACCTCACAAAGTCGAGATACTTGATACGAGGCTCAACTAGCTTGAATAAATTACTTAGAGGAAAAATAGTCGCATCCAGTGTTAACGGATGATCTCGTGCTGAGTTCTGTGGACACCATTCTTCGAAAGGAATGGGAAGTAAGGACATATAGAAGTTGAAATTGAAAGCCGCAAATTCATCTTCAATGTTCGACTGCGACTCATAGACGGCGGAGATGTCAATGCTGTCATAACCATACGTCAGTAAGCTTTCGCTCAATAAGACTTGCTTAGGTTCAAGCCAATTGAGCTCGCGATTTGAATTTCTCCGACTTGACAATTTGTGTTTGCGAAAACTACTCGCAGTTTCATTGGTAAACGGATATTTTGACTTTTTTTGGGCGCAAGTAAACCCATCGAACCGAAATAAGGGGGAATAGATGGAACCTCTGTTAAACACATTGGAAGTTGCCACATTACTAAACATTTCAACTCGCACCCTAGAAAATATGCTTACAAGGGGAACTGCACCGCCGATGCTGAAGGTCGGGCGTCAGAGACGGTGGAG
>Ga0308165_1002927_pt1 | contig 19283 bp, 18 predicted proteins | sample PhyWR2_FD_201032 | JGI IMG/M metagenome (GOLD analysis project Ga0308165, IMG submission 201032) | Phyllosphere microbial communities from UC Gill Tract Community Farm, Albany, California, United States - DLSLW.R2 | ecosystem: Host-associated > Plants > Phyllosphere > Unclassified | place: USA...
CCAGGCCGTAGACGATCACGGTGTCGGCGCCCGCGGCCTTGATCTTCGACAGCTGCGAAGTGATGTCGGTGTCCTTGGGGCCGAACTTCTCCACGGCCACGGGCTTGACGCCATGCAGCTCGAGAATTGCCGTCGCGTCCTTGGTGCCGCCCTGGCCGTAGCCGGTGGAATCGGCCAGCACGGCAATCTTCTTGCCCGCCGAATGCTTGACCGCATAGGCCGCCAGCAGCGCCGACTGCTCGCGGTCCACCATAGAGATGCGGAACAGGTAGTTCTGCGCGTCGTTGGCGTAGCGGGTGGTGATCTCCGAGCCGGTGGCGATAGGCACCACGACGGGAATCTTCTTTTGCTGGGGCAGGTGCAGCCAGGCCAGCGCATTGCCCGAGTTGGCCGGGCCGACGACAGCCGAGACTTTCTCGTTGTCGATCAGCTCGGTCATGTTCTGAATCGACTTGGGCGGCGTGCCAAGATCGTCGCGGATCACGCCCACGACCTTGCGGCCCATGATGCCGCCGGCCTTGTTGATGTCCTCGATCGCGGCCTCGAATCCCCAGCGGCCCGAAATCCCCAGCTCGGCAACACCGCTGCCCGACATGTCGGCGTTGTAGCCGATCTTGATGTCCTGCGCGTAGGCCGTGCCCGATACGACGGCGGCGGCAATCGCCGTTTTGGCAAATCCTTTGAACCAGTTCATGCTTGTCTCCTTTGACGGCTTTTGTGAGGCCACGACCCAAAGCCATAGGCTTCGGGTATGCGACCCATTTGGTGTCCAGCCAATATAGACAAACTGTATCCATCCCGACAGGTACAGTTGAGCGATACAGTCCCGCAGAAGACAGGTACAGCAAGGTTGCGGCAGGCCTTGCCCAACAGGCACTGCCGACAGACCTCTTTGCCGGTTTCAGGACATGCCGTCAAGCAGCCGATCGAGCGCCTGCTGGTACTGCAACTGCAGGTGCGCAATCTGCGCCGGCTGCGCCTGGCCCGCGACCAGCGCCAGCCCGCTGCCATGCGCATGATCAATCAGAATATCGCGCCACAGCAGGGGCTGATCGGTAAGCCGCTGCAGCAGCGCGGTCAGGTGCTCGGTGATCTCGCGCGTGACGCCGGCAAAAGCCTGCGGCGTTGCAAAGATCGCCAGCGTCAGCTGCGGAAAGCGTCCCACGGCCTGGTGGTAACGGGTCAGCAGCACCCGGATTTGCGCGCGTTCATCGGCCAGCTGCTGCGGCTCGTCAAGCACCTGGGCATAGACCTGGTCAGCCAGCGCGCGCAGCAGCCCGGCCTGGTCGCCCACATGGCGGTAGAGACTCATGGGCGTGACGCCCAGCCTGGTGGCCAGCGCACGCATCGTCAGGCCCTGGCCTGCGCCTTCGCCCAGCAGGTCCAGCGCCGCTGCCAGGATCTCGTCACGCGCAATGCCCAGGCCGCGTACAGGCCGTCCACGTGCGAAACTCATGGCTTGAGCCGGTAGCAAGACTGCACCAGACCCGAAGCGAAGCTGCGGCTCGACACCAGCGTCCAATCGATGTCGCCGGGCAGCGCGCCAAACAAGCGCCTTCCGGCACCCAGCAGTACCGGCACCGTGCTGATCACCATGTCGGCGACCAGTCCGTCGCGCAAAAAGGACTGCACCAGTTGCCCGCCATCGACATAGACGCGGCGCACGCCCTGCCCGGCCAGCGCCTGCATCACCTCGCGTGGAGCACTGCCGCTGAACCGCACCTTGCCCCGCAGGGCCTCGGGCACAGCTGCGTCGGCCAGCTGTTTCGACAGCACCAGCACGGGCCGGTCATAAGCCCAGGGGCCCAGCGTCAGCACCTTTTCATAGGTGCCGCGGCCCATCACGATCAAGTCCTTGTCGGCAATGAAAGCCGCGTAGCCATGGTCCTCGTCGGGCGCATCACGCTGCAGCAGCCAGGCGATGTCGCCGTCGGGCCGGGCAATGAAGCCGTCAAGGCTGGTGGCAATGAAAACATGGGCGGTGGTCATAGGCAGCTCATTAAATATACAACGTATATTATTATGCAACGCTGCGCACCAAGGGGGCAGAGCGGCTGGACACGCTAAGGGGTTTCGGTGTGATTGATGCGCACCACCGCGCGTGCAATCAGCGCCAGCACCGCGCTTTCTGCGCCCTGCGGATCGCGCTCCTCGATGGAGTGCAATAGCGAGCGGTGCAATTCCAGCGCCCGGGCGTCGGGGCCCCAGGCGTCGCTGGACGCCTGAAAACTGGTTTTCCAGACCGCCGACAGCGCTGTCTCCAGTTGCTGGATGAACTGGTTGTCGCAGGAACGCACCACGGCGCCGTGAAAGCGCAGGTCGGCCTCGATGTAGCTGGCCTGGGTCTGGGCCTTTGCCATCGCCTCGAAGGCTTGGCGGATCTCGGCGACCTGCGGCGCCAGGGCCCTGGCCGCGGCCAGGCGCGCGGCCAGCGGCTCTATGGTCTGGCGCAGCTCCATCAGGTCGGCAATCAGCTTCTTGTCGGGCGGCGCCTCGCTTTGCCAACCCAGCACCGCAGGGTCGAACAGATTCCAATCGGCGCGCGGCAGCACATGGGTGCCGGTGCGCGGACGTATCGACACCAGGCCCTTGGCAGCAAGACTCTTCATTGCCTCGCGAATGATCAGCCGGCTCGCGCCATAGGTTTCGGCCAGCTGGGGTTCGGTCGGCAGCTGCGCGCCTTCGGCATAGCGCCCGGCAACGATGCTCGCGCCCACGGCGTCAACGATTTGGTGGTGAAAGTTGCGCAAACGGGGTGGGGACATAGGGTGCAAGCATAACCGCTGCCCCTGCTTCATTCGGTCTTGACGTCAATCATATGATGATTGTATTATTCGCAGCGGCGCGGCACCGCGTTTCATAATTCATCAAAAAAGCTGGAGACAAATCATGAAAAAAAGCCTTGTGACCCTTGCGCTTGCCTTTGGCGCAACCCTGGTCCTGCACCCCGCGGCGCAGGCCCAGGACTTTCCTTCCAAGCCGATACGCATGATCGTGCCCGTGCCCCCGGGCGGATCGGGCGATCTGGTCTCGCGCCTCACGGCCAACGCCGCCGCCAAGGAACTGGGCCAGGCCATCGTCGTCGAGAACCGCCCGGGAGCCACCGGCAACATCGGCACGGCGGTTGCGGTCAAGGCCCCGGCCGACGGCTACACCATCTTCCTGTGCAGCATAGGCAACTGCTCGGTCAACTCCAGCCTTTACGCCAACCCCGGCTTCGATCTGTTCAAGGACATCGCCCCCGTGGTGCTGCTGGGTTCATCGATCAACGTGCTCACGGCCAGCCCCAAATCCGAGATCAACAGCGTCGAGGACCTGGTCACCAAGGCCAAGCGCGGCCAGCTGACCTATGCCTCCTCGGGCGTTGGCGCATCCAATCACCTTGCCGGCGAGATGTTCAAGAAGATGGCCGGCGTGGAGCTGCTGCATGTGCCCTACAAGGGCTCGGGCCCGGCCATCACCGATCTGCTGGGCGGGCAGATCGATGTGTTTTTCGACAACGAGCCCTCCATTGCGCCATTCGTCAAGACCGGCAAGGTCAAGGGCCTGGCGGTCACGGGCAAGGGCCGCTCCAGCAACCTGCCCGAGCTGCGCTCCATGGAGGAAATTGGCTACAAGAGCTTCATCATCGAGCCCTGGTTTGCCATTGGCGCGCCGGCCGGCACGCCCGCGGCCGTGATCCAGAAGCTCAACGCCGCGTTCAACAAGGGCCTGCAGGACCCGACAGTGCGCAAGACCATGAGCGACGCCGGCATCAACCCGCTGGGCGGAGCGCCTGCCGTGCTGGGCAAGCACATCCGCGCTGAACACGACAAATGGGCCGATCTGATCCGCTCGCAAAAGATTTCTGCGGAGTAAACAAGAATGCGCATTACAGCGATTGAAACCATACGCCTGAAGACCCAGCCCAACTTGCTGTGGGTCGAGATTGAAACCGACGCCGGCATTGTCGGCCTGGGAGAAACCTTCCGCGGCGCCGAAGCCGTGGAAACCTATATCCACTCGATGGCCGCGCCGCTGATCCTGGGCCAGAGCGCGCTGGACATCGAGCGCCTGCACAAGATCCTGCTGCGCGGCTATCTGGGCTTCAACGGCAGCGGCGTGGAAACGCGCGCCGCCTCGGCCATAGACATCGCGCTGTGGGACATCCTGGGCCAGGTCACGGGCCAGCCCATTTACCAGCTGCTGGGCGGCGCCTGCCATGACCGCATGCGTGCCTACAACACCTGCGCCGGCGTCGACTACAACAGCAAGAGCATCCAGCGCCGGCTGGTGCAGCCCGGCGACGCCAAGGTGCGCCACCGTTACGACGACCAGATCGCGTTCATTGAAAGCCCGGCCGAACTTGCCCAGAGCCTGATCGAGGAAGGCTTTGGTGCCATGAAGATCTGGCCTTTCGATGCCGCGGCCACTGCTTCGGACGGGCAGTATGTGAGCGCCCAGGCCATGCGCCAGGGCCTGGAGGTGTTCGAGAAAATTCGCCTGGCCGTGGGCGACAAGATCGAGGTGATGTGCGAATTCCATTCGATGTGGAACCTGACTTCGGCGCTGGCGATTGCGCGCGAACTCAAGCAATACCGGCCGTTCTGGGCCGAGGACCCGATCAAGATGGACAGCTCCGGTGCGCTTGCCGACTACCGCCGCCTGGCGCAGATTCCGGTCTGCGGCAGCGAGACGCTGGCCGCGCAGGGCGCTTTCCGCGACCACCTTGCAGCCCATGCGCTGGACATCGTGATGCTCGATCTCTCGTGGTGCGGGGGCATCACCGAGGCGCGCAAGATCGCGAGTCTGGCCGACGCCTACCAGAAGCCGATTGCCCCGCATGACTGCACCGGCCCGGTGGTGCTCATGGCTTCGCTGCACCTGGGACTGGCCTCGCCCAATGCCATCTTCCAGGAAGTCGTGCGCGCGTTTCTCAGCACCTTCTACAAGGACCTGGTGACCGAGCTGCCGGTGCTGGAAAACGGCTACCTGCTGCGCCCCGACAAGCCGGGCCTGGGCACCTCGCTGGCGCCCGGCGTCAAGCGCGACCCCGCGGCCAGCACGCGCCGCAGCACTGCGGTGTAAACCCAAGACCCGTACTCCGGGCCGGCGCTCGCCGGCCCCGCCCCGCTGCACCCGCCAACAAAGCCGCAATGACGGCTGGGCGCAGCCATGGCCGATTTCAACAAGGAGACAAGAAAATGAGCCACAAGATCCACCACCACATCGCCCTGGGCGCGCTGCTTGCCTGTTCGACTGCCGCATTTGCGCAGTCCGGCGTCACCGTCTACGGCCGCGCCGATGCCGGCGTGTACCACCAGTCGCGCTCCAACCCCGGCGCCAATCAATGGTCGCTGTCTTCCGACACCAGCTACTTCGGCCTGCGCGGCAACGAGGACCTGGGCGGGGGCCTGAGCGCGACCTTCAAGCTGGAAAGCCAGGTGGACCTGTCCAGCGGCGCCAGCAGCACGTCCTTCTTCAATCGCGAAGCCTATGTGGGCCTGTCCGACCGCCGCCTGGGCACGCTGCAGCTGGGCTCGATGTGGGGCCCGTCGGTCTGGATTTCGGGCAAGGCCGATGCCTTTGGCCGCGCGCAACTGGGCGCGGTGCAGACGCTGCTGCAGGGCGCGAACAACCGCGGCAACACCTTCAAGTTCGACAACGCCGTGCAGTACATCACCCCCAAGTTCGGCAATGTGTTTGGCCGCGCCTATGTCCAGGCTGCCGAAGGCGCGGTCACGGGCCGCAACTACGCGCTGGCGCTGGACTACAGCAGCGGCCCGGCCTTTCTGGGCCTGGCCTTTGACAGCGCGCAGATCGCCGGCTCGGCCGTGGGCCTGGCCGCACCCGCGGTGCGCGCCAAGACGCTGGGCGTTGGCGGCGCCTACAACTTCGGCGTGGTGCGCGTGCACGGCTACTACCAGCGCAACCAGATTCCGGGCCTGGATACCGCCACTTCCGTCAACGCCAGCGCCGCCCTGCCCGTGGGCTCCGGCGAGTTTCGCATTGCCGTTGGCCGCTGGTCACGCCCGGGCGATGCCGATGCCAGGCGCGTGGCGCTGGGCTACGCGCACTTCCTGTCCAAGCGCACCCAGGTCTACGCCACCTTGGCCCAGCTCAAGAACGGCAGCCGCTCCACGACCATGCTGTTTCCCATCAGCCAGGACTCGGCGCCGGCGCTGGCCGGCCAGGATGTGAAAGCGTTTGGCGTGGGCATGCGACATATGTTCTAAGAGTGGTGGCAAGCTCTTGCCGGGTTCTCCCGTCACGCGGTTCCACAGCCCGGCAAGGATTGCTGCGCGGCGCCTCGTACCCGTCATCGACAAGGCTCTTTGCGCCGGCGCGCCGGTGCCGGACGCCACGAGCAGGCGGCGAGTGCCAGGGCCTGGGCGCAAGCCATGGCCCAGACCGTGGCGCATCTCAACCGCGCTGCAGCCGTGTTCCCGTCATCTGCTGCAATTGCTCAAAGTCAAGGCCTTCGACGATGGAGCGCACGACCAGCCCCTGCGGCGTGACGTCGATCACCGCGCAGTCGGTATAGATGCGGTTGACCACACCGGAGCCGGTCAACGGATAAGTGCATTCATCGACGATCTTGGGCTGGCCGTCCTTGGTAACGTGCTCCATGACAATCACCACCTGCTTCGCACCGGCAATCAGGTCCATCGCCCCTCCCACTGCGGGAATTGCATCGGGCGCGCCGGTGTCCCAGTTCGCCAGATCGCCTTTCGCCGATACCTGGAATGCACCAAGCACGGAGACGTCGATGTGTCCACCGCGCATCATGGCAAACGACATGCTGTGGTCGCAGATGGAGGCGCCTGGAAGCAGCGAGACCGGCTCCTTGCTGGCATTGAGCAAGCTGGGATCGACGCTGCCGTCCGCAGGGCCGGGGCCCATGCCGAGGATGCCATTTTCACTGTGCAGTATCACATCCCGGTCTGCAGGAAGGCATTTGGAAATCAATGTGGGAATGCCTATGCCAAGATTCACGTAGGCGCCGTCGGCAAAGGAATCAGCCACCTTGCGGGCCATTTCCTCACGGGTCAGGCGCTTGAATACAGGACTTGTCGTTGACGTCATTGTTGGGCTCCTGATCCGACTTGCACCACACGCTGCACAAAGATTCCGGGCGTCATCACATTCTCCGGCACAAAGGTTCCCAGCGGCACGATCTCATCGACCTGCGCCACGGCGACCTTGGATGCCATGCACATCACGGGGCCGAAATTGCGCTCGGCATTGCGATACATGAGATTTCCCCAGGGGTCCGCACTGCGCGCCTTGACCAGGGCCAGATCGCCATGAAGCGGGCTCTCCAGCACATAGCCCACGCCGTCAATCACCCGGCACTCCTTGCCTTTGGCCAGCGCGGTTCCGTAAGAGGTCGGAGTGAAGAACGGGCCCAGTCCCGAACCCGCAGCGCGCATACGCTCGGCCATGGTGCCTTGCGGCACGCATTCGAGTTCTATCCTGCCGGCGCGATACCACTCGGCAAAGGCCTCGGCATTGGGCAGCTTGGGATTGGAGTTGCGTGCAAAGGAACACACCATGCGGCGCACCCGCCCTGCTTCGATCAATTGGCTCAGACCGTATTTGCCATTGCCGGCATTGTTGTTGACGATGGTGAGGTCACGCGCTCCATGGTCGAGAAGCGCACAAACGAGTTCCGTCGGCACACCGGAGATGCCGAAACCTCCAATCATGATGACGGCCCCGTCCTTGACGTCGCGCACCGCCTCGTGCACTGAATCCACGACCTTGTTCAACATGTCCAGGCTCCTGAAGATAGCGCAAGCATCACAGTGTTTCCTCCAACCCGAAGATGGCGGTGGATTGACTGGACAATGTGCCGCCGTTGCCATGTGCAAGCGCGATCTTGGCGTCTTTCACTTGGCGTGCTCCGCAGTCGCCACGCAGTTGCCGCACCGCCTCAATGACCAGGAAAATTCCATACATCCCGGGATGAACGCACGACAGGCCTCCGCCGTTGGTATTCACCGGCAGGCGGCCACCGGGCGCGATGCCGCCGTCCTGCACAAATGCGCCCGCCTCGCCCTTCGGGCAAAAGCCCAGGTCCTCGAGGAACAGCAGGGTGTTGATGGTGAAGGCGTCATACAGGCCCACCACGCTCACATCGGAAGGCTTGAGCCCCGCCATGTCAAAAGCGCGTTGGCCCGATTCAGTGGCAGCAGTGACCGTCAGCTCCTCCATGCTGGAGATCTGTCGATTCCACACAGCCGTTGCATTTCCCAGCACATACACCGGCTTTTGTTTCTCGGCCCTTGCACGCTCGGCCCGCATCAGCACGAATGCACCGGCGCCATCGGTGACCAGACAGCAGTCACGCACCGTCAGGGGCGTGGAGATCATGCGTGAGTTGAGCACATCCTCAATGCTCAACGGATCACGCATACAGGCTTGCGGATTGAGCTGCGCCCAGCGCCGTGCAGCCACGGCAACTTCCGCCAGTTGCGCACGCGTGGTGCCAAATTCATGCATGTGGCGCGAAGCGGCCAGTGCATATGCTGTCGGCGGCAGCATCGGTTGATACGGGTGCTCGTAGGGCAGCGGGTCGATCAGCTTGAATGCATCCGACATGGCCTTTCGAGAAAAGGTGCCTGTCTTTTGCGTGCTGCCGTAGCACACCAGAACGGCATTGCACTGGCCACTTTCCAGCGCCAACATTGCGGGCATCAAATGGGCAATGAAGCTCGATCCGCCCAGCATGGTGCTGTCGATGAATTGCGGGCGCAGGCCCAGATATTCCGCCACCGGCAGCGCCCACATGCTGGACGCTGAACTGCAGGTGGCAAGGCCGTCTATGTCTTGCATCGTCAAGCCGGCATCAGCAACCGCCCGGATTGCCGCCTGCGCCAGGATTTCCATTGCGGAAAATCCATGCGCATCTCCCACACCAGCCTCGCCCACACCCACGATCGCGGATTTGCCGCGCAAGTTTCTAAGGCTCATCGCGCAGCTCCATGGGAGGTTTCAACCAGTTTTTCCGGGGCAAAGACCACGAGAGGTTTTCCTTCCTTTTCAATGATCAGCGCTTGAAGCGGCATGCCGATCTTCACTGCGTGCGGATCGCAATCGACCACATGGCTCATCATCCGTACGCCTTCCTGCAAGGCAACGAGCACGACGGCATAGTCGGTCCCCGTGCCGGGCTTGCCCATGACCACGCTGCACGCGTACACCGCGCCATGGCCGCTGGCCGCACGCCATGCAAGGCGGGTACCCCCGCAGTGCGGACACAGCACGCGCGGATAGAACACGTGACGCGAACAGCTGTCGCATTGCTGAATGCGGAATTCGCCCTGGGCCAGATAGTCCTGAAAGACTGCATCCGGTCCGCTGCTGGAGTGATCGTTGGTCGTCATGCTGTTTGCACTGGAACTTGGTAGGAGGAAATGGGCTTGCCTTGGGCCACGAGCTGTTCCAGCAGAGGTGCTGGTGCCCACAATTCGCCATGCACCGCGTGGAAACCGCGTATGCGGTCAAGGACCTTGGCAAGGCCCACGCTGTCGGCATAAAACAAAGGGCCGCCGCGCGCTGCGGGAAAACCGTAGCCTTTCACGTAGATCACATCGATGTCGCTGCCGCGCTGCGCAATGCCGTCCTGCAGAATCCGCGCGGCTTCGTTGACCAGCGCGTACATGGTGCGCTCAACAACTTCCTCATCGGTGACGGCACGCCGCATGCGGCCGAGTTCATCGGCGCAGGCGCCTATGATTTCTTCAACTTCGGGGTCAGGGATGGGCGCACGGCTTGCGGCTTCATAGCGGTAGAAGCCGGCGCCCGTCTTCTGCCCCAATCGACCTGCTTCGCACAGCCTGTCGGCGATGTGGCAATAGCGAATGTGCTGGGGACGGGTGGCAGCAAGGCGCTTGCGTGCGGCCCAACTAATATCCAGACCGGCCATGTCGCCCATGCGCAGCGGCCCCATGGCCATACCGAAACGCTCCAGCGCCTGGTCCACTTGCTGCGGAGTCGCCCCCTCTTCGAGCAGGAAGTGCGCTTCGCGCGTGTAGGGGCTGACCATGCGATTGCCGACAAAACCATCGCATACGCCGACCACCACCGGCGTCTTGCCTATGCGTTTGGCCACCTGCAATACGCTGGCCAGCACATCGGGCGCGGTGGCATTGCTGCGTACGATCTCCAGCAGCTTCATCACATGGGCAGGGCTGAAGAAATGCAGGCCGACCACATCCTGCGCACGGCGGGTCACCGCGGCAATGTCGTTGATGTCCAGGCGCGAAGTATTGGTTGCCAAAATCGTTCCTGGGCGCGTGATCTGGTCAAGTTGCTTGAACAATTCATGCTTGACCGCCATGTCTTCAAACGCCGCTTCAATCACCAGATCGACGCTGCCGAGTTGCTGCATGTCGGTCGTGCCTCGTATGAGATCAAGCCGCGCCTGCATTTCCCCGGCATCCAGCTTGCCCTTGCTGACGGTTGCCGCATAGTTGCGCTTGATAGTGGCCAGTCCTTTCTGCAAATGGGCGTCGCTTACCTCCACCAGCGTGACGGCATAGCCCGCGTTGGCAAAGGCCATGGAGATTCCGCCACCCATGGTGCCTGCGCCGATCACGCCCACGCGCTGCACATTGCGCGCTGCTGCCATCTGCGCATCGCGCGGTGGCTTGGCGGCTTCCCGCTCTGCAAAGAACAGATGGCGGATGGCCCTGGACTGCGTTCCATTCACCAACTCCATGAAGCGCTCGCGCTCAAACTTCAAACCATCCGCCAGCGTGCAGCGCGTGGCGGTTTCCACGGACGCAATGCATTGCAGCGGCGCGTCCATTCCAGGACTGGCCCTGCGCGCATGTTCACGGGCTTTTTCAAACAGCTCGGCTGCGTTTTCCGGCAACCTCACCGCAAGCTCTCCAGTGCGGCGCAGCGCGCTGGCCTTGTCAAGCTGGCTGGCAAAAGCAATGGCGTGGTCCAGCAGCGCGTCCTCGAAAACGGCGTCCAGCACACCGGCTTCCAAGGCAGCTTGGGCATTTATGGTCTTGCCGGACACAATCCAGTCCAGTGCCTTTTCCACGCCGACAAGACGCGGCAGGCGCTGCGTGCCGCCGCCTCCCGGCAGCAGGCCGAGCTTGACCTCGGGCAGGGCCAGGCTAGCATCGCCAAGAGCCACGCGCCAGTGACACCCCAGCGCCAGCTCCAGCCCGCCGCCCAATGCCGCGCCGTGAATTGCGGCAACCACAGGCTTGGAGAGGTTCTCAATGCGCGAAATAAGCTGCGGCGTCGTCGGCTCCGACACACTCTTGGGCGTGTTGAATTCGCGGATATCCGCGCCGCCCGAAAACATTCGGCCTTCGCCGGCAAGGACAACGGCATCTATATCGGGATCGGCAACCGCCGCATCCAGTCCGGCGCTTAGCTGTTGGCGCAGCGCATACGAAATGCCGTTCACTGGCGGGTTGGTCCAGGTGATCAAGGCCACGCGTCCATGGCGCGCAAAGGGTGCCAAGGTTTTCGCTGAGCCGCTCATTGCAGCTCCACCAGCGCCTGGCCGTCGCTGACTTCATCGCCCACTCCGACCAGGAACTTGACAACGACGCCTGCGCATTCGGCTTCCACCGGGATCTCCATCTTCATGGACTCCACGATGAGCAGCGCGTCGCCCGAAGCGACTGCCGATTGAGGTTGCGTGCACAGGCTCGCAACGCGGCCGGAAAGAGGGGAATGGATGATCGTGGGCATGGGTTTTCTGTCCTGTAAGTGGAAATTAAGGTTCAGTTGGTTGCCGGCGCGCTCTGCGGTGGGGCGACAGCGATGGCTGTCCCCAGTTGCGTGTGCAGTCGTGCAGCGACGAATTCTTCGTCGTCAAGAACTCGCAGCACGAACGGGATGTTCGTCTTCACGCCCCCTACATGGAATATCTCCAATGCGCTGCGCAGCTTGGCGATGGCCGCCTGGCGATCGCCTGCATGGGCAATCACCTTGGCGATAAGTGGGTCGTAAAACGTGGATATGCGGGCCTGGGCGCAGTAGCCCGTCTCCACGCGTATGCCGGGTGCTTGCGGCAAGTCGAACGCCGTCAGAACGCCAGGCGAAGGAAGGAAACGCACCGGATCCTCGGCATAAATGCGTGCTTCAATGGCATGCCCACTGCATTCAATGGCCTGTGGCAGGACGGCGTCCAGCAACTCCCCTGCGGCGAGACGAATCTGAGCGGCGACGATGTCAATGCCAGTCACTTCTTCAGTGACGGCATGCTCCACTTGCAGCCGCGTGTTCACTTCGAGAAAGGTGAAACCGTTCTCGGAGGTGTAGAGCATTTCCACGGTGCCGATCACGTCGTAGCCAATGTGAGAAAGCACCGACTCGAGCCGCTTGGCCATCTGCTCTACTTCGCCGCGGGGAATGCCCGGCGCCGCGGCTTCTTCCAGCACTTTTTGGTTGCGACGCTGCAGTGAGCAATCGCGTTCATGAAGACTGCGCACGTTTCCGTAGCGGTCTGCCAGGAACTGGAATTCGACATGCCGCGGTTTTTCGATCAATGTCTCGAAGTACAGCTGCGCGTTGCCAAACGCCTTGGTGGCCGTTGACTGCGCCTGGCGCAGCGCGCCAGCCAGGGCATCGCGCGAGCGCACCGGCAGCATGCCTATGCCGCCGCCGCCGTTGGCGGGCTTGAGCATCAGCGGATAGCCCATGGCGTCGGCCACGGCAGCGACTGCATCCACATCTTCAGGCAGCAGGGCACTGCTATGCGTCATTGGCATGCCATGCTGCGCCATCAGTTCGCGTGCCGCAGTTTTGTGGCCCAGTTCGCGAATCCAGCGCGCCGAGGGTCCAATGAAGCACAGTCCGGCCGCCTCCACTTTTTCGGCGAATTGTGCGTTTTCGGAGAGAAAGCCGTAGCCCGGATGAATGGCGTCCGCGCCGCATTCTGTTGCCGCGCCAAGCACGGCATCCTGGTTGAGATAGCTGAGTTCTGCTGGGCCTTCGCCAATGCAAATGGACGCATCTGCGTCCTTCAGATAGGGCAGATCCCGATCGGCTGTGGAATGCACTGCCACCACTTCAATGCCCAGCCGGTGCGCGGCGCGAATCACGCGCGCTGCGACCGCACCACGATTGGCAACGAGAATACGGCGAATGGGGCGCGCCATGTGCAAGCGATTCATGCATGCCTCCTTCAAGGGCGGTAGCCGAAACGTGCCTGCCCGACTTGGCGCAGCGGTGCAGCGATGGCGACAAATTCCACCAACGCAGCGCGTGTGTGCACCGGGTCGATGATGTCTTCGACGACGAAAGCTTCGGCGCTGCGGTACGGTGACGTCAGACCGCGTACCCTCTTTTCAATGCGCTGGCGCGTGGCTTCCGGATCATCGGATGCTTCGATTTCCGCCTTGTAAGCCACTTCGAGGCCACCTTCGATTGGCAGCGAGCCCCATTGTGCGGATGGCCAGGCATAGCGGAAGTTGAACCGCTCGGCGTTCTGATGGCCTCCACCGGCCACGCCAAATGCCTTGCGAATGATGATGGTGCACCAGGGCACCGTGCTTTGCGCAATTGCAGTGAGGGCGCGCACACCCACCCGCATCACGCCTTCTTTCTCGGCTTCCAGGCCGATGCGAAAACCCGGAACGTCAACGAGATTCACCACGGGCAAATGGAATTGCTCCGCCAGATCGACCATCCGCATGTATTTTTCTGCCGTCTGGCGATCCCACGCCCCGCCGTAGTGATACGGATCGCTTGCCACCACCACCACCGGCCAGCCATCGATGCGGGCCAGCCCGGCAGCAATGGCCTTGCCCCAGTGACGGCCGATCTCCATGAAAGAGCCGGTGTCCACCAGGGTTTCCACGATCGTGCGGATCTTGTACACGGCGCGTGTGTTTTCCGGAATCGCATTGCGCAGCGCCTGTTGATCCGCAGCAGCATCGCGGCCGCATTCAGCGCGCGGCGGCAGCTCGTGAATCGAGGGCGGCAGATAGGAAAGAAAGCGCCGCGCACGCGCGAACGCGTCGGCTTCGGACTCCGCCTCGTCATCCACCACGCCATTGCGCGTGTGGATCTGGCTGCCGCCCAGATCGTTCTTGTCGATGTGCTGCCCGGTACGTGCAACCACCGGTGGCCCGGCGACAAAAAGCTGCGCGGTGTTGCGCACCATCACCGAATAATGGCTTGCGGAAACCCGCGCTGCGCCCAGGCCAGCGACGGATCCCAACCCCAGGCCCACCACCGGCACGGTCGCTAGATTGCGTGCGATATAAGGCCAGGATTTCAGCTTGGGCAGCAGCGTATGGCCTTTGAGTTCGATGTTCTTGACCGAGCCGCCCCCGCCCGTGCCATCCACCAGCCTGACCAGCGGAATGCGCAGATCGTGCGCCATCTGCTCGGCCACGATCATCTTGTCTCCCACCGCGCCATCGTTGGCACCACCGCGCACAGTGAAGTCGTCACCCATCACCACGGTGGGCCGGCCGTCTATGCGCGCTCGCCCCATGATCAGGTTGGATGGGGTGAAATCGCTCAACTCACCGTTTTCATCGTAAGAGCCGCTTCCGGCCAGTCCACCCACTTCGCGAAACGAGTCTTTATCGACCAATGCGGCAATGCGCTCGCGCACCGGCAGCTTGCCCGCGTTGCGATGGCGCTTGAGCTTCTCGGCTCCACCCATGCGTTGCGACAGCTCGGTTCTGCGCGCCAGATCTTCAAGTTCTTTTTCCCAGGCCACCTTGTTTTGCTCCCAATGTTTGCAATCTGCTGCGTGTGAATTTCCAGACCTCGCCGATGTCACGCCGAGGGCCAGTCGATGCCTCTTATTCCAGCGTGATGCCGGCCTTGCGGATGATCTCGGCGTACTGCCTGGTTTCGCTACCGATCTGCTCTTCAAATGGCTTGGGTCCAAGCATGCGGATATTCCCTTGCTGCTGCAGTTTTGCCTTGGTTTCCGGATTCTGTTGCGCGCTGATGATCAGATCGGACAGCGTCTTGATGACTGCGGGCGGTGTTTTCGCGGGAGCGAGTGCGCCCACCCAGAAGGAAATGTCGAAGCCTGGATAGCCCGCTTCGGCAATCGTCGGAACATCGGGCAGTTCATGCCAGCGTTGTGCCGAGGTGACCGCAATGGCCCGCATCTGCCCGGCTTTGATCTTGGGAACAGCCGAAGGGTTGTCGAATGCGGAATCGACCTCACCGCTGAGCACGGCAACCTGGGCTGGTGCGGAGCCGCGATAAGCGACGTGGGTCATGCGGGTGCCGGCCATGCCGTTGAGCAGTTCGTAGCTCAGTTGCGTGAGATTGCCCACACCGGCCGAGCCATAGGAATACCCACCAGGCTTGGCCTTTGCCAGATCCATGATGGCTTTCAGATTGGGCGCGGACCCCACCGGATCCTTGGCGGGATTCACCGTGAGGATGAAAGGAACCGACACCATCAGGCTCACGGGAGCGAAGTCCTTCTTCACGTCGTAAGTCATCTTTTTGTAGAGCGACGGGTTCACGGTGATGGTGCTGGAGTTGCTGATCAGCACCGTGTAGCCATCGGGCTGTGAACGTGCGACTTCGGCTGCGGCCAGCATGCCGTTGGCACCCGTTTTGTTCTCCACCACCACGGACTGGCCGGTCTTGGTGGTGATGTATTCCGCAAGAATGCGCGCCACGGAATCAATCGAGTTGCCGGCGCTGAAGCCGACGACAAAACGGATGGGCTTGCTGGGATAGCTGCCCGCCGCCGGGGTTTGTGCTTGGGCAGCCGGGGCTGCAATGCACAACGCGCCGGCACTCGCGGCTGCCGTCAGAAAAAAGCGCTTGCTGAAGTTCACAGTTTGTCTCCTGTTGATTTTGTCGTTTCGATGAAAAGTTCTGCCTAGCGAAATAGAAATTCTTTTTTCTATTTTTTAGTAAACAAAAATCAAAGTCAACTCGATGAAATCAGTGTTATCCCTTGGGACAACGGCAAGTTTTTTTCAAAAAACAGGCAAATCAGGCTATTAAAATAGAACTCATGTTCTGATAAATCAGCTCTGATGGAGGATGAAATCTGCTCTTGCAACCTGTTGCGCGTGATGGCAGCGACACTGCTTGTGCGTCACAATCACCGGTTGAAATCCATTTCCGGTTTGTCAGTTTTCTCTTCTCGCCATGGCCAACACCTTCTCCAGCGACTCTTCCGAAAAAAACGACGGCGTTGCGGCAGTAGATCGCGCACTGTTGATTGCCACATCGCTTGCCAATGCCGGCAGCGCGCTCACGCTCACCGAGCTCTCGCAACGTACTGGCATGTACAAAAGCACGCTTTTGCGTCTGCTGTCGTCACTGGAAAAAGCCGGACTGGTGGCGCATCGCATCGACAAGCGCTATGCGCTCGGACCCCTGGCGTTTGTGTTTGGACGCTCGTTTGAACAGATCAACGGGCTGCAGGAAGCCATTGGCCCGCAATTGACATGGCTGGTGGATCAAGGCACGGAAAGTCCGTCGTTTCACGTCCGGCACGACAGTGAAAACCGGCTGTGTCTGATGCGCATCGACTCCAACCATTCCACGCTCGATCGCATTCGCCCCGGTGATTTGCTGCCGCTCAGCCGCGGCGCGGCCGGCAAGGTGCTTACTGCATTCAGCGAAGGCCTGGTCGCCCCTCAGCTGCAGTCCACCGACCTGCTGTTCACCTCGTTTGGCGAGCGCGACCCTTTGTGCGGCGCCATTGCAGCACCGGTTTTCGGACCGTCGTCCTTGCTGGTGGGTGCGTTATCGGTGTCGGGCCCGCTGGACCGGTTTTCGGAACTGGCCGTCGCACGCATGAAATCGCTGATGCTCAAGGCGGCTCAGAAAGCCACGGAGAATCTGGGCGGAAAGTGGCCGCGCCTGGATCAAAAGGATACGCAGCAGGCTGATTAGCCAAGAGCATCGCACCGGCCCCTGCCCAGTAGCGCTGCGCTGGATGGGCAGGCTGTGCCGCAGCCCTGTTGCACGACGGCTGCCTGCGCAGCCTTTGCGCCACAGAGGGGGAGCACAATTTGCGGGCGCCAGCATGAAGACATGATGGTTCACTTCAGACCTGCCCGGCGCAAGGCCGCTTGCATCACGCATGTGCAGCGCCCACCCTCGCTGGCGATGCAGGCAGAAAACAAAAAAGCCACCCAAAGGTGGCTTTTTGCTTTCCCGATTGGCACCGGGAAACTGTTATGGCGGAGAGGGCGGGATTCGAACCCGCGGTGGGGATAAACCCACACACGCTTTCCAGGCGTGCGACTTAAGCCACTCATCCACCTCTCCGAAGACCGCAATTGTAGCAACAGTTTTGCCGCCCGAAAGCGAACTGTGCAAATTTAGCGAAATTAGTTGCGCGTGCCACCGACCTGCACCATCTTCATTGCGGAAGTGATGAGGCTGGAGACTTCGGTCATGTTGCTGGGCACGATCAGCGTGGTCTGGGCGTCGGCGGCGACCTTGCCGTAGGCTTCGACGGCGCTCTGGGCGACTTTCAGCTGCACGGCCTGCTCGCCGCCGGGCTGGCGAATCGCTTCGGCAATGCGCTCGAGCGCGGTGGCGGTGGCGTCTGCCACGGTGGTGATGGCTGCGGCCTCGCCCTGGGCGTTGTTGATCGCGGCTTGCTTTTCACCTTCGGAGCGCGCAATCGAGGCTTCGCGTTCGCCGGTGGCAATGTTGATCTGTTCCTGGCGGCGGCCTTCGGACGCGGCAATCAGCGCGCGCTTTTCGCGCTCGGCGGTGATCTGGGCCTGCATGGAGCGCAGGATCTCGGCCGGTGGCGTCAGATCCTTGATCTCATAGCGCAGCACCTTCACGCCCCAGTTGAGCGCCGCCTCGTCGATGGCCGAGACCACCTGGGCGTTGATCATGTCGCGTTCCTCGAAGGTCTTGTCGAGTTCCAGCTTGCCGATCACGCTGCGCAGCGATGTCTGGGCCAGCTGTGTCACGGCCATGATGTAGTTCGACGAGCCGTAGCTCGCACGCATCGGGTCGGTGACCTGGAAGTACAGGATGCCATCGACCTGCAACTGCGTGTTGTCACGCGTGATGCAGACCTGGCTGGGAACGTCGAGCGGGATTTCCTTGAGACTGTGCTTGTAGGCCACGCGGTCGACAAACGGCACCAGGAAGTTCAGGCCCGGAGTGAGCGTGCCCGCGTACTTGCCCAGGCGCTCCTTGACCCAGGCGTTCTGCTGGGGCACGACCTTGATCGAACGTGCTATGAAAATGGCCGCAATGACCAGAAGAATGATGGCAACTTCCATGGTGTCTCCCTCCCCGATGGGGCGTGATTGAAATTCGCTGACAAAGAAATCTGCGGGCCGCAACGGCCGTGGGCCGTCCGCGCCCGCGGCGGCTCAGAGCTTGTCGACCAGCAGGCGATTGCCTATGACTTCGGCCACGCGGTGGGAGCCGGGCGTGGGGGCATTGCCGGGCCGCAGCACCACGGTCCACTGCGCACCGCGGTAGCGCACCTGCGCCGTGCCGTCTGCCGCCCAGTTCTCCACCTGCACCGATTCACCGATATCGAGATTCATGCTGCGATCACTTTCCGCGGGCTGCATGCGCGCCTGGCGCCGGCGCAGCAGATAGCAGGCAACGACAGCCGCCGTGCCGACCAGGGCGGCGCACACGATCTGCCCGGTTTCGGAAGCTCCGAGGTGGGCGGCGCTCGCTCCCGCCACGGCACCGATTGCCAGCATCAGCAAATAGAAACTGCCCGTGAGCAGCTCGGCGGCGACCAAAGCCCCCGCAACCAGCCACCACACTGTAAAACTTGCCATGTAGCCTGCTCCTGTGTAATTCAATGTTTGTAGTTCACCACAGTTATGAGGTGATAAGGTTCTGCTTTCACAGACGCAATAAGGATATTCCTTACACTCGCGCCTGTTTAGATTTTTTAAGCCCGACACAACGGAGGCTGTGCATGAAGTTTCGCTTTCCCATCATCATCATAGATGAAGACTATCGCTCTGAGAATACCTCAGGCCTGGGCATTCGCGCCCTGGCGCAGGCCATTGAGACGGAAGGATTCGAAGTACTGGGCGTGACCAGTTACGGCGACCTGACGCAATTCGCCCAGCAGCAAAGTCGGGCGAGCGCTTTCATTCTCTCCATTGACGATGAAGAGTTCACGCTGGGCTCGGGCCTGGACCCCATCGTGCTGAGCCTGCGCAAGTTCATCGAGGAAGTGCGCCGCAAGAACGCCGATGTGCCGATCTACGTGCACGGCGAGACCAAGACCAGCCGCCACCTGCCCAACGACATCCTGCGCGAGCTGCATGGCTTCATCCACATGTTCGAGGACACCCCCGAATTTGTCGCCAAGCACATCATCC
>Ga0308165_1002928_pt1 | contig 19282 bp, 22 predicted proteins | sample PhyWR2_FD_201032 | JGI IMG/M metagenome (GOLD analysis project Ga0308165, IMG submission 201032) | Phyllosphere microbial communities from UC Gill Tract Community Farm, Albany, California, United States - DLSLW.R2 | ecosystem: Host-associated > Plants > Phyllosphere > Unclassified | place: USA...
CGCTCGCGCTTCCCAAAAAGAACATCACCATGCGACGCCTGATTGATGCCTGCTGCAGTCGTAAGAATCTGCTGCTGGAAGTCGCCTTGAGTAGCGACTCCATCAATGCCTTGTTGGGATTTGCCCTGGCAGGTGATGGATTGACCTTTGCTGTGGGCCTGTCGATTCGTAAAATGGTCCAGAATGGCCAGCTCGTCGCATTGCCGATCCGAGACCGCGACATGAATACGCTCCAAATGGAAATCCAGTCCCTGTCAGGACGCACTTTGCCGCAAGCATCCCGCGCCTTTCTCGATACGCTCATTGCGAGCGCGAGCACTGATACCACTCCGTCAAGAGGACAAAATTGATGCCGGTCCGAACAGAAATCGTCACCAGCGGTACCGCACAAATATCCTGCGCTGCCGGTCAATAGTCCCAACAGACATAGCGCCGTCAGAACATGAAGACCGACGCTGGCCAATCTTCGCTTCACTCCTCGCTCCTCTTTAGCAGATAAACGCCAGCTTCCGGCCGATTGCCGACCTTTGCGTTATCGCCTGCGGCTTCGGAAGCGACAATCCCGAGGGAAGCGATTGCAGCCCGGAGGCCGGCATCTGTTCGGCAAGTCGCGCAGCGCAGCGAACGCGTTTCGCACCGCTTAGATCGACCTACAACCGTTGAGGTTTTTTTCTGATCCCGGATTAATGCGTTTTACTGAATACTTGCAATGCGCACATAGGTCCGCAGACGAGGAGAACAAGATGAACACGACGAGCCAAGACGCCATTGCGTTGCTCAAGGGCGATCACGAAGAAGCGAAAGAGCTTTTCAAGAGGTATGAAGAAGTCAAAGAGCGCGGAAACGACGACGAAAAACTGACTCTTGCGAAGGAGGTCTGCGGCTCTCTGCTGATCCACATGGAAATTGAAGAAAAAATCTTTTATCCTCGTGTACGTCAAAAAATCGATGACAACGATCTGATGAATGAAGCATTGGTAGAACACAGCGGCGCCAAGGATTTGATCAGGCAAATCGGGGAGTTGAAACCGGATGACCCCATGTTCGATGCGAAAATCAAGGTTCTAAGTGAACAGATCGAACACCACGTCGAAGAAGAGGAATCAGACATGTTCCCTAAAGTTGAAGATTCGGATATTGATCTCGCCGAATTGGGAATACAGCTGTTTGAAGAAAAAAACAGGATGCGCAGCGAGCGCGGGTTGCCGGCAGTTGCAGGCTGAAGAAAAAGCGAGCGTGCTGTCTAGTTAGGCGAGGCAGCTAGCCACTACATCGTACGGCTGGGGCAGGCCGATCCCTAAACGGCCGTCTTTGGGGATGTTGAGTTGCCTGACCGATGTTTGCTCTCCACTTCTGCCGACAGCCACTTCATTTTTTGCTCGGCCCAGTCTGCGAATTTTGCGTTCCCCTTATTTCCCAGGTCAAACGCGTCACCTTCGTTCATCGGAAAATCCTTGTCGATCGCTTTGGCAATTTGTGTCGCCGCCATGATGATGCTGCGCCTCAGTTGAGTCGCAGGCGCCAAGGCACGAATATGCGAAATGCATGCATGAATTTCTTCAAATTTCTCGGAAAAATTTATGTTCATCCTGTTCTCCTTCACTGATAAACGCCGACGGCAGAGCCGGTCTATTTGATTGAAGCCGTCGACGTCAACGTATCGCCCGGAAAGCGGCGGCCGTGCATCACAGACGCTATAGCAAAGCCGCCTTGAGCTTGCTCCTTGAAGGGTTTAAACGCCGTATTCCGGTTCCATTCTCGGCGTTTTCTCTTCCACTGGCGCGTCTGACACCGTGGCGTCAGTGGTAAGAATCAGGGCGGCAATGGAAGCAGCGTTTTGCAGCGCCGTACGCGTGACCTTGGTTGGGTCGATCACACCGGTTTTCACCAGGTCGCCATACTCGCCTGTTGCGGCGTTGTAGCCGAAATCACCTTTTCCAGCCATTACTTTGGCTACGACGACAGAAGGCTCGTCACCAGCATTTGATGCAATCACGCGCAGAGGCGCCTCCAGTGCGCGCAATACAATCTGTACGCCGGCATTCTGGTCGGCATTCGCGCCTTCCAGTTTCGCGATGGCTGCACGCGCACGCAACAGGGCCACCCCACCGCCAGGTACGATGCCCTCTTCGACGGCTGCCCGCGTGGCATGAAGCGCATCGTCGACACGGTCCTTCTTTTCCTTCATCTCAACTTCGGTTGCGGCACCCACTTTGATGACCGCCACGCCGCCGGCCAGCTTGGCGACCCGTTCTTGCAATTTTTCTTTGTCGTAGTCGCTGGCAGCCTGCTCGATCTGCGTCTGGATAGAAGCAACGCGGGCATCGATCTTTTTCTGTTCGCCGGCGCCATCGATGATCGTCGTGACATCCTTCAGGACTTCGATTCGCTTGGCGCTGCCGAGCTCCTGCAAGCTGGCTTTTTCAAGCGTATGGCCGGTTTCCTCCGAAATGACGGTGGCGCCGGTCAAGATCGCGATGTCCTCCAGCATTGCTTTGCGCCGATCACCGAAGCCCGGCGCTTTCACCGCTGCCACCTTCAAGACGCCACGCACCGAATTGACGACAAGCGTGGCCAAGGCTTCGCCTTCGATATCTTCGGCGATGATGAACAACGGCTTGCCGGCCTTTGCGGATATTTCCAGGATCGGAAGCAGCTCCCGTATATTGGAGATTTTCTTATCGTAGAGGAGGATCAGAGGGTCTTCCAGCTTCGCCAGCTGCTTGTCCGGATCGTTGATGAAATACGGGCTGAGATAGCCGCGATCGAACTGCATGCCTTCGACTACGTCAAGTTCGTTATCCAGCGATTTACCGTCTTCCACGGTGATGACGCCTTCTTTTCCTACGCGTTCCATCGCTTGCGCAATGATGTTTCCGATGGCTTCATCGGAGTTGGCGGAGATGGAACCCACCTGGGCAATTTCCTTGTTGGTGGTAATGGGGCGCGAGATCTTCTTGAGTTCGTCGATAGCCGCGGAGACGGCTTTGTCGATGCCGCGCTTCAGGTCCATCGGATTCATTCCGGCGGCAACATACTTCATGCCTTCCTGAACGATCGATTGGGCCAGTACCGTCGCGGTAGTAGTGCCGTCGCCGGCAACATCTGCCGTCTTGGAAGCGACTTGTTTGACGACTTGCGCACCCATGTTTTCCAGGCGATCTTTCAGTTCAACTTCTTTTGCGACCGAGACGCCGTCTTTGGTAATCACCGGCGCACCGAAGCTCCGGTCGAGCAATACGTTCCGGCCTTTGGGTCCCAGGGTCACCTTGACTGCGTCTGCCAGTACATTGACGCCTTTGACGATACGGGCGCGGGCGTTGTCATGGAATTGAACGTCTTTTGCACTCATTTTCTTTCTCCGTAATGTCACGACACTGCAATTACGCAGCTTTCTTCAACGCTTCTTTGTCCTGTTTCAGGACACCAAAAATGTCTTCCTCGCGCATGACCAGAAGCTCCTCACCGTCGACTTTCACCGCCTGGCCGGCGTATTTTCCGAACAAGACGCTGTCTCCGACCTTGACTTGAAGAGGACGCACGCTGCCATCTTGCAGAGCGCGTCCGTTGCCGACGGCAAGTACTTCTCCCTGCTCCGGCTTTTCGGAGGCCACATCCGGAATGACAATTCCTGAGGCTGTCTGGCGTTGCTGTTCGATTCGCTTAACAATAACCCGGTCATAGAGGGGATGAATTTTCATTTTTTCAATCTCCAAAGTGGTTACAGATCATTTGAAAGTGAATAGGACGCCTGGCGTCCCAGCCGGGATTTCGGCGAATTGAAAAATAGGTTTTTCCCCATTTTTTTCAAGGGTCTCGCAGACCTCTATTTGTAACAAAATGTATCAAGGAATAATGAGACGATCGGTACGGCCCAGCTGATACTTGAAACGGCGCGTATCCGCCGTGGTTAAAGGGCTGACGGGGCAATTCGACTCTCGGCCGCCGTCCCGATTCAGCGAATCGTCTGTATATCCCACTCCCTTCCAAAGGCCTCCCTTGACCGGATGGAACAGCCATCGGACATAACCTTTCCTGGCGGCCAGTTCCATCAGATCGCGACGCCCCGGTACATCGTCGGCAAGCGTAACTTCAGATGGATAGTCCGCAGGATTTTCACCAAAAGCGATACGGCATGCGTAGGCTTCGCTCGTCGGGGCGCCGGGTTCGTTACAAGCGCGATGGTGCAAACGCTCGACGCTCCACGCCCCTAATCGCCAGGCAAGATCGAGCAGCTCTTCTTCCGGCGAAGTACGACTCAGCCAAGGTCCCCTGAACTGGAGCGCCGAACTGGGAACCGCCCGGGAAGGAATTTTCATGCCTTCGATATTGAGCGGCGTGCTGCGACGAAAGCCGTGCCAATGAAGGAAAACCAAGAGGGGGCTGTCAGAGATATTTACTGCCGTGGCACTGACGGCATACAAGGGGAGATTGATTAACTTTATCTGAGCAGAAACTGCGTTAAACGTTTTCATCGGCGCCATCTCCAAGCAAAAAAAAGGATATCGATTCTTCCCTGCAACCGGGGCGCGGTGCAGATATCTTGAAAATTTGGGAGCGCGAACTATTTTAATAGCACCACAGGGAATGATGTGGAGGCGCACGGTCGGCGCTTCAATGGATCTGGCCGTAATACGACCGCTTACGGCGTGCTTATTCCTTTATGGAGGTATCTCATGAACGTGACTGATTTACTCCCTTGGAGTAAAAACCGCGACGTCGCTGTGAGCCCGGCGCAACGCGAGCCTTTTCAGCTACTCCATCGGGACATCAATCGTCTTTTCGACGAATTGTGGTCTGGCTTTGACGGGTTGCCAAGTCGACGAGGAGGACTGAACTGGCCTGCGATTGCAGTACAGGAAAACACCGACGAATTCCAGATCTCTGTTGAACTGGCTGGGCTCGAGCAGAAGGATGTCGAAACGTTTTTAGATGACGATGTCTTGGTAATAAAAGGCGAAAAAAGGAACCAGCATCAAGACGCGCTGTTCAGCGAGTTCTTTTCCGGACAGTTCGAGCGCCGTCTCAGGCTGCCCTCTGCTGTGCAAGCGGACAAGGTTCAGGCGCGTTTTAAAGAAGGGATGTTGACGATAACCCTACCCAAATCTGCCGACGCCCGTACAAAACTCAAGCGCATCAACATCGAGTAAATGCAAGGGCCCGCTTTGGCGGGCCCTTGTCGTGTACTCTTGAAAAATGGTCATTGCAAATAGGTCGACCTGGAGGGTGTTTCGGGAGGAATCGATGGCGACATCTCCCCGACCAACATCGTCTCGGCGCGAGACGCATGAAACCTGGCTATTGCAATCGCCTCTTTATAATGCCTCAGCTGAGATGCAGAGGGGAGCGTATCGCTCCCTTTGGCGGCTTTCGCAGCATTTACCGTTATTTCTGCAATCAACTTGCTGGCTTTTTCATGCGCGGATTTCAATTCGATCAAGCTCTTGAATAATGCATCCTTTTTTTCCATGGAAATACCTCCAATACATAAAATTGCGAGACGTATTTAGGGCGCAGGAAAAGAAAAACAAGAGTGCCGGACGTCAACCCGCAAATGTTTTCCACGACGGTCACCCCCGCTCGTCGCTCGCGAGGATCGTCCGCAGTTGCTCTTCAAATACTTCAGGCGGCTGGCCGCCCGAGATCAGGTAGCGGTCGTTTACCACGACTGCCGGCACGCTGCTGATGCCGCGCTGGATCCACAGAGCCTCCTCCTGCTTCACTTCCTGCGCGAACCGATCCGATGACAGCACGGCGCTTGCCTCGGCGCTATCCAGGCCGGCCTGCGCGGCAAGTTCCGCCAGCACCTGCCTGTCCCCGATGTTTTTCCCATCGGTGAAATAGGCGTTGAGCAAGACCATTTTGAGTTCTGCCTGGGCCTTCTTCTCCTTCGCCCAGGCAAGCAGGCGATGCGCGTCGAAGGTGTTGTAGACACGGCTGGCGTCGTCGCGGTTCATGGTGAAACCGACCGAGGCGGCTCTGGCCCGTATCTGTTCACGGTTGGCGCGCGCCTGGTCGGCGCTGATGCCGTATTTTTCAGTAATGTGCTCAAGTTGCTCCTGCCCGGCTGCGGGCATGCCGGGATTGAGCTCGAAGGGGTGGACGGTAAAGTCGACGTGCGTTTCCGGACCAAGGCGTTCGAGCGCGGTATTGAGACCCGCCAGCCCGATCGCGCACCAGGGACAGACGACGTCGGAAACAAAATCGATTTTCAAGGCCTTGTTCATGGGAATACCTCATGGCATGACACCTGTGGCCAGGTGGCGTTAGTGGGTGAAGATATTGTAAGTCGGATGCGAGAGTGGCGTTCGCGGCGCGTCCGTCGAGGTTCGCTCCGGCTCGCAGGGGAGCATCAACCGCGCCCACCGGGCGCCCGATTGAACACCAGATAACCCGCGATCCCCAGCATGGCGACACCAAGAAGGCTGTCCTGCAGACGCAGGAACCACAAGTTCCTGCTGAGCCAGACGCGAATCCTCGACGCGCCATAGGCAAAACATGTTCCATTCAGCAGGCCAAGGATTTTTGAACTCACTGCCAGCACCAGCATTTGTTGCCAGATCGGCCCGATGTCCGGATCCACAAACTGCGGCAAGAACGCCACCAGAAAAATGAAGACCTTCGGGTTCAGCAAGTTGGTGAACAAGCCTTGCCAAAACACGCCGCGATCCCCCTCAGGGTTCGCCGCTCCAATCGCCTCCGTCCCCCGGATGGAACGCCGCAACGCGCGCAATCCCAGATAGAACAGGTAGAGTGCGCCGGCGATTTTTAGCAGATCGAACAGCACGGGAGATTCCCGGAAGATTCCGGCCAGTCCGAACACCACGAGCGGTATCTGAATGAGGCCCGCGGCGAATGTGCCCAGCACGCTCAGCCAGGCAGCCTTGAAGCCTTGCGTCATGCCGCGTGTCAGCGTCAGTGCCATATCGGGGCCGGGTGTCAGATTGAGCACCAGGCTGGCTGAAATGTAGAGCAGAAAAAAATGGAGTGATGGCATGGCGATGTCGCAGGTCGGGTCCGGTTGGAGAACAGAGTCGGTGCATCGACTCAGATGCACCGCCGAATGTATAACAAATCGGGCAGACCCGTACTCTCTGGCCGATAGCAGATGCTCGCGCCAACCGGCGACATGCGGTCGCAGGCTTTGCCGTCGACCCGATGCCGCAAACATCCAGGCCATTTTTCGAACCGGCGTCGGCATAAAAAAAGGAGCCCTGCGCTCCTTTTTTGATTGCCCATGTTGCCCATCTTTCTTAACTCGCTTTTTCCTTCCCATCCTGTACGCGCCCTTGGTCCGGCCTGGTCTCGCCTATGCCGCCCGGGAAAACCAGCCGTGAATCAAGCCGCATTGATAGAACTGCACGGGCATGTCGAAGCCGCCGGATGTAATGATCCCGGCGACAATCTCCGGCGCCAGGATGGCGACGTCGCGACGGTATGCCGCTCGCATCTGCTCCAGTTTTTCCTGGCTGAGATCGGCGCCGGCCATGGTCTGCATCCAGACTTCCAGCAGCGCGCCGTAGTGCGGCGCGTCCGTATCGGAAGTCAGATCCGAACTGATCAGAAGGCCGTCCGGGCGTAGCCGCTGACGGATGCCGCGGAAAAATCCGACGCGCTCATCGCGCTGCAGAATAAAGTGCGACACCAGCAGCGAGGTGGCGGCATCGAAGGGATCGCCCTGCGGCAGTGAATCCAGATAGCCTGCGTGAAACGTACAGCGGGAGGCAATGCCCTGCTCCTGCGCCTTGCGGCGAAAGACGTCGAGCATCGGCGCCGAGGGTTCGACAGCGGTGAAGCGCCAGCCCGGGAATTTTTCCGCCAGAGACAGTATCTCTGCACCGGTGCCGGCGCCCACGCAGAGGATGCGGGCATCGGCAGGCAAGCCGGCCAGGACTGCGCTCGCCAGCAAATGCATGGCATCGCGGAACGGCGCCAGCCGGGACCACTGGCTGTCATAGGCCGAGGCCGCGTGCTGGTTGAAGGTGGCCTGGAGTTTTTCATCGTTCATGGCTTGCCCGCTTTCTTGCGCTTCTTCTCGAATCGCTGGTGAAAATCCGCGCTCAGCATCGCCAGGGTCACTTCGCCGAAACGCGACACCAGCAGCTCTTCGGCTTCTTCGAACGTCTTGTTCAAGGCGGCGTTGACCGCCTGTTCCACCAGGCAGGCCGGCGCTTCGCTCCTGCTGCCGACGGCCAGCAACGAAGGACTTCCGAGCGCGACATAGACGTCGCGCAAGCTGATACGCGCGAGGTCGCAGGTCAGCGTCCAACCGCCGCCGTGGCCTTTTTCCGATCTGACATAGCCTTGTTCCCGCAAGCCGGCCATGATGCGCCGGATCACCACCGGATTGGTGTCCATCGCCTTTGCCAGCGATTCTGACGTCATGGCGACCGGATGTTCGGCGAGGTGCAGCAGCACGTGCAGCACACCGGATAGTCGGCTGTCTTTTTTCATGTAACTCAATTTATTACATGATATGACGAACGTCAATATGTTTTAACGAAGACGGCTTGATGGCAGCCGGGGTCTTCCAGGGGTCGTGTGCAGTGTCGCCGCGTACGCGGGAACGCCTTATTCCGCGGGATAACGCCGCGGCCGCAAGCCGGCCTGGAACCAGTTCACCATCGACACCGTGTCGTACACCGGAATGCCGAAGGTCCGCTGGATATCAGCCGTGAACGGTGCGAGGTTGGTGCACTCGGAGACGATCGCGCCGATGGATGGATTCTCACGCAACATGTGCGCGACCAGGTCGAGCACTTCCTGGCGCAGCACCGCATACGGCACGTCGTCGTCGCCTTCGCGGATCGAGCGCACGAACTCGGAGTCCTGTGGCATGCCGTACACGGGTGTGTCGGCAGCGATGCCGACCGCTTCCAGGTATTTGCCGTTGAGCACGTCGCCGTTGTAGGTGAGGATGCCGACCCGCCGGTCGGACGGGATGATCCGCTGCACCATCGGCACCTGCAGCAGGCTGCTGGTGGCGACCGGCACGCCGCAGAAGTCGACCAGTTCCTGCTGGTAGATCGACAGGAAACCACAAGTCGTGGTGATGCCGTCGACGCCGGCATCGACCAACTCTTTCGCGGCTTTCTTGAAAGGTTCCAGCAGGCTGACGTTGTGCAGGTCGGTCATCTTGGACGGCACGGCATCTTCGACGATGCGGTATTGCACCGGAAAATTCCAGGTGCCGGCATGGCCGATATCGCCGAGGTAGCGGCGGAAATACGTCTTCACCATCAGGATGCCGACGCTGACGCCGTAATAGGTTTTCTTGGATGCGCTCATGTGTTTGCTCCGTTCTTTCTTTATTGCGCCGGATCTTGCAGGTAGTCGTCCAGGTCGACTTCGAGCAGGCTGTTGAAGATATTGGTCGCCACCATGGTGCCGCCGAAGCCGATCAGGTTGACGATGGCAGTGTCGTCGTAACGCTGCTTCAGGCGCGCCCAGATGGCGTCATCGAGTTGCTTCGCGCGGCCGCCGATGCGGCTGCCGAGGTCGATCAGCAACCGTTCGTCGTCGGTCGGGTTGAAGTCTTTCGGCAAAATTCCTTCCGCCGCCAGCGCCTTGCGGAAAAACGTCGAACACAGCAGGCAATCCGACGCGGACGAAATCGCGTGCGCATAGACGTTGAAGGCGCGCTTGCCGAGCAGCTTGATCAGCTCGGCCTTGATCAGGTAGGAGCCGTGGTAGGCCTGGTGCGCCGCCAGCGAATGCAGGATGGTGCCTTTCATATTGGTGACCTGGCCTACACGCGCGATTTCGTCGTCGTAGGCTTGCCGGCGTTGCGGGTCGAGTGCAGCGCGCTGCACGAGGTTGATTCTTGCCATGGGAGGTCCTTGTCGGAGGAAGGTGAAGGTCAGCGAAAAAAACGCTGCGGCCGGAAGCTTTCCAGCTCTGGCCGCACGGTCTCATTGAGGATTTCATCGGCGGCCGCTTCGCCCAGGAAAGGCGCCAGCGTCACGCCGCTGTGCGTGATCACGCTGTAGTAGCCGCCCGTGTCGGGCGATGGCCCGACCGCAGGAAATTGATCCACCGGAATCGCACGCACGCCCACGCGCAGGGCTTCGGCATCGACGCCGCGCAGCAGCGGCAATACCTCGCGCGCGGCGGCGAGCAGCCCCGCCACTTCCGGCGAACGGCGGTCGAATTCAGCGTCGGTTTTTACCTCAAGGTCGTTGCGGCAAATCAGCAGGCGACCAGCGCCGTCGGGACGGATATGCACGCGCGGAGAAAAGATCACGCGCTGCACGCTGTGCGCCAGCGGCGGCGTGAACAGCATCAGGCCGGCCGAGGGCGCCAGCGGAATCCGTAGCCCGGCCGGCAATGCCGCCTGGTCGGCCCAGCGTCCGGTGGCGTTGACGACCACGTCGGCGTCATGTATCGCGCCATCGGCGGTGGTGACGCCGATTACACGAGTTCCTTGGCGACGGATTGCCGTCACCGCAAGATGTTCAAATACGTGCGCGCCGAGACGCGTGGCCTCGGTCAATAGCGCATGGCTATAGACGACCGGATCGACCCAGCCGTCGTCGGGGAAGAACGCCACCGGCGCCTCGCCGACGGCGTCGGGATCGATGTCCGGTTCCAGCGCCTGCAAGGCGGCGCGATCAAGCCACTCTGCAGCATAGCCCGCGGATTGCAGCAGCGTCACCTTGGCGCGATAGGCCTCGGGCGCGATGCCTTCCCATTCGACGGTGCCACCGCCGTGCCACCACGGTGCATCACCGAAGTGTTCGCGCAAGACGGCATGCGCGCGCATGCCGGCAACATTGAGATCGTGATAGGCGCGCGGCGCCTTGTTATGGGAATTGACCCAGGCGAAACTGCTGCCGCTGGTGCCGCCGCCGACGCGGCCGGCGTCGATGACGGTGACGGGCGCACCCGCGCGCGCCAGATAATAGGCGACGGAAGCGCCGATCACGCCGGCGCCGATGACGATATGCATAGTTGGATTGGGCGATCATGGGGGAATTGCGATTGCTCAGAGTGAGCGCAATGTTCCCGGTGGATTTCCTGATGGTGAAAACAAGATTTCCACTATAGCGCCAGCCCTTCCGGCGCCCAACGACCAATAGCGAGTTTGCAAATTACAAAACCGCATGTGTGGCACTTGCGGCGTGGCAGGTGCATTGCCTTATTGCGTCGTCGATCAAGAGGATGAAGATGGCGACTTGGCGCGGCGGGTCTTGCGGCGTTCGCCATGCATCAGGACGGCGGCGCGTTCCTCGTTGGTGAGTTCCAGCATGTCGAGATACACGTGTTCCACCGCTTGCTCGTACGACAGCGCGGTGTCGAGCGCCATCTTCTCCGTGAGCAGCGCATTGGCCTTCCTGAGGTTGCCGTCGCACACGTCGCGGATGAAATTGAGCTTGCGCTGGAAGTCCGGCACCGGTGCTTCTTCGCGCAGCTTATGGCCGTAGCGCAGCCACAGCATGGCCGCGCCGAACAAACCTGCGCCTGTGCCGATCAACAGTGATCCCATGTCATTCTCCGGCCGAGTAGTTAATCATTGTTATGACTCGTCACGCAAAACAGTGGCAACCAAGGGCATTGCCGGCGTTGCATCTTGCGATTTTTTGCTTGGATTCCCCCCAAGACTTCATGTCCGCCGCACTACTGCGATCATTATTTTTTGCCATCGGACAGGCGACATTAAGCGACATTTTTCGGCGCTTCGCAACAAATCTTTACAACATACCAAGGCGACTTTCAGGAGTGTTTCCGCAGTGAATTCTTTGTCAGTTTTGCGTCAGCGCGGCGAGTCCTTTTTCGAGCCCCAATCGTGCAATCAGGCGCCTCGCATCGAACGGTGCCTTGACCTTGATATCGTTATCGAAATAACAATAGACATCCCTGCCCTTGCGCGCTTTCGGCAAGCTCGCGGAAGCGCATTGCGCATCCTCCGGTTGCCCACCCTGGCTCCAGGCTTCGATGCGCCGGGCCCAGCGTTCCAATGCCGGCTTGGTGTAGCCGCTGGCGTACAACTCCTTGTCGCCGTGCAGGCGCAGGTACATGAAGTCGGCGGTGACGTCTTCCAGGTACGGCCACTTGCCGGCGGTATCCGCCACCACCAGCGCGACGTTATATTTGCGCAGCAGCGCGATGAAACCCTCGTCGATGAAACTTTCGTGGCGAATTTCCATGGCGTGGCGCAAGGGTCGCTTCTTGTCGATCTCAAGCAGGCTGCGCTCCTTCATGCGCGGCTCGCAGTGCCGCGCCAGTTCCAACGCGGCTTCGGTGTCGTGCGGCAGCAGGCTCAGGAAGTGCTCCACCAATTCGGCGTCGTAACGAAAACTCGGCGGGAATTGCCACAGGAACGGCCCCAGTTTTTCCTTCAGGTTGAACACCCCGGAAGCGAACACATTGGCGAGCGGCCCGTCGATGTCGCGCAGGCGCTGGATGTGGGTGATGAAGCGATTGCCCTTGATGCTGAACATGAAGCCGGGCGGTGTCGCGTCGTACCACGCGGCGTAGCTCTGCGGCCGCTGCAAGGCGTAGAACGAACCGTTGAGTTCGATCGAGGGTAACGCGCGCGACGCGAATTGCAGTTCGTCGGCCTGCTTGAGGTCTTCAGGATAAAAGTCGCCGCGCCATGGCGCATAGCGCCAGCCGGAAATGCCGATACGGATCTTTGCCATGTCTGCCGCTCCACGATGAAAAGGAATGACCTGTCAATGCAGACATGTGCGGGATTTCAGAGTTCACCGCTCGCGCGTTGATGAGATATCGTCTGACGGCGTGTCGAGCCGCCGCGACCAGTCTTCCAGGGCGCCGGACGACAAACGCTTTTCAAACAGGCTGCGCCAGGACGGCGGGAAGCCGGCTATCGTCAATAGCTCGCGCAACAACTGCGGCTCGACCGGCCGGCAATACAGCACGTCGAGGATGCGCGACAGCGGCCATTGCGGAGTCGGCCGCGCCTGCAGGATCAGTTCATCGCCGGCAGCGACCCAACCGCTCTGTAGCACGCGGTAATACCAGCCGGTCTTGCCGGATTGCTGCACCCATCGCGACATGTCCGCATGCGCGAAGCGCAAGTTGAGTCGCCAGCACGGCTGGCGCGCCTGCGAGACTTCGAGCAATACGTCGCCGAGCGAGAAACGGTCGCCGATACAGACCTCATGTTCGGTGAACGTGCGGGTGGAAATATTCTCGCCGAAGGCGCCCGGACGCGACCAGAGTTCACGCGCGCCGAGCCGCGCTTGCCAGAACGCGTAGTGCTCGCCCGGATAGTGATGCACGGCCTTGTCGGGTCCGCCGTGGAACAGCCGGTCGCCCTGCTCGTCGCCGGCCAATCCCTCTTCGCCGCACCAGATGCGCCCGGGCTGCACCTCCTTGTCGATGCCGCTCAGATGCGCAGTCCCGGCCAGCGCGGCGACCTTGCCGGTCAACAGGTGGTCGACGCGGCAACGCAACGCAATCACACCCGCAATCCGGTTTCCGCCAGCCAGGCGCGCAGGATATGTTCCGCATTGCTGCGCGCCTGTGCGCCGCAACGCCTGGCGTCGTCGCGGATCGCCGACGGCCTGATCCCGGCCTGGGACAATTCGCAGGCGTGGCCGATCAGCCAGGCATCGATGCGATCGGCGTCGGCTTCGATGTGGAACTGCAGCGCCAGCGCATGGCGTCCGTAGCGGAACGCCTGGTGCGGCGTCACCGCCGTCGACGCCAGCAGTTCGGCGCCGTCCGGCAGGTCGAAGGTGTCGCCGTGCCAATGCAGTACGGCGTCGTTGTCCTTGTCATTGAGCGCGGCGAGACAGGATGCGCGGCCGGCGTCGGTCAGCGTCACGCCGCCCCAGCCGATTTCCTTCTGCGTGCCGGGATAGACTCGTGCGCCCAGCGCCACCGCCATCATCTGCGCGCCGAGGCAGATGCCGAGCACCGGCTTGTCGTTTGCCAGCCGTGCGCGCACCAGTTCGATCTCTTCGTCGATGAAGGGATATTCGGCGCTGTCATTGACGCCGATCGGTCCGCCCAGCACCACCAGCAGATCCGCCGCCGCCACAGCGGACGACGACAGCGCGTCGACACCGGCTTGCACATAATTGACTGAAAAGCCGGCCTGTTTCAGCACCGGCGCGAAGTTGCCGAGGTCTTCAAAGGCGAGGTGGCGAATGACGAGACATTGCATGACGATCTTTCGGGAGAGGACAAGACACGCAGGTGATTATATGACACAAAGTGTCCTGAGCTACAATGCCCGATCTATTTTCGCCATTCCGACATGACCATTCGACTGAAGTTGCTAAGAAAGCAAAAGGGTTGGACGCTGGAGACGCTGGCCGGACAAAGCGGACTCACCAAGAGCTATCTGTCCAAGATAGAACGGGGCGTCAGCATGCCTTCCATCGCGGTGGCGCTGAAGCTGGCCAAGGCCTTGCAGGTCGATGTCGGGCAACTGGCGTCGGACGCCGGCAGCGATCAGTTGATCAGCATTACACGCGCCTCCGCGCGCACTGCCATGGCAAAGACCGCCGGCAGCGTCCGCGCAGTGGAGAGCATCGCCGCCGATATCGCGCCAAAAGAGATGCTGCCCTTCATGCTGTATCCGCCGCAGGATTTCGTCGCATCGGCATTCAAGGAGCACGAGGGAGAAGAATTCCTGTTCGTGCACAAGGGACGCATCGACGTTGAATTCCCGGACCAGCTGGTGCAACTCAAGGCCGGCGATTCCCTCTATTTCAATGCGCTGATTCCACATCGGACCAGAAGCACCGGCAGCGTCCAGGCCGAGGTCATGGTCATCGTCAGCAACCGCGAGCGCTGAGGCCGGCGCTCAAACGAACAGTCGAACGAAACAACACGCAAGCACGCACACCCCGATCAAACAAGGAGACACATCCATGACCTATCACGCATCCAACACCCGCTACGACACCATGCAATACCGCCAATGCGGCCGCAGCGGCCTGAAACTGCCGTTGCTGTCGCTGGGCATGTGGCACAACTTCGGCGACACCACATCGCTGGCGACCCAGCGCGAAATGCTGCGCACCGCGTTCGACCTGGGCATCACCCATTTCGACCTGGCCAACAATTACGGGCCGCCGTACGGCAGCGCGGAAGCCAATTTCGGCCATCTCTTCAAACAGGATTTCCAGCCCTATCGCGATGAACTGATCATCTCCACCAAGGCCGGCTGGGACATGTGGCCCGGCCCTTATGGCCAGGGCGGCGGTTCGCGCAAATACGTGCTGGCCAGCCTGGAGCAGAGCTTAAAGCGCATGAACCTGGACTACGTCGACATCTTCTATTCGCACCGCTTCGACCCCGACACCCCGCTGGAAGAAACCATGGGCGCACTGGCGACCGCCGTGCAACAAGGCAAGGCGCTGTACGTCGGCGTGTCGTCGTATTCGCCGGAGAAGACCAAGCAAGCCGCCGAGTTGCTCAAGCAATGGAAGGTGCCCTGCCTGATCCACCAGCCGTCCTACAACATGTTCAACCGCTGGATCGAGCAAGGCCTGCTCGATGAACTGGAACGCCAGGGCATGGGCTGCATCACCTTCACGGCGCTGGCGCAGGGGCTGCTGAGCGACAAGTACCTCAACGGCATTCCGGACGATGCGCGCATCAACCGCGCCGGCGGCGGCTCGCTCAAGAGCGATCACCTGAGCGAAGAGAACCTGCAGCGCGTGCGGGCGCTCAACGACATCGCCAAGGCGCGCGGCCAGACGCTGGCGCAAATGGCGCTGGCCTGGGTGCTGCGCGATCCGCGCGTGACGACCACGCTGATCGGCGCCAGCAGCAGCAAGCAGATTCGTGAGAATGTCGCGGCGCTGGACAAGCTGGGCTTCAGCGCGGAAGAACTGGCCGCCATCGACCAACAGGCGCAGGACGGCCATCTCAATTTGTGGGAAGTCTCTTCGCGCCACAAGTAAGCAAACAGGCCCGCGCCTTGTGTGCGCGTGGAACAGGCCTGCCGCTATCCGCATAGCAGCAGGCCCATTTTCATGTGCAGGCAACGAAGTGTATCGGCCCTGGTTCCACGCTAATGCTGCCGACCGAGAAAACCGCAGACGGCGGGCTGGAAGCAACACGGAGGATCCGGACGAGTTTGCCGCGCATCATGGCGGCGAGACAGGAAAAGGAAGAAGCGCCAAAGCGAACGAAACGTGGAACACCTTCCGGAAAATAAAAAAGGCCCTGCTGATGCGGGCCTTGTTTATTTGTACTGCTGTGCAAATTGGGGTGGCTGACGGGGCTCGAACCCGCGACAACAGGAATCACAATCCTGGACTCTACCAACTGAGCTACAGCCACCACTGCATGACCAAGACCTGAATTACTGCCTTGAGTCAGTGAAGCAAAAGATTATACAAAACTGTAGGGCTTCTGGCAAATAAAATAGTCGGCGCAAGGAAATTTGTCGGAATCCCCGGCGATGGGGGCTAATTCGTCGCGATCTGGCGTACTTCTGCGTCGATCTTGAGCAAATTCCGCAGCGCCGTCGACAAGGTGCCGGCGCTGGCCGTGGTGTAGGCCAGCAGACTTCCGCCATTTTCAACAGCATCGCCGGAATGCATTAACGCCTTCGCCTCCAGCAAACGGTTCAACTGCCGCGTCACCGCTTCGCCGGTATCGATGATGACCGGCGCAGCGCATCCGGCATGTCGCGCCGCAGACTCGATCAGCTGCCGCGCAAACGGATAATGGGTGCAGCCCAGCACCAGCGTATCGGCGCCCTGCGCAACCAGCGGCGTGACGTAGCGATCCACCAGCGCCGCGGTGGCCGGCGATTGCAGCTCGCCCTTCTCGATCTGATCCACCAGGCCGACGCAGGCCTGCGAAATGAACTGCACCTTGCCGGCTGCGGCGATCTGTTCTCGCAAGGCGATGAAGCGCGCGCTCGCCAAGGTGCTGCGCGTGGCCAGCACGCCGACTACACCGCTCTTGCTGTGCACGGCCGCCGGCTTGAGGCCGGGCTCGATGCCGACCACGATCAGCTCGGGCCATTGCAAGCGGATCGCCTGGATCGCCGCTGCGGTGGCGGTATTGCACGCCACCACCAGGGCCTTGATGCCCTGCCCGATCAGGAAGCCGGCAATCGCCAGCGAGCGTTCGACGATCTGCCGCTCTTCCTTGTCGCCGTAGGGCGCATAGCCGGAATCGGCGAAGTACAGCAGGTGCTCCTGCGGCAAGGCCGCGCGCACATGGCGCAGCACCGACAAGCCGCCGATGCCGGAATCGAAAATGCCGATGGGCGCATCACGATCAGTGTGAGCGTCCACCGGCATCGGTGTTGCTGGTGAAGCTGCAGCGGTCATCGGCGAGCGACTCCCGCTTGCGGCTTCGGTTGGGACATCCGCTGTTGCATCCGCTGTTGCATCCGCAGTTGCATTGTTACGCAGTCGTGACCGCAATCTTGCTCAGCGCGGTGTTGGTCGCGATCTTTTCCTTCCACTCGGCAGGACCGGTGTTATGCACCGAGATACCGTTGGAATCGACCGCCACCGTGACCGGCATGTCCTTGACGTCGAACTCGTAGATCGCTTCCATGCCCAGGTCGGCGAAGCCCAGCACCTTGGCCGACTTGATCGCCTTGGACACCAGGTAAGCCGAGCCGCCGACCGCCATCAGGTAGGCCGACTTGTGCTTCTTGATCGCCTCGATGGCGGTCGGGCCGCGTTCGGACTTGCCGATCATGGAAATCAGGCCGGTCTGCTCCAGCATCATGTCGGTGAACTTGTCCATGCGCGTTGCCGTAGTCGGGCCGGCAGGTCCGACCACTTCGTCGCGCACCGGATCGACCGGACCGACGTAATAGATCACGCGGTTGGTGAAGTCGACCGGCAGCTTCTCGCCCTTGGCCAGCATCTCCTGGATGCGCTTGTGCGCGGCGTCGCGGCCGGTCAGCATCTTGCCGTTCAGCAGCAGGGTCTGGCCCGGCTTCCACGAAGCGACCTCTTCCTTGGTCAGGGTGTCGAGGTTGACGCTCTTCGACTTTTCGGTGTCCGGCACCCAGTGCACTTCAGGCCATTCGGACAGCGATGGCGGGTCCATGTAGGCCGGGCCGGAACCGTCCAGCACGAAGTGGCCGTGGCGCGTCGCGGCGCAGTTCGGGATCATCGCGACCGGCTTGGACGCGGCGTGGGTCGGATACATCGCGATCTTGACGTCGAGCACGGTGGTCAGGCCGCCCAGGCCTTGTGCGCCGATGCCGAGCGCGTTGACCTTGTCGCACAGTTCGATGCGCAGCTCTTCGGTCTTGTTTTGCGGGCCGCGCTGCTTCAGTTCGTACATGTCGATGTCGTCCATCAACACTTCCTTGGCCATCAGCATGGCCTTCTCGGCGGTGCCGCCGATACCGATGCCGAGCATGCCCGGCGGACACCAGCCGGCGCCCATGGTCGGCACGGTCTTGAGGACCCAGTCCACCAGCGAGTCGGACGGATTGAGCATGACGAACTTGGTCTTGTTCTCGGAGCCGCCGCCCTTGGCGGCGATGCGCACGTCGACGGTGTTGCCCGGCACCAGTTCCATGTGGATCACGGCCGGGGTGTTGTCCTTGGTGTTCTTGCGGTCGAACTGCGGGTCGGCCACGATGGACGCGCGCAGCACGTTGTCCGGATGGCTGTAACCCTGGCGCACGCCTTCGTTGACGGCGTCGGCGATGGAGCCGCTGCCGAAGCCTTCGAAGCGCACGCCCATGCCGATGCGCAGGAACACGTTGACGATGCCGGTGTCCTGGCAGATCGGGCGCTTGCCTTCGGCGCACATGCGCGAGTTGGTCAGGATCTGGGCGATGGAATCCTTGGCGGCCGGGTTTTGCTCCAGCTCATAGGCGCGCGCCAGGTGCTGGATGTAATCCACCGGATGGTAGTAGCTGATGTATTGCAGCGCGGCGGCCACGGATTCGATGAGATCGTCTTGCTTGATGATGGTCATGGCTGGTTCTCTCGGGTTGAATGAAGAATACGGAAAATTTCTTTAGTGCGATTCTGGTGGCTGCAACGGCTCCGTCGGCACGGCGGGATGGCTCATGAGCCGGTCGCAATAGGCGATCGCCATGGCCGACAACAGGAAGGTGATATGGATGCCGGTCTGCGCCAGCAAGGTCTTGACGTCGTACAGGTTGGCGTTGATGAAGGTCTTGAGCAGGTGGATCGACGAGATGCCGATGATCGCCGTCGCCAGCTTGACCTTCAGCACCGAGGCATTCACATGCGACAGCCACTCGGGCTGGTCGGGATGGCTTTCCAGGTTCATGCGCGAGACGAAGGTTTCGTAGCCGCCCACGATCACCATGATCAGCAGGTTCGAAATCATCACCACGTCG
>Ga0308165_1002930_pt1 | contig 19275 bp, 15 predicted proteins | sample PhyWR2_FD_201032 | JGI IMG/M metagenome (GOLD analysis project Ga0308165, IMG submission 201032) | Phyllosphere microbial communities from UC Gill Tract Community Farm, Albany, California, United States - DLSLW.R2 | ecosystem: Host-associated > Plants > Phyllosphere > Unclassified | place: USA...
GGAGCGCAGCGCAGGGTCGCAGACAGCAGGGCTCGCCTTTCTTTTGGGTACTTTTCTTTGGCGAAGCAAAGAAAAGTACCTCGGCTGCCGGGCCGAGACCCGGCTCCTGCCCGCAGGACAAGGCATGCTGCAAACAAAAGCGGCCAGCGCATTTCTGCACTGGCCGCTTTTGATTTTGCCGAGAGCGAAAATTAGGACACCGCGTCCGCTGGCAGACGTTGCAGCATCGCCAGGCTATTGGCCACGGTGTCGCGCAGCTGGCGGCGTTCGACGATCATGTCGACCGCGCCCTTTTCCTGCAGGAACTCGGCGCGCTGGAAGCCCGGTGGCAGCTTCACGCGCACCGTGGTCTCGATCACGCGCGGGCCGGCAAAGCCGATGAGCGCCTTGGGCTCGGCAATCACGATGTCGCCGACAAACGCAAAGCCGGCCGAGACGCCGCCCATGGTCGGGTCGGTCAGCACGCTGATGTAGGGCAGGCCCTTCTTTGCCAGGCGCGTCAGCGCGGCATTGGTCTTGGCCATCTGCATCAGGCTCAGCAGGCCTTCCTGCATGCGCGCGCCGCCGGTGGCGGTAAAGCAGATGAAAGGCACCTTCTGCTCTATTGCGGTTTCCACGCCGCGCACAAAGCGCTCTCCGACCACCGATCCCATGGAGCCGCCCATGAAGTCGAATTCAAAGCAGGCCACGACCACGTTGACGCTTTTGACGGCGCCGCCCATGACGATCAGCGCATCGGTCTCGCCGGTGTTTTCCAGCGCTTCCTTGAGGCGTTCGGGGTATTTGCGGCTGTCCTTGAACTTGAGCGGATCGACGGGCACGACTTCCTGGCCGATTTCATAGCGCCCTTCGGCGTCGAGGAAATGGTTCAGGCGCGCGCGCGCGCCGATGCGATGGTGGTGGCCGCAGGTCGGGCAGACGTTCTGGTTCTTTTCCAGGTCGGCCTGATACAGCACGGTCTCGCACGACGGGCACTTGATCCACAGACCTTCGGGGATCTGGTGGCGTTCCGTCGGGTCGGTGTGCTGGATTTTGGCGGGCAGCAGTTTTTCAAGCCAAGACATAGTATTTCCTCTTGTTTTATCCGTGGCACCAGCGATGCCTGCAGCCCATGAAACTGGCGCGCCCCAGCGTGGGGGCAGCGAGCAAGGGCCGCCCCGCAGCGAGGGCGCCGTCCCCCTCCACCGAAGGTTGAGAGGGGGAAGCCGCGTCAGCGGCTCAGTGGGTGTTTAAAGTTTTGCTGCATTATGCGTCCAGTGCCTTGCGCACACCGCGCAGGAAGTCAATGGTCAATGGAACGACTTTTTCATGCGGCTGGTCGTTGAGCATCTCGATGATGCGGCTGCCTATCACCACCGCATCGGCAAACTCGCCGATCGCCTGGGCGGTCTGGGCATCGCGTATGCCAAAGCCCACGCCCACGGGAATGCTCACGTGCTTGCGAATGCGCGGCAGCATGGCCTCGACGGCCGCAGGGTCCAGCGCGGACGAACCGGTCACGCCCTTGAGCGAGACATAGTACACATAGCCGCTGGCCACGCGCGCCACCTGGGCGATGCGTTCATCGGTGCTGGTCGGCGCCAGCAGGAAGATCAGGTCCATGCCCTGCGCGCGCAGCGCGGCGGCAAACGCCTCGCACTCCTCGGGCGGGTAGTCGACGATCAGCATGCCGTCGACGCCGGCGGTCGCTGCGTCGTTGACGAAAGCGCCTTCGCCGTGGATCTGGTCATAGCGCTCGACCGGGTTGGCGTAGCCCATCAGCACCACGGGCGTGCTGTCGTTCTTCTGGCGGAATTCGCGCACATAGGCCAGCACCTGGGCCAGGCCGACGCCCAGAGCCAGGGCCTTGTCGCCGGCCTTCTGGATGGTCGGGCCGTCGGCCATGGGGTCGGAAAACGGGATGCCCAGCTCGATCACGTCGGAGCCCGCCTCGACCATGCCGTGCATCAGCGCCGGCGTGATCGCGGCAAACGGGAAGCCGGCGGTGACATAGGGAATCAGTGCGGTGCGGCCTTCGGCCTGGAGTTTTTCAAATGTGGTGGCAATGCGGCTCATGCGGCAGGCCCTCCCTTGACAGTCAGACCGCGCATGGAAGGGCGGTCATAGAAATCTGCGCCCGACAGGTCGGCAACGGTGCCTATGTCCTTGTCGCCACGGCCAGAAAGATTCACCAGGATGGACTGGTCGACACGCATCTGCTTGGCCAGCTTCATGGCATAGGCAACCGCGTGGCTGGACTCGAGCGCTGGAATGATGCCTTCGGCACGACACAGGTAGTGGAAGGCTTCGAGCGCTTCGGTGTCGGTGATGCCCACATATTCGGCGCGACCGATTTCCTGCAGCCAGGCATGCTCGGGGCCTACACCCGGATAGTCGAGACCGGCGCTGATGCTGTGCGTCTCTATGATCTGGCCGTCGTCGTTTTGCAGGATGAAAGTGCGGTTGCCGTGCAGCACGCCGGCGCTGCCGCGCTGCAGCGACGCCGAATGCTTGCCCGAGTCCAGGCCTTCGCCCGCGGCTTCGACGCCGATCAGGCGCGTGGCTTCAAACGGAATATAGGGGTGGAAGATGCCAATCGCATTGCTGCCGCCGCCCACGCAGGCCACGACCGCATCGGGCTGGCCGCCGTTCAGGAATTCGGGCATCTGCGTCAGGCACTCGGTGCCGATCACGCTCTGGAAATCCCGCACCATCATGGGGTAGGGGTGGGGGCCCGCGGCCGTGCCGATGATGTAGAACGTGCTGTCGACATTGGCGACCCAGTCGCGCATGGCTTCGTTGAGCGCGTCCTTGAGCGTCTTGCTGCCCGATTCCACGGGCACGACGGTCGCGCCCAGCAGCTTCATGCGGTAGACGTTGGGGCTCTGGCGGCGGATGTCCTCGGCGCCCATGTAGATGATGCACTCGAGGCCGTAGCGCGCGCAGATGGTGGCCGTGGCCACGCCGTGCTGGCCCGCGCCGGTCTCGGCAATGATGCGCTTCTTGCCCATGCGCTTGGCAAGCATCGCCTGGCCGATCACGTTGTTGATCTTGTGTGCGCCGGTGTGGTTCAGGTCTTCGCGCTTCAGATAAATCTGCGCGCCGCCCATTTCACGGCTCATGCGGTCCGCGTGGTAGACCGGCGAGGGTCGGCCCACGTAGTGGTTGAGTTCGGACTCGAATTCGGCGACGAATTCGGGGTCCTTCTGGTAGCGCGCATAAGCGTCGCGCAATTCGGTCAGCGCATGGGTCAGGGTTTCACTGGCAAAGCTGCCGCCATAGCGGCCGAAATGCCCGGATGCGTCGGGGTGCTGGTATTCAAACATTACAAAGTCTGCCGTAGTTGGGCATCGGCCGCACGCACAGCGGCAACGAAGCGGTGGATCTTGTCGGCGTCCTTGACGCCTTTGAGCGGTTGGCCGTCGGGGCCCGTGGCTTCTACGCCAGAGCTGACATCAACGGCAAGCGTCTTGCAACGCGGGCGCACCTGCCGAATGCCATCGGTCACGTTTGCAGGCGTGAGTCCACCAGACAAAACGAGGTGAGAGTCTACGCTTGGAGGAAGGAGTGACCAATTGAATGCCTTGCCGCCGCCGCCATAGCCGTCCACATGGGCATCGAGCAAAATGGCTTGGGCGTGAGAGTAACGCTGGGCATATTCTACGAGGTCGAAGCGCGCTGCTGCGTCTCCAAGGGGAATCCGGGCCGCGCGCAGGAAAGGCCGGTGCCCGCCGCTGGCCTCCAGGCAGTGCGCGGGCGACTCGTCGCCATGGAATTGCAGGCAGGCGCCGGGAATTTCCACACAGGCCTGCTGCACCCGCGCCGGCGTCTCGTTGACGAACAGCAGCACGGGGGTGACAAACGGCGGCAGACGGCGCGCAAGCTGGGCGGCGCGCGCGCTGCTCACCGCGCGCGGGCTGGGAGCGTAGAGCACGAAGCCTATGGCGTCGGCGCCCGCGGCTACGGCCTGGTCGACATCCTCTTCACGCGTGAGGCCGCAGATCTTGATGCGCGTTCGCAGCGCAGGAGCGAAAGTCGGGTTCATGGCAGCCAATCGAATGCCGCGGCGCGCGTCGGCAGACCCCAGGCCGGGTCGTACACCGGTCCGAGGAAGTACAGCCCGTCGGGCGAAAAGGTGGGCGCTGCGGCATCGCGCGAGCGCGCCGCAAGAACGGTCTGCATCCAGTCCACGCCCTGCTTGCCCTGGCCGATGGCAATCAGGCAGCCCATGATGTTGCGCACCATATGGTGCAGGAAGGCGCTGCCTTCGAACTCGAAATGCCAGTAGCAGGTTTCCATGGGCGGCTCGCCCGGGCGGCCCAGGCCGTGCAGCCGGCTGAGCGCATCGCCCGCGGGCGCGGCGCGGCGCGAGACGTCGAGCCGGTGCAGGGTCTTGACCGGGCTCTTGGCCTGGCAGGCCGAGGCGCGGAACGACGAGAAGTCGTGCTCGCCCAGCAGCTGTGCGGCAGCGGCCTGCATGGCCTGACCATCGAGCTCGTGAAACACCCAGCCCACGCGGCCGGCCTCGACGCTGGGGCGCACCGGAGACTGCAGCAGCACATAGGCGTAGCGCCGCCGGGTGGCGCAAAAGCGCGCGTGGAAGTCGTCGCCCACGGGCTGGGCCCATTGCACGGCGATGTCCGCGGGCAGGAAGGTATTGGTGCCGCGCACCCAGGAAAACGGCGTGCGCTCCAGGTCGGTGTCGAAATGCGCGACCTGCATGATGCCGTGCACGCCGGCATCGGTGCGACCGGCGCAGACCGTGGGCACGGGTCGGGTCGCAAAGCGGCCCAGCGCCGCTTCGAGATGGTCTTGCACCGTATTGCCCGAAGTCTGGCTTTGCCAGCCGTTGTAGCGCTGGCCGTTGTAACTCACTCCCAGGGCTATGCGCATGGCAAGTCCTTGCCGCGGGCACCAGGCGCCGCGTTGATCTGCGGAAAAAACATCAATTGATTTCGGCAAGCAGGCGCTGGGCGCGTTCTTTGAGTTCACCTTCGGATTCTTCGATGACTTCCTCGATCAGCGTGCGCGCGCCGTCGCTGTCGCCAATGGCCGCGAACTCCTGGGCCAGCGCCAGCTTGGTGGCCAGCGGGTCTTCGGCCGCGGCCTGGCTGCTTTGCGACAGCGCGTCCACGGGCGCGGCGGGGCCCAGGTCAAGCGAAAGATTGCCCAGATCGAACTCGAGGAAATCAAAGGCGGGCGCAGCGGCCGGGGCCGCAGCAGCGGGCACCTCGGCCGGCGTGGCGCCGGTCTTGTCGGTGTCCTCGAGCTCGAAGACCGGAGTGTCGAAGCCGGGCGCGTCGGGCGGCGCCAGGTCTGCGGCCACGGCAGCGGGAGTATCTGTCAGCGTGAACTCGGGCTCGGCAGCGCTCGGCTCGACCATCTCGGCAGGCACATCGGCCGCCGGCGTCGCAGCGGCCTGGTCCAGGCCCCATTCCAGATCCGGCAGCGCATCGCTTGCGGGCTGTGCCGCAGGCGTCACGGGCGGCAGGTCGGCCAGGGCGTCAAACGCGGTTTCAGGCAGATCAGGTTCAGGCGCTGGCGCCTGGGTGGCAGCCGCGGGCTGCTTCCAGATGGGCTCGATAGGCTCAAAGTCGATGTCGTCGGGCGACTGCGGCTGTGCCGCAGACGGCACGGCGGCGGGCGGCAGCGGGTCGGCAAGACCCGAAGGCAGATCGAGGTCCAGGCTCATATCCAGGCCGGGCAGCACCGAGGGTTCGGTTTTGCTGCTCGAGGCCGCCAGTCCGCCAAGCGCGGCGGCGACCGAGGCCTGCGCGAGGCTGCGGTCATCCGCCTGCGTCTGCGCCGCGGCGTCGCCGGGCCGGGCATCGGCATCGGCATCGGTGGAGGATTGGTACAGAGAATGCGTCGGGTCCAGCGCACGGCCTTGCTCGGCCAGATGCTGCCATTCGGCGCCCCGGCCTTCGGTCAGCACGAAAACCGTTTGCGCCACGGCCTCGAAGGCCTTGCGATCATGGCGTTTGGCGTAGATGTCGGCCAGCTTCTGGTGCAGTGCCAGGCGTTCGGGCTGGCTGCGCAACGCTTCCTTGAGGATTTCCTCGGCTTGCAGGTCGCGTCCATAGGCCAGATAGACATCGGCTTCGGCCACCGGATCGACTTCGCCGCCGGTATCGAGCTGGCTGTGCGAATAGGCGGTAGAACTGCCGAATTGCGTGTGCGCCGTGTCGACCTGCTGGCCCTGGCCGGCAGCAAACACCGAATCGGGATGCAGCAGACTGTCGCCGGCCGCATCCTGCTGGCGGCGCTTCTGGACGCGGCGGTAGCCGGCGTAGCCCAGCAGCAAGGCCAGCAGGCCCGCGCCGGCCAGCGGCAATGCGGGGTCTTCGCTCAGCGTATCGAGGAAGCCGGGCGCTTCAGGCGCGGCTTCAGCGGGAGCTGCGGCTGCGGGCGCTGCCGGGGCGGGTGCCGCAGGCGTGGCTTCGGCCGCGGCAGGGGCATCGGCCGAAGCCGTGGGCGGCGCTGTCTCGGCCGCAGGGGTGGCGCCATCGGCGGTCGCCGGGGCCGTGGTGTCAGCGGCTGTGCTAGCGGCCGTGTCAGCAGCCGGTATGCCGGGAGCGGCAGCGCCTTCAGCCGGTACGCCCGGGAGCGCTACGCCAGCAGCGGGAGTGCCCGCCACGGGAGTGCCGGGCGTCGCTGCGCCGGGCGCCGCTGCGCCGGCCGCAACCTTCTGCAGTTCATTGAGGTTGCGGGAAAGCTCGGACAGCCGCTCGGACTGGCTCTGGGCCTGTTTTTCCCGCGCCAGGCGTTCGTCGGCATTTTGACTGCCCTGGAGCGCGCCCTTGGACAGCGTGAGCTTGTCGGGAGCGGTGGTCGAGGGCTTCTTGTCCTGCACCTGGGCTTCGACATTGCCGCTGGCGCTGCGCTGGGCCGCGGTCACGGCGGCCACCGGGGCAGCGCCCGCGAGACGGCGGCGGTACTGGTTGAAGTCCTGGCTTTGCGCGGCGACGATCTGCCGCGCTTCGCGCGCCGACGTGGCCTGGGCCGCGGCCTCGTCGGGCATTTCCACCACGGCGCCAGCGGTCATGCGGTTCACATTGCCGCTGATGAAGGCATGGGGGTTGGCGCGCAGCATTGCAACCAGCATCTGGTCGAGCGAAACGCCGGCCGGGCGATTGGCCTGGGCCAGGCGGCTGGCGGTATCGCCCGGGCGCACGGTGAGTGTCGAAGATTTCGGTGCCTCGGCCGGCGCATTGCGCGTCGCGGCGCCAGCCGGTGGCGCGGTGCGCGCACTCGCGCTGCGGGCGGGGGCCGTTGCCTGGGGCGCAGGGGCGCCGATTTGCGCTGGCGAGGTCGCCGCCGGCGCGGGTTGGCGGCCGGCTGGCGGGTCCAGCAGCAAGGTGTAGCTGCGCACCACATGGCCGGCGGCCCAGGAGGCGTCGATCACCAGATCGACAAAAGGCTCGGCGACGGGCTGGGCGCTGCTCAGGCGCAGCACGGCGGAGCCATCGGGGCGGCGCTGCAGCTGAACCTGGAACTGGCTGGCAGTGGCCGTGTACTCCATTCCCTGGGCACGAAAGACCGCGGGCGTGGCAATGGTCGCGCGCAGGCTGTCGGCTTCGGCGGCGGTGATCTGGGGCAGGTCCACTTCCGCGCGCAGGGGTTCGCCCAGCGCAGACTGGATGCTGATGCGACCCAGCGCCAGCGCCCAGGCGTCGGTGGCTGTCAGGCTGACAGAGACGAGGGCCGCTGCGGCCAGCGCAGAGAGTTTCCAACGATGCATGGTGGCGTCAACTTCTGTGGTTGTGCGGCCCGGGCGAGCGGCATAGTTGTTCTCAAGAATGACTGCCGCATCGGCACAGCGCGCGCGTCATAGTGAAAAATACCTTAGCAGCAATGCATAGCAGTGGCAAGCCAAGGTGACAGGGCGCATTGTCCAACACCTGAAGGGCCTGGCAGGGCGACGCGCCCCGGGATCGCGCCAGATGTTGTCACTGGGCAACGAGAAACCGCCCCACAGCCCATTTTCCATGGTCCGTGGGGCGGCTGGCCAGGATACCAGGGCAGCGCAGCGCTGCTCTGGCGGGGCTTACTTGGCCAGCAGGATGCGCAGCATGCGGCGCAGGGGTTCGGCCGCGCCCCACAGCAACTGGTCACCGATCACGAAGGCCGACAGGTATTCGGGACCCATATTGAGCTTGCGCACACGGCCCACGGCCACTTCGAGGCCGCCGGTCACGGCCGCGGGCGTGAGGTCCTTCACGGTGACCGCGCGGTCGTTGGCGACAAACTTGACCCAGGGGTTGCCCGTCTGGATCAGCGTCTCGATTTCGGCCAGCGGCAGGTCATGCTTGAGCTTGATGGTCAGGGCCAGCGAGTGGCAGCGCATGGCGCCAATGCGCACGCACAGGCCGTCGACGGGAATCGTCGCCGAGGTGCCCAGGATCTTGTTGACTTCGGCCTGGCCCTTCCACTCTTCCTTGGACTGGCCGTTGGGCAGCTGCACGTCGATCCAGGGGATCAGGCCACCGGCCAGCGGTGCGCCGAAGTATTCGGTGGGCACATCGTTGCGGATGGTTTGCGCGACCTGGCGGTCGATGTCGAGAATGGCGGACGCGGGCGTTGCGAGGGCGTCGGACACGGCGGCGTGCACCACGCCCATGCCCTTGAGCAGTTCGCGCATGTGGTTGGCGCCGCCACCCGACGCTGCCTGATAGGTCATGGAGCTGACCCATTCGACCAGGCCGGCCTTGAACAGGCCGGACAGCCCCATCAGCAAGATGGAGTTGGTGCAGTTGCCGCCGATCCAGTTCTTGCCGCCGGCGGCAAGCTTGGTCTGGATCAGGTCGTCGTTGACCGGGTCAAGCACGATGACGGCATCGTCTTCCATGCGCAGCGACGAAGCGGCATCGATCCAGTGGCCTTGCCAGCCGGAAGCGCGCAGCGGGCCGAACACGGCCTTGGTGTAGTCGCCGCCCTGGGCGGTGATGATGATGTCGCAGCGGGCCAGTGCCGCTATGTCGTTTGCATCCTGCAGCGTGGTATGGGTGCGGGCCTGGGTGGGCGCCTTGCCGCCGGCATTCGAGGTGGAGAAGAAAATGGGCTCGATCAGATCGAAGTCACCTTCGGCCTGCATGCGGTCCATCAACACCGAGCCGACCATGCCGCGCCAGCCTACCAAACCTACCAACTTGCTCATTTTCAACGCCCCTGTGGTTTAAGAAACAATGTTCGACCAGACTGGGACCCGGCTCGTCTGGCCGGGAGAGGGCGCGCGACGAACCGGGCTGGGTCAGCCTTTGATCGTCGTAATGATGGTTGCGCGCGCAGCCACGGCTGCCAGGCAGGCAGCTGTCATGGAGACCAAGCGGGTATGGGCGGCAAACATAGCCGCGAATTGTAATGGATTTGCCAGCGGTACAGTGGGCGCAAAGGCCGCAAGAAAGCCCTCCTGCCTTTTTGGGCAGGAGGGCTCAACCGGCCCAAGGGCCCGTGGGTCCATGTATCAGCAGACAACAATGGTGGAGAGCATGCTCATCCCCACGAAGCCCACCCCTTCCTTATAGACGCCGAGCGCGTACGATTGATCTGGTTGCACTGAGGCATCGTCACAACTGCAGACATTGCTGAAATCGCTGTCCAAGCCGTCATGCTGGACAGGCAGCGCATCGTCATCCTCGGAGTAAACAAAAGTGGTTTGAATCATGCTCTGCCCAAGGAAGTTAATCCATTCCGCATCGTCGTGGAACGGATGCGACAGATCTGGCTGCGCAGCCGCATCGTCCGAGCCGGAGAAATTGCTGAAGTGGCTGTCCGAGCCGTCATCCTGGACGGTCGCATCGCCATCCTCAATGGGCTGGGGGGGCAGGGGCTCGGTGGGCTGGGGGGGCTGGGGCAGGGGCGCGGTGGGCTGGGGAGGCAGGGGCAGGGGCAGGGTGGGCACAGGGGCAGTGCCGCCCAGGTCATCGGACATCTGCGAGAACTGCAGCCCATCTTCTTGAGCGAAGTTGAAGTTGGGGTCGAAGGCAATCTTGTTGCCCGACAGCAAGTCCATGCCATCCCGAACGTTTCCGACCAGCGCCGCACCCAGCAAGGGAGCCTGGACCTGCGCTTCAGCCCAGAGGGCCGAGCCGACGTCGGCGGCCTTGTCGTACAACACGCTCATGGTCTTCTCGGTGCCGCTGCGCAGCGCCTCGCCCAGCACAGGGCCCTGGACCTGCACTTCAGCCCAGATGGCCGAGCCGGCGTCGGCGGCCTTGTCGTACAACAGGTTCAGGCCCTTCGCGCTGACGCTGTACAGGGCCGCGCCCAGCACAGGGGCCTGGACCTGCACTTCGGCCCAGAGGGCCGAGCCGGCCTGGGCCGACTGGTGCGCCAGAAATTCCAGCGCCTTGCTGCCGATGCCTGCGGTATGCGAGGCCGCTTGCGTCAGCGCCGCCGTTGCGGCGGTGCTGGCGCGGGCAGCCAATGCGGTGGGGGTGACATCGAAGCGTTCGGCTTCGACCCGCACGATTTCGCCGATGTCGACGAGCGTGCGTGCTGCATAGGTCACGCCGGTCAGCGTCGCACCGAGGCCATTTTGGACCGTAGCGGCTGCCGAGGTGATCGTTGTGGCGGCTTGTTGGAGGCTGTTGACAAAATAGCTCGACCAGCCGCTGACATAGCTGCCGGATGCGTCGTTGTAGGGAGTGGGCATGTGGAATCCTTGGATCAATGGGGTGCCGGTGCCTCTGAGCGGGCTGGTCGGCGATATTTGTGAAATTCGTGAAAATGCTTTTTACAGATGATTCATCAGTTCCTTTCAGGCGGGTTGCGCGCTTGCCGGCTTGGTCTGCAGAGGTGACTAGCCGTCGGCATAGCGGGGAAGGTTTGCGCCATGAAAGTAAGATTAATTTATAAATAATTCAAAGTCGATAGCTTTTTACTATTTTGCGGTACTGGCCTACAGCGTGGCTTGGGCGTCTGCAAGCCGGCAAACGGGCGTCCCGGCAAGCGGATAGGCCGGTGTCTGGCGCCTGCGGGCAAAAAAAAAGGCAGCCATTGCTGGCTGCCTTTGTTGCAGGGTTGCGACCTGGGTCGCGCTGGAATCAGATCAGCGCGCTCACCACGGCATCGCCCATTTCGGCGGTGCCCACGCGGGTCGTGCCTTCGCTCCAGATGTCCGGTGTGCGCAGGCCCTGGGCCAGCACGGCCTGCACCGCGGCTTCGATGCGCTGGGCCGCAGCTTCCTGGTTCAGGCTGAAGCGCAGCATCATTGCCGCCGACAGAATGGTGGCCAATGGGTTGGCGACGTTCTTGCCCGCGATGTCGGGAGCGCTGCCATGGCTGGGTTCGTACAGGCCCTGGCCCTTGGAATTGAGGCTGGCCGAAGGCAGCATGCCGATCGAGCCGGTGAGCATGGACGCTTCGTCCGAGAGGATGTCACCAAACATGTTGCCCGTGACCACGACGTCGAAGCGCTTGGGTTCCTTGACCAGTTGCATGGCGGCGTTGTCGACATACATGTGGTCCAGCTGCACATCGGGGTATTGCTTGCCGACTTCGGTGACCACGTCCTTCCAGAACTGGAAAGTCTCAAGCACATTGGCCTTGTCGACGCTGGTCACGCGCTTGCTGCGCTTTTGCGCGGCCTGGAAGGCGACATGCGCGATGCGCTCGATCTCGGGGCGCGAGTAGCGCATGGTGTCGAAGGCTTCCTCGGCACCGGGGAAATGGCCGTCGGTGGCCACGCGGCGGCCGCGCGGCTGGCCGAAATAGATGTCGCCCGTGAGTTCACGGATGATCAGGATGTCCAGACCGGCAACCAGCTCGGGCTTGAGGCTCGAAGCGTGCGTCAGTTCCTTGTAGCAGATGGCAGGGCGGAAATTGGCAAACAGACCCATGTGCTTGCGCAGGCCCAAAATCGCCTGCTCGGGGCGCAGCGGACGGTCCAGGGTGTCGTACTTCCAGTCGCCGACGGCGCCGAACAGCACGGCGTCCGCTTCCATTGCCAGCTTGAGCGTGGCTTCGGGCAGGGGGTGGCCCGTGAGGGCATAGGCCGCTCCGCCGACCGGGGCCGATTCCATCTCGAAGTCCAGGTCGAGGGCGTTGAGCACCTTGACGGCTTCCGCAACGATTTCCGGGCCGATGCCGTCGCCGGGCAAGACTGCAATTTTCATGGGAATTCTCTGTCGAAGTAATAAAGGGGAGGCTGCGGCCACCGGCACCGGCCGGTGGGGGCGCAGCGGTTCAATCAGCCCTGGACCAGGGTGTGGGCCAGCCAGGGCTTGGTTGCCAGGCGCTGGGCTTCATAGGCCTTGATCTTGTCCGACTGACGCAGCGTCAGACCGATGTCGTCGAAGCCGTTGAGCAGGCAGTACTTGCGAAACGCATTCACCTCGAACGGGATTTCCTCGCCCTGGGGGCGCACGATGACCTGGCGTTCGAGATCGATGGTCAGCTGGTAGCCGGGAAAGGCCGCGACTTCATCGAACAGCGCGGCAATCGTCGCCTCGGGCAGCACGATGGGCAGCAGCCCGTTCTTGAAGCAGTTGTTGAAGAAGATGTCGGCAAAGCTGGGCGCAATGACGGCACGGAAGCCGAACTGGTCGAGCGCCCAGGGCGCATGCTCGCGGCTGGAGCCGCAGCCGAAGTTCTTGCGCGCGATCAGGATGGACGCACCCTGGTAGCGCGGCTGGTTGAGCACGAAGTCGGGATTGGGTTTGCGGCTGGCCGGGTCCTGGCCGGGCTCGCCATGGTCCAGGTAGCGCCATTCGTCAAACAGGTTCACGCCAAAGCCGGTCTTCTTGATCGACTTGAGGAACTGCTTGGGGATGATGGCGTCGGTGTCGACGTTTTCGCGGTCCATCGGGGCCACGAGGCCTTGGTGTACGGTGAATTTTTGCATGGAAGGTATTCCTCGAGAGGGGGGCTCAGCGTTGCAGCTGTCGTTCAGACAAAGCGGCGCACGTCGACAAAATGGCCGTGCACCGCAGCCGCCGCGGCCATCGAGGGGCTGACCAGATGGGTGCGTCCGCCCGCGCCCTGGCGGCCTTCGAAGTTGCGGTTCGACGTCGAGGCGCAACGCTCGCCGGGCTCGAGCCGGTCGGCATTCATTGCCAGGCACATGGAGCAGCCGGGCTCGCGCCATTCAAAGCCCGCTGCCTTGAAGATCAGGTCCAGGCCTTCGTGCTCGGCCTGCTCCTTGACCAGGCCCGAACCGGGCACGACCATGGCCAGCTTGACGTTGCTGGCAACCTTGCGGCCGAGCTTTTGCACCATGGCCGCGGCTTCGCGCATGTCCTCGATGCGGCTGTTGGTGCACGAGCCGATGAACACCTTGTCGATGCGGATGTCGTTGATTGCCTTGCCCGGCTCGAGGTTCATGTAGACCAGCGCGCGCTCGATCGCGCCGCGCTTGTTGCTGTCTTTTTCCTTGTCGGGATCGGGCACCACGGCGTCAATGCCCAGCACCATCTCGGGCGAGGTGCCCCAGGTGACCTGCGGCACGATCTGTGCGGCGTCCAGCGTGACCACCAGGTCGAACTGCGCGTCGGCGTCCGACTGCAGCGTCTGCCAGTAGGCCACGGCCTGGTCCCATTCGACGCCCGTGGGCGCGAGCGGGCGGCCCTTGACGTAGCGAATCGTCTTTTCATCCACGGCCACCAGGCCGGCACGCGCGCCGGCTTCGATCGCCATGTTGCAGACCGTCATGCGGCCTTCCATGGACAGGTCGCGTATCGCCTGGCCCGCGAACTCGATGGTGTAGCCCGTGCCGCCTGCCGTGCCGATCTTGCCGATGATGGCCAGCACCAGGTCCTTGGCGGTGACGCCGGGCGCGGCCTTGCCGTCCACGCGCACCAGCAGGTTCTTGGCTTTCTTGGCCAGCAGCGTCTGCGTGGCCATCACATGCTCGACTTCCGAGGTGCCTATGCCGTGGGCGAGTGCGCCAAATGCACCATGGGTCGAGGTATGGCTGTCGCCGCAGACCACGGTCATGCCGGGCAGCGTCGCGCCTTGCTCCGGGCCCATCACGTGCACAATGCCCTGGCCCTTGTCCATGAAGGGGAAGAACGCGGCCGCGCCGAACTCGCCGATGTTGTCGTTGAGCGTGGTGATCTGCTCCTTGCTGATCGGGTCGGCAATGCCAGCGTAGCCCAGCTCCCAGCCCGTGGTCGGCGTGTTGTGGTCGGCCGTGGCGACCACCGAGCTGATGCGCCACAGCTTGCGGTTTGCCACGCGCAGGCCTTCAAACGCCTGGGGGCTGGTCACTTCATGCACCAGATGGCGGTCGATGTAGAGGATGGACGTGCCATCTTCCTCGGTGTGGACGACGTGCTCGTCCCAGATCTTGTCGTACAGGGTGCGTCCCATGGCGTTCTCTCGGCTTTATGGTTTCAGGTGGGTGGGTAATTTTAGGCGGCGGCCAGGTGCTCTACCAGCAGGCGCGAAGTCATGGGCAGGGTCTCGAAATCGCGCGCCACAAGCAGTACTTCGCGTGCGGCCCAGTCGTCGCTCAGGACCACGGCGCGCAGGTGGCCGACGCCATGCATCAGCGCAAACGCGCGGTCGGGCAGCAGGCCCAGGCCCAGGCCGTTGTCTATCATGCGGCACATGGCGTCCAGGCTGGTGACCTGTATGCGCTGGCGCAGCGGCTTGCCTGCATGCGCGGCCGCGGCCTGCATAGCCAGGCCTATGCTGGAATCGGCCTTGAGACCGACGATGTCCCAGTCGAGCACCTGGGCAAAGGCCACGCTGGGCGTGGTGGCCAGCGGATGGGCTTCGGGCACGACAACCACCAGGCGGTCGCTGCGGTAGGGGCGGGTCTGAAGGTCACCGGCGCCGCTCGTGCCCAGCGTGCAGATGCCGACGTCGGCCGTGCCTTCCTGCACGGCGTGCAGCACTTCGGCGCTCAAGCGCTCCTGCAGGTCGATCTTGATCTGGCTGTGGGTGCGCGCAAAGCGTCCCAGGTCCTCGGGCAGGAACTGCAGGATGGCCGACATGTTGGCGTGCATGCGCACATGGCCGCGCACGCCTTCGGCGTATTCGCTGAGTTCGCCCTGCATGCGCTCGAGTCCGAACAGCACGGTGCGCGCATGGTGCAGCAGGCTTTCGCCGGCCGGCGTCAGTGTCACGCCGCGGCTGTGGCGGTAAAGCAAGGCGGTGTCCACTGCGGCTTCGAGGTCGGACAGTCGCTTGCTGACGGCCGAAGCGGCAATGAATTCGCGCTCGGCCGCGCGTCCGATGCTGCCGAGTTCGCAGACGGCGACAAACAGCTGCAGGGAAGTGAGGTCGATGCGGCGCGCAAAACTGCGCTCGGAATTCTTCATGGGTCTTATATGCTTCTCGAAAAGAGAAGATGAACGTATTTTCGCTGATTATTTTGCCTCAGTCATCGTAAAGGACGATGGCATGCGTGTTTTTCAGCGAACCGTGCTTGTTCGTTGCCACAGCGCATGTGTGGCTAGACTGGTGTTCGCCATACGGCAGATGCTTGCAAGGAAATAGGATGAAATTCTGGAAGAAACTGTGGGGCGCAAGCCAGCCCGCGCAAACCGGTGGCGTGGAAGTGGAGCCTGGCCATTTGCATGCAAGCCAGGAGACCGAGGCCCATTTCCTGGCCTTCGTCGAGCTGCTGACCGTCTGCGTGGCGGAAGATGAAGCGCAGCGCATCCTGCGGGTCGCGCGCGCGGCCTGGCGGGCCCGCGCCGCCAAGGACACCGCCGCGGGTTCGTTTGCCCAGGTCGATGCCTGCCAGGTGTTGGAGGAGGTGATGGCGGGGGAGGACGGTCAGCGTCCAGGCCAGTGGCTGGTCATTCATCTTGACTGGAAAGCGACCGAGGAAGTTGGCTGGCAGGTCGCGGACATCCTGGCGCAGAGGAAGCTGCAGCCGACATGGGCGGGCATTGACGAGGAGTTCGATACCGTGCCGGCTGCTTTCATGGATCTGGCGCAGTGGCTGCAGCAGCGCGGGCTGGCGCTGCTGGATATCGAGACCGATGCGGATGCGTTCTGCGCATTCATCGTCGATGACGCCCAGGTGGCGCGTGCCAGGCAACTGGCCCAGGCCGCGCGGCTCACGCTCTACGATGCCGAGGAATTCGCCGCGCGCAACTGACAGAGGGCGAAAAAAAGCCCCGCAAGCGGGGCTTTTAACGCGTTCAGCTGAAGAATTTCTTCAGCTTGTCGGTCCAGCTTTCGCCGCTGGGCGAATGCCGGCCGCCGCCCTTTTGCAGCGATTCCTCGAGCTCGCGCAGCAGCTTGCGCTGGTACTCGGTGAGCTTGACCGGGGTTTCCACCACGATATGGCAATAGAGGTCGCCCGGGTAGCTGGCGCGAATGCCCTTGATGCCCTTGCCGCGCAGGCGGAACTGCTTGCCGGCCTGCGTGCCTTCGGGAATGTCGATGGCCGCCTTGCCGGCCAGCGTCGGCACTTCGATCTCGCCGCCCAGCGCCGCGGTGATGAAGCTCACCGGCACCTGGCAGTGCAGGTCGTCACCCTCGCGCTCGAAGATGTCGTGCTTGCGGATGCGGATCTCGATGTACAGATCGCCCGCAGGGCCGCCGTTGGTGCCGGGTTCGCCGTTGCCGGTCGAGCGGATGCGCATGCCGTCGTCTATGCCTGCGGGAATCTTGACTTCGAGCGTCTTCTGGTGCTTGACCTTGCCCTGGCCCTGGCAGCTGGTGCAGGGTTCGGGAATGATCTTGCCCGTGCCGCGGCAGTGCGGGCAGGTCTGCTGCACGCTGAAGAAGCCCTGGCGCATCTGCACCGAGCCCTGGCCCGCACAGGTGGTGCAGGTCTTGGCGCTGGTGCCGGGCTTGGCGCCCGAGCCGTGGCAGGTGTCGCAGCTGTCCCAGGACGGGATGCGGATCTGCGCGTCCTTGCCCTTGGCGGCTTCCTCGAGCGTGATTTCCATCGCATAGCTCAGGTCGTTGCCGCGGTAGACCTGGCGTCCGCCGCCGCGCCCACCGCGTCCCTGACCCTGGCTGAACATGTCGCCGAAGATGTCGCCGAAGGCTTCGGCGAAACCGCCATAGCCTTCGCCGCCGCCCATGCCGCGGTTCGGGTCCACGCCGGCATGGCCGTACTGGTCATAGGCCGCTCGCTTCTGGGCGTCCGAGAGCATTTCGTAGGCCTCCTTGGCCTCCTTGAAATTCTCTTCGGCCTTGACGGCGGTATCGCCCTGGTTGCGGTCAGGGTGATGCTTCATCGCGAGCTTGCGATAAGCCTTCTTGATTTCCTCGTCCGAGGCGTTCTTGGCAACGCCGAGGACTTCGTAATAGTCGCGTTTGGACATGTTGATTTGTGGAGCCGGTTGGAACAGGAACGCCGCGTCACCCCGAAGACGGGAGGACGCGGCGGCGGTCAGTCACTGAGGACCTGGCGCGTCAGTCCTTCTTGACTTCCTTGACTTCGGCGTCGACGACATTGTCATCATGGGGTGCCGAGGCACCGGCGTTCGCGCCGGCAGCACCTGCGGCACCGGCCGCGGCCGCTGCGTCGGCACCACCTGCGGCTTGCGCATCGGCGTACATCTTCTCGCCGAGCTTCTGGCTGGTGGTCATCAGGGCCGTGGTCTTGGCGTCAATCGCGTCCTTGTCGTCGGCCTTGAGGGCTTCTTCCAGTTCCTTGACCGCGGCTTCGATCGCCGACTTCTCGGCGGCGTCAAGCTTGTCGCCATGCTCGGCCAGGCTCTTGGTCACGCTGTGCATCGCGGCTTCGCCCTGGTTCTTGGACTGCACGAGTTCCAGCTTCTTCTTGTCATCGGCCGCGTTGAGTTCCGCGTCCTTGACCATTTGCTGGATCTCTTCTTCCGACAGACCCGAGTTGGCCTTGATGGTGATCTTGTTTTCCTTGCCCGATGCCTTGTCCTTGGCGGACACGTTCAGGATGCCGTTGGCATCGATGTCGAAGGTCACTTCGATCTGCGGCACGCCGCGGCTTGCCGGCGGGATGCCTTCGAGGTTGAATTCGCCCAGCATCTTGTTGCCCGAAGCGATTTCGCGCTCGCCCTGGAACACCTTGATCGTCACCGCCGGCTGGTTGTCGTCAGCCGTGGAGAAGGTCTGCGCGAACTTGGTCGGGATGGTGGTGTTCTTGGTGATCATCTTGGTCATCACGCCACCCAGGGTTTCGATGCCCAGCGACAGCGGCGTCACGTCCAGCAGCAGCACGTCCTTGCGGTCGCCCGACAGCACCTGGCCTTGGACGGCAGCGCCCACAGCCACGGCCTCATCGGGGTTCACGTCCTTGCGGGGTTCCTTGCCGAAGAATTCCTTGACCTTTTCCTGCACCTTGGGCATGCGGGTCATGCCGCCGACCAGGATCACGTCCTGGATGTCGGACACGGAGATGCCGGCGTCCTTGATGGCCATGCGGCAAGGCGCAATGGTGCGCTCGATCAGTTCGTCGACCAGGCTTTCGAGCTTGGCGCGCGTCAGCTTGATGTTCAGGTGCTTGGGGCCCGATGCGTCGGCGGTGACGTAAGGCAAGTTGATGTCGGTCTGGGACGAGTTCGACAGTTCAATCTTGGCCTTTTCGGCAGCTTCCTTCAGGCGCTGCAGCGCGAGCACGTCCTTGGACAGATCAACGCCTTGTTCCTTCTTGAACTCGGTGATGATGTAGTCGATGATGCGCTGGTCGAAGTCTTCACCGCCCAGGAAGGTGTCGCCGTTGGTCGACAGCACTTCAAACTGCTTTTCGCCGTCCACGTCGGCAATTTCAATGATGGAGACGTCAAACGTGCCGCCGCCCAGGTCATACACGGCAATCTTGCGATCGGCCTTGTCGGTCTTGTCCAGGCCGAAGGCCAGGGCTGCAGCCGTAGGTTCGTTGATGATGCGCTTGACATCCAGGCCGGCGATGCGGCCTGCATCCTTGGTGGCCTGGCGCTGTGCGTCGTTGAAGTAGGCCGGCACCGTGATCACGGCTTCGGTCACGGGCTCGCCCAGGAAGTCCTCGGCGGTCTTCTTCATCTTGCGCAGCACTTCGGCGCTGATCTGCGGAGGGGCCATCTTCTGGCCGCGCACTTCGATCCAGGCGTCGCCGTTGTCCGCCTTGGTGATCGTGTAAGGCATCAGGTCGATGTCCTTTTGCACTTCCTTTTCGGCAAACTTGCGGCCGATCAGGCGCTTGGACGCATAGATCGTGTTGCGGGGATTGGTCACGGCCTGGCGCTTGGCCGAGGCGCCGACGAGGATCTCGCCGTCTTCCTGGTAGGCAATGATCGACGGCGTGGTGCGCGCACCTTCGCTGTTCTCGATCACGCGGATGGTGTTGCCTTCCATCACAGCCACGCAGCTGTTGGTGGTGCCCAGATCGATACCGATGATTTTTCCCATGTTCTTCTCCGAAATATT
>Ga0308165_1002931_pt1 | contig 19275 bp, 23 predicted proteins | sample PhyWR2_FD_201032 | JGI IMG/M metagenome (GOLD analysis project Ga0308165, IMG submission 201032) | Phyllosphere microbial communities from UC Gill Tract Community Farm, Albany, California, United States - DLSLW.R2 | ecosystem: Host-associated > Plants > Phyllosphere > Unclassified | place: USA...
GGCGCAACGACGTGGCGCGGCACGCGAAACGGCGTTGCCCCTTACAGCCCGGCGTCAGTTTGCCGGGGTGCAGAAAGCGACGGCCACGGCGCGCCAGGGCGGCGCAACCGGGTCGGTTGCTGCAAGCCGGTATTGCGACAGGGATGGACACCCGCAGGGCAGAGACAGCGTTGCTGACTCTGTGCGCAGCATGACAGCCCGGTTCCCGAAGGGAAGTCGCCCGGAGTCAGCCGGATAAGATCACAGAAGGAAAGAAAGACAGCCACAGAGAGTGCCGGAGCAGCATACACACGATGCTACAGACGCTGTAAAAACTGTCCAGAGTACAGACAGTGCATACGCGACCGGACAGGGGCGGCGCGTCAGCGCAGCCCCCTCCGGCGCCGCAGGCGCGCGGCAGTTAAGGGCGCGGCCAGCAGAGACACCTGCCCCGACTGGCCCCGTTTTATTGCGAAATTCTCAGGATTACGGTTCCGACACTGGTATATGCAAATGTGCCCTGTGGCAGTGCTTCCCAGGTATCCGCAAGGGGTCTTAATGCCCGCTCCTGCCGGGGACCGTTCAGGCAAACAGCCGTCAGGACACCGCCCGGATTGAGCATGGTCAGCGCATGGGTGATATGTTTTATATCGATCGCCCGGTTAAACGGCGGGTTCATCAGAATTTTGTCATAACCGATATCCGGACTGTATTCCAGAAAGTCGGTGTGGATCACGCTGATATCGGGGAATACCTTTCTTATGTAGTCAGCCAGTTCATAATTCTGTTCAACGGCATCGCAGTGTGCGGACGGTGCCGCCTGCCGGACAGCGCGAAGGATGGCCCCCGTACCGGCGCTCGGTTCCAGTATCCGGTCAGTATCACACACCCCGGCCAGCTCTGTCAGGCGCTGACAGACCGGGGGCGGGGAGACAAAAAGCTGTGACTGTGCCGGTATCGCTGTCACCGTTTTTTGTCCGTCGAGGCGGCTGCGCATTGATGCGATACGTGCTCTGAGTGCATTCTGCATGACATATCCTTGTGTCTGCCCCCGGTTCCTCCGGGGGCGCTGTGCTTACAGTTCGGGGATGGTTACGGTTTTCAGGTCACTGATATAGACATTGACCAGGCTGTAATTGTCCATCACGCGCCGGTAGCGATATGCCCCGTTCGTGTCCGTGGCCGCCACACTGCGCACGGCTTTATAATCGCTGTGCTTTGCTGACCATTCAGCTTTCGTCATCACTTTAAAACCGTCCTCCGGATAGTTGACTATCGGCGGGCGTTTTGCGGCGGCTTTCGCCTTGCCTGCTTCCTCGTCGGTCGGTGCCTGATACTCAGTGATACGGTCCGGCGTCAGTATCATCGTGCCTTCATAACCGAGAAAACTGTAATGCGGCGTTGTCACGGAGCTGACTTCACCACGGGCTTTATTGACGCGGATGATTTTCAGCCACTCCCCCCGGCTTTTCACCAGGCCACCCGGCTTAAATTCCGGCGTTCTGGCCAGGGTGCCACCTTTCTCTGCCAACATCGCCCGCTCATAGCTCAGCCGGTTGTGGTAGTGTGTGGTCCAGCGCTGTTTCCGGCGGATCGCTCGCTCGTGGCACGGTATGGCGATATCCCGCGCCTGCTCTGCACTGATTATGCCGTCGGTCATGGCTGACCACAGCGACATCATTCCTTCGTACTGGCTGACCTCAGCCGGTCGGGGATAGCGGTCCAGCGGAAACCGGCATGAAATCGAATCCCGGTTTGCGATAACCAGCGCCATGTTCAGGTCGAGTTTTTCCGAACGCCAGATTTTAAGAAATGCCTCAGATTTAGCGATGTCCTTTTCTGCGCGGCGCAGATCCGTTTCTATTTTTTTGATACGCCGCCAGCGCACATCCGGGCGCTCTTTGTAGGCTGCAAGCCGTAGCGAGGCCGCCGCGCGTTGCTCCCAGTATTCAGACGTTTCAAACAGATTCACGGCGCGGCGCATTCCGTTTTCAATGCGTTTTGCATCCCGGCGGGCGCGACGTTCGCTGTGATGCCCGACCAGAATCGGCTGTCCGAACGGGATAACCGACGCGATCCGGTCAACGGCATCAAGCGCCTGCGCTGACTCCGCAGCACGTTTTTCGCTGTAGCCGTCGAAGCGTTCTGCGCGTTCTTCCTGCCGGTCAAACAACGTCTGATCCTCATCTTCGATTGCGCCGGCCATTTCGATCAGCAAGTCTTCGCGGTACGGTGTCCACATGGGTGCAACAAACAGCTGTTGTTTCGGTGCCCATTTAAACCCGGCCTCTTTTACGCGCTTATAGGTTTCGTCATCGAGGCGGTACAGCGCGTACAGACGCAGCTTGTTATCGTCCGGCGAATAGGTTGCGCGGTATTCCTGTGCGATTTCTGGTTCAGGTTGTGCCGGTAGAGTCGTGTTGATGCTGAGTGTCTGGCCTGTCATGAAATTTTCTCCCTTTTCTGTTGCCGCTCCTTCGGAGCGGCTCACCTCATCAGTTAACTGCGCGCTTTAGTTCAAGCGTGCGGAGCACCTGCCCCAGTGCGGCATTGCTCATCACCGGAATATGTACCCCGCGCCGCTTACAGGCCCGGCGGGCAATATGTCGGCCTAATGCTCTGAGAGTGGGATCAATGTCCGGAGCCTTAATATCTTCCCGCCGAATGCGGCTGTGCTGACGGGGCTTTACAGCATAGGCAGAAGGTGAAAGAATGGATTTCGTCACTTAGTTAACTCCTTGTGTGGTTGCTGAGGTGACAGAAAACGTTGCTGCGTTTTCTGTCGCATGGATTAAGCAGGATTTATCCTGCTTTTTTCATTTCTGCGTCTTCGCTTTTTCCTTCCTCCTTTTCGCTGATAATTCGTTCTGTAATGTCTTCCGGATCGCCCAGCAGCCATCCGCTAACCGGCTGATACCGCTTGATAAATGCTTTTACAGCCTCCTGCGCACTCTCTGCTTTTACGCGTAAAAACATGGGCAAAACGCCATTTTTATCGCGCCCACAAAACGTTATCTGATACACACGTGCACTCTGTGCCTGCATTTTTTTCCTCCAGATTTTTAAAGAACATCACCCGTTGAGTTTCGGGAGCCGCGGTTTTGACGTTTGCGGGAACCTGCTGCTTTGTTCCCTGGTAAGAACTTCACCCGTTTGAGAACCTTCGCCGCGAGGGCGTAAACGGCCACTGCACGGGGGAGCTGTCCGGGGCGGACGTGAAAAGTTTTTGCGGCTTCAGGCAAAAAGTTTTTGCGACCGTGCGCAGCATTTACCCTGGACGGATACCCCGGGCTGTGGCTGTCTCAGCCCCGGCGAAGTTTCTTAAACGGGTGAACGTCAGCGGAAGAGACAGAGCAGGGGTCCGGCGCAACGACGTGGCGCGGCACGCGAAACGGCGTTGCCCCTTACAGCCCGGCGTCAGTTTGCCGGGGTGCAGAAAGCGACGGCCACGGCGCGCCAGGGCGGCGCAACCGGGTCGGTTGCTGCAAGCAGGTTGTTGCGACAGTGGATGGAAACCCGCAGGGCAGAGACAGCGTTGCTGACTCTGTGCGCAGCATGACAGCCCGGTTCCCGAAGGGAAGTCGTCCGGTGTCAGCTGAAGTGGGAGAAACGAAACAGGAGAGGAAAAAGCGGATACAGTATTACGAAAGCTGACTTAATGAAGAATCACCTCCTGCATCAGCATCCGTTCTTAACGGCAGCATCAGGATCTTCAGGTTTTCTTATTCTTTTCAGCCATCTCCAGGTAAACCGGGTCAGAGGCTCCAGGGAAACGGGGGCTTACCTGGCGGTAATGTAGAACCCTCTCCTTAAAATATTCTCTAAACTGCTCCGGAAGATCTCTTGCGACCAGCTCAGGCACGACAGGCATACGCATGCGTTCTTTATACGCCACCGCAGATGCCATCATATCGACAGCAATTTTTTCCTGCTCTTCAGCAGTCATTGCAGAAATATTGAACCCTGGCATTGAATGATTGCCCTCATCAGGAATATGAGTGAACAGTATACTCTGAGCAACTTCCGGTCAGACAACTTTTGCCCTGTCATCTGTGTCAGGCAGTAGGTTCGTCCGGGCGGTCAACGCAACATATTGCATTGTGGCCCTTAGAAAAGATTTCGCATGCGAAATCTCAGGAGAATGCGCATCGCCGGAGGCGAGGCGAAATGCGCCTGCGGCAGGCGCAGCCTGCCAGGGTTTTCACTCGGGCTGACAGGCGGCACTACCGCCTGCCTGCTGTACACTGAGCTGTCAGTCCAGTGCGGCAAAAATAGCGTTACGCTCGGCGTGTCCGGTTATATATTTCCAGAGTTGCGCATCACGTTGCAGATACAGTCGCGTCAGTGCCGTATGGCCGTAATCGTGCAAAATGGCACACCGCTGATTAATGGTCAGCGATGTCATGATGATACCGGCAGCGTCGGCGCTGACTGTACGATCAAAAAAATTCTCTGAATTGATTAAGTTTACCTTTCCGCTGTCAGGCATCATATATCCTCCCCCTTCCGGCAACAGAATGTAATGCCAGGCCAGACGGTCACATTCAGGCAGCATCATCTGTGCAAGGCCATGAATGTGTAACTCTGCCAATATGAAATCTGCATCGAACATGCTCATCATGAATGAAAGGCGATCGGCCTCAATAACGTTCAGTGCATGTTGCCTGGTTGTCTGCATTGGTGTTACCCCGTAATAACATGTTGTGCGCCACCGGGCGGTGCCGTGCATCCATACCAGCCGGGCGAAGAGACGGGGATGCAGGGGCGCAAGAGAAGCCGCAGCCTGACGCACACGGCTGACATCATTTGCAGGGTGAGAAAGCGAAAACTGAGCTGTCGAACAACCGGAAAATGAGGGAAGACGGGAAGGAAGGACCGGGTGAACGCAGCGGCGCCAGCGGACCCTTGCATACCCGGCAGCCCGGCTAACATGGATGCACGGCACCGCCCGCACACGACGCCGATCTCCGACAGGATTAGAAACGCCGCAGCGCGGCGTCTCTGACTTATTTACTGAGATGTTTTTTAATGTTCTCTACATCCCGAAGCCAGCGTTTGTAATGCTGAGAGACGGGTACATTCGGATCGCCGGTCTGCATCAGCATTTGTTCCGCAGAACTGATTAACTCACTGAGCTGACGGGCAGGCACACTGACAAGTGTGCGCTCTTCCACGACATCGTTAATCACATTCATCGCGGGTCCATACAGTTCGCCTTCCCAGGTATTCTCGATGATGCGTAGCACCCGGAACTTTTCCGCTTCCAGTAAAACAAGATCCATACCGGCAGCCAGCGCATCCAGGGTATCAGGACACCAGACAACAATCGTCATTTGTGTATCGGCCGGGTAATCGTTCATTAACTGCCGGCACACACTTTCACAGGTTCCATTCATATTGTTATCCTCAGTCCTTAAAGCAGGTATCCAGCTCAAGAATTTCTCTGTACGCCGCTAAAAAAAGGGCATTAATACGAACAAGGGTCTGACGGGTCAGCCGTTCGGTCAGTACATCAGAGTCAAAGCGGTAGCGGTGCTCAATCGCATTCAGCATCTTCCGCAGGTCACACATGTTATTTGCGATTTCTGCCACTTCCGCACGGAGTGTTTCGTGTCCTGAATAATTCATTATGCAGCCTCCGACGAACCGTTACAGGTGTCTGGATACCGCATAGCGCGCCGGGTAGAGATCAGACGTTGCTGTCCGGCCCGGTGATACTGTTCAAGCAGTTCAATACCGATGTAACGACGTCCAGCCTGGAGCGCGGCCACGCAGGTGGAACCACTGCCGGCAAAAGGATCGAGCACAATAGCGCCGGGAAGTGTGAAGGACTCAATCAGGGGTTGCAGACTGGTTACCGGCTTTTCAGTGGGATGAAACCTGTTGCCAGTGTACTGCCAGCCCATAACATCAGGCAGCGGACTTTCCGGTAAAGGGGGCCTGCCTTTAGCGAGGATATAAGCACACTCGTGCCGGTAGCCAACAAACGTCGCTTTGGATGAATAGCTTTTAGTAAAAACCATATGGCCAACCGCCCGAAATCCTGCCGCCTTCCACGCATTCATGAAGCGGTCAACGCGGTTCCAGCCGTAAAAACTGACCATGAGGGAGTTATTTTTCAGGACACGGAACATCTGCTGCGTTGCAGGTTCAAGCCATTCATCACTCTGGTCGCCGGCAATCGAGCGACCGGAACGATCGCGAAAACCAACCAGGTACGGGGGATCTGTCAGAATGAAATCGACGGCGCGGTCGGGGAACCTGGACATAACATCAATGCAGTTGCCGAGAACAAGGCGGGACATGGCTGTACTCCTTCAGCTAAAGGGCATCCAGGAGGGCGTCGCCACGACGCCCTTTCCCTGCTGCCCGGAGCCTGTACGCACCAGACGGCAACGGGTCAGGCTGACCGTGGAATACCGAAGTCGCCAGTCTTTTCCGGCGGCAAGGATATGCCGCGAAAGCAGCTTGAAGGGCCGAATTTATGGAGAGGTTTAACGATAATTGAGGCCCGTCCCGTGTCTGTCCGGCTGGGGCACACTGGCTCCGGGCAGTTCAAAACTGCCCGAAAGATGAGGAGCAGAGCGACATCATTTTTGTGTTGCCGGACGTTCCTCACAGGGTTATCCCCCGATTCTGTGGATAACCGCAATCTGTAAGCCCAGCTGTACGTTGACAAAAATTTCCAAAATAATCTTGCATACCTGACAACCCCGGCAATAATACTGTATATAAATACAGTTATATCGGAACGCTTTTATGTTTGTTTCATTTGCTACTGCAACCAGCCCCAAACGGCTAAAAATCCCCCTGTTCACCGAACGCTGCCCTGCCGGTTTTCCCTCACCTGCGCAGGATTATGTCGAGGCAGAACTGGATTTAAATGACTACTGTATCCGCCACCCGTCAGCGACCTATTTTCTGCGCGCCTCCGGCAACAGCATGAATGATGCGGGCATGAAAGACGGCGATCTGCTGGTCGTGGATAAATCTCTTACACCGGAGCATGGCGATATTGTCATAGCCGCTGTCGACGGAGAATTCACGGTCAAACAGCTGCAAACACGTCCCCGGCTCGCCCTGCGGCCGATGAACGTCAGCTTTCCGACGATCTTTCCGGATCCCGATACGCTGGAAATATTCGGCGTGGTCATCCACTTCATTCACACCACGCGGCGCTGAAATGTTTGCGCTGGCGGATGTGAACAGCTTTTATGCGTCCTGTGAGCAGGTGTTCAGACCCGATCTGAAAGGAAAAGCGGTTGTGATCGTTAGCAACAATGATGGCTGCGTAATTGCGCGTAGCAGCCCGGCCAAAAAGCTGGGAATAAAGATGGGCGTACCGTGGTTTCAGCTGAAAGGCCTGCCGCTGCCAGAAAAGGTCTATACCTTTTCAAGCAACTACGAGTTATAGTAAGTTAAGTGGAATGCAACATCTCCGGTATAAACTTTAATCAGTTGTTATGAGCTGAAAGGGGAAGGCCGTGAACACCACCATGCATTCCGCATCTGCACTTCTGCTGACTGAGCAATGGCTTAAAATTCTTTCGAATTTAGGAAGAGCCAGCGCAACTATTAAAGCCTATCGAAGCGCCCTGACGCATTTTTTGGCCTTCTGTGAAATACACGCTATTGTTCCGGAAAGGGCTTCCTTTGAGGACATGGCAGCATATATTCGCCCTCAGCTCCCTGATATGCCGTCTTCCGTGGCCAGCGCCACACTCCAGCTGCGCATTTCAGCTCTTCGCCTATGGTATGACTTTCTGATTTACCAGGATATATGCAGTATCAATCCGTTACCCCGTTCGGGTTTGCCTGGCGCCAGTTATACCGGGCGTGGCCTGATCCCTCGCATCACCCGCCTCCCCGTGATTCCCGATGACGGCCAGTGGTTCAGGTTCCTGAAGCACGTTTCTGCCGCGTCTCTGCGTGACCGGCTGATGCTTGCTCTGGCTTATTATGGCGCGCTCCGGCGCACCGAAGTGACGGCTCTCAGGCTTGAGGACATTGATCTGGCTCACCGCCTGATCCGCATTCGCGCAGAGACGACGAAAAACAGACGGGAAAGAATAGTCTGCTACAGCGCCGACGTTACGCCGGTACTGGCAAACCATTTTCGGCAGCTACGGCTGGCAGGCTGGTCAGGTGGGGCTCTGTTCCGTTCCGCCTCTGACCGTAATTACGGCGCTCCTCTCTCGTTCTGGAGCTGGAGTAAAACCGTGCGGAAATGGGCGAAACAGACTGTTCAGCCAGACATCACCACGCATACTTTTCGTCACCTCCGGCTGACGCACCTGGCGCGTGCTGGATGGAAACTGCATGAACTGGCTACGTATGCAGGGCACAGGGACCCACGCACCACACAAATTTATATTCATCTGTCGGGAACGGATATGGCAGCCCGCATGGCTGCTGCCGTCGCTGAAACCGACCGGAAGATCGCAGGGCTTATCTTTAAGACGGGGGCAGTGTGATGAACGCAGGAACAGCAATTAATAACATTTATGTCCCTTTCAGTCGTGCGGATTATCAGCTGAATAATGTATTAAGCACTGAAGAGCGCGAGGCGTTAAGTACCGGGCACAAACGAACCGTTGCTCTGAGCCAGCAGGGGCCGCTGTCATCTTTACTGCGGCCTCTTCAGGATATTGCCGCCCGCAGCGGCACCAGTGACAGACTGGTCAGGATTATCCTTCCTGCCGTTCTGGCGGAGATACACCGGGCAGGGCAACCCTGCTGGCTGTGGGGATCGGAAAAGTGGCTGACGCTGTGCCAGCAACATCGTTCAGGCAGGCCGCTGATTGCGGCATTTGCCTTCCATCTCGGTCCGTTTACTTCACCGCTCAGCCTGCCGCACCATGGTGCGCCGTCGCTGTACGCCTGTGCCATTTATGGCCGGGAATTTTTTACTCAGGAGCTCAACCGGCTGACGGACACTCTGGTTTCACTGGGATACAAACGCAGGAACCAGAAAAATCAGCTGTCAGCCCTGCTGGGCATACTGATGATGATGAACGGTAATCCTCAGCTCGAAAGCTTCACGACTGATCTCCTCTGGCGCGCGCAGAAGTACCACGATCGGGGGATCGCAAGGACAGTGGGAAGAGTTTCGCATGCGCTTGCCGCAATGGGCATCATAAAAAGCCCCGTGCGTATGCGCAATTACCAGGAATGGCACGAAAAACCGACAGATAACATCGCCCAGCCCTGGGTAGCATGCTGCAGGCGGTGGAGGGAAACGTCAGTGCTTCGTCCCCGCTCCAGAGAAAGCCAGTACAGTTTTATCCTCCGCTGCGGCCTGTGGCTCGCCGGGGAGCACCCGGAAATACGCGAGCCATCCGACTGGACAATGGCGATCTGCGCAAGCTTTATTGCGGCAGTCGGACGAATGAAGGTCGATGAGCTTTCTCTGGGAACAGCGCGGGGAGCGCGCCGGTCTTCCCGTTCAGGAGAACTCATGCTGCCAAACTCCCGCGCCGGTTTTGTGTATGCCGTTCGCCGCTTTATGATCGATTATGAAAACTGGGGGTGGGGACGGCTGAAATTCAGTCCGTCCCGCCATCTCTCGACGCCTGATACGCCGCTGTTTCGTCAGGGCGTCAATCCCCGGGTTATTGATGATCCGGTCTGGCTGAAACTGGTCTGGGCCAGCCTGAACCTGCGTCCGGAAGATTTGCTGAGTGAAATCCATTACCCTCTGTCTATGCTGCAGGCTATGGCTGTCATCTGGACGCATGCAGGTCTGCGTCAGAATGAGCTGATGCGCCTGACCGCTGGCTGCATCACTCCACAATCGGAAGATATTAACCGTGACGACGGCAGTACCATTCCTGCCGGGACGCTTTGCTACCTGAGCGTGCCAGCAGGCAAAACCTCTAAAGCCTTTGTTAAACCCGTTTCTGCTGTGGTGAAAAAATATGTCGATATCTGGCTGGCGGAACGACCAGAAGAGCAGGCCGCTCTGACGGATGAACGCACCGGTGAAAAGGTCCGTTTTCTGTTTCAGTACCGGGGTAAATCTGTGGGAAGAGATATAATAAACCGCACCGTCATTCCGGTTCTCTGTGCCAGGGCAGGAATGCCGCAGGAAGACAGCCGGGGTCCCATTACCAGTCACCGGGGACGAGCATCGGCCGTGACTGCACTGGCCAGTGTTCCTCAGGGCATGTCGTTATACGAGCTGATGCAGTGGTCAGGTCACTCTTCGCCGCAGTCCACCATGCATTATATTCGTATACGCCCGACACAGCTGGCGGCCTCTTTTGTAAAGGCTGACCGTGTGGCGCATATGATAAGCGTGCTGATTGACCATGACCCGGCAGCAGCCAGCCTCATGGGACCTGCGACATATTATGATCTGGGCGACTCTTTCTGTACTAATCCCTTCTGGAGCAGCTGCCCGCACAGAATGGCCTGCATCGGCTGTGACTTTAATCTGCCAAAACAAAGCGCAAAAGGGTTGTTACTGGAGAGCAAGGCTTCCATAAAAAGGTATCTGGAAGAGGTCCCGCTGACGCCGGATGAAAAGGTTATTATTGATGAAGATGCACAAAAACTGGAAATGGCACTCCGAAAAATGAAATGAGCGACCGGCAGTACAAAAGCTTTCATTGCACTGCGTGTCGGCCACTGTGAATGCATCAGGTTGTCAGCATCAGCGCCTGTTTTCGGGCAACGAAATCCTGACTCTGGTCGCCAGCAGACTACTGCCGAGAATATATATCAGACAAAACAGGGCCTGCATTCGCATTGGCACGTGATGATCAATCAGCACGCCCATGATCACCGGCGATGCCCCGCTTGCTATGACCGTTCCGGCTTCGACCGCCGAGCGTACCCTCGCCAGTTGTTCCGGGCCGAAAAGCTGTACCCAGAGCGCAGTGGCCAGTGTGGAGGCGATTGCCGAGGATATCCCGGTCATAATAAGGTAAAAAGGCGTTACCCACTGGCTGCTGCTGAGCCACAAAGCCAGCATGGCTGCGGCCTGCGGCATCAGAAACCACGGCAGCAGGCGGCGCGGTGTCAGTCTGTCAATTACAGGGCCGAAAGAGAGCAGAGAGATGGCCTGAGTCACGGCATAAGCAATAAACCACGCCGCCATCCATGACAGCGACCAGCCCTTTTCCCCGGCAAGCCGGACCTGATGAAAAAAGAAGCCTGTCGTGATAAATGGCGAAGCCAGCACCACTGGTAGCGCCAGCAACAGATTACGGTTTTTCCACAGGGACGCTTCCCTGACTTTTTTCTCGCCGCGCTTTCTGAAAGTACGCAGCGGCGCCTCCCGTCCACGCGGCAGAAACATCATCGCCACCCCGACACCGGCGACAAGAATACCGGCGTTGATGAGCCACGCCACACGCCATCCAGTCACGTGACTTATCTGTACTGCCATAACCGGAAAGACCGCCTGCGCCAGCGACAGACCCAGCGCAATGGCACCGAGCGCCTTACCCGCATCAAGCGGGAACTGCCGCGCCGTGGCGGTCAGGGCCGTGTGGACCATCAGCCCCTGCCCGCCAAGCCGAAGGAAATAAAAGCCGATGCAAAGCATCCACGCCGCCTGCGCCCCTGAGACGAGCAGGCACGCCGTCACCAGCAATGCGGTGACGATGAGGGTAAACCGCCGGGTGGTGGTGTAATCAATCAGCCTGCCGGCCCAGGTCAGGGTAATCGCGCTCATTACTGTGCCAATGGCATAAAGCCCGCCCAGCCCCCCATCGCTCAGCCCAAAGGCCTGGCGAAGATGCTGGCCGTAAAGCGAAACAAAATAGGTCTGCCCAAAGCTCGACATGGCCATCAGGATCGCCCCGAACAGTAGGTGGCTCCCGTGTTGAAACATAAAACGGAACAGCTGGCGCATCTCTCCTCCCTGTCACGACGTCATCCCGACGCCTGTTCTGTCAACGCGAGGAAGTTGCCTTTCTGAAAAAAACCTGACGCAACGCAGCTGACATCAAAAAAATGCCCGCTGTGCAGACAGAGACGGCACAGCGGACATTACCCGGTCAGACGTGACAGCGCCTTTCATCACCTCTGCGGGCCAGCCGGAGGCTGACCCGTAATATTTACCGCAGCATCAGCAGAGGCTGTCGACTTTCAGACAGCATTTCCGTGGTATGGCTGCCGATAAAAAAGCGCCGCAGGCGGGAATGCCCGTATGCGCCCATCACCGTGAGGTTGATATCATTGGCGTCTGCGTACCGACACAGTGCGCCGGTAACGGACTCATCGTCCAGCAAGCGGGCCTCGGTCTCGATACCCGCTTTCTGCAGAATAGCCTGCGCGGCCTGCAGGACGGACATTTCGCCGTTTACCATCACAATATGGCAGGCAAGGCCGTTCAGCAGCGGGCTGACCGTGAGGCGCGTCAGGTTCTTACGGCTCTCCTCGCTGCCGTCGTATGCAAACATCACCCGGACGGGCGGCGTAAACGTCTCCGGCACAACCATCACCGGCCTTTTCTGCAGGCGAATAATGCTCTCAAGATGGCTGCCCACCGGGTTGTGCGCACCACGGCGGCCCAGCACCATCAGGCGCGTTTCGCCAAGCTCCGCGAGAATTTCATCCAGGGCACCATGCTTCTGCAGCTGCTGCACATCCGCACATCCACGCTGTTTCAGCAGATCGGCACAATCGGCAAGAATGGCTTTGCCGCGGGACATCAGCAGGCGGTTGCGTTCGCCTTCAATCCGAACCAGCTCTTCGGTCAGCTGCTCCCGGCTGTCAAAGCCGATGCTGCCGGTCAGGTCTGAAACGGCGGGATGGTCGTCCCTTTCAAGCACGTGAAGCAGCGCCAGCGGCGCACCCAGGCTCCCCGCAGCCCAGGCTGCGTACTCGCAGACGGGTCGGGTTGACGGTGAGCCGTCGACGCAGGCAATAACGGTATTTTTCATCATTTGTTCTCCTGTCGGTTAGTGGCCGCCCATCAGCTTGTCCACTTCTTCGGGCTTATCGTGTACACCGAAGCGGTCAACGAGGGTACGGGTTGCCTCATTCATGCCGCGGATATCCACCTCGGTGCCTTCGCGGCGGAACTTAATCACCACCCTGTCGAGCGCGCTTACCGATGTGATGTCCCAGAAATGCGCATGCGTGACGTCAATCACCACGCGTTCAACCGCCTCGCGAAAGTCAAAGTGGCTCATAAAGCGAGCGGCCGAGGCGAAAAATACCTGCCCGGTGACGATGTAGGTACGGGTCCCATTGCTCAGCGTGGAGTTAACCACCATAAAGCGAGCCACCTTGGTGGCAAAGTTCAGCGAGGCTATCAGCACGCCGGTCAGCACGCCAAAGGCAAGGTTATCGGTTGCCACCACCACCACGACCGTTGCCAGCATGACCACGCTGGTTGAAAGTGGATGGCTGCGCAGATTGGCAATGGAGCGCCAGGAGAAAGTGCCGATGGAGACCATGATCATCACGGCCACCAGAGCTGCCATCGGTATCCGGGAGACCCAGTCGCGCAGGAATACCACCATCAGCAGCAGCACCACGCCAGCTGTGAGCGTGGAGAGACGCCCGCGTCCGCCCGACTTCACGTTAATCACCGACTGACCGATCATCGCGCAGCCCGCCATGCCGCCAATAAACGAGGTACAAATGTTGGCCACGCCCTGCGCCTTGCACTCGCGGTTTTTATCGCTCGGCGTGTCGGTCATGTCATCCACAATAGTGGCGGTCATCATTGATTCCAGCAGTCCCACCACGGCCAGGCCCGCAGAGTACGGCAGGATAATCATCAGCGTGTCGAGGTTTAGCGGAATATCGGGGATCAGAAACACCGGCAGGCTGTCAGGCAGCTTGCCCATGTCGCCGACGGTGCGCACGTCCAGGTGAAGCCACATGGAAATGGCGGTCAGCACGATAATACAGACCAGCGGTGAGGGGATGGTTTTGTTGATATACGGGAACAGATAGATAATGGCCAGGCCCGCTGCGGTCAGGGCATATACGTGCCAGGTCACATCAGTGAGTTCCGGCAGCTGCGCCATGAAAATCAGAATGGCCAGCGCGTTAACGAAACCGGTGACCACCGAGCGCGAAACGTAGCGCATCAGGCTGCCCAGCTTCAGATAACCGGCTGCCAGTTGCAGCACGCCGGTGAGCGCCGACGCTGCCAGCAGATACTGCAGGCCGTGATCCTTAACCAGCGTGATCATCAGCAGGGCCATGGCGCCGGTGGCCGATGAAATCATCGCCGGGCGACCGCCGAGGAAGGCCATAACCAGGGGAATACAGAATGCAGAGTAGAGTCCGACCTGCGGATCCACACCGGCAATGATGGAAAAGGCGATCGCTTCAGGTATAAGCGCGAGCGCGACCACAATACCGGCAAGGACGTCACCACGGACGTTACCCAGCCAGTCCTTACGTGTCGAGGACAGCAACATAGTCATTTCTCAGTTTTTGATTACGGTCAGCCCGTGAGGGCAAAAAATTTACAGACGAAAAAGCACATCCGCAGACGGGATGTTTTTGAGTGCGCGCCGAAGTTTATTCAGTGCGACGGAGAGGGGATGGGACTCAGGGTGGCGTAAGACGCATGGCGGTGTTTATCACTCCTTCACGGCTGACAGAGCAGCGCGAGTAATCAGAAAGACCGTATGAGCAGCTGTTCAGTACCGGTCATGAATGCCAGCCGTGCAACTGACGCACGGCAAAAAGCGCTTTTTACTCTACACGAATTGTTAACAGGGTCAACGCGGAGGACGAAAATGTCGTTTGCAGAATGGGGGGCGGCTGCACTCTGACAGCCGGTTATTCTGCAGGCACATGTAATCAGGAAATGGATATACAAATATGGTTTATTGAATATATTATTAACATACAGAGCTTCACCGGCAGACTCAGTCAGTAACCATCAGGAGTGACCATGTTGTCAGTAAACCCCCTGCAGCTTTTTAAAAACCTTTCAGATGACACGCGGCTCAGCCTTGTGCTTCTGCTGCGCGAAAAAGGTGAGCTCTGCGTCTGCGAACTCTCAGACACCCTGAAACAAACGCAGCCTAAAATCTCGCGACATCTGGCCCTTCTCAGAGCAGGCGGACTGCTTATCGACCGGCGGGATGGAAAATGGATCTACTACCGTTTGTCTCCGCACATGCCAGCCTGGGCAGCAGCAGTGATTGAACAGGCTTACCTTTGCCTGCGGGATGACATTATGCAACTCAGCCAGCAGGCTGAACGCAATAATGCGACAACCAACGGCAAGCCTGTCTGCATGTAAAAAATTTTATCCTAACATATTCGAATTTTCGAATGTGTAATCATCAGCCCGGATCAACGGGCCGTTTTATTCAAAAAGGAGAAAATATGTTTCTGGCGGGTGCGATTTTCGTCCTGACCCTGATACTGGTTATCTGGCAGCCAAAAGGACTCAGTATCGGCTGGAGTGCCGTTATCGGCGCCGCGCTGGCACTGCTGACCGGCGTAGTACACATCGGGGACATCCCGGTGGTCTGGCAGATTGTCTGGAACGCCACGGCCACGTTTATTGCGGTCATAATCATCAGCCTGCTGCTCGATGAGTCAGGCTTTTTTGAATGGGCCGCGCTGCACGTATCCCGCTGGGGAGGCGGTAAAGGCAGGCTGCTTTTCACGTATATCGTGCTGCTGGGTGCGGCAGTGGCGGCGCTGTTTGCCAATGACGGAGCCGCGCTAATTCTGACGCCGATCGTTATCGCCATGCTGCTGGCGCTGGGCTTCAGCCCCGGGGCCACGCTGGCGTTTGTGATGGCGGCAGGCTTTATCGCCGACACTTCCAGCCTGCCGCTCATCGTATCGAATCTGGTGAACATCGTCACGGCGGACTTTTTTAAGCTGGGTTTCAGCGAATATGCCTCGGTGATGGTGCCGGTGAATATCGCCTCTGTGGCCGCCACGCTGGTCATGTTGCACCTGTATTTTCGCAGGGATATCCCGGCCACTTACGACCTGGCGAAACTGAAGGCGCCGCGTGAGGCCATCCGCGATGCGCGCACCTTTAAAACCGGCTGGATTGTTCTCATCCTGCTGCTGATCGGCTTCTTTGCCCTCGAGCCACTCGGCGTGCCGGTCAGCCTGGTGGCAGCGGTGGCGGCGTTTATTCTCTGGCTGGTAGCCCGGAAAGGCCATGTGATTGATACCGGAAAGGTACTGAAAGGTGCGCCCTGGCAGATTGTTATCTTCTCGCTCGGCATGTACCTGGTGGTATACGGACTGCGCAATGCCGGCCTGACGGATTATATTTCTGCCGCCCTGAACCGGTTTGCAGAGCACGGCGTATGGGGCGCAACGCTCGGCACCGGCTTTCTGACGGCGGCCCTCTCTTCCGTCATGAACAACATGCCTACCGTGCTGGTTGGCGCGCTCTCCATTGACGGCAGCACCGCTCAGGGAGTGGTGAAGGAGGCGATGATTTACGCCAACATCATCGGCTGCGACCTCGGTCCGAAAATCACCCCTATCGGCAGCCTCGCTACCCTGCTGTGGCTGCACGTCCTGGCACAGAAAAACATTACCGTCAGCTGGGGCTACTACTTCCGCGTGGGCATCGTAATGACCCTGCCGGTACTGTTTGTGACGCTGTCCGCACTGGCCCTGCGCCTGTCTGTTTAACCTTAACCCCGGCGCTGCGCCTGCGCAGTACCTTTACGGAGTACCGCTTATGACTGACATCACCATTTATCACAACCCGGCCTGCGGGACGTCCCGCAACACTCTGGCGCTTATCCGCAACAGCGGCACCGAACCCACGGTTATTCTGTATCTGGAAACACCGCCGTCGCGCGATGAGCTGAAAAAGCTGATTGCGGACATGGGCATCAGCGTGCGTACCCTGCTGCGCAAAAATACCGAACCGTACGAGCAGCTCGGCCTGGCAGAAGATCGCTTTAGCGATGGCGAGCTGCTCGATGCCATGCTGGATCATCCGATCCTCATTAATCGGCCGGTGGTGGTGACGCCGCTCGGAACGAAGCTGTGTCGCCCCTCAGAAGTGGTTCTGGACATACTGCCGGACCCGCAGAAGGGAGCGTTTACCAAAGAGGACGGCGAAGCCGTCATTGATGAGCACGGGAACCGCGTCAGCCACTGATGTTCTCCAGGCTGCGGGTATAGCAGATGTGAAAAAGCCGGCAGATGCCGGCTTTTTTATATGCTGCGCTGGTTTACACGCTCAGAGAGCTGTGCAGCACTCTCTTTCCTTTCGCTGTAGCGGTTGGTGAGATAATCACTGCGACCGCGCGTCAGCAGAGTGAACTTCATCAGTTCCTCCATGACGTCCACTATGCGGTCATAATACGGAGAAGGCTTCATGCGGCCGGTCTCATCAAACTCGGCCCAGGCTTTTGCCACGGATGACTGGTTCGGGATAGTGATCATCCGCATCCAGCGCCCAAGAATACGCATCTGGTTTACGGCGTTGAACGACTGTGAGCCGCCGCTGACCTGCATGACAGCAAGGGTTTTCCCCTGCGAGGGGCGGACCGCTCCGGACGTCAGCGGTATCCAGTCAATCTGCGTCTTCATGATGCCGGTCATGGCACCGTGACGCTCAGGAGAGCACCAGACCATCCCTTCTGACCAGAGCACCAGCTCGCGCAGCTCTGCGACCTTCGGATGCGTCTCAGGTGCATCATCCGGCAGCGGCAGGCCGGATGGATTGAACACTTTCACCTCAGCACCCATGGCCGTCAGCAACCGGGCAGCCTCTTCCGTGGTGAGCCTGCTATAAGAACGCTCCCTCAGCGAGCCATAAAGCATCAGGATGCGGGGCGGGTGCGTCACCTCTTCGGCCTTTAATTTTTCTTCCGTAAGGGGCGCATCCAGGAGCGCCGGATCGATATTGTTCAGGGCATCATTGACGTTATTCACAATAGAGTCTCTTTATGAGTATTCGTGGTGGGCAGGCTGCAGCCGCTGCCACCGGCGCAACACTCTTCAGTCAGAAAAGCCATCAGCTGCTCAAGCTGCGCATAGCAGGGCCTGCAGAACAGGGTGCGGCTCTGCCGTTCCTGGCTTATGAGGCCAGCGGACATCAGCGCAGAAAGATGATGGCTGAGCGTGGAGGCCGGAATAGCCAGTCTTTTCTGGATGTCACCCACGGGCAGTCCTTCAGGCCCGGCTTTCACCAGTTCACGGTAAATTCCCAGTCGCGTCACGTGTCCCAGTTCCCTGAGAGCAGCCGCAGCATTTTGTATGTCCACGCCATCACCAAATCTATATTTCCAGAATAATGGAAATATAATTTAAAGCGGACTGAATGATCAAGCCTCTTCCCGCCATAAAAGTGCTGCGCTCAAAAAGAAAGCCTTTTATATCCTGTTGATCCGGCTGCAGTGGCAGAGCATATAAAAAGGCCATAGCTCAGTATTTCGGTAGAATTCCAGCGCTCTGACAACCGATTTAGCCATAACCGTTTCGCTTCCTCTTGCCAGAAATTCCAGGCTCAATAATACTGTTCATATAACCAGTATAATTTAAAGGAGGATTTTTATGCGCTTTACATTTTTTTTCCTAATCCGTACACAGCAGCACGTCCGGGACGTCGCGTTATGAAAGCGGTCAGTTACGCTCAGGGCCTGACGCTGTTATGGCCGCCGATTTTAACCCCAACGGTAAAGGTGCCGCTGTACGCAGATCACTGCTCAGCTGGCTTTCCCTCCCCTGCTCAGGATTATGTAGAGAAAGAGCTGGACCTGAATGAGCTCTGTATTCGCAGACGGGCGTCCACATTCTTCGTACGGGCCAGTGGCAACAGCATGCAGGAGCTGGGGCTTTATGACGGCGATGTTATGGTGGTCGATCGCGCGGAGCCACCCACGCACGGCGACATCGTCATCGCCGAGGTTGGAGGTGAGTTCACAGTTAAGCGCCTGCAGCTGATCCCACGGGTGGCACTGCTGCCGATGAACCCTGCTTACGCCGCCATCTATCCGGAAGAGCTCCAGCTGCTCGGCGTTGTCACCTGGTTCTTTAACAGTACCCGTGCACGTCGGAGATAATTATGCCCATGTTCGGACTGGCTGACGTCAACTCTTTCTATGCCAGCTGTGAGACGCTTTTCCGCCCGGACCTGCGTGGCAGGCCGGTAGTCGTACTCAGTAATAACGATCTGAGTGGTGAGAAACGTTAGTTAGTTTCGTACTGTTCAATTCACTTAGTCTAAAGATTAGAAATGTCCGCTATGAGCTGTGAGTTCAACCGATGGATGCAACACATTGGTTAAAACGCTCTGCGGGTGATTCATAGTCTAGCGTTTTTCTTGGCCTCTCGTTGAGCTGCCTGGCAACACTGTCTAGTCTTTGCTGGCTGTGA
>Ga0308165_1002932_pt1 | contig 19274 bp, 19 predicted proteins | sample PhyWR2_FD_201032 | JGI IMG/M metagenome (GOLD analysis project Ga0308165, IMG submission 201032) | Phyllosphere microbial communities from UC Gill Tract Community Farm, Albany, California, United States - DLSLW.R2 | ecosystem: Host-associated > Plants > Phyllosphere > Unclassified | place: USA...
CTGCTCAGCACCTGACGATAGACGGCCCTGTGCGCCTCGACGATCGACGCCTCGGTCCAGGCCGGCGCTCCGACCGCCGCGAAACGCCAGCGTTTCGGCTGGTCCACAGCCGCCTGCATCGCCGCCGTCAACGCACCCCCATTCCCCGGGTCGATCAAGGCCGACATGCCCGCCCCCTGCGCCGCCTCCGGCAAGCCGCCGATGCGTGATGCGATCACGCCCCGTCCCTGCTGAACCGCCTCCACGACGCTGCGTCCGAACGGCTCGGCCCACACCGCCGGCGCGACCAGCACATCCACTCTGGGCCAGAACGCCTCCCCCTCCACCTGCCCCAGCCAGACGATGCGCGGGTCATCGTAAGCCCGCCTCAACGCCTGCACGTAGTCCGCCTCGCCCCGACCGCCGATCATCAGCCTCCAGTCGCCAGCCAACCCTCTCGTCGCCGCCAACAGAACCTCGATCCCCTTTTCCGGTTCGATCCGCCCCAGATACCCGAACCGCATCGTCGGCGCCTCGGCCAGCGATGGTCTTGGCGCGATCGCCGCCGCACCTGCCGCATTGCCGATCACCGACCCCGGCGTCCGCCGAAAATAGCCCGCCGCCCGATGCGTCTCCAGCACAGGCCCGCTCAGGCCGATGACATGATCCACCCCTTGCGACCGCACCCGCTTCCCCGCTGTCAGCAGAATGCACGACCCACACCGCCGATCGCATCGCCGTCCGCTTCGAAACAGCGACGCCCGCGCGCACAGCATCGACCAGTCCCTCAGCGTCTGCACCAGCGGCAGATCCCGCCGCGCCACCGCGCGATAGACTGACAGCGAAAACCCCGTCGTCAGGTGCAGATGGATCAGGTCCGGCCGCACCCGCGCGACCGCCCGATCCACCGCCTGATCCATCAGCGGATTGGCCGCCTCCAGCCCATGCCAAACCGCTCGCTGGACCGCCGATCGCCGCGTGCCGTCATAGGGCCAATAAAGATTTTGAACCGGCAGGCGCTGCACGGGCACGCCGTCGATCCGTTCGTTCACCGTCTCGCGCCCCGGCGTCAGCATCAGCACCGACGCCTCGACGCCCGCCCGCCTCAGCCCTTGGGCCAACTGCGCCACGCTGCGTTCCGCCCCGCCGACCTGCGCCGGCGGATAAAGGGTGTTGACGATCAGCACCCTCACGGCGCCAGCGGCCTTCGCCACGCTAGGGCGCCCACCATACAGCACAGGAAGACCATGCCCGCCCCCTGCGTCAGGTCTTCTCCGAACATCGCCGCCAGCACATAGACCGACAGCGGCGTCAGCGCGTCCAGCCGCGTCGCCGATGCCAGATGCAGCCCCAGCAGCACCAGCGCGCTCACCACGCCCGCCGTCCGCGCGGTGAACAGATAGCCGTTGTGGCTGACCGAAAGCGCCCGAAACGCTCCCATCTCCTCCGCTGACGACCAGCCCATTCCTATCGGCCGCTGCACGACCAGATCCACCGTCCGCCGCCAGGTCAGCATCCGTCCGGCCAGATTGTCCTGCAACGCTACCCTATCGAACCGTCCCGCAAACCGGCCGCCGTCGAGGTCGAACCGCCCCGCTTGCAAAGCCACCACGCCCACCGCCAGCACGCACACCGTCAGCGCCACGCCCAGCGGCCGAACCCGCTCGCGCCAACGCCAATCGACGACCATCCTCGCCAGCCCCGCCAGTATCGTCGCCATCATGCCGCCCCGCGACAGGGTGCTGACAAACCCCAGAGCCGCCACGCCGACGCCGCCCCAGGCCGTCCCGCGCCGCGCCCAGCGCCGTCCCGCCAGCATCACGCCTGCCGGGACCGCCAGTCCGATCATCACCATCGCCGCATTCGGATGCTCGGCCAGGGTCGTCAGTCGCACCTGCGCGGCCGTCGTCGTCACCATGGCGCGCGGCGACGCCAGACCCAAGGCCTGCAAAGGCTCCAATCCCACCAGCGTCACCAGACCGTAGGTCGCCAGGTGACACCCGGCGCCCGCCAGCATGGCCCAAAGGAACAGCCGCCGCCGTCGTTCATCCCTCAGGATCAGGCTCGCCGCCGCCGGCGCCGCCAGCGCCGAGGTGATCCATCGAAACCAGAAGGCCGCATCCCCGACGTTCAGCCGATCGCCGCCCTGCGCGACCTGCACCAGCAGCGTCAGCGCCAGAAAGCCCGTCGCGACCACGCCTGCCGCTCTCAGAACCGGCGCCATGCCTCGCCACGTCGCACCCACAAGCGGCAAGGCGACAATCAGCGCCAGATCGCCCAGCCGGGGCCCGCTGACCTGCCCCGGCGTCAGAAACAGCGGCAAGGTCACGCCCAGGCCCAGCAGTCCCAAAGCCAGCCGCTCATAGGCCGCGCGAACCTGCGACCACCGCAGCATTCCGCGCCGCGATGCGCTCAGGACGGCCTGCAATGCTCGACCTCGGGATCGAACCGCGCCCCGTCCACCACGCCGGCGACCAACACCCCGGCCTTTCGCCAGCGTCCGCCCAGCGCCAGCCGACCCGCCAGCCTCAGCCGCGACGCGGCATAGCGCAGCGCCGAGCGCCTTCCCTCGTGCCGCCGCTTGGCCAGGATGACGTTGCGCGTCAGATAGCGATGCAGCCGCTCGCGCCGCGCATCCGGCTCGGTCTCGATGGTCAGCCGTCCCGGCGCCGCGCGCACATGCTCGACGCGGCTGGCCGCGACCAGATAGCCCGGCCCCTCGCGCGACAGCCGCAGCGTATATTCCGTGTCGTCGCCCCATATGAACATGGGCGCCAGCGGCAGGCCGTGCCGCATCACCGCCGCCCGACTGACCAGAACCGAGACGAAGGTCGCCTGCCGCACCGGCGCCATCCCCTGCTCCAGGCGCTCGCCCCAGGCCGGATAGCCCAACACATTCTCGCGTCGGTCGATCTCGGGCGTATTGGTCAGATGCCCCTCAGGCGATCGGACGCTGGAACACAGGAAGGCCGGAACGACGCCCTCATCCGCCAGCCCCGCTTCCGCCGCCAGCAAGGCCTCCAGCGCATCCGGCGCCGCCAGCACGTCGTCGTCCATCAGCCAGACCCGGTCGGCGCCTGCCTCGATCGCCGCGCGGATGCCGGCGTTGAAGCCGCCCGCGCCGCCGGTGTTGACCGGCATCCGCACCACCATCGCCTGACCCGCCCAGGCGTCGGCCAGCATCTCGGCGGTGCCGTCGTCGCTGGCGTTGTCGACCACTACCAAGCCGTCGCAAAGCCGCGTCTGGGCGATCAGGTGCGCCAGACATTGCTCCAGCAGAGCCCGCCGGTTCCACGTCACCACCACCGCCCAAACCGAAGAGCTCATGCCGCCATCCGGGCGATGGCCGGCGCCAGCGATTTCTCGACCAGGCTGAGCGCCCGCCCGACCGCCTGGTCCATGTTGTAGTACTGAAAATCGGCCAGCCGTCCGGCGAACCAGACCTTGCCCGACAGCGTCGCCGCCATCTCGCGATATCGCCCGGCCAACGCTCGCGACGCCTCCGTCAGGATTGGATAATAGGGGTCGTTCACGCCCGCCTCATGAGCCATCGGATATTCAGTCACCGTCGCCGTCGTCGGCCCGCGCTCGCCGGTCAGGTGGCGGAAATCGGTGATGCGCGTGAAGTCGAAGTCGTTGGGATAGTTGACTGTCCCGACCGGCAGGCCGTCCTCGACATCCACGACCTGATGGTCGAACCGCACGCTGCGATAGGGCAAGGCCCCGACCGACCGGCCGAAATAGTCGTCCAGCGCGCCGCAATAGACCATCCGGTCCCACGACTCCGCCCCCACCTGATCCATCGGCGTGTTCAGCGACACTGTGATGTTCGGATGATCCAGCATCCGCTGGAACAGCGCCCCATAGCCGTCGCGCGGCATGGCCTGATGGCGGTCGACGAAATAGCGGTCGTCCCGGCTGACCGCGACCGGCACCCGCGCGGTGACCGAGGCGTCCAGCGCCTCGACCGGCAGGCCCCACTGTTTGGCGGTGTATCCGGCGAACACCTTGTCGAAAACATAGTCGCCCAGCCGCCTCAGATCCGGATCGTCGCCCGCCTGTCGCAGATCATGGATGCTGGGCCGCGCCCCGAAACCGAAGCGCTGGACCAGAGCCTGCGTCATCCGCTCGGCCGTTGCGGCTGGAAACAGCGTCTCGATCGAATCCAGATTGAACGGCAGCGGCACCCTCCGCCCGTCCACCTGCCCCTGGACCCGATGGGCATAGGGCCGCCAGGCCGTGAACTGGCTCAGATAGTCGAAGATACGCGCACTGTTGGTGTGCAACACGTGCGGGCCATAGGGATGGATCAGCCGCCCGCCCGCATCGCGCCGGTCGTGCGCATTGCCGCCGACATGGTCGCGCTGATCGATCACCAGCACGCTCTGGTCCAGCCCGCGCGCCAGTCGTTCGGCGACCACCGCCCCGGTGAAACCGGCGCCGACGATCAGCCAGTCATATCGCCGGGACATCGCGCCCCCTGCCGGTCTGGAACAGCGCGCCCCAGTGCGCCCTCAGGCCGATCAAACACGCTACTACCACCGCCGCCTCGCCGATGATCCGCGCGCCCGCCATGCCGGCCGCGCCAAGGCCGGGCGCCAGCACCACCGCCGGCCCCAGGGTTGCGACACACCCCAGCGCCACGATCAGCGCGAACCGTCCATCCATCCGCAGCGGGTTCATCAGATGCAGCCCCAGCACCTGGCTGAAGGCCACCAGCGGCAGCACCCAGGCCAGAAGGCGCAGCACCTCGACGGCGCCCGCAAACCCCGCCCCGAACAACAGTCTGATCAGCAGCGGCGCCGTCAGCGTCAGTCCCGCCGCCAGCAGCACGAACGCTCCCGTCGATGCAGCCAGCGTCCACCGCGCCGTGCGAAACGCCGCTGCCTGATCCTGTCCCAGCAGTCCGGCGATCCGGGGCGCAATCAGACCGGCCAGCGGCCGCATCAGCGACCCGGACGCCGCGACCAGCCGGTCCGCCGCCCCGTAAAGCGCCGCCTGCGCCGGCCCGGCCAGCGCCGCGACAGCCAGAACGCCCGCTCCCGTATAGGCGACGATGACCGCCCGACTGGCGAACAGCGGACCGCCCTGGATCAGGACGCGCCTCACAAAGCCCCGCTCCGGCGCCTGAACCGTCTGCCGTCGCAGCAGCAGGACGCCGGTCGCGACCAAGCCGGCCCAGACGCCGCCCGCCTGGACGGCCATCACGCCGCCGACGCTCAGGCCGGGCATCGCCAGAACGACACCCGTCGCGGCTAAAGCGAAGCCAACCTCCAGCATCGCTGCCAAACCGGGATCGCGAATGCCCTGAAAGAACCACAGCAGGCTGGCCCCCTGCCCGATCCCCAGAACGACCGCCATCGCCACGACGACGCTCGCCCCTTCCAGAACCGGATTGAAGGCCGCCAGGCCGACGCCGACCACAGCGGCGGGCAGGATCAGCACGCCGCGCATCGCCAGGGCCTGACCGACCAGGACGCCGGGCCCTTTGACGGCTCCGGCGATGTCGCGCGGCCCCGACAGCGATTGCCCGTAATCGACCACCACCGACACCACCAAGGCCAGGGCGATGGCCGAGGCGAATACGCCGAACCCTTCCAGCCCCAGGCGTCGCGTCAGAACCGGATAGAGCAGCAGCGGCGCGACATAGCGGGCGACATGCGCGCCATAGACCCAGCCCGCATCGGCCGCGCCGCGCGCCGACAGCAATCGGTGCCTGCCATCCCCCAACTGTCGCCCCCGCGATCAACCCTGGCGCGAGCTTTAGACACGCGCGGCTGCAATCGCAAGCGCGGGGCAGTCGGGCGGCCTAGCCGAAACGGCCCTCGGCCCAGCGCGCGGCGAAATAGCCGCCGGTCGCCGACAGCATCGTCAGGGTCGTGCCCCAGATCAGGTCGATGATCGTCAGCTTGGTCTGCCAGACCGCCAGGGTCGCCTGATTGGTCAGGTCGTAGGTGGCGTAGGCGACGAAGCCCAGCACCGCCCCGTTGATCGCCGCCCGCGTCCAGTTCCCCTCCTTCAGGGCCGGCGCGATCGCCAGGAACACGGTCCCGGCAATGGAGATCAGATAGAAGGCCACCGCCGCCTTCATGTCCGGCTTGTCGGCCATGATCGGCCCGATGACGGGCTTGTACAGCCGGTTGGTCATGGTGGTCAGCCAGACGAAATCGATGGCTGCAAAGGTCAGGCCGGCCCCGAGATAGGCCGCGACATATTTGATCATCCTCGTCTCCCTTAAGCCGGCTTCAGTCGATAGTGGCTGACCGCCCAGGTGCGGCCCTCGTCGTTTCCGAACAGACCGGCCGTCGCCAGATAGAAGCGCCGCCAGCGACGGGTCCAAAGTTTGGCGTCGTCGCCATAGGTCTCACGCATCAACACCGCGATCCGCGGGGCGTTCCGGTCCATGTTCGCTAGCCAGTCGTTGGCGGTCTTCGCATAGTGACCGCCGTTCCAGGTCCATTCCTGCTCGACCGCGAACAGGTCCGGAAACTGTCGGATCAGGCCGTGGCTGGGCATGACGCCGCCGGTGAAGAAGTGTTGCGCGATGAAGTCGCCGCTGTCGGTATGGTCGAACCGATAGGGCGCGTCGCGGTGCGTGAAGACGTGGATGAACATCCGCCCGTCGTCCTTTAGCCAGCCCCGCGCCTTGGTCAGCAGGGCGCGCCAGTTGGCCATATGCTCGAACATCTCGACCGAGACGATGCGGTCGAAGCGCTGCTCGGTGTCGAAGGCGTTCATGTCCTGGGTGATGACCGTCAGATTGGTCAGGCCCCGCGCTGCCGCCTGGGCTTCGATATGGCCGCGCTGGCCGTGGCTGTTCGACACCGCCGTGATTTTCGAAGTGGGGTATTTCTCGGCCATCCACAGCGACAACGAGCCCCAGCCGCAGCCCATCTCCAGAATCGTCTGACCGTCCTTCAGATCGGCATGGGCGCAGGTCTCGGCCAGCGCCGCCTCCTCCGCCTGATCCAGCGTCTCGCGGCCCGTGGGATATAGGCAGCAGGAGTATTTCAGCCGCTTGCCCAGGCACAACTGAAAGAACTCTGGCGGCAGTTCGTAATGCTGCTGGTTCGCCGCATCCGTATGTTCGGCGATGGCGCGCTGGGCCATTTCGCGCGCAAAGGCCGCCTCGTCGTGCGGCCCGTCGCGATCCAGACGCTTCCGGGCCTCCGTCACCAGGCTGTCGATCGCCGGACGCGTCACGAAGTCCGGGAACGGCGCGTCCTGAAGCTGGCGAATGGCGACATTGGTCAGGTTCATCGGCGTCCTCGATCGTCGGATCTTGCTGCAGGCTTGACGGCAATACGACGCCTCGGCCCCGATGGATGCCTGATGGATATCTGACCCCCTTGAACACAACCCCAAGGATGCCGACATCCGCTGCCCGCGCCGACCGATTCCGAAAATAGTGCACCAATTGCACCCGCTTTTTCGAACCGGGCTTGGCGTCGTTTCAGACCAATTAGACGAATTAGACTCTGTTTTTCGCCTTCACCGTCTGAAATCGCCGCGTCGGATCGACGCCGCGTCTTGCCCGCCGCCCGCCCCCGCGTTAGGCGTGGTCAAAAGCCGATATTCATCAGGCAGTGAAAAAAGGGAGAGCGATGGGAAAGATCTACGCTGACGTCATGTCCGCGCTGGAGGGCCTGACCTTCGACGGCATGACGGTCATGTCGGGGGGCTTCGGCCTGTGCGGCATCCCCGAGAACCTGATCGCCGCCCTGCGCGACAGCGGCGTCAAGGGCCTGACGGTCATCTCCAACAACGCCGGCGTCGACGGCTTCGGCCTGGGCCAGCTCCTGGGCACCCGCCAGATCGCCAAGATGATCAGTTCTTATGTCGGCGAGAACAAGGAGTTCGAGCGCCAGTATCTCGCCGGCGAGCTGGAGCTTGAGTTCAACCCGCAAGGCACCCTGGCCGAGCGCATCCGCGCCGGCGGCGCCGGCATCCCCGCCTTCTTCACCGCCACCGGCGTCGGCACCCTGGTCGCCGAGGGCAAGGAAGTCCGCAACTTCAACGGCCGCGACTACGTCATGGAGACCGGCCTGATCGCCGACCTGTCCATCGTCAAGGCCTGGAAGGCCGACGAGCGCGGCAACCTGGTGTTCCGCAAGACCGCCCGCAACTTCAACCCGATGATGGCCACAGCCGGCAAGGTCACGGTTGTCGAGGTCGAAGAGATCGTCCCCGTCGGCGCGCTGGATCCCGACCACATCCACACGCCCGGCGTCTATGTCGACCGCCTGGTCCAGACCGTGTCCGAAAAGCGCATCGAACAGCGCACCGTCCGTCAACGTGTCGCCGGCGCCGCCGCCGGATCGGAGGTCTGATCATGCCCCGCACCCGCGAACAACTCGCCGAACGCGCCGCCCAGGAACTGCAGGACGGCTTCTATGTGAACCTGGGCATCGGCATCCCGACCCTGGTCGCCAACTACATTCCCGCCGGCATGACCGTGACCCTGCAATCCGAAAACGGCATGCTGGGCATGGGGCCTTTCCCCTATGAGGGCGACGAGGACCCCGACCTGATCAACGCCGGCAAGCAGACGATCACCGAGATCCCGGAGTCGTCCTACTTCTCCAGCGCCGACAGCTTCGCCATGATCCGCGGCGGCCATATCAGCCTGTCGATCCTGGGCGCGATGGAAGTGGCCCAGAACGGCGACATCGCCAACTGGATGATTCCCGGCAAGCTGGTGAAGGGCATGGGCGGCGCCATGGACCTGGTCGCGGGCGTCAAGCGCGTGGTCGTGGTCATGGAGCACGCCAACAAGCACGGCCAGTCCAAGGTCTTGAAGGAATGTAGTCTGCCCCTGACCGGCACGGGCGTCGTCAGCCGCATCATCACCGACCTGGCCACCTTCGACGTCAAGCCCGACGGCGCGGGCCTCGAGCTGATCGAACTGGCCGACGGCGTCACCCTCGATGAAGTCGCCGCCAAGACCGAGGCGGCCTATTCGGTTTCTGAGGAGCTCACGAAGGCCTGACCGATGGCGGCGATGACGACGTGCCCGATGATTGCTCGACGTGAGGAGGGCACGTCGGCACGGCGTCTGCCGAAGTCTGCAATCCGCCGACCACGATCTGGATGACGGGCTCATTCCACCGTTCGTAGCTGACCATCCCCGCGGGCACAGTGCAGACTGAGGTTTCGGCAGGCCCCCGTGACTGCCCGCCCACATATCTGACGATGAAGCCAGAATACTTCAGGCCCTCGCCCTGACTATTCTCGACCTTCAGCACCGAACCCACATCCCGGCGCGCGTGCAGTCCAAACCTGATCGTTCCGGGCGCCGCCTCATTCAGCGGCCCACGTGAACCCTCGGCGGGCGGCAGGACATCGCCAATATCGATGCGGTCGACCTTGATCAGGTCGTAGGTTCCATTTGCGTTGCGACGCAGCGTCGCCCGCTCACCTATGGCGACATTGAGCGTGCCTTGCACGAAGCCGGACCGCCGACCTTCGAACTGTTGAGGTGTGGCGGGATATGCCGGCTGGGCGTCCTGCATGAGGAACCCGGCCATCAAGGCGGCCAGTAGCATGATGATCTCCAGTTGCAAGCCAGATAGCCTGCATCGCCTCAGACCCGTCAAGGGGCAATGATTGAGAAGGTCGCGCCAATGGCCGAAGGTCGATTGGGCAGCGCCAATGAGCCTAAGCGTCTAATCGGCGATAGGCGGCGCCCACAAAAGCCATCGTCAGCGGAGCCTGCAAGCCTGTCAGCACGACGGCGAAGACGATCCAGCCCGCCGTGCCAGACATAAGCCCCGCGCCCCACAGCAACACCAGCGCGGTCTTCGGCGCCGCCGTCACGACAAGCCCGACCAGCAGGGGCCAGAAGCCGCCGCGCGCGATGCTCATGCTCTGCAGCGACACCATCTGCCCGCGCCCGACCGTCGCCGGCGCGAACAGAGACAGGCGCACCGCGAAGGCGATGACGGCGAACAGGGCGAAGGCCGTGACGACCGCCAGCAGGGTCAGCTTCCACGCCGGCCCCACCGCGCTCCACTGGCGCATCTCGATGGCCTGGGCGTTCAACTCGGCCATGCCGAACACGGCCAACAGGACCAGGGCCACGACCGAAAGGATCATGGCGAGAAAGATTACGCACAGCAGGCCCGCACCCAGCAGCCGCCCCTCCGGTCGTCCGAACTGCAACCCAACCGGCCCCAGGCCCAGGCGTCGCGCGGCTACCAGATCGTCGGTGATGGCGATCCGCGCCAGCGCGCCCGCCAGCACCAGGGTCGAGGCCAGGGCGCACGCCGCCCAGATCAGGCCCGCCGCGCCCGTCGCCAGCGGCTTGAGGCTCCAGACCACGGCCGCCAGCACGATCGCGCCGCAAGCCCCGCGCCACAGGCGAGGCAAGGCGCGAACCGCCGCCGACAGCGTCTCGCCCAGTCGCAAAATCCGATGCTCGCTCAATCTACGCCCCCGATGACCGGCGGCGGATATAGCAGGGGGCCATGACACCGCGCCACCCGCCCGCTAGAAGGCCGCGATGAGCGCTTCCCCCTCTCCTTCCCCCATCCACGTCATCGGCGGCGGCCTGGCCGGCTCCGAGGCCGCCTGGCAGATCGCCCAGGCCGGCGTGCCCGTCGTCCTGCACGAGATGCGCGGCGTGCCTGGCGTCAAGACTGACGCCCACCACACCGATGGCCTGGCCGAGCTGGTCTGCTCCAACTCCTTCCGCTCGGACGACTGGCAGTTCAATGCGGTCGGCCTGTTGCACGCCGAGATGCGGGCGCTGGATTCGATCATCATGGCCTGCGGCGACATCAATCAGGTGCCGGCCGGCGGGGCCCTGGCCGTGGACCGCGACGCCTTCTCCCAGGCGGTGACCGACAAACTGACCGCCCACCCCTTGGTCACTATCGTGCGCGAAGAGATCGCGGGCCTGCCGCCGCAGGAGTGGGACAATGTCATTGTCGCCACCGGCCCCCTGACCTCCCCCGCCCTGGCCGACGCCATACTGAAGGCGACGGGCGAAGAGTCCTTGAGCTTCTTCGACGCCATCGCCCCCATCGTTCACGCCGACTCGATCGACTTCGACATCGCCTGGCGTCAGTCGCGCTATGACAAGGAGGGTCCGGGCGGCGACGCCGCCGCCTACGTCAACTGCCCGATGGACAAGGCGCAGTACGAGGCCTTCATCGACGCCCTGCTGAGCGGCCCCAAGGCCGAGTTCAAGGACTGGGAGCACGTCCCCTATTTCGACGGCTGCCTGCCCATCGAGGTCATGGCCGAGCGTGGTCGCGAGACCCTGCGGCACGGCCCGATGAAGCCGGTCGGCCTGACCAATCCGCGCGACCCGCTGGTCAAGGCCTACGCCATCGTCCAGCTGCGCCAGGACAATACGTTGGGCACTTTGTTCAACATGGTCGGCTTCCAGACCAAGCTGAAGCACGGGGCGCAGGCCGAGGTCTTCCGCATGATCCCGGGGCTTCAGAACGCCCAGTTCGCGCGTCTGGGCGGTCTTCACCGCAACACCTATCTGAACAGTCCCCAACTGCTGGACAAGCAGCTGCGGCTGAAGGCCATGCCACGCCTGCGTTTCGCGGGTCAGGTGACGGGCGTCGAAGGTTATGTCGAGAGCGCGGCCATGGGCCTGCTGACCGGCCGTCTCGCCGCCGCGCAAGCGCTCGGTCGCGATCTGGCCCCGCCGCCGGCCGAGACCGCCATGGGCGCCCTGGTCGAGCACATCACCGGCGGGCATCTGGCAGGATCGAAGTTCCAGCCGATGAACATCAACTACGGCCTGCTGCCGCCGCTCGAGGCACCCAAGGTCGATGAGGCGGGCGTCAAGATCCCGCTGAAGGAACGCGGCCGGGCCAAAAAGCGCCTGATGAGCATCCGGGCGATGGAAAGCCTACAGGCCTGGCGCGACGCGGGCTAATTTCTGAGGGCCAGGTCGCTCAGCGCAGCTTGGGCAACCCAGGCCGGAACCCCAGCGTCATCACGCCCAGCAGGATGACACCCACGCCCATCAGCACCCAGGCCTGGGTCAGCACGGCCAGGTGATCGCGCAGCAGGCCGGCGCCCAGCGGCGAGAGGCTGGCGATGATGTAACCGCCGCCCTGGACGAAGGCGAGCAGATCCCCAGAGCGCGCGGGATCGTCGATCTGGTCCATGGCCAGGATCAGGCTGAGCGGGAAGATTGCGCCGATGCCGAGGCCAAGGACGATCACGATCGGCACGGCCATGCCGAGGGGCGCGACCACCAGACCGGCCAGACCCGCCAGGGCCAGAATCAAGGCCGTCAGGATCGGTCCGCGCCGATCCGGGAAGCGCCCGATGGTCAGCGACACCAGCAGGCCGGCGGTCACCTCCGCAGCCGTCATGCCGCTGAGCAGATAGCCGGCCGTGGCCCTCGGCTCGCCGAGGTCGATGTAGAAGGGCGGCAGCCAGGCCAGCATCAATGTATAGGCCGAGGTCCCCAGGCCCATGATCAGGATCAGCCGCCACGCCCGCCCCTGACGCCAGAAGGGCAGCTCCGGGTCCGTCGCCTCGACCACCGCGGCGCGGTTCGGCTCTTCGGCTGCGGGGTCGCGTGACGCCGCCAGCCAGACCAATGCGGCGACAAAGGCCGGCGCGCTCCACAGGGCCAGCGTCCCGGCCCAGCCGATCGTCTCGGCCAGACCGGCCGCCGTGGCCGCCGCGACGGCGGCGCCGCCCATGATGCCGGTGGTGTAGAGCGCCATGACCGTGCCGAACTGCGCCGGAAACGCCCGTTTGATGACGACCGGCGCCAAGGCCTGGATCAAGGCGACGCCTACACCGACGACCACGGCGCTGGCGATCAGACCGGTCGCGCCGGTCAGCACCACCCGCACCAGGCAGGCCCCGCCGATCAGAAGCGCGCCCAGCAAGATCCCGCGCCGCTCGCCCAACCGACGACGCAACGGCCGGATCGACAGGGCGCCCAGACCGATCATCAGCACGGGCAAGGTGGTCAGCAGGCTTGCGGCGGTCGAACCTATGCCTGTCGCGCCCTCGATCAGGTCCAGCAGCGGCCCCACCGCCGCCATCGCCGGCCGCAGATTCAGCGCCAAGGCGACGACGGCCGCCAGCAACAGCAGCGACGCGCCGCGCATCGGCGTGGCGTGAGATCGTGCGGTCATGATGGGACTCCGACTGAAAATAACGCTAGCCTCTCGACCCCAAGTATCTCGATGTCAAGATAACCATGCCCGATAGAGCTTCCCGCGCTGCGGCCCAATGGGCCGTGCAACGCCCCGACCTGGACATGCTGCCGATGGAGGTGCTGGGACGCCTGAACGAAGCGTCGCAACTGGTGATCCGCGAGCGACAGACGCCGCTGTTTGCGCGCTATGGTTTGCAGCACGGCGAGTTCGACGTGCTGGCGACGCTGCGCCGATCGGGCGAACGCGAGGGCCTGACGCCGACCGCTCTGTTCGAAGCGGCCATGATGTCGTCCGGCGGCATGACCGCGCGGATCGATCGACTGGAAAAGGCGGGCTGGGTTGCGCGGCGTCCACATCCGAGCGACCGACGGGCGACCCTGGTCCGTCTGACGGAAAGGGGTTTTGACCTGATCGAGACGATCATGCCCAGCCACCAGGAGACGGCCAAAGAGGCCTTGAGCGGCCTGTCGCGAGAAGATCAGAAAACGCTGAACGCCCTGCTGACCCGCTTGATCGCCGGCCTGAACGGCTAGGTCAGATCCGGCCTCGCAGCACGGCCCAGAGCAGGCGCAGCCGCTTCAACGGCTCCGGCTGGTCCGGATCGGTCAGGGCGGCGTGAGCCACGGCTGGGAATCCCTCGGGCGGCAGGCGTTTCAGCGCCCCATTGGCGGCGGATTTCAGGGACGCCGCCTCTTGGCGCCGGCCCGTCTGCGTCAGCCCCCAGACGCGGGCCGCATCGGCAACGACGGCGTCATGCCCCTGCCCCGCCACCACGCGTGTCGCGACCTGCATCGGGCCGACGTAGAAGGCGTCCAGATCGTGCGGCTGTTCGCGCACCCGGCCGATATTGGCGTCGATCAAGGCATCGAAAGGCGCGCGGTCCAGGCCGTGACGCGCGACAAGATCGGTCAGCGCCTCCAGCACCGGATGGCCCTTGCGCGGCACGCCGGCGAAGACGCCGTCCATCTGTTCCGCCCACCAGGTATAGCGCATCTCGGCCAGGAGCGGCTGGGTCACGCGCGTAGGGATGGTCATCAGCTCGGCTTCGAAGGCGTAGAGCGTGATCAGGTCGGCGCGGGCGCGGTCATCCGCGACCAGGCGACTGGACAGCCAGCGGTCGAGGTCGGCGGTGCGGACCTGTTGGTCGAGCGTATCCGCAGTCTCGGTCAAGCGGCGCGCGACACCGCGAAATCGGCCAGGTCTTCCAGCGCGGCGCGCCAGTCGCTGGACGGCAGGACCGACAGGGCGGCCTTGGCCTGATCGGCATAGTCGCCAGCCAGGTCCAGGGTCGCGCCGATGGCGCCCGAGCCGATGATCAGTTCGCGGGCGCGGGTGAAGTCTTCGGGCGTCCGCTCGCCCTTGGTCACGGTGCGTTCCCAGAAGGCTTCCTCGCGGCCGCGCGTGCGAGCGACCGCCAGAAGCAGCGGCAGGGTCGCCTTGCCCTCGTTGAAATCGTCGCCGGCGTTCTTGCCCAAGGCCTCGGCTGTCGCGCCGTAGTCCAGGGCGTCGTCGGCCAGTTGGAAGGCGATGCCCAACGCCATGCCGTAGTCGCGCAGGGCTTTGATCGCGGCCGGATCGGCGCCGGCGCCCACCGCGCCCGCCTCGGCGGCGGCGGCGAACAGTTCGGCAGTCTTGGCCGAGATGATCTGCAGATAGGTGGCCTGGTCCAGATTCAGATCGTGGGCGCGCGTCAGCTGCAGCACCTCGCCCTCGGAGATCACCCGCGACGCCTCGGCCAGAATGCCCAGGGCGCGCATCGAATCCGTCTCGACCATCAGTTCGAAGGCGCGGGCGAACAGGAAGTCTCCGACCAGGACGCTGGTGGGCGCGCCCCAGATCAGGTGGGCCGCGACCTTGCCGCGACGCAGTTCGGATGCATCGACGATGTCGTCATGCAGCAAGGTAGCGGTGTGGATGAACTCGACCGCAGCCGCCAGTTTGCGCGGCGCGAGAATATCGTCCGTCGCGCCCACGGCGCGCGCCGCGGCGACGGTCATCAGGGGGCGCAGACGCTTTCCGCCCGCCGACACCAGATGTTCGGCCAGTTTCGGAATGATCGGCACGTCCGACTGCATCCGATCCAGGATCAGGGCGTCCACGGCCGCCATATCGACCTCAGCCAGCCGCACAAGGGCGTTGACGTCCCCCTTCGGGCGGTGAGCGGCGGCGATGGCGACGTCCAAACGAATACTCTTTCACTGGCGCGGCGGGCCGCGGGAATGGCTTTTTGCGGCCGGGCCGGCTTGCCCCCGCGAGTTGCGGCGCACAATGATGTTCGGCCCCTTGAGGGTCAAGGAGATTGAGGCTTGGAGCCGGTCGAAACCCTGCCGACGACGATCGTCGAGAACGGCCTGTTGAACGGCCGGGTGCGCTTGCGTCAGCCCGCGCGCGGCTATCGCGCCGGGATGGATGCGGCTTTGCTGGCGGCGGCGGTCCCGGCCGAGGCGGGCCAGAGCGTGATCGAGGCGGGCTGTGGAGCGGGCGCGGTCCTGATGCAGATCGCGGCGCGACGGCCCGGCGTGACCCTGACGGGCGTGGAGCGCGATCCGGTGACGGCGGCGCTGGCGACCGAGAACGCGACGCTGAATGGCGCAGCTGGATCCGCTATGATTCGTCAGGGCGACGTGGCGGCGGGGTTTCGGGCCCTGGGCGTGGAGCCGGCCGACTGGGCCATATCCAATCCCCCCTTCTTCGATGACGCCACGGCGTTGCGCGCCCCGGCCGAGGGCAAGCGGGGCGCCTGGATGGCCGACGACGGGCTGAAGGCGTGGACCGATTTCCTGTTGAAGGCGGTGAAGGAAGGCGGGCGCATCGTGGTCGTTCACCGCGCCGACCGACTGGCCGATCTGCTGGCTCTACTGGGCGAAAAGGCGGGGTCGTTCGCCGTGCGGCCGATCCACCCCTTCGCGGACGAGCCGGCCAAGCGGGTGCTGGTGCACGCCATCAAGACCGGGCGCGCGCCGCTGCGTCTGCTGCCGCCGCTGATCCTGCACGACCGCGAGGGCGGCAAGCACACCTCCCAGGCCGAAGCCATCCTGCGCGGCGAGGCGTCGCTGGGATGGTGATTGGGTGGTCAATCGCGACCGGAGCGCCTAAATGCCGCCTCCTGACGAAATCGAGCCAGCCCCGTGTCACCCGACGACCTTCCGCATGATCTTCAAGACGGCCTGATCGCCGTCGGCGAGGCCGCGCGCGACCTGCGCGAGCCGTGGTGGATCTTCGGCGGAGCGGCGATGGCGCTCTATGGCCTGACCGACATCCATGTGCCAGACATCGACGTGCTGTGCGCGCCGCGCGATGCGCGCAGCCTGCTGGGCGTGCTGGGCGGCGTGGTGATACCCGATCCGGGCGAAGGCCTGTTCCGCTCCGCCGTCTTCGGGCGCGCGCCGGATCAGCCGATCCTGGTCGAGGTCATGGCCGATCTGGAGACCCGCGACGGCGGCGACTGGACCCCGGTCGCCTTCGGCTCGCGCCGCCGCGTTTTCGTTGAGGACACGCCCCTGTTCGTCCCGGACATCCGGGACCACATCGCCCTGTATCGCCTGTTCGGCCGCCCCAAGGATCTAGCGCGCGTCGAACAGCTTGAACGACTGATCGCCTGAATGCCTTTCCCCTTCCAGATTTCCGCCTCCGAGGGCCGCGCCCGCACCGGGGTGCTAAAGACCGCGCGCGGCGACATCCGCACCCCCGCCTTCATGCCGGTCGGCACCGCCGCCACGGTCAAGGCGATGACGGTGGATCAGGTCAAGGCGACTGGCGCCGACATCCTGCTGGGCAACACCTATCACCTGATGCTGCGCCCCGGCCCTGAGCGGATGGAGCGTCTGGGCGGGCTTCACAAGTTCATGGGCTGGGACAAGCCGATCCTGACCGATAGCGGCGGGTTCCAGGTCATGTCCCTGGCCGGCATCTCCAAGGTCAAGGAGGAGGCCGTGACCTTCTCCAGCCACATCGACGGCTCCAAACACGTTCTGACGCCCGAGCGGTCGATCGAAATCCAGGCCGACCGGATTGGCGCCGACATCTCGATGCAGTTGGACCAGTGCGTCGCCTATCCGGCCGAGAAGGATGCGGCCAGAAAGGCGATGGAGCTGTCGATCCGCTGGGGCGCGCGGTCCAAGGCCCGTTTCGGCGAGCGTGAAAACCAGGCCCTGTTCGGCATCCAGCAGGGGTCGACCTTCGCGGACTTGCGCCGCCAGTCATCGGAGCAACTGCAAGAAATCGGTTTCGACGGCTACGCCATCGGCGGTCTGGCGGTCGGCGAAGGCCACCAGGCCATGTGCGAGGTGCTGGACTATGCGCCGGAAATGCTGCCGGCCGACCGTCCGCGCTATCTGATGGGCGTGGGCAAGCCGGTGGATCTGGTCGAGGCGGTGTATCGCGGCGTGGACATGTTCGACTGTGTCCTGCCGACCCGCGCCGGCCGTCACGGTCAGGCCTGGACCTGGGATGGCCCGCTGAACCTGAAGAACGCCCGCTTCGCCGAGGATCAGGACCCGCTGGACCCGACCATCGATGGCCCGTCATCGTCGTATTCGAAGGCCTATCTGCACCACCTGATCCGCGCCGACGAAATCCTCGGCAAGGTGCTGCTGAGCTGGCACAACATCGCCTTTTATCAGGCGCTGACGGCGGCCATGCGCGCGGCGATTTCCGAGGGTCGGTTCGAACAGTTCAGGCGCGACTTCCACGCCCGCCACACGTCGAACGGCTGACGCCTAAGGGTGCGGTCTGAACCAGCTGGGCGCCGCCGGCGGCGCGCAGTTCCGCTGCATGCCGATGCCCTTCAGGAAGGCGCGGCGCATCCGGCCGGACTGGATGGCCGATTGAACATGCTTTGAGTGCTGTTCGGCGCCGCTCAGTCGACGAATCCAGTTTCGGCCGGGAATAAAGTCGGTTGTCGTGTCGCGAATGGCGTTCAGCGCCGCCTTGGCCGCCGCGTCCGCCGCCCGCTCGCTGAGATAGGAGCCGTCCTGACGCGGCGGTTCGTCCGTATCGGGTCCCAGCGCTTCGTCGAGCCTTGCGACCTCTGCGCCGATTGTCGTGCACTGATTCAGGTTGCGCAGGTCGTAGGGATTGGCTTCGGCCTGAAGCAGCACCGTCGGGATCATCTGACGACGCAGGTTGAAGTCTTCCAGCGGCGCCGTCGCCGCCGCCGCAAAGCCCGCCCCGACCTGTTCGGCGCCGCCCATCGCCGACCGACCGGCATTGCAACCGGAAAGCGCAACAAGACTGACTGCGAGAAGAAGGCGTTTCATGGGTTGGCTTAGACCACGCCTGAGCTGGCGATTAAAGCGTAGCGGCAGAAGCGGTCGGTAACGAAGAATTCTCTGATTTCAGGTCATTTTGACCAGTCGTTGGAGTTCGGTCGTGCCTTACATCGCCAAGAGCCTGGAAGCCCTGGACGCCCCTGCCGGTCCGTTCCAACGTCTTACGGAACTGGCCTGCACAGTTTTCGATGCGCCCGCCGCCGTCGTCACCCTGGTCAGCGGCGACAACGCCGTCCTCTGGTGCAGCGATCGTGAACTGGTTCGAAGCCTGCCACGCGAACGCACCCTCGGCGACCGTCTGCTGCGCCAGGGCAAAGGGGCCGTCCTGGTGGTCGAAGACGGCCTGGCGGACCCCGCAGCGCGCAATCATTTCCTGGTGGCGCCCCCCTATAATCTGCGTTTCTACGCCGGCGTGACGATCTGCGGCCCGGACGGTCAGCCGTTGGGCGCGTTCGGCGTCATGGATCGCAAAGCCCGCCCCCATCCCTCCGATGCCCAGATCGCGACGCTGCGCACGCTGGGCGCCATGGCCGAAGACATCATCGCGTCGCTGGAAGTCGGTCGCGTCAGTGAGGAGCGCCACGGCACGCTGGAGCTGATCGAAAACATGGCCGGGGTCGGTCATTGGCGGTTGGAACTGGCCAGCGGCAAGGTCCACTGGTCCGACGAGGTGTTCCGGATCCACGGCCTGGATCGCAAAACCTTCGATCCCCAAGTCGATTCGGCCATCGACCGTTATCACCCCGACGATAGGCCCGCATTGTTGGCGGCGATCGCACACTCGGCCGAAACCGGCGATGGCTACAAAATGCGTCTTCGGTTGATCCGCGCCGATGGCGAGGAGCGCGCGGTTCTGACCCAGGCGCGCGCCGAACGTGAC
>Ga0308165_1002933_pt1 | contig 19270 bp, 20 predicted proteins | sample PhyWR2_FD_201032 | JGI IMG/M metagenome (GOLD analysis project Ga0308165, IMG submission 201032) | Phyllosphere microbial communities from UC Gill Tract Community Farm, Albany, California, United States - DLSLW.R2 | ecosystem: Host-associated > Plants > Phyllosphere > Unclassified | place: USA...
AACGATAATAGCGATTGTAAGTGGTGTAATCGACAGTTGTTTCTATTTCTGAGACAAAAACAGGCCATCATCGGTTTTAGCAACCTTTAAAATACCCTTGCTCGTTAATGCTTTAAGCGTAGTATCCCATTTTTTATTGCTCCAATCGGTCAACTTTGCCTTAACATCAGCTAAGAGATATTGTTCTCCGGAAGAAACCAAGGAAAACAGCTCCGTTTCTTCTGCTGAGAGTTCAATCTTCTTTTTCTCAGGACGCATCTGCGGAAAAAACAAGACCTCTTGAATGGTGCTTTGATTGGTCATAAGCATCACCAATCTATCAATACCGATGCCCAGGCCCGAAGTAGGCGGCATGCCATATTCAAGGGCACGAACAAAATCATCATCCATTACCATTGCTTCGTCATCACCTCTTGCTGCTAATTTCAACTGATCTTCGAAACGCTCTTTTTGATCGATCGGGTCGTTTAACTCCGAATAGGCGTTGGCAATCTCTTTACCATTTACAAAAAGCTCGAAACGTTCTACCAGGCCTTCTGCTGAACGGTGTTTTTTGGCCAATGGCGTCATTTCTAACGGATAATCAGTAATATAAGTAGGTTGAATAAGGTTTGCTTCCACCTTTGCACCGAAAATTTCGTCAATTAATTTACCACGACCCATTGTAGCATCTATTTCGATGCCTAAATCTTTACACGTTTGGGCAATTTCATCTTCTGTCATTGCCGAAACATCAATTCCGGTATATTTTTCAATAGACTGGTACATGGTTAACTTTTCATACGGACCTTCGAAATTAATTTCGTTCTGGCCAACTTTAACCAATGCCGAACCTGTAGTTGCAATGGCCACTTTCTCCAGGCATTCTTCAACCATTGCCATCATCCACACATAATCCTTGTAGGCCACATAAATTTCCATTGAGGTAAACTCAGGGTTATGGGTACGGTCCATGCCCTCATTACGGAACATTTTACCGAACTCATAAACACCATCAAAGCCAGCAACAATTAAACGCTTTAAATACAGTTCATTAGCAATGCGCAAATACAATGGCATATCTAACGTATTATGATGCGTAGCAAACGGACGTGCCGCGGCACCACCGTGGATCGGTTGTAAAATAGGTGTCTCTACTTCCATCCATCCCTGATCATCAAAATAACTGCGCATTGTATTAATTACCTTGCTTCGTTTAATAAAGATCTGTTTGTAATCCGGGTTTACCGTTAAATCCACGTAACGCATGCGGTAACGCAATTCGGGATCGGTAAAGCCGTCGTAGATGTTTCCATCATCATCGCGTTTCACAACGGGAAGCGGACGTAGCGATTTTGCCAAAACCTTAAATTCAGTAACATGTACAGAGATTTCGCCGGTTTGAGTAGTAAAAACGTAACCTTTAACGCCGATGTAATCGCCAAGGTCTAAAAGTTTTTTAAAAACGGTATTATATAAGGTCTTATCTTCGTCAGGACATAGATCATCACGCTTTAAGTACAGTTGAACGCGGCCGGTAGAATCTTGAAGTTCGGCAAAAGAGGCGCTGCCCATAATGCGGCGGGTCATCAATCTTCCCGCAATACTAATCGTTTTATAAGCAGTTTTATCCTTTTCGTAGTTTGCATTAATATCTGCAGCATAAGCATTTACCTCGTATGCTTCGGCAGGATAGGGCTCAATGCCCAGTTCGCGTAATTGTTGTAACGACTCACGTCGCAATATTTCTTGTTCTGATAATCCTATACTCATTTCAGGTATTTTTTGCAAAAGTAATAATTTTTTTGAGGAGTAGTGTGCAGAATGAAGCGGAGTACTAGCTACAGTTGCAAAGTAAGTGCGTTACAACTAGACCAGCCCATTTCCGTAGAAAAATGAGAATCAATTCGTTAATTTTCGTATATTTAAGTTTCAACCAACCAAATGATCAATGAGTTTATCTTCAACACTTAAAATTTCCCTTCTATTTACAGCCAGTGTTTTTTTTGTTAATGCCTCCACCGCTCAGGTTAAAATGCCTGTTAAACAAGAGGTTTTCGACAGCATGAAAAAGGTGGCCGATTGGCAGTTGACAAATTTATGGACCGATAACAAGTTTCAACCAAAACACGGACCCCTGAATTGGACAAACGGAGCGCTCTACACAGGGATAGCCAAATGGGCGGCCATGGCGGATAATGAGAAGTACTACGAATTTTTAAAGAAAATAGGAGAGGAGAACGACTGGAAGCTTAAACAGGTGTACCATGCCGACGATCATGCCGTGGCCCAAATGTATTTAGAAATGTACCGAAAATACAAGGAAGATAAGATGTTAAAACCGGTTGTAAAACTAATGGATTATATTATATACCACCCTGCAAAAACAGCGCTGAACTGGGGCTCACCCTACCATCAGGATCGATGGAACTGGTGCGACGCATTGTTTATGTCGCCCCCGGTTTGGGCGAAGCTTTACCGCATTACAGGCGAAAAAAAATATCTCGAGTTTATGTTAACGGAATATAAGGCTACAACAAATTTCTTATTTGACGAGAAAGAAGACCTGTATTTTCGCGATGAAAGCTTTTTTGATAAAAGGGACAACGGAACGAAGGTGTTTTGGGCGAGGGGCAATGGTTGGGTTTTTGCAGGTTTGGCCAATATTTTGCAAGAGTTGGAGCCCGGCACAAAAGAATATAAATATTTTGCAGGCATCTATAAAAAGATGGCCCACCGTTTAAAAGAACTTCAAACACCAGAGGGATATTGGCAATGAGCTTACTTGGAGCTAAATTTTATCCTACGCCCGAAACCAGTGGAACAGGATTTTTTACCTTTGGATTTGCATGGGGAATCAATAATCACTTACTGGATAAAAACGAATTTGAGCCCGTGGTTTGGAAAGGCTGGAATGCCCTGCAACGCTGCGTGCACGACGATGGAATGCTAGGTTATGTGCAACCAATTGGTGCAGCGCCCGGCCAGGCCTGGGCCGATAAAAGCGAGGGCTACGGAGCTGGGGCCTATTTAAGCGCCGGATCGGAAATTTACAAGATGCTGAAGTGAGGTTTTGGTGTGGAGTGTGGAGTCCGAAGTCTGAAGTCTGAAGTCTGAAGTCTGAAGTCTGAAGTCTGAAGTCTGAAGTCCAAAGAAAATGCCAAACAAGTTAGCGAATAATTATAGTTAGCCAAAACCGAGAAGGAAACGTGTGATAGCTCCATTTACGGCTGATATAGGCTGAGTTTTGAGATGAATTTAAAATCTTTTATGTTATAGGTAAAAAGTTGAAGCTCTGTTTCTATAGCGGTTGCGGCAATCATCGCGTCAGCAAGCGCAAGCCCATGGCTAAGCCTGTAAGTATGAACCAAATTTATAGCCCTTAAATTTATAGCGGGATTTATTAATAGAACATTAAACCTTTTTAGGCTTTTACTAATTACAGTTACATCCGCTTTATTGGTCGCTCCCAATATTAATTCCATTTTGGTAATAGAAGAGATCAAGATATTCTCTAAGCCCACCTCTCGGTCGAGGATCATCTTTGTTTCTTCGTGACGGTTCTGTCTGGCGTTTAGATAATCAATAATAATATCGGTATCGCAAATTATTTTTTCCTTTGCCATCCAGATCTTCGTAACTCACTTGCATCAATATTTTGACCAGTAAAAATACGCTCTAATTCAGCCAGATCTATGCTTTCATCTCCCTTGATAACAGTTACACCGTTAATTGAGGTTTGCTTACCAGCTTTTTTAGAAGGCACACTGGATACTGAAAACCCCAGGTATTTACCTAAATCTATTAAGGCCTCCAAAGTCTTATTGTTTTTGTATTTGATAATTACCTCTTTCATTTATTTTATATTAACAAATATACGCAAAACACAGGTCCCAATTAACGTCACAAAAAAAAAAGTTGCTCGTAATCCTTCTCTCAACACGATCTGTATGGTTAAAAGAAACATATTTATAACAACATACGCACAATCCTACTCGCATCCAAATCCTCTGTAAACTGATGACTTTACAACACAGATAGCAGCCTAACTGATCATGATGGTGTTATCAAAAACTTCGATTTGTAAACTTAGGTTTATTAACAATTTTTAAGGTTTCAATTATGTAGCTGGTGGCGGCTTTGTTAGCTACCCATTCCTCTCTCGAGACATAATTATCTTCGCTTTTATCAATGTAGGTGTGCCCGTCGTTAAAGCGATTCTGCATATTTAACGCCACCCGACCTTGCAGTAACTGCCACTGTTCAGCCCGCTGCTTCACCTGTTTATCTAAAGAGAACACCGTGATGATGCTGTTAAACATGGCAAAATGCATCCGTCGGCCTTTGCCCCAATCGGTGCCCAGCGGGTAAAACACCTCGCCAGAATCCTTGATAAATATGGTGCCACCGGGCTCCTGAACTGTTCCGCCCTCAAGTTTATCCCCAACTTTAAAATTTAAATCAGCAAGGGCATGGAAGACCAAATCGGCGTTAAGGGTAAACGCTTTTGGTATTTTGTTATTGGCTAACCAGAAATATTTCGCCGAATTGAGTTCGAAGGCAGACACCATATAATCAGGGTGGATAAAGTGGTGATTAACCGCGGTACCGTCTTCATTGATATTAGAGCCCACCAGCCATTCGGTTAGCGGCTTACCATTATATTTTTTGTCGCTCTTTACATCGCTCGGTCGAGCCATTGCATTAAGCGAAAGTGATACCAATTTGTTGGTCCATTTGCCCGTTTCGTAAAGTTTAGGCATCATTGCGCTCGCTACGCCCAAAATAAGTCCGTCCCAGGCATTTTCTTCCGAACCGGTGTCGCCAGGGCTAGCAATCTTACCGTTGCGATCTCGATAAACTTTTATTGTTGGTAGCCCCTTGTTGGTCATAATCCAGTTGCATTCGAAATTGACCATCGCCAAAACCTCACGCTTGGTTTGCAGATCCAATTTGTCCCACATCATCCATGCAGCAGAAGTAGCATACCCAGCCCATAATGCCGATTGCCAGTGTTTTCCCCAGCCGCCTTCCGAGTTTGCCCGATGGGCATGCGCCAGGCTGCGAATCATTTGCACTGTTTTGCTTTCAGCCTCATTGACCGGTACACCCGTAGCAGCCTCGTTATAAAGTCCGGTTTTTAGCGAAACTGCCAAGGCCTCGGCTTCTGCAGCGATCGGTCGGATAAAGTGTTCGGTAATGCCTTTTAAATTAAGATAATCGCTTGCCGGAGCGCCTTCAAACCCGCGTAATTTCCACCAGTTCGTCAATGCATATTTGTTGCAGTTTAATAAGATTTTTCCGGCCAATTGTTGGTTATTAGTAGCGGAATATGACGCATGAAATCTCGACCAATCAATCAGTTTTACCGATTTCAGCTGTTCGTTGATATCGATATCAGTTTTTGAAGCCTCAACTTGTGCATTTATAGATGAAGAAATTAAGCAAAACAGAAAAACGGCGTAAATTTTTATTTTGATCATGTTGAAGAAAAGCAGGCTAAAAACAGATCTCAGCGAGATGTTGTTCAGACGGCAAATTGGAGTTTAGATTTGGTTACTGTATTCGTAATATACGTACAATTTTAATTAAAAACCAATTTACTCTGCCTCTACATTTTCTTCATACATCTCATTGATGGCTTCAGCGTATTTCTTCTCAACTACACGACGCTTCACTTTCAAGGTAGGCGTAATCTCGCCTTCGTCGATATTGAAGGGATTTCGTTTAATCTTAAAGTTCTTTATGCGCTCAAACTTCGCTAGCTCATTAGATATTTTTTTAATGTCTTGCTCCATCCAATCGGTTATTTCCTTATTGCGGATAAAAGGATCATGTTCTTCAAAAAAAGCGGCCTTAAGCTTAAACGTTTCTTCCAGCGTTTCTTTGTTGGGGATAATAATCGCCGTGATAAATTCGCGTTTATCCCCGATCAAAAACAATTGATCAATTTTCGGGCTTTTCAAATAAATGTTCTCTACAGGCGTAGGGTAAACGTTTTTGCCATATGCGTTTACGATCATATTTTTCAACCTGTCGGTAATTTGCAGATTTCCCTTGTAAAAGCGCCCGATATCTCCGGTATGAAACCACATATCTTTATCAATTGCCTCAGCGGTTTCTGCCGGTTTGTTAAAGTAGCCTTTCATTACACAGTGGCCGCGAACAATGATTTCACCTTCCGCACATTCAAAGTCCTCATCAAAGGTATCATGCGTTTGAATGTTGATTATTTCTTTTGTATCTACATCTTGAATGCCCACCTCAATACCCGGAATTATGCGGCCAACCGTTCCATAAACCTGCCTGTGGTATTCTGTTACCGACATTACGGGCGACGTTTCTGTGAGGCCAAATCCCTCGAGTATTTTAATGCCAAGGTCGCCAAAAAACTCACCGACGTTTTTGGGTAGCGCAGCTCCGCCCGAAATCATAAATTTTAATCTGCCACCGGTTTTCTCTTTGATCTTGCTAAACACCAGCTTCTCTGCAATTGCCTTTTTGGCGGTTAAAATCAGGCCGGGGTTTTTTCCCGATTCCCGGGCGATACGATACTTATTGCCGGTAGCTAAAGCCCATGTAAAAATCTTCGCTTTTGCTCCGCCGCCCGCGGTTCCAGATTTTATGGCCTTATCGTGTATACGCTCTAATAATCGGGGAACACAGCTCATTACCGTCGGACGCACTTCGCCCATGTTTTTTGCCAATAACTCTAAACTTTGGGCAAAGGCAATTTTACAACCCTGGGCACAGCATACATGATAGGTTGCAGTACGCTCAAACACATGCGAGAGCGGTAAAAACGATAAAAAAGTTTCGGTTTGGTCAATCACCGGAATTTGCTGCAGGCACACTTCAACATTCTTAACAAAATTATAGTGGGTAAGCATTACACCCTTCGGCGTTCCGGTAGTTCCAGAGGTGTAGATCAGCGACGAAACATCGTCAGGCAAGACCAAGCTTCTGCACTGATCAATTTCGGCCCGTTCGGCTGCTGTAACCTGATGTTTCAGCGCAAGGATATCGGAAAATGCAATCAGCTCCACATTTACATCGGCGGGTACGGCTACTTTCTCAAAATCTTTAAAGGCTGGAATAATATATTTTAATTCCCTGCAACTGGCGGCCACTTTTAGTACTTTTCTGTACAGGAAATTGTTTCCAACCAATATCGCCTTTATGCCGGAATCGTTGATTATGTAAGAAACTTCGTGTTCGGAAAGGGTAGGGTATATTGAAACATTAATTGCGCCAATTTGCTGTATGCCCTGATCGTAGTAAACATACTCTGGCGAATTCTCTATCATTAATCCTAAACGATCGCCCTTTTTTATTCCTTTCTCTAAAAAGAAAGCAGAAATTGCATCCGCTCGTTTTAAGGTGTCTTCGTACGAGATTTCGGTCCACTCGGCGCCTTGTTTATCAATTAAAAACGTCTCCTCAGGCTTGTGAATATTTTTTACAACATTCCTTAACAGGGTGGGAATAGTAGAAAATTCGTTAATTAATGGCATTTGCTCTATTTGGTATTGGTTATAATTAACAATTATAAGTGTTTTTGGTTTAAAAACGCAAAAGGCCCCGAAAAATTCGAGGCCTTTAAACTTAATTTTTATTAATGTTAAACTGAAAAACTTTCTCCACAACCGCAGGTGCGGCTTGCATTAGGGTTTACAAAGTTAAAACCTTTCCCGTTTAAGCCATCTGTAAAGTCTAGCTCCGTACCGGCTAAATAAAGAAACGATTTCATGTCTAAAGCGATCTTAATCCCTTTATCCTCGAAGAACTGATCGCCAACTTTTTCTTCGTTATCGAAATCGAGGTTGTAAGATAAACCAGAGCAACCTCCACCTTTTACCGAAACACGTAAAAAGTAATCAGCACCCATTTCAGAATCCTGCATCAGGTGATCAATTTTGTCTTTTGCTTTATCAGTTATTGTAATCATGTTGATTTACGATTTTAGATTCACGATTTTAGATTTAAACGAATAGCAAATCGTAATTCGTCAATCTAAATTCTAACTTCTTGTTAGTGGTGCGATTTTTCTAACACAATTGCTTCTAAGCCATTTTTAACGCGGTAATCGTTAATAGCCGATTTAATTGCATCTTCTGCCAACACTGAGCAGTGAATTTTTACCGGTGGCAAAGCCAATTCTTCAACAATATCCATATTGTCGATAGATAGCGCCTCGTCAATCGTTTTTCCTTTTAACCATTCCGTAGCTAAAGAAGATGATGCAATTGCTGATCCGCAACCAAATGTTTTAAATTTAGCGTCGGTAATTACATTATCCTCGCTAACTTCAATTTGCAAGCGCATTACGTCGCCGCACTCTGGTGCGCCAACTAATCCTGTGCCTACAAATTTACTGTCTTTGTTCAATGTTCCCACGTTGCGTGGGTTATTGTAATGGTCAATTACTTTTTCTGAATAAGCCATCTTATTTTAGATTGTAGGTTTTAGATTTACGATTTTCTAAAACCTTTGTTCTACTAATATTCTTTTAAAACGTAGATTGCTAAATCGTAACTCGTCAATCTACAAAGTATTCATTTATTCTGAATGCAGCATACAAATCGTAATTCGTAAATCTACAAACGTAACTCAAATTAGTGTTCAGCCCACTCAATTTTACTTAAATCGATACCTTCTTTAAACATTTCCCAAAGTGGAGAAAGTTCTCTTAAGTGATTAACCGCTTTCTGTGTAATTTCAATCGCGTGATCAATATCTTCTTCAGTTGTAAATCTTCCGAGGCCGTAACGAATTGACGAGTGTGCCAAATCATCAGATAAGCCCAGGCTTTTTAACACGTACGATGGCTCTAAAGAGGCCGAAGTACACGCCGAACCCGAAGAAACGGCTAAATCGCTCATTGCCATCATTAAACCTTCGCCCTCAACATATTTAAACGAAATATTTGCCACGTGCGGTAAACGATGCTGCGTATTACCATTAACATAACTTTCTTCCATTTGGTTTAGGGTCGACTCTAAACGATCGCGAAGGGCAGATAAACGTTGTGCTTCGCTATCCATTTCTAAACGGCAAAGCTCGCAGGCTTTACCCAAGCCAACAATACCTGGAACGTTCAATGTACCAGAACGCATTCCGCGTTCGTGGCCACCGCCATCCATTTGAGAAGTTACTTTAACGCGTGGGTTTTTTCTGCGTACATAAAGTGCACCAACGCCTTTTGGGCCATACATTTTATGTGCCGAAAAGGCCATTAAATCAATTCCATCAGCATTTACATCAACCGGGATTTTACCCACCGCCTGTGTAGCATCTGTCATAAATAAAGCACCGTGTCTGTGTGCAATTGCAGAAATTTCTTTTACCGGCTGAATAACACCAATTTCATTGTTGCCATACATAATAGAAACCAAGATGGTTTCAGGAGTCATCGCCGCTTCTAATTCAGCAAGGTCGATTAAGCCATCTTCTTTAACGCCTAAATAGGTAACACGTGCACCGTTTTTCTCAAGGTGCTTGCAAGTATCTAAAACGGCTTTATGTTCAGTAACCGCAGTAATAATGTGGTTACCTTTTTCTTTGTACATTTCGAATACGCCTTTAATGGCCAGGTTATCGGCCTCGGTAGCACCCGAAGTAAAAATAATTTCTTTTTCAGTACAGCCGATCAATTTGGCCACTTGCTCACGAGCATAATCCACACCCTCTTCTGCAACCCAACCAAAAGCATGGTTACGACTTGCGGCATTTCCAAATTTCTCGGTAAAGTACGGTAGCATCGCTTCCAACACCCTAGGGTCGAGAGGTGTTGTTGCGTTATTGTCTAAATATATCGGCTGTTTCATCTTATTCTGTAAATTATATCACAAAGATACAAAAAAAGTTTCCTAACAATTATAAATATTCCCTATGTGGTTATAGAGAAAAGCTGCATTTTTACATTCAACAAACCGTTTAAACGATGAATAAGATAGAACATGTTGGTATTGCCGTAAAAAACCTCGGTAAGTCGGTTCCGCTGTACGAACTTTTGTTAAACGCCTCGTGCTATAAAACTGAAATTGTGGCCTCAGAACAAGTGAACACAGCGTTTTTTAAAACTGGTGAAAATAAAATAGAACTCCTGGAGGCAACATCTGACGACAGTTCAATCGCCAGGTTTTTGGAGCGAAAAGGTGAGGGAATACATCACATTGCTTTCGCCGTGGATAACATTTTAGAGGAAATGGAGCGCCTGAAAGCCAACGGATTTACGCTGTTGAATGATGCACCAAAAAAAGGCGCCGACAACAAAATGGTTTGCTTCGTTCACCCGAAAGATGCCAATGGGGTTTTGATAGAGCTTTGCCAGGAAATTAAATGGGTTTGAAGGAGTCCGAAGTCGGGAGTCCGGAAGTCCGAAGTTTAAGAGTATAAGCTGAAAGGCCAAAGAATAAAGCAAAAAAGCATAACCTGCGTTTGAAGGAGTCCGAAGTCGGGAGTCCGGAAGTCCGAAGTTTAAGAGTATAAGCTAAAAGGCAAAAGCTGAAAGGCCAAAGAATAAAGCAAAAAAGCATAACCGTGTGGTCATAGCGTTGTATGACGCAATCTTTTTGGCTAAAGCCTGTGCTTAAAAATGAGGCGTCCGTCGGTTGAAACCGACGGCAAAGAATAAACAGCAGGCAAAGAAAAGCCAGTCAAATTTTAATTTAGTTTTCTTTTGAAGTCTATAGCCGTTCGGCTTTAGCCAACGGCTATAAGGCAAAAGTTATTTTATTTTTAAAGTTTTAGTTAATTGACGGATTCCGTCGGTTGAAACCGACGGCAAAGAATGCCTGCTCAAAGGTCTAAAATTATCGAATTTAGTTTTTCCCTATGTAGATTTCATTGCCGTTCGGCTTTAGCCAACGGATATGAGGCAAAGTTATTTTATTTTTAAAGCTGTAGTTTATTGCTGTTCGGCTTCAGCCAACAGATCAAAAGAATATAAAAATCTTTCGTTTACAAAAAATCAAACTCTTGGCATTTTATAGCCATTATGATATTCTGCTGCTAGATATTTGTTTGCTTCATTATCAGTAAACTTGCCTTTTTCTGCATTCCAGAAGATTTTTTTTCCTGTGCGATAAGCGATATTACCCATTTGACATATCGTAGCCACATGGGCGCCAGCCTGTATCGGAGCTTTTAAGTCTTCCATTTTGCGGGATTGTATTACATCAAGAAAGTTTTTTGCATGAAGTTGTAAACCATTGTCTTCTGCCTTTTGTAACGGTACAGCTTCCATTTTATCTACTTTACTATCTTTTTCAGGAATAACTTCCCATCCTTGGCGGTTAAGCACCAACGTGCCGTTATTTCCGATAAAAGCAACGCCATGGTTTCGGTAATAAGGACCATCATCAATGCCTGTGGCATGTTCCCACTGCAGATTAAAGTTTTCAAACTCATAAATGGCGGTCAGTGTGTCTGGCGTCTCCGAGGCATCATCGGGGTAAGCAAATTTGCCACCCGAGGCAACAATACTTTTCGGTGTGCCCGCTTTCATCCCCATTAAGGCGTAATCAATCATATGTACACCCCAATCGGTCATTAAGCCACCTGCATAGTCCCAAAACCACCGGAAATCAAAGTGGAATCGATTTTTATTAAACGGCCGTAATTTTGCTGGCCCAAGCCATGTAGTGTAATCAACTCCGTCGGGTACCGGGCTATCGGGTACACGAGGTATAGCTTTCATCCAGCCCTGATAGGCCCATGCCTTTACTAAGCGAATGTTATCCAATTTGCCCGAATGTACATAGGCAATTGCATCGGCGAAGTGTTTCTGACTGCGCTGCCATTGGCCAACCTGAACAACCTGATTGTACTTTTGTTGGGCTGCAATCATCTCGTTACATTCGGCTATCGAATTGCCCGCTGGTTTTTCTACATAAACATCTTTGCCTGCCGCCAATGCATCAATCATTATTTTGCAATGCCAATGATCGGGTGTACCAATTACAATAGCGTCTATATCTTTGTTGTCGAGTATTTTTCGATAATCGCCAGTTGTAGTTACGGCGATGTTTTTTTTAGCCAATTCGGCAACTCTGCTGGTTAACACGTTTTGATCTACATCGCATAACGCCAGGCACTGCGCTCTTGGGTCTTTAAGTAAAGCCATTAAATCAGACCAACCCATTCCTTTAATGCCTATTGCAGCTATCCGAATTTTGTCTGATTTGTTCTGGTTAACCCCAAATAGATTTAAGGGTAATACGCTTGCTAAGCCGGTACCGGCTAATAATAAGGAACTCGATTGAATGAATTTTCTACGTTGCATTTGGTTAGTTGTTTGGCTAGATTATAAAAATAATAAAAAAAACTATATTTTGGTGCTTGATGGGCCGTTCTTTTCCCTTTTTCAAGTAAGTATTACCTGAATTAAATATTTATAGAAAGTGTTGATTGTTTTAAAATAAATTAATACATTTGCATCCTCTAAAACTAGAGATAGAAAAGACAAATAGAAAGTGTCATAAGCGTTGTTGCCAGCAAATTGCAAAAATGTTCTTGATGTTTTCACACAGATAACTAAAAATAATATTCAAATGAAAAAAGATTTGCACCCATCAAGCTACAGACCAGTTGTTTTTAAAGATATGTCTAACGAATATGCTTTCTTAACAAAATCTTGCGTTGATACTAAAGAAACTATTAAATGGGAAGATGGTAATGAGTACCCTCTTTATAAATTGGAGATCTCTCATACTTCACACCCTTTTTATACTGGTAAAATGAAATTGGTTGATACTGCAGGTCGTATCGATAAATTCAAAAACCGTTACGCTAAGAAATAATCAAGCGTTAAGAACTTTTTTAAAGTCCCTTTGCCCAAAGCATCGGGACTTTTTTTATTTTTGTTGCTTATGACAATCAATCTATTTGATGATTCTAGCTGGAAGTCCCTTCGTCCGCTTACATTTACACGGCCAGTTGGCGATTTGCGTGTTGGCATTTTAACCATAGCAGAAAAATGGGCCAGGCATTTAAATGCCGAATTTGGCTTCAAAACTCAACCGCATCTTTCAACAAAATATCCCGAACAAACCGATGCCAGTGTCTTTATAAACGGGTCAGTTTGCCCCGATGATGCGCTACTCGAAGCGATTGATAAACTAAAGCAGGAGGAGGTGCTGGTTACCGATACTTTGCTTTTGGCCCACAAGTACGATACTACGCCGGATCAGTTGCTTTATGGCAATTTTAAAAAAATAAGCTATGCAAAGTCGTTTACCCGAATTACGTATCCCGAAGATATTTTTACGCATAATGGAGCGGAATTAAGGAGAGATTTTGACCTTTTAACCAGGGGAAGAACCTCGGCAAGCTTAAATTCTACCAATACTTTTTTGGGCGATAACATCTTCGTTGAAGAAGGGGCAAGCGCAGATTGTGCCATTTTTAATAGCAAACAAGGGCCAATTTACTTAGGTAAGAACAGCCAGGTTTGGGAGGGCAGCATTATTCGGGGAAGTTTTGCTTTGTGCGAAGACTCTTCGGTTAAAATGGGAGCCAAAATTTATCCCAATACCACTATCGGGCCATGCAGTAGGGTAGGTGGCGAAATTAACAATGCCGTAATTTGGGGTTACTCGTCAAAAGGGCACGAAGGTTACCTGGGGAATTCGGTAATCGGACAATGGTGCAACATTGGCGCTGATAGCAATAACTCTAACTTAAAAAATAATTACGGCGAAGTAAAGTTGTGGGATTACAGACAACAAAGTTTTAGGAAAACGGGGCTGCAATTTTGTGGGTTGATTATGGCCGATCATGCCAAATGCGCAATTAATACGATGTTTAATACGGGTACCGTTGCGGGTGTTAGCGCCAATATTTTTGGTGCGGGCTTTCCACGAAACTTTATCCCCGATTTTGCCTGGGGTGGTGTACATGGTTTTGAGGTATATAGTTTAAACAAAATGTTTGAAACCGCCGAAAAGGTTTATGCCAGACGGGATTTACCATTCGATGATATTGAAAAAGAACTGCTTACCAGCGTTTTTGAATTGACCCAGGAGTTCAGGAGATTCTAGAAAAGTCCCAAAGTCTAAGGTCCGAAAGCCGGAAGATAAAGAAGCATAAAGCGTGTTCGAAGATAATAAATTAGAGAACAAGGCATTAGCAATGTCTTGATACTTGATACTAAATACTCGATACTTAATACTATAAACTAATAAAAAATGAGAAAAAAAATTGTTGCCGGAAACTGGAAAATGAACCTGGATTATAACGAAGGTGTTTCGTTGTTTAGTGAGATTGTAAATATGGTAAAAGATGAGCGCAAAGGCGATCAATTGGCTATTATCTGTGCCCCTTTTATTCATTTAAACAGTTTGGCAAAATTGGGCGGAAACGATGTTAAAATCGGTGCTCAAAATATTCATGATAAAGAAAACGGTGCTTATACGGGCGAGATTTCTGCAAAAATGGTGAAGTCTGTTGGTGTAGAATATGTAATCTTAGGCCACTCTGAGCGTAGACAATACCAGGCCGAAAGCGACGAGCTCTTAGCTGCAAAAACCAAAACGGCTTTAGCGAACGATTTGAAACCAATTTTTTGTATCGGCGAAACGTTAGATGAGCGTAATAACGGAAGTTATTATGAGGTGCTGAAAAAGCAGTTGTTACACGGTGTATTTGGCTTAACTGAAGAAGATTTCAGAAAGGTTGTTATTGCTTATGAGCCAGTTTGGGCAATCGGCACAGGCTTAACAGCTTCTCCCGATCAGGCGCAAGATATTCACGCATTCATCCGGAGCGAAATTGAGACTAATTATGGTTTTAACGTTGCCGATGATACCACCATTTTATATGGCGGAAGTTGCAATCCGGGCAATGCCGCGAGCTTGTTTGCACAAAAGGATATAGACGGCGGTTTAATTGGAGGTGCATCGTTAAAATCTCGCGATTTTACTGATATTATCAAAGCGTTAAATAGCTAGGTCATATCCATCGTAGATTTTATATCGTTTGTCACCTTGAGCGTAGTCGAAAGGTCGTTAAAGTGGGCTTCGACTCCGCTCAGCCTGACATCATTTTCTTGTGATTTTGACGAGAAATAACCTGGTCTAATCATGGAATTGAATAAAAGCTACTAAATATTTATATGAAAAAGAATAAATGCAATACGTAAGGGCAATATTTAAGTTCGAGAATATCGAAGACTATCAGCAAGATTTACTCATCAGTGATCTTGCTGATTTGGGTTTTGATACTTTTGAAGATAGCGAAAATGGTTTTACCGCTTTCGTAATCAAAGAAAATTTAGACGAACAGCGGTTAAAAGAACTGCTGGCTAGCCATGAAGATGAATTTGCAACAACATATCATTTGGAAGATGTTGCCGATGAAAACTGGAACGCCGAATGGGAAAAGAATTTCAGTCCGTTGGTTATTGATGATGTTTGCTACGTTAGGGCCACCTTTCATCAGCCACAACCGTCATATCCGTACGAAATCGTTATCGACCCGAAAATGGCTTTTGGCACAGGGCACCATCAAACAACAACGATGATGATGCAATATATTCTGGCTGCGGATTTAAAAGACAAAGATGTTTTGGATATGGGCTGCGGAACGGCAATTTTAGCAATTCTTGCTGCAAAGTTAGGCGCTAAAACTTTAACGGCCATCGATTACGACGAGGTTTGTTATGAAAGTACCATTGAAAACGCGGCATTGAACAATGTAGATAATCTAGAAGCACTTTGCGGCAGTAAAGAAGTCATTCCCGACAGTAAATACGATGTGATTTTCGCCAACATTAACAGGAACATTCTGCTCGATCAGATTTATCGCTATGCGGAGGTTTTGAAAACCGGAGGCAAAATCTTTTTTAGTGGCTTTTATTTAGAGCCGGATTTGGCCATGATTACCACCGAATGTGCTAAATATAACATCACATACCTCGATCATAAACAAAATGGCGATTGGGTTGCGGCACAGTTTGAAATGGAATAATCGTTCCAATTTTATTATCTTTGATTATGAAGAAAGTGACAATTAATTTGCCTGATACGCTCGATATAGACAGTAAAGAGCTTGCTATACTTATTGCTACAAAGTTGTATGAACAGGGTAAATTATCTGTTGGTCAGGCATCAGAGGTCGCCGGTCTAACTAAAAGAGCATTTCTTGAGCTTTTAGGGGCTTATAACGTATCAGTGTTTAATTTTCCGCCGAGTGACCTAGCTAGCGATATAAGCAATGCCTAAGATAATAATAGCAGATACAAGCTGTTTTATTATTCTCGCTAAGATAGACGAACTTGATTTGCTTCAGAAACTTTATGGTGAAGTTTTTACAACGCTCGATTGTTATTGAATACGGTGATACTTTGCCTAACTGGGTTACAATATTGTCGGTTAAAGATAAATTAAAGCAGCAGATGCTGGAAAGCCAAATAGATAAGGGCGAATCGAGCGCTATAGCATTGGCCTTAGAATTTCCAACGAGCGTTGTGATTTTAGATGATGATAAGGCTCGTAAAATCGCCAGACATCTGCAAATCAATTTCACGGGTACACTTGGTGTTATCATTTCAGCGAAGCTAAAGGGTATTATTCCGTCAATTCGGCCATTACTTCAAAAAATAAGGGATACAAATTTTAGAATCACTAATGAACTCGAAATCCTTGCCTTAAAAGAAGCGAACGAATTTTAATTCATTCATTCACTTATTCTTTCATCAAACATTCTATCATTTAATAATTTTCTCATTCAAACATTCACTCACTCAACAATTCACTCATTAAAATAAATGCGAATACATTTTATAGCGATTGGCGGAAGTGCGATGCACAATTTAGCCATTGCATTACATAAAAAAGGTTATCAGGTTACAGGATCGGACGATGTGATCTTCGAACCTGCAAAATCCCGGTTAGCTAAATACGGCTTGCTTCCGAACGAAATGGGATGGGATGAAGGCCGCATTTCTGGCGATATCGATGCGATTATTTTAGGGATGCATGCGAGGATCGACAATCCAGAACTGCTGAAAGCTCAGGAATTGGGCATCAGGATCTATTCTTATCCAGAGTATATTTATGAACAAAGCAAAAGCAAGCTCAGGGTTGTAATAGGAGGCAGTCATGGTAAAACTACCATTACCAGTATGATTTTGCATGTGCTAAACTTTTACAAACGTGATTTCGATTACCTCGTGGGTGCGCAGTTGGCGGGCTTTGAAACTATGGTGAGGGTTACAGAAGAGGCGCCTGTAATCATTATCGAAGGCGATGAGTACTTATCGTCGCCGATTGACAGGAGACCTAAATTTCATCTTTACAAGGCCAACGTTGCTGTAATAAGTGGCATTGCCTGGGATCATATTAACGTGTTTCCAACTTATGCAGATTACACTGCCCAATTTGATCAATTCATTAATACGATTGAAGCGGGCGGAACCTTAATTTATTGCGAGGCAGACCGCGACCTATCTGATATTGTAGACCATTCGGCTGCCGCAATTAAAAAGATTGGTTATGGAATTCCCGAACATGCCATTGAGAACGGAATTACTTACTTGCTGCCCCAAAATACGCCTTTAAAAATCTTTGGCGATCACAACCTGATGAATCTGAACGCGGCTAAACTGGTTTGCGAACAATTGGGTATCGATCAAAAGGACTTTGATAGCGCTATTGCTTCTTTTACGGGTGCGGCCAAACGCTTGGAGGTAATTTCTGCCGACGAATCGACAAATGTTTATAAGGATTTTGCGCACTCCCCGTCTAAATTAAAGGCAACGATTGATGCGGTTAAAGCACAGTTTGTTAACCGTAAGCTGGTGGCTTACATCGAATTGCACACATTTAGTAGCTTGAACAAAGATTTCTTAAAAGAATATACTGGCGCAATGGATAAGGCCGACGAGGCGATTGTTTTCATCGATCTAAAAAGCTTTGAACAAAAACGTATGGAGCCATTCTCCGAAAAAGATGTTCAGCTGGCTTTTGCCAATCCCAATTTAAAATTCTTCAATGATGCAACAAAATTGAAAGCCTATTTACTCAACTTAAATTATAAAGATACCAATCTGTTGATGATGAGCTCAGGTAACTATGCCGGTTTCGATTTGCCTCAATTGGCGGCGGCATTAGAAAAATAGATGTGAGACATGAGATTTGAGAAACCAGGTTTGTCTCAAATCTCGTATCTAGCCTCTCAAATCCCATGTCTGACAGCTCAAATCCCAAGAAAATGAAAAGCATAGGCGATCGTATAAAGCAGAGTAGGATAGGGCTCGGTTTGAGTCAGGCCGATGCTGCAAAAATGCTGCAGATTTCTACTCCGGCATTCTGTAAAATTGAAACCGGGCAAACGGATTTAAATGTTTCTCGTTTACTGCAAATTGCAAAAACCTTCAAGGTTCCGGTAATGCAGTTACTGTCTGTTCAGGAAGAACAAGTTAGCTCTTCCGAGGAATTTTTAACGCTAAAGAAAGAACTTTTTGAAAAGGATGAAGAGATCAACAAACTCCGCAAAAAGGTTATTGATCTTTATGATAAACTGGGCATGTAGAAATGAGCCTATTCGTAAACGCAGGTTCGGTGCTTCGTCGCTCAGAGATTCTTCGCTGCGCTACCATTGACGTTTTATCATTCTGGGTTTAACGCACTGTCTCATTGTCCCTCTTTGGAGAGGGTTGCACAACCGAAAAACACAGGAATCCATACAAAGGGAGAGGATTTTTAGTAAATCATCCCCCTACCCCCTTCGAAGGGGGACGCATGGCGCAAATAGCGAACGAGTAAATTCTATACGTCACTCATATTGATTTTTTTCTTGAAAAATTAAAACTCAGAATGACAACAAGACCGAATGACGAATAGCCGATTAAAAAATCTTCCTCATGGTTAAATGCTTTTTTCCAAAAGTAGCGCCTGTAGCTTTATGTATGGCGAGCATTTGTTCGTTAAAATCGCCAACCCAGCTCAGTTCGAGTTCCTTATATTGATTTTTCGGCAAAACATATTCTCCCAGTCTGATAAAAAGTACCGATTCTAAACCATGTTTCTGAAATTTTGGTTTTGTACCCATAACAATGGCACGCATACGTGTTACGCCCACCCAGCGGCGGTAGGCAAACTTAAGTTTTTCAAGCAATCCAAGTTTTCCATCAAAACCCTTAATCATTTGGTTCGCATCAGGAATTAGCACTACAAACGATGCCGGCTCGCCATTAAAGTAAGCAAATTGAATTAAATGCTCATCCATAATCGGCTCCATACTTTTAAAGCTGGCTTGCAATGTTGCCTTTTTAATAGGCACAAAGTTT
>Ga0308165_1002934_pt1 | contig 19263 bp, 13 predicted proteins | sample PhyWR2_FD_201032 | JGI IMG/M metagenome (GOLD analysis project Ga0308165, IMG submission 201032) | Phyllosphere microbial communities from UC Gill Tract Community Farm, Albany, California, United States - DLSLW.R2 | ecosystem: Host-associated > Plants > Phyllosphere > Unclassified | place: USA...
CGTACGCTCGGTTAAAAGCCAGGCTGCCAGCCATATCACCAGCACAATAATCACTGGAATCGGAATACCCCACACATCGCCTACCGCCAGATTATGGTATTCGGGAGCCATGCGCCGCATGGCAATCGCCCCGCCACCATCGGTATAAATACGCTCCACGCTGCTGGCGATAAACCATGTTCCCAGCGTCGCAAGGAAGGGTTTGATACGACAGACGATGATTAAAAAGGCGTTAACCAGTCCGATAGTCATCCCCCCCAGTAAGGCAAACATCACCGCCATTTCCCAGGGAAGATGCCAGGTTTTCAGAGCGATTAATGCCATCATGGCACCAAAATCAATCGCGACACCGACGGATAAATCAATGGCTCCGGCACTGACAATCAGCGTCATCGCCAGGGCAACAATCAGTAAGATAGCACTCCCCTGGAGTAAGTTGCTCCAGTTACCCAGCGTCAAAAAGACCGGGTTAGACCAACTAAACAGGACAATAAATGCCAGCGTGACAAGGGCAAAACACAGACGCGATAACCAGGCGCGCAGATTGCTCCCCCGCTTATCTGCCACAGAGGTTGTCGACAGTGCAGGAAATAACTTCATCATGACTTTCCTTTATGCTGCAATGCCGAAGCGGCTAAGACCACTAAGATCAGCACCCCTTTAATGGCACCCATCCAGAAAATATTAACCCCTAACAGACCCAGACCGTTTGACAGAGCATTAACCAGTATGGCTCCCAGTAACGCCCCCCAAATCGTCACCACGCGACGACGCGAAAATGCTCCGCCAAGGAAAGTAGCTAACACCATCTCCATCAGTAGGGGTGTTGCAGTGCCACTGGAGCTACCCGACCCTTGAGCCAGTAACGGAAACACAGCAAGTGCAGCGGCAATTGCGGCTATCAGCCACGAAGCAAGGATCAGACGACGGACATTTAAACCCGACATCTGCGCCATATCTTTACCGCCACCCACTGCCTGCAAATGCTGACCAAAACGGCTGTGATGTAACAACACCTGGAAGCCAATAAAGACCACGACCAGATAGATAAGCGCATAGGGAATTCCCAGTAAACTGCCGTCACGAAAGCCCATCATCAGCGGATCGTCAACGCTGATACGGCGCTGGCCGGTAAGTAAATTGGTGATCCCCGTGAAAGCGACGGAAGTAGACAGTGTTGCCAGCAGGGGGGGCAGTCCGGCGACGAGTACCAGCAAAGCGTTGATGCCACCACAAACCAGGCAAGCGATGACCAGACCAGCTAGCATCAGCGGCCAGGGAGTCATCCACTCCATCATGCCCAGGCTCAGCAGCGCGACGCCCAATACCGCGATGGCAGGTAAAGAAAGATCGATCCCGCCAGAAACGACATCATCGCCCCCTGCGGCAATCACACACACCAGACCAAAGCTTAAAATCGCTAACGGGACGCTTTGTACCAGCATGCGGCTGATATTTTCCCAGCTTAAGAAATACGGAGACTGGACACTGAGCCAGATAATCAGCAGGGCAAACAGCAGCAGTGGGATTTTTTCAAATAGCCCGCGTAAAGAACGCGAGCTGAGTTTTTGGGTTTCTGTACTCATTGCGGTTGTTCCTGCCCACCGTTAATCGTTGCCAGTAACATATCAAGTGTCAGTCCGGTGGTAGATAAATCAGCGACTAAAGCACCGCGCCACATCACCAGAATGCGGTCACACAGACCGAGCAACTCGCTGGCATCACTGGAAGAGACCAGTACCGAGCGCCCCTGTTCAGCCAGCTGGCGGGTTCGCTGATAGATATCACTGCGGGCACCAATATCCACCCCCAGAGTGGGCTCATCCAGAATAAACAGCCGGGCATCGGTTCCCAGCCAGCGCGCCAAAATCACTTTTTGCTGATTCCCACCGCTCATATGACGAACCGGTATCTGCGGTGAACCTGGACGGATGCTTAAACGTTCAATCCAGTCGCGGGCTTTCTGTAACGCTTTGCCGCGATGTTCCCAGCCAAAAGTGGCGTTATCTTTCATCGAAGCAAGGTTGATGTTATCTGCAGCAGAAAAAGGCAGCACCAGTCCCTGATGACGGCGGTCACGTGGCACCAATGCCATACCTGCGCGGATCGCCTGCCGAGGAGTACGTATGCGACAAACTTTCCCGTCGATAGCAATCTCACCGGTTTTCGCTTTATGTAAACCATAGAGCGAGTCGATAAGGATATCCCGCCCGGCACCCAGTAACCCTGCAACACCGACGATTTCACCGCGCTGAATGACAAAGTTGATATTTTTCAACTGCTGACCATCGCTCAGAGAGCGGACGGCTAATAGTGGATGGTCAGTGACTGCAACATCATGACGCTGCTCACGAACGGCATAGAGCTGTTCTATCTCACGGCCGACCATCATGCGAATCAACGCATCGGTATTCTGCAATAATGCACGGTCAGGATAGCCAACCACTTCGCCGTTACGCAGCACGGTTCCTGCATCACACAGTAAGGCGATTTCATTGAGATAGTGAGAAATATAGAGAATGGCAATGCCCTGCTGTTTTAAACGCAATATCGCGTCTGAAACCAGGCTCGCTTCATGGACTTCAAGAGGCGCGGTGGGTTCATCAAACACCACAAGTTTTGCAGCACCATCAATCAGCGCACGGGCAATTTGTACCAGCTTACGTTCAGCCAGACTTAACTGACTAATCAGGCTGTCCGGATCGATGGAAATTTGCCAGGTATCCTGGAAAAACGTGCGTGTCGCTTCGCGCATTTGCTTACGGTTTAGCAGGCCAGCCTGAAGCACCGACTCTTGTCCCAGAAACACCGATTCGGCGACGGTAAAATGAGGGATAAGGTTGAGTTCCTGATGGATAACCCGAATCCCCTGGGCTTCTATCGCCGCCGGTTTACCGAGTGGCAGTGGCTCGCCATCAAGCGTTGCGCTTCCACCATCAGCCTGATATACCCCAGCGAGGATTTTAATCAGCGTTGACTTACCTGCGCCATTTTCGCCGATCAGGCCGTGGATTTCCCCCGGCTTAATCGTCAACGTGACCGCGTTGAGCGCGGCCACGTTTGCGAAACGTTTACTAATGCGGTCCATCACCAGACCGCGTTGCGTATTTTCGCTATTCACTACTTCAATTCACCATAACCCAGTTTTTCATGTACCGCTTTGGCTTCTTCCGGGCCATTTACAGGAACAACCGGAATAAAGGTTTGAACCGGCAGTTTTTCCCCGGCAAAGTAACGCGCGACGTTGTCAGCAGAGGTTTTACCAATCAGGCTCGGCTGCTGTGCGACGTTAGCCACAAACGGGCTGTCTTGCTCTGCCATAATTTCCAGCGTTTCCGGGCCGGCATCAATAGCGGTGACGATGACATCTTTATCGCGCCCGGTTTCTTCCAGGGCCTGAACGATACCGATGGCGGGCTGATCCCAGCAAGCAACGTGGATAGCATCCAGTTTGCCTTTAGGATACTGGCTTAACAGTTCCAGGGTTTTCTTACGGGCATCTTCAGGTGAGTTAGCAAATTGCTCTGCCAGCTCTGGCTGAATAATTTTGATATTCGGATAATCATTCAGCACATATTTCCACTGATCGTAGCGGATGCCACAAATACGTAATGCGCTGGAGAAGGCGTTAAATACAGCCACATTTCCTTTACCGCCCAGGGCATCAGCCATATTTCGGCCAATGGTTGAACCCAGGGTATAGTTATCAGAGGTGGTGTTATTCACCGATTCAGGAGAAACGTGGTCGACGGTAAAGACCGGAATACCCGCTTCACGCAGTGCTTTGAATTTTGGCTCAACCGCGCTATCGCCGAGAATACTGATAACCGCATCGACTTTACGTGATAACAGAATATCGTGGTTATTGGCATGTACCTGATTGTCACGACCACCATCAACCGCGACGACCTTACCACCCAGTTTTTCAACTTCAGCGGTGGCTCCTTTAAAGGCTTCACGATCCCAGAAGTGCTGAGTACCCACAACAGCAACACCAATGGTCTTTCCTTGCAGGGATAAAGCATCAGCCGCAAAGGTGCTGGCTGAAGTCACAGACAGCAGGCCCACTGCCGCAGCTAATAGCGTATTCTTAAACTTCATTCTGGTAGTTATCCTATATTCGTCACGAGTTGAAACACACAATGACAACAACAATGGGCATGCCCAAATAAAAAATAGTTATAACTTATATTCACATAGTCATATCACTAAGTCACCAGAGAATTAACAGTTATGACATAAAAAAAACCTGATAAAACAGGTTACAAGGACAGACAGTCATTTAAGGACGATGGTTATGTTATTTTTTTTGAAAGGTATCTCATTCCTGAAAAATAATATTAACGCCCGGTCCGTTAATCATCTTGCGATAATAAAAACTACCTTTAAAGATAAATGCCAAATCATTCTCTACAATTATCCTTTTTTAGCGTCATATCCCATGCATAAATTTAAGCTATCTTTTCAACTCGCCGTGATTATGATGTGCCTTTGGTATTACAAAACAGAGTATGAGCATGAAAACGGAACATCAGTTGGCGGTAATGCACTGGGGAACCTATCAGGTTGCCACCGAGGGTGAACACATCTCTTCCATTTCACCGGTTAGCTGGGATAAAAACCCTTCGCTAATTGGTCAGTCGCTTACCGAGTCGGTGACCGGCAACTCTCGCATTCGTCGCCCGGCGGTCCGTTCAGGGTATTTAACCGGTGGTCCGGCTTCTCGCGAGGGCCGTGGTAAAGAACCCTTTGTTGAAGTCAGCTGGGAGCAGGCTATTGCCCTGGTGGCGCAAGAAATGCGTTCCGTTCAGAGTCGCTGCGGCAATGAGGCTATTTTTGGCGGTTCTTATGGCTGGGCCAGCGCCGGACGCTTCCATCATGCTCAAAGTCAGTTACACCGTTTTCTGAAAGGTTTTGGTGGCTATACCGCCAGTACCAATACCTATAGTAGTGCCGCGGGCGAACGTATCCTGCCGCATATACTCGGCCCGCTGAGTCCGTTACACCATCAGCATACCCACTGGTCCGTGCTGGAAGAACACTGTGAAGTGTTTATGGCAATTGGCGGCCTTCCGGTACGTAATGCGCAGGTTAACGGCGGCGGAGCCAATGACCATATGCTGAAACACTGGCTGGAACGTCTCAGCCAGAAAGGGGTTCAGTTTATCAATGTCAGTCCCGTCAAAAACGATCTCAGCGCCGTACCCGATGCGCAGTGGCTGGCAATCAAACCCGGCACCGATACCGCATTGTTGCTCGCCTTGTGCCATACCCTGATTACAGAATCGCGTCATGACCAGGCCTTTGTTGACAGCCATACTGTCGGCTTTGCGCCCTTCCGCGCCTATCTGCTGGGTGAGACCGATGGCAAGGCGAAAACGGCTCGCTGGGCTGCTGGCATTACCGGGCTTGATGAACAACAGATTCTCAGTCTTGCCCGCACACTCTCTGAAAAACGCAGTATGGTGAATATCTCCTGGTCAATTCAGCGCGCTCGCCAGGGAGAGCAGGCTTACTGGGCCACGGTAGCTTTAACCGCTCTGCTCGGACAGATGGGGACTCCGGGCGGTGGACTGGCGTTTGGTTACGCTTGTACTAACCTTGCGGGCGCTGGCCGGGTGTCATTTTCTGGCCCGCGTTTGCCGGCCGGGGTAAACAAGATAAAGAACGTGATTCCGGTTGCCCGCTTGTCCGATATGTTGCTGCATCCAGGGGAAGAGTACGAATTTGATGGCCAGCATCTGCGCTATCCGGATATCCGCCTGGTGTACTGGGCCGGAGGCAATGCCTTCCATCATCATCAGGATCTTAACCGTCTGGTTGAAGCCTGGCGTCGTCCGGAAACCGTGGTGGTTCATGAACAGTACTGGACCGCTCAGGCGAAGTTTTCCGACATTGTATTTCCAGTGACAACATCACTGGAGCGTAATGATATCGGCAGCGCCGCCCATGACGGATTTATGATTGCCATGCGCCAGCAAATCCCTGCTGTGGCAGAATCCCGTGATGACTACAGGATTTTCTCAGACTTGGCCGAGGCTCTGGGTTTTGGTGAGCAGTTCACCGAAGGCCGCAGTGCGGAACAGTGGCTGCCGGAACTCTATGAAACGTCCAGGGATCGCGCAGAGAAGGATGGTATTACGCTGCCCGCTTTTGATGACTTCTGGGAACAAGGTAAGCTGGAGTTTGCCGCGCCGCAAAAACCACAGGTTTTTCTGTCTGACTTCCGCGCTTCGCCGGAAGATTTCCCGCTCTCGACCCCATCAGGCAAGATTGAACTTTATTCCGAAACGATAGCAAGCTTTGGCTACCGTGAATGTCCGGGACATCCGTTCTGGGACGAAGAAGAAGCCCATTTTCAGGCACAACAGGCACAAGACTGGCCGTTACACCTGCTATCCAGTCAGCCACGCACCCGGCTGCATAGTCAGTACGATCACGGCACCATCAGCCGCCAGACCAAGATAAAAGGACGTGAACCGCTGTGGATGCACCCACAGGATGCCCGGCAAAGAGGAATTAGTGAGGGGGATGTTGTACGGGTGTTTAATCAGCGGGGGGCTATCCTCGCCGGGATCCATATTAGCTCACAGATTATCCCGGGCGTGGTGCAAATATCGACCGGCGCCTGGTACGACCCGTTAGATCCGGCAACGCCAGGTTCTCTGGATAAACACGGTAACCCGAACGTGTTAACCGAAGATAAAGGCAGCTCGCGTCTTGGGCAAGGCTGTAGTGCGCAAAGCTGTCGGGTCGAGATAGAGCCATGGCTCGAGGAACTGCCACCGATTACCGCCTTTAACCCACCGGAGTTTGTGGTCCCAAAATAATTCGAGTTGCTCCCAGGCACCCAGTTCAGCCCAGGTAACTTGAAGTATGACAGGTAAAACCGCACCCGTGATATTAACGGGTGCGTAATCTCTTTATTTAAATTGCATCAAAAAAATCAACCACCCCATTATGCAAATGGTACATGCTGCCAACAATTTTTATTTTATTGTCATCCTCCAGTTGTTTTAATACCGGACTATTTTTCCTGATGTTATCAATAGTCATCTGAACGTTAGTTTTTGCAACCGCATCGACAAAATCATCATTACTGCCTGCTCGCTCGCCTTTATAATCGGTTGCAGCAATCGCCGGTTTAATTTTTTCCAGTAATCCGGTCAGATTCCCTAACTCAGCGTTATCAATGGCTCCTCTTACCGCACCGCAAGAAGTATGCCCCATCACCAGCACCACCTTGGCCCCCGCTACGGCACAGGCAAATTCCATACTACCCAGCAGGTCATCATTTTGAATATTCCCGGCAATACGCGCATTAAAGATTTCTGCGATCCCCGAATCGAAGATAATCTCTGCCGGCGCTCTTGAATCAATGCAACTTAAAATAACCGCCGCCGGATACTGACCTGTTTTACTATCTAGTTTTTGGGCAACATAGTCATGCTGCACCATTTTTCCTTCACGGAATCGGATATTGCCCTCTTTGAAATTTTTAATAATTTCATCCGGCGTCATCTTGTCACGTTGCTCTTTAGTGAGCGCTGAAGCAAAGCCGATGGAGGGCAAAGCGACACCGCTGACACCCATCACCGCTAATGCTGACAATCCGGCGGAACGTTTTAATAATGAACGGCGTGATAATGTAGACTTATTCATACTCTCACCTTTAATGACATTATTTAGGATTGGATAATCAGGCAATAGAGGATTTGCATCAGAGAGAATGGCATTCCGTTGCCTTGGTTTTGATTCTCCATTCATTTTTATCAAATACAAAGTGTGATAACCATCTCGCCAGAACAGCGATTTTATAAAGCAGCATTGCGCTACAACAGAAATAAAACATACTCGTTCTAAAGTGACTAAGAGGGATAAATATTAAGCTAGCATAGATTATTTTATCAATCCATATAATTTGATATCAATTGAAATTAATATTTATTTCAGGAAATAATCGCCATTATTTATTCAGAAAACGCCTTCGGGAAATTTAATGTTATTATTTAGATATATGATATTTTGGAAATGATAATAATATTTTATATACGCCAATGGGAATAAATTAAATAATACTTCTCCAAAAGGTGACTGTTTTTTGTCTGACGACGTTCATCTTCAACTTAAAAACGAATAGACTAACCGTCATTACGTGGGAGGAGATAACATGAAACTGGAAAAAGGGATTGATGAACTGGTACAAGGGTTTATCCAAAGCGGGCGCCCTTCGATCAGAGCACAAACTCTGGAAGACCGTCGTCAAGGCTATATTAGTAGTACTGTCTTAGCGGGAGAAACAGAACGCCAGGTTCATATCGAGGATCTGGAACTGGAAGGCCTGACATTGCGCATAGTTTCCCCACTGAATGCTGACTCGCATTTGCCCGCGGTCATCTACTTTCATGGAGGATGTTTTGTCAGCGGGGGATTTGCAACCCATGATAACCAGTTACGTCAGCTGGCAAAATATGGTCAGTGCCGCGTTATCGCCGTTCAGTATAGACTCGCCCCTGAGCATCAGTTTCCTGCTGCTCATGATGATGCCGAAAAAGGGGCAAATCTGGTCTGGAAATATGCCGATAAACTCGCTATTGACCGGAAAAAAATCACCCTGATGGGTGACAGTGCGGGAGGAAATCTGGCATTAGTCACCGCTCTGCGGCTTAAAGCCGCACAAGTCTGGCAGCCCCGACAGGTAATTTTGCTCTATCCAATGCTTGATACCTCCGCCCAGTTTGCCAGCTATACCCGGTATGGTGAGGATTATATTATTACTCGCGACACGCTGCTCACCGGGTATGAGCTCTATCTGACGCCTGGCGATGAACGACACCCTGATGCCAGCCCTCTGTGGCGCGATGATTTTAGTGGTTTACCTTATGTTCATATTATTACTGCCCAATATGATCCGCTAGCCGATGAGGGCGAGGCCTTATATCAGCGCATGCTTGAGCAGAATGTGGCAGTAACTCATCAGTGCTGGTCTGGTGTTATTCACGGTTTCTTTCAGTTAGCGGGCGTCAGTCTGGCTGCACGTGAAGTGATGAAGGACGTGGCCCGACGAATAAGCTAACCCCATCATGAGTTAATCAAGAGACAAACAGGATCGAGACATTATCCCGATCCTGTTCATTGTGGCTTTATGGTTTTACCGCCGGACACCACATCAACTGTTCTTTCAGACTTTGCGTATTTCTTGGGAACAGTGACAGCACTCGACGATAGTTTTCTGCATGCTGGGGATAGCCGCGAACAGATTGCAACATCACGCGCAGCGCACTGTCCCAGACGATTCCCTGTAAATCACTGTATGGCCAGAGATCGGACTCGCAAATAAAAGGCACCAGGTAATCAATTCCCAGCTTAACCCCTCGCCCGTCGCGGGTAGTATTCCAGCGGTCGAAGTCGATATGCTCTGCATAGCGGTTAAGCAGCAGATGTGCTTCCAGATTAAACAGGGAGTAGTGGAACGGTATAGTGCGCTCCAGCTCCATAGTCTGTTTACCGTCCTGGTCAATTTGCGCCGCCATCCGCTGAGTAATGCCTTGTTCGATAATGCGCGCCACTAGTCCCCTGTCACCGTAAAACAGGGCATTAACTGCCCGCTGCGCGTCATACCAGGTTCCGTGGTTGTTATGCCAGACATACTCCGAATGGCCAATATCGCTGTAATACATCCAGTGGTTAAAATCACGAAACCACTGGTGCAAGCCTATAATATCATCGGTATCCAGTACCCCTTCATGGCTGATGAGGCCAATTGAATCAATCACCATCCAGAGTAGTCGGGTATCGATTAATCCCGTTCCTCGTCCAGAAACAATCCCCGGGATCGCCTGGCCGTAATTTAAATGGGGATTCATCCGCGTTTCAGTATTTAAAAACCAGCACCGAATTTGCTCCGCCGCCGCCTTAGCGTATTTTTTCTCTCCGGTAAAATAGCCTGCCAGCCCCAGCGTAAGGCAACGTTCACACATGCGAATAATACGGGCAGTATCAGTATCATTATTTTCGCACTGCGGATTTGTATGCCCGTCACGACGAATATAAGGTAATCCGTTAGGACGCCGGGGATTAGGCCACCAGTAAGTCCCCAGACTATAATAATCATTGGCACAGCCGCTGACAGGTCTGAGCTTTTTCTCAATCACTGTTTCGGGTGCAGCTTGTAACAACGTATTGGCCTCTTCAATCAGCTGACTTAGCGCCATCTTCAACGGAGAAAAGGGTTGCTTAAGACTCGCTCGTGCATTCTCGAGGCAATTTTCATCAAGTGTATACAGCTTCATCGCCACCGTATCTATTCCCCTGCTTTTCTGATGCGCATGCCGTTATCAGCATTGAAAACGTGAATACCTGAAAGCTTCGGTTGCAACCAGATGGTCTCCCCTTCACAGACATCAAGACGCTGTTTAAACACCGAGGTAAAGGCGCCACCTCCGGTGTTACAGAACAACTGCATATCAGAGCCGGTATTTTCGATAGCCGTAATTGTCGCAGCCAGCGCATCTTCACGCGGCTCATTCACCACGTTAACTTGCTCAGGGCGAATGGCATAAACCACCTGCTGTCCGTGAGTCACATCCAGCCCCTGCGGGAGTGCCAGCAAGGAGCCATCTTTCAAACGCAGGTGTGCCTGAGTCCCTTCAAGTTGCACTTCCCCGTGAAGTTGGTTGATTTCCGGGGAACCGATAAAACCGGCAACAAACAGGTTTGCGGGCTGGTCATAGAGTTCCAGCGGGGTCCCTGCCTGCTCAATATATCCATCACGCAGCACCACTATCATCTGCCCCATAGTCATGGCTTCAATTTGATCATGGGTGACATAAACAGAAGTCGTTTTCAGTCGACGATGCAGCTCACGGATCTCACCGCGCACCTGAGTACGTAATTTGGCATCGAGGTTCGACAGCGGCTCATCAAATAAAAAGACCTGCGGCTGACGTACAATAGCCCGTCCCATGGCAACGCGCTGACGCTGACCACCAGAAAGATCTTTTGGCAATCTTTCCAGCAAGGGTTCCAGTCCCAGCAACGAAGCGGCATCAGTGACTTTTTTATTAATTTCGGTTTTACTCACCTTGGCCATTTTCAACGCAAAGCCCATATTTTCCCGGACCGTCATTTGCGGGTAGAGCGCATAGCTCTGAAAAACCATCGCAATATCACGCAGCTTGGGTTCAACATCGGTGACGTTTTTATCATTGATATGGACTTCGCCCCCGCTTATCTCTTCCAGTCCGGCAATCATGCGTAATAGCGTCGACTTGCCGCATCCGCTCGGGCCCACCAGCACGCAAAACTCACCATCCGGAATCGTCAGTGAGACGTTTTTAATAACATGCGCATCGCCGTATGATTTACGAACACTATTCAGTACAACAGATCCCATAACCTACTCCTTATCCTTTAACTGCGCCGGACATAATTCCGCGGTTAAAATGTTTTTGCAGACCCAGATACACGATGATGCTTGGCAGCATCGCCAGCAGGGTAATGGCAATGAAAATATTCGGGGTGATGCTCTCATCTGTACGCAACGTACCTAAAATCACCGGGATGGTGTTCAGGCTGTCCTGATTGACAACAATCAGCGGTAACAGATATTGATCCCAAATCATGATGAATCCAAAGGTCACAACCGTCCCCAGTGCTGGCTTCACCAGAGGCAAAATAACGTGGAAGAAAATTTGCCATTCGTTACAACCATCAATGCGTGCAGCCTCTTCCAGCTCTTTGGGAATCGCTGACATAAACTCACTCAGCACAAAGATGGAGAATGCCCAGCCAACAATCGGCAGGATCATGCCCAGGTAGCTGTTATAGATAGAGACATCAAGCAACGGCAGACGCCAGTTGATTATCATGTACAGGGGAATGGCAATCACTTCCTCCGGTAGCATCATGGTGGACAGAATCACCAGACTCACTATTGCCACACCGCGAAACTTCTTCCGTGCCAGGGCATAAGCTGCCAGCGCACTCACAGAGACCTGCAAAATGGTGCCGAAGAAAACCACCACCATCGAGTTCAGCAGGTAGCGCCAGACGCCGATGTCCTGCCAGGCAAAGATAAAGTTTTCCAGAGAGAACTCATTCGGCCAGGCGAGCAGTTCACCCGGTTTAACCGGCGCGCCGCTAAAGGCCGTCGCAACGATCCCCCAAAAAGGCCCCACAAAAACAAACAGCAGTACTGCATAGATGCACCAGCGCCCTGCTATATCCCAACGTTTACCCAACATTTCAGCTCCTTAGTAACGTGCGATACGCTTTTTCAGCGTCAGGTGACAAATAGTTAAAATGACCGTGAAGCTGAACAGCAAGAACGACACCGCAGAAGCGTAGCCATAATCAAACTGTTCGAAACCGAGTTTATAGATATGGGTCATTATCATTTCTGTGGAGTTCGAGGGTCCTCCACCGGTGGTGGCGTACACTTCGGCGAAGACGCGGAAACCACGAATAAAGGAGAGCATCAATACCACCGACAGGGCGGGGATCATGCCTGGCAAGGTCACGTAGATCAGACGATTCCACCAACTGGCACCATCCACATTCGCCGCGTCATAAAGATCCCGACTAATACCCGCAAGACCGGCGATAAAAATCACCATGTCATAAGGTATGGCTTTCCAGATATGCAACAGCATGATTATCCAGATCGCCTGATCGGTGCTGGCAAGAAAACCCTGGTCCTCTATGCCAAACCAGCTTAAAAACTGATTAATGACGCCATTAGGCGTTGGGTTAAAGAGAATGCGCCACATTTCAGCGACGATCGCCGCACTGGTTACCGCAGGTAAAAAGATAGCGGTGCGGATAAAACGTAAATGTCGTGCCGGACCTTCCAGTAACATCGCCAGAAAGAAGGCGCAAAATGCTGCAACAAACATAGTGACGACGACATACAGTAAGGTGTTCAACACTGCTGCGTGCAAAGCCTGATCGGCAAACGCCCGGGCAAAGTTCGCAAAACCTACCCATTCATCAGGCTGATTAAAGTTCACCTTATAGAAGCTCATCACCAGCCCCTGAATCATGGGGATGAATTTGAACCAACTAAAGATAATCAGTGCTGGTGCCAGAAACAGCCATGGGATCAGCGCGCGCTTTTGCTTCGGCGTCAACCAGCCTGTTAGTGCTGACGATGTGGCCCCGTTTACCGGAGTCGATTTTGTTTCATGCATACTCATGCCCTTTCGCCTCACTTAGCCAGCACGTCTTGCTTGTCCAGCTCGCTGTTCACTTTGACATTGAGCGCATCAAGTTCCTGCGCAATGTCGCCACTACAGTTAGCAAGGATGCGGTTAAAGCCTTCAGCCGTTATCTGGCGTACCGGCGTCCAGTTTGGAATCTGCGGTACATAGCGCCCCTGGTCGTTATACAGGCTGGCAAAAGTGGCCCAACGATCATCCTGATAGACTTCTTTTACATCGACATCTTTATTGACCGCCAGGCGGACTACCGGGATATTTTTCGACCCTTTGCCCATACCGATTTCCTGACCTTCTTTCGAAATCATAAATTCGATAAATTTGCGCGCGTCTTCTTTCTGCTTGCTGCTCTTCATCAGGAATACGGTCGTCCCTTCTGCCAGCGTGGCCGCATTTTTTGGACCTTCGAGGGTGACAACTTCGTACTGCTCTTTACCCGGATCCCGGTCAAATACCGCAATATGGTAAGGGCCCGTGAAGAACATGCCGACTTGTCCGGAACGGAATGAGGGGATCACATCGGCGGTAGTGGCATTAATCGCGCCAGGCTGGGCCACTTTTTCGCAGATCATAGTGCGCATAAAGTTCACCGCTTCTGCAACTTCTGGTGTATTGAGGGTGGCGGTAAATTTACCATCTTTCTCAGAGACATAGTCTCCACCAGCCTGCCAGATAAAGGGGGTCAAAAACCAGCTGGCATAACCACGGGTGGTTGAACCTGGAATGTTAAACCCGTAGGTATCATTTTTTCCGTTACCATCGGGATCCTCCTGGGTGAAGGCATGCGCCAGTTTCATGACGTCTTCCCAGGTTTTCGGTTGCGGATAGCCTAGTTTTTCACGCCAGTCTTTACGTACAAACAGCGCAAAGGTTTGAGCTGAGGTGGGAACACCATAATGTTTGCCATCGATATAACGCGTACTTTCCCAGGCGGTAGGATAAAGGTTATCGCCACCCTCGATAGACTTCGGGTCTATCTCATCGACGATACCTAACTGAATAAACTGCCCCAGAGAGGCGGCATCATTGAAGATAAGATCAGGCAGCGCATTACCCGCGGCAGCACGGGCAAGGCGCTGTTCAAAATCGGTAGTGGCATTAAAATATTCGATTTTTATACCGGTTTTTTTCTCGAAGGCTTCCGCTTCTTGCTGGTAGATATTTTTAGAATCATTACTGGCACGGATCCAGACATTGAGCGTAGAGGCGGCAAAACTTTGCCCGACACCTAATCCCAGCGTCGAAATGAGTAACAGTGAACGTAACCGATTCGTAGACATGGTTCCATATCCTTTATTGTAGGGTAGAAAGATAAATAAAATGCTGCTAACAGAGATATTTCGGCAAGTAATTAATAAGGGAAATAAAAACATTCATTTTTATTTCCCTTATTCCATCAATCCTATTTCGTGATATGGAATTATTTAATAGAAAGGAATCTATCAATGCAATCAAACAAAAACGAAATTAGATTTTAAAATTAAAAAACTTGATACACGTCACTACAAAAAACCTTAAAAAAAATATTAAAATTTAAAATGCAATAAAAATCAATTAGTTAAAATTTTCCATTAAATGTGGAAAATAAGGTTGTTTTCTTAAAAACAGGCAATAGTGTGATTCAATGCACAATTATACGGGTGTTTTTTAACCAAATTAGCAAACAAGACGAGCATCACAAAAAAAAACTTTACGGCACTTAAACTTCCACAATCAAATTTGAAACAACGTTTTCTTTTGATGGAAATTACAATTATCTAAATTCATAGAAACGCAGATGAATATATCACTCGTGAATATTAATGCGTCCGTTATTTAACTTGAGGATTATTTTCATGGCCCGATTACCGTATCGCAGTGCTTTGTGCCTTGCTTTTATATTGTCAGGAATCAGCGTTGGGTCGTATGCCGCAGAGGCTAGCCCCTATGTTCTTGATAATAAAGATTTAAGCATGAGTCTTGAACAGATCAGAGCAGGTAATCCCCTGTTTATTAAAGCTGAAAGTGCACTTATCAAAAAAGCGAATACTGCACTTAACCAGCCTTTACTCTCGGTGATGGATAAAACTCTGCTGGCTGCCAGCGGCGATAAACATGACTACTACAGCTTCCCGCCATACTGGTGGCCAGACCCGAGCAAAAAAGACGGTCTGCCATACATTCGTAAAGACGGCGAAACGAACCCGGACGCCAACAGCGATGCTACCGACAAAAAGCGCCTGGTGAAGATGAGTAATAATGTCTATAACCTTGCGCTTGCCTGGTACTTTACTCAGGACAAACGTTACGGCGAAAAAGCCGCAGAACAAATCCGCGCCTGGTTCCTGGCGCCTGCGACCCGTATGAACCCAAATCTGGCTTATGCTCAGGCGATTCCAGGCATTAACACCGGACGCGGTATTGGGCTCATCGATAGTCGGGCACTGGTTGAAGTGGTTGATGCCATTGAGTTATTGAGACCATCAGGTTTAATCAGCGACAGTGAATACAAGCAGCTGCAGCAGTGGTTTGGCGATTTCTATAGCTGGATGACCACCAGCGAAAATGGTTTCGAGGAAGATAACTGGCATAACAACCACGGTACTTATTACGACTTGCAAGCCGCCACTTTTGCCTTGTTTAGCGGCAAAGCTGAAGAAGCTAAAAAACGGTTAAATATCACGCAAATCCGCCGTATCCCAGGCCATTTTGATACCGAAGGTCGTCAGATGGGTGAACTGGAACGTACCCGTCCGTGGCACTACAGTAACTTTAATCTGGAAGCCTATAGCCAGTTAGGGAAGCTCGGAGAAAAGGCCAAAGTTGATGTCTGGAATCACGAGGTTGATAAGCATAGCCTGTTGAAGGGCTATACCTATATCGCCGGTTTTGTGAACAGTGACACCCCGTGGCCATGGAAAGACCTGGATAAAACGGACGATAAAAAAGCTCTGTTTAATCTCTCCAGAGCCGCAAAGGCCTGGCCAGATAATGCCTCGCTCAACGAAAAAGCCCAGTATTTACAAGCCAAATATCCGGAAGATATTACCATCCTGATTGCACCACTACCGGTTAAGTCTGCGGGCGGAGAGAAAAAATAATGATGCAATTCAACGGGCAATGGCCAAAAATTGCCTCTCGTGCTGCGCATAGCGGCACTGTTGAACAGCTGAGTACTGAATATGCACCGGTGCTTGATGCACCGGTACACATTCCGCAAAGCGGCATTGCCAGCTGGAATTTGTACTATTTTTGTCCGCACCATAGTGTGCGGCTTATCTGGGATAAAAACGAACCCACCCGTCATTGTTGTCCTGTCGACGGCGAAGTCTTTAGCGGCGAGCCTTATGACAGTGCGTGGTGGCGCGTGATGAATGGCCATAATGCCAGCGCCTGCTATCACCTGGGATTACTGTGGCAGTTAACCGGTGAGTCTCGTTACGCAGACAAAGTTGCCGGGATACTCCTCGGTTATGCCGAGTTCTATCCGGACTACGAGGTGCACGGCAATATTCCCCATAATGGACCCGGGAAGATGAATGCCCAGACCCTGTGTGAAGCAAACTGTATTCTTGATTTGGCGCTGGGTTATGATTTTATTGCCGATACCCTGAGTACTGAACAGCAGCAGTTTATCGAGACCCGGTTACTGCGCAGTGCGGCTGATTTTCTGAGTCAGCACCGCAGTCCACAAATTCATAATCATGAAGTGAAGATCAATGCGGCCCTGGCAATTCTGGGCTTTATTCTTAAAGATGAATCCTTGCTCGATTTAGCCGTCAATCAGACCTATGGCCTGCGCTGGCAGCTTGAGAATGGCTTATTAGCAGAAGGATTGTGGTTCGAAGGCTCTGTTCATTACCACTTTTATGCTCTTCAGGGCTTTTTTGCCTTTGAAAAAATGGCTTATGGCAGCCCATGGAGTCTGACGAATGGCCCATGGTATCAAAAGATGTTGAATTTTCCGCTGTCACTTCTGTTACCGGACGGCACCTTTCCCCGCCTCAATGATTGTATTGCCGGACAAGAACAGCTGCATCATAACGATATTTACGAGTTTGCCTGGCATCTCTGGCAGGATCCACGCTACAGCGCAGTGCTGAATTTCACCGATGGCGGGAAAGAGACTCTCGAGGCATTACTCTGGCGTGATGTCCCCTTGCCAGCACAGATCCCTCCGTTGATACCAACAGAGTCCCTTTTTGCACCAGGTGCGGGGCTGACAATGTGGCGTCGCCCTGAAAAAGAAGAAGTCATTCTGATTAAACACAGTCCATATGGCGGAGAGCACGATCACTATGATCGATTAAGCCTGCTTATCTGGCAAGACAGTTTCCCGCTGCTTCCAGACTTAGGGACTACCGGTTACGGGGCCAGAATGCACTATGATTACTATAAAAATAGTGCCACACATAATACGCTGACGGTGAACCAGAGCAATCAGCCCCCTGCGCAACCGGACGTGCTTAACGGCTATCAGGGAGCTGACTACCACTGGCTTGACTGTGAAGTGGACTGGCGGAAAACACCTCCAGCGTTAAATAGCCATACGCGCGTGGAATGGGATGCTAAAGCCTGGAGTGATATTCGCTTCCGCCGTCGCTTATTGTGGGTAGAGGATGTTTTAATCGACTTATCGACGGTTGATAATCCGCATGGCCAGCAACTCGACTGGACTCTGCACTTATCGGCGACAGCGCTTGATCAAACCGGCTTGCCCGCAGTCTTTGCACAAACCGGCCCCCTGCGAACACTGCGTGATGCTACCGTTATGCCATTGCAACACTGCCAGCCACGTCACTTTTCCTATGCACGGGGAACGCTTGCCGTCTGGCTCGCGGGCTCTGCAAACACGGAATTATGGCAAGGGTATGCGCCGAATAATCCTGCGGTGACCGACCTCAGTTATCTGGTCTTACGCAATCATCAGTCGCAAGTCTGGTTTGCCGGTATCTGGGACTTTAGTAGCACTAGCCCGCTTATCGAAGTGAACGTTCAATATATGCAAGATCACTGCATAATAACCTTGCAACGTGCTGAATATACACGACAAATAATTGTCTATCACAATCCAGAGTTATTGCCAGTGAGTAAGGTATCCCCCCTTACCAGGCGGATATAAGTCGTCTTCTTATATTGGCTCGGCGCTTCGGCGCCGTTCTTACTCTATTAAGCAATTAGAAATAAATTTTGAAATGGTGTTTCTTTTTGATACGCACTGGAATTGATTACATTCCCTGAAACACAGTAAGGTAGTTTATTACCCAACAGGATCCTGAAGGATAATTATGACCCGATTATTGTCGCGAAGCGCCTGGTACCTTGCCTTCATGTTATCTGGAGTACATAGCGGATTGTATGCCGCCGATTCACAGCCCTATATTATTGATGGTAATGACTTAGCATTAAGCCTTGAACAAATTCATGCCGGTAATCCTCGCTTCCTGAAAGCCGAAAATGCCTTAATTCAAAAAGCCAACTCCGCACTTAACCAGCCGTTACTCTCAGTGATGGATAAGACCCTTGTGTCGGTCAGCGGAGATAAGCACGACTACTACAGCTTCCCGCCTTACTGGTGGCCAGACCCGACGAAAAAAGACGGCCTGCCCTATATTCGCAAAGACGGGCAGAACAACCCCGATGCCAGTAGCGGTGCCACTGATAAAAAGCGCCTGGTGAGGATGAGTAATAATGTCTATAACCTTGCGCTTGCCGGGTATTTTACCCAGGACAAACGCTACAGTGAAAAAGCGGCAGAGCAAATTCGCACCTGGTTCCTGAATCCCGCCACACGTATGAATCCTAATATGGCCTATGCGCAGGCGACGCCGGGCGTCAATACCGGGCGCGGAACGGGCATTATTGATACGCGGGTAATGGTCAATGTTGTCGATGCCATTGGGTTATTACGCTCAGCAGGCACAATCAACGAGAGTGAATATAAGCAATTACAGCAGTGGTTTGGAGATCTTTACCTCTGGATGACGACGAGCCCTAACGGGCGTAAAGAAGACAGCGGAGAGAATAACCACGGAACCTGGTATGACCTACAAGCCGCAACTTTCGC
>Ga0308165_1002935_pt1 | contig 19258 bp, 20 predicted proteins | sample PhyWR2_FD_201032 | JGI IMG/M metagenome (GOLD analysis project Ga0308165, IMG submission 201032) | Phyllosphere microbial communities from UC Gill Tract Community Farm, Albany, California, United States - DLSLW.R2 | ecosystem: Host-associated > Plants > Phyllosphere > Unclassified | place: USA...
TGTAAATGCTAGAGGCAGGCCTGTCGATTGGACATTTTGTCCTACGCCCTCTCAGAAAGTACCCAGCTAGGCTCCTGGTGAAGGTACGGTCTCAGCAGGCCGGTAACAGCTTGAGGAAGGAGCTTTTGTATGAGTAGTCTCGGTTACACAGCATCTCCTGTCGGCGGCACCCCCGGTGCTGATCCCCATTCCCGTGCCCATTCTGACGAAGATGTAACACCTGGCGAGATCGCGGTCGGCGTTATTATCGGCCGTTCGTCAGAGTACTTTGACTTTTTCGTATTTGGTATAGCGGCCGTCTTGGTCTTTCCAAGCGTTTTCTTCCCTAATTTCTCTCAGCTGAACGGCACTTTGCTGTCGTTTGCGGTCTTTGCGATCGCCTTCATTGCCCGACCGGTGGGCACTGCGATTTCGATGGCCATCCAGCGCCGCTGGGGCCGGGCCGCCAAGATGACCGTGGCCTTGTTCCTGCTCGGTGTCTCCACGGTCGGCATCGCCTTTTTACCCGGGTACGAGGTGCTGGGCCGTACGGCCATCTGGCTGCTGGCGCTGTTTCGCTTTGCCCAGGGCCTGGCGCTGGGCGGCTCCTGGGACGGGCTGCCATCGCTGCTGGCGATGAATGCCCCCAGCAACCGCCGTGGCTGGTACGCAATGATTGGGCAACTGGGTGCGCCGCTGGGCTTTGTGCTGGCGGCCGGTCTGTTTGCCTACCTGTACAGCGCGCTGTCGAAGGCCGAGTTCCTCAGCTTCGGCTGGCGCTATCCGTTCTATGTTGCCTTTGCGGTGAACGTGGTGGCCTTGTTTGCGCGGCTGCAGCTGGTGCTGGGCCAGACCTACACCCAGGCCATGCAGGAGCGCGAACTGGAGCCTGTCAGCGTCACCCGCTTGATCGATGAGGAAGGCAGCCACGTGGCCATCGGTGCGTTTGCTGCGCTGGCCAGCTTTGCGCTGTTCCATCTGGTCACGGTGTTTCCGCTGTCCTGGATTTCGCTGTACTCCCAGCAGCCCATCACGCATGTGCTGGGCGTGCAGATACTGGGCGCCTTCTGTGCGGCGCTGGCCATTGTGGCCTCGGGCACGCTGGCAGACCGCTTTGGCCGGCGCAATACCTTGGGTGCGATGGCCGTGTTGATTGCGCTGTTCAGCCTGGCCACACCGAAGCTGCTGTCCAGCGGCGTCACCGGTAACAACATCTTCATCATTATCGGCTTTGTGCTGCTGGGCCTGTCCTACGGCCAGTCCTCGGGCACGGTCACTGCCAACTTCTCCGCCCGTTACCGCTACACCGGCGCCGCGCTGTCCACCGACATGGCCTGGCTGGTGGGTGCTGCGTTTGCACCGCTGGTGGCTCTGGGGCTGTCGGCCAAGTTCGGCCTGATCGCCGTCTGCCTGTACCTGCTGTCGGGTGCCATCTGTACGTTGGCTGCGCTGGGGATCAATCGCGCGCTGGAGTCGCGCGAGAGCGCCGAGTCCGGCGCGTGACCGGTTTTATCAAGGGACTGCCCATTGCGGGCAGCCAGGCCAAGGATTGACCTCGGTGCCTGGACCTTGGTGAAAATAAAGCTGCAGAGCGAAGCTCTTGCAGCTTTTTTTATGGGCGCAGGCCAGCAGCGGCGATCAGCTCCGCACCACCGCAGGCCGGGTGCGATAGAACTGCATCGGGAATTCCTGCATCTCCTTGGCATGCTGGTTGATCACCGAGCGCTTCATCTTGCCCACCACATGCATCTCGCAGGGCTTGCAGTCAAAGCGCAGGGTCAGCTTTTCCTTGCCATTGATCAGCTGCAGCGGCTCGGCCTTGATCGTGCCCTTGACGCCGATGACACCCTTGGCCTGCTTGGGGCAGAGGCTCATCGAGAAACGCACGCAGTGCTTGGTGATCATCAGCGAGACTTCGCCTTCCTCTTCCTTGCTCTCGTAGGCCGCGTCGATCACCTTGACGCCATGCTTCACATAGAAGTCATGCGCCTTCTGGTTGAACACGTTGGACAGGTAGGTCAAGGTGTCTTCCGGGAAGGGTACCGGTGGCTCCACCGGCAGCGCGCGCGGCAGGCGCACAAAGCCTGCCTCGCGGGCCGCTTCCAGCGCGGCCACCGCATCGCGGCGCAGCTGGTTCAGCGCCGAAGCCGGAATGAACCAGGGCTGGTCCAGCTGCAGGCTGATGTCATGCACCGAGAAGATCGTCGCGCCAAAGCGGCCGAGCTGGTCGCGCAAGGTCGCCTCGGCTCGCTCGCTGTCGGTGGCGGGCTGGTGCGGCTGCACCAGACTGGCGCTGCCGACAAAGCCGTCCTCGTCGGTCAGGGTCAGTGCAAAGCCGTCCGGGGTCTGGCTGAGCTGGGCCCACAGGCCAATGCGGCGCTCGCTGGATTTCTTGTCCAGCGTGCGCACCCAGGCCATGTCGCGGTTGCGGTTCACTTCCAGGCCCTTGCGCAGGTCCTTGAAGCCGGCGATCGGGTCCTTGGGGAATACGCGCCACAGCGATTTCTTCGCATCCACCGATTCGGCGCGGTTGATCTGCATGCCGACCAGCTCTTTATGCAGGTCGTAGTAGCACAGGCCATCGCCGTTGTGCAGCACGGTGTCGCGGCTGGAGGCTTCGAGCTCGACAAAGTTCTCGCCCACCTTGGTGACCCAGCCGATCGCACGGCCCGGCGTCTTGGGGGTGTCAAAGGCGCCGATATCGTCCTTGCGGCCATTGACGAAGTAGTCGGTGAACTCGCGGTTGAAGTTCTGGTCCGGGTCGGGCGTGAAGCTGAAGCTGGTACGCCCCGACGACGAGCGCGCCAGTGGCGCATCCGAGAACTCGCGCTCTTCGATGATCTCGTCGAGCAACTTGCGGTAGTGGGCGGTGATGTTCTTCACATAGCCCATGTCCTTGTAGCGCCCTTCGATCTTGAAACTGCGCACACCGGCATCGATCAGCGCGCGCAGGTTGTCGCTCTGGTTGTTGTCCTTCATCGACAGCACATGCTTTTCATGCGCAATGATGCGGCCCTGGGCGTCCAGCACCTCATAGGGCAGGCGGCAGGCCTGGTTGCAATCGCCCCGGTTGGCGCTGCGGCCCGTGTGGGCGTGGGTGATGTAGCACTGGCCCGAATAGGCCACGCACAAGGCGCCATGGACAAAGAATTCAATCGTCGTGCGCGCCGGATCGGTCGCGGCACGCACGGCGGCAATCTGTTTCAGATCCAGCTCACGCGCCACCACGATCTGCGACAGGCCGGCATCCTGCAGAAAGCGGGCTTTCTCGGGCGTGCGGATATCGCTCTGGGTGGAGGCATGCAGCTGGATCGGGGGCAGGTCCAGCTCCAGCAGGCCCATGTCCTGGATGATCAGCGCATCGGCGCCGGCCTCATATACCTGCCAGGCCATCTGGCGCGCGCCTTCGAGCTCATCATCGCGCAGGATGGTGTTGAGCGTGATGAAGATGCGGCTGCCAAAGCGGTGCGCGTGGTTGATCAGGCGCTCCAGGTCGCGGATGTCATTGCCCGCCGTGGCGCGTGCGCCAAAGGCCGGACCTCCGATATAGACGGCATCGGCGCCATGGTTGATGGCTTCCATACCGATATCGGCATCACGGGCCGGGGAGAGCAGTTCGAGCTGGTGGGGCAGGAGGGACATAGGGGCCGGATTATCTCAGGTCGCTGCACTATGCCCTCGTTGCTGGGCGATAAGCTGACTGCCGTGCCAGCCCAAGCACCCAGGCAGCCCGGTTCAGCCGCGCGGGCTGAAGGTGCGCGGAAACACCACCGGCGCGCTGCGGTCGGCCAGGCGGTAGCCCATCGCCGGGCGGTTGGAGGGGCCCGCGACATGCCCGGCCTCATGCAGAAACTGCGCCGCCAGCATGCGGGTGCGAAAGCCGCTCTTGTCCACCGGCCGGCCCAGCACCGTCTCGTACACCTGCTGCAGCTGGGGCAGCGTAAAGGGCTCGGGCAGCAAAAAGGCGGGCAGCGAGGTGTACTCCACCTTGCCGCGCAGGCGTTCGACCGCAGCGCGCAGGATCTCGCTGTGGTCAAAGGCGAGTGCCGGCTCGCCGCCGAGCACATCGACCTCGAACCAGGCCACATCGGCCGCATTGGCGCCCTTGGCCAGGGTCAGCGGCTGCGCAGCAATCAACGCAAAGTACACATGGGTGGCCGACCAGCCACGCGGGTCCCGGCTGCGGCCGCCCCAGCTGCCCAGCTGCTCCAGGTAGGGGCTGGCGACATTGGTCTTCTCGCGCAGTTTGCGGTGGGCGCAGGCCTGCAGATCGCTGTCCTGCGCCACATCGACAAAGCCACCGGGCAGCGCCCACAGCCCGGGGAACGGCTCCGAGCCGGACGCCGGGCGCTGTACCAGCAAAACCTTCAAGGCACTGTCCACCACGCTGAAGATCACCACATCCACCGTGGTGTAGGGGCGTTCAAAATCAACGGGTTGGAGGCTGTCAGTGCTGGAAGCCATAGAAAAACCTTGACGGATGGAAAAGCTAGTTGTATTGTACAACTCATATAAGTTGTTCAATACAACTTAAGGCTTGTAAGCGTGGAGCAGCCCGAAGGCGGGCGCTCCCAAGGATGCATAACTACAACAAAAGAAAGATAAATGATGACTTTTAACCCACCAACCAAGGACATCCAGGCCGGCGAGCAGTCCGCCGCCATGACCCGCCGCAGCAAGCTGCTCAGCCTGGTGCTGCGGCACAGCCCCCAGACCATCGGGCTGCAGCTCGATGATGCAGGTTGGGCGCATACGGACGAACTGCTCGCCTGTCTGGCCCGCAGTGGCAAAGCCATGAGCCTGGCGCAATTGCACGCGGTGGTGGCAAGCTGCGCCAAGCAGCGCTTTGCGTTCAGCGCGGATGGCAAGCGCATCCGTGCCAACCAGGGACATTCGGTCACCGTCGAGCTGCAATTGGCCCCCAGCACCCCACCGGACGCGCTCTACCATGGCACGGCGACCCGCTTTCTCGACGCGATCCTGGCGCAAGGCCTGCAGCGCCAAAAGCGCCACCATGTGCACCTGTCGGCCAGCATGGAGACGGCTGGTGCGGTAGGGCGGCGCCATGGCAAGCTGGCCCTGCTGCGGGTAGATGCGGCCGGCATGGTCGCCGATGGCCATGTGTTCTATTGCTCGGACAATGGCGTCTGGTTGACTGACGCTGTACCCGTTGCCTACCTGCAGAGACTGGACGCATGAGCAGCCATCGCGTGTTGGCGCTGGATGCTGACGGCGTGCTGCTCGACTACAACCTGGCTTATGCCGGGGCCTGGCAGCGCGCTTTCGGCCGCCGGCCTGCCTTGCGCAATCCCCACGCCTACTGGGCGGCAGACCGCTGGGATGTCGAGCGCCTGAGTGGCGAGGCACTGCACCGGTTTCGCGCAGGCTTTGATGCGCAGTTCTGGTCCGCCCTGCCTGCCGTACCCGGTGCGCTGGCGGCTTGCCAGCAACTGGTGGCCGGCGGCTTTGAGCTGGTCTGCCTGACTGCCCTGCAGCCCCAGTTTGCCCAGGCAAGGCTGGCCAACCTGCGGGCCCTCGGCTTTCCGATTGAGCGGGTGATGGCCACGGGCAGTGGTGGCAGCGGTGCCAGCGCCGGCAGTCCCAAGGCGACAGCGCTCGCCCAACTGCAGCCGCTGGCCTTTGTGGATGACTATTTACCGAACTTTGCGGGCCTGCCAGACGGCATCCATGGCGCCTTGGTGCTGCGCGAACCCGAGGGCAGCCCCAACTGCGGGCCGGCATTGCAACAACTGCATTCCACCCATGCCAGCCTGGCCGCGTTTGCGCACTGGTGGCTGGCGGAGAGACAAGAGAATTGACATGACATACACCAACCCCATCCAGCGGCCCGCGCTGGCGCGGCGTGCCTATCGCCGGGCCAGGTTCTTCATGACGGCGCGCGCGCAGCTGCGCAGCGGAGGCCAGTGATGCCGCCCAGCCTGGACCGCTTTCAAGGCGCACTGCTGGGCCTGGCCTGCGGCGATGCGGTGGGCACCACGGTCGAGTTCCAGCCGCGCGGCAGCTTTGTGCCGCTGACCGACATGGTGGGCGGGGGGCCGTTCTCGCTGCGCGCCGGGCAGTGGACCGACGACACCTCGATGGCGCTGTGCCTGGCCGAGAGCCTGGTCACCAAGGGCGGCTGCGACCCGGCAGACCAGATGGCGCGCTATGCGAACTGGTACCAGTGGGGCTACTGGAGTTCCACCGGCCATTGCTTTGACATTGGCATGGCCACGCGGGAAGCTTTGCAGCGGTTCTTGCTCACCGGCAATCCGCTGGCGGGCAGCACCGACCCGCACAGCGCTGGCAATGGCTCGATCATGCGGCTGGCACCTGTGGCGCTGCGCTTTTGCGGTGACGAGCAGTATCTGCAGGACAGGGCGGCGCTCAGCTCGCAAACCACCCACAGCGCGGCGGAGTGCCTGGATGCCTGCCGCCTATTGGCCGTAGCGATCGCCCGCGCGCTGCAGGGCAGCTCCAAACACGAGGTGCTGGCGCTGGCGGATCTGCGGCTGGCCAGCCCCCCGCTGCAGCAGATTGCGCAGGGCCATTACCTGGCCAAAAGCCGGGAGGATATCCAGGGCTCGGGCTATGTGGTGCGCAGCCTGGAGGCGGCGCTGTGGTGCTTTGCCCGGCATGATTGTTTTGAGGACGCAGTGCTGGAGGCCGCGAATCTGGGTGACGATGCCGACACCACGGCGGCGATCACCGGGCAGATAGCGGGCGCCTTCTGGGGCGAGCAGGGCATACCGCAACACTGGCTGCAGCGCCTGCACCTGGCCGGTGACATCCGCGCGCTGGCCGTGCAGCTGTGGCAGGCCAACCAGGGCCTGCCGGCCACGGGCTGCGATGCCGCGCGATAATCAGACCCGCATACGGAATTGAGGGAGGATGCTATGCGGGCTGTATTGGGTTTGGCAGGGTTGCTGGTGGTGATGGCGATTGTGGCGCTGCTTATGAAACAGAACATGGGCGTGACCAAGGCGCCCGCGCCCGCCGCCGTGGAAGGCGTACCCGTGCCGCAGATCGACACCAGCAAGGATGTGAATGCACAAAGCCGGCAGATCCAGCAGCAGGTGCAGGACCAACTGAACCAGGCGGTGCAGCAGGATGCGCAGCGCCTGAAACAAGCCGAAGAGTGACGGCGATGGCTGACAGCCTCGTCCCCACCGGCGGCCAGCTGCCCCCCCAGCCTGGTGATGCGCACTGGATGCGCGCCGCGCTTGAGCAGGCGCGCGCTGCGGCTGAGGCCGGCGAAGTGCCTGTGGGCGCCGTGGTGGTGCGTGATGGCCAGATCGTAGGCCGGGGCTTTAACCACCCGATTGGCGCCCATGACCCCAGCGCCCATGCCGAGATCGAGGCCCTGCGCGATGCGGCCCAGCGCCTGGGCAATTACCGGCTTGAGGGCTGCACCTTGTATGTGACCTTGGAGCCCTGCGCCATGTGTGCAGGCGCCATCCTGCACGCGCGCCTGGACCGCGTGGTCTGGGGCGCGGCCGAGCCGCGCACCGGTGCCGGCGGATCGGTGCTGGACCTGTTTGCGCAGTCCGCGCTGAACCACCACACCGCGGTGACCCCGGGGGTGCTGGCGGACGATGCCGCAGCGCTGCTGACGGCATTTTTTGGCAAACGCCGCGTGCAGCAAAGGCAGCAGGCGCTGGCCAGCCACCCGCTGCGCGACGACGCACTGCGCACCCCCGACACGCTGTTTGCAGCGGCGCTGGATTGCGGCTGCCCCAGCTGCTTCTACAGCGATTGGCCCGCATTGGCGGGCCTGCGCCTGCATGTCAAAGACAGCGCGGGCCAGAATCCCCTGCCAGCCGCCGCAGCCCGGCAATGGCTGCTGTTGCCCGGCATGCCGGCCCATCAAGGGCTTTTCCGTGAATTGGCGGCAGGCTTGGCCGCGCGGGGTGATCGCGTCGTGGCCCCGGATTGGCTGGGCCTGGGGCGCAGCGACAAGCCCAAAAAGGACCAGCGCCTGGGCGATGCGCAGCAGCTTGCGATGCTACAAGACCTCATCCCGCATTTGCATCTGGATGGCGAGCAGGGGCTGGTCGTCGTCGCCCATGGCGATGCCGCGCGCCTGGCCCAGGCCCTGGTGCTGCAGCAGGCTGCGCTGGGCAAGCCCGTACAAGGGCTGTGGCTGGTCAACCCGCCCAACGCCGCAGTGCCCAGCGCCGATTACCGGCTCTGGCTGGAGCAGGTGGCGCGCAAGCCGGCGCTGGATATTGCCGCCGCGCTGGGCAGCAGCGCTATCGGTGCCGAGATGGATGCAGACCGCCAGCAATGGGCGGCGCAGTTTCCTGACAAGGGCTACCGTGCAGCGCTGCGTGCCTGGTCGCGTGATGCGTTGGCCGCCCTGGATGCCACCGCTATGGCGCCGGCCGTATCAACGCAAGCGCTGCCTGTGCTGGTCAGCCTGGGCGAGCAGGCCCGCTGGTGGCCTGCACCTGTGGATGGACTGGATGCCTGGCTGGCGGATGTCGCTACCAAAGCGGGCGGCGCCGGGCCGCTGGCCTGGCAGCGTTGCGCTGGCGGCGACTGGCTGCCCTTGCAAAACAGCGCCGCACTGCTGCAGGCCAGCCGTTTCTTTGACGCCGGTGCGCAGCCCGCAGCACTGGGCTTGGCGGCAGCGGCTTTGCGCTGAGCCTATCTGCTGCACAATAGCCCGCAGCTGTTCCGTTTTCTGACCGACTTTTTTTGCTATGAGCTCCACCCCCAAAAACCAGGCGCCGATCACCGGCATCATCCACCATCCCTACACGGTCGATGCGCCCTTTGCCGCGCCGCAGCCCGGCGTGTTCAAGGCATCGAGCGTGTTCTTCCCGAACGTGGCGGCGATGCGCAACTGGGAGTGGAAGGACAAGAGCGCCTTCACCTATGGCCTGCACGGCACGCCCACCACCTATATCCTGGAAGAGCGCATTGCCACGTTGGAAGGCGGCACCCACTGCGTGCTGGTGCCCAGTGGCCTGGCATCGGTCTCGGTGATCGGGTTGGCGCTGCTCAAGAGCGGTGACCATGTGCTGCTGCCCGACAACGTCTACGGCCCAAGCAAGGGCTTTGCCGAGAGCGAGCTGCAGCGCTATGGCGTCAGTGTCGGCTACTACGACCCGATGCGTGTGGACCACTGCGCCAGCCTGATCCAGGACAACACGCGGCTGGTGTGGCTGGAAGCGGCCGGCTCGGTCAGCATGGAGTTCCCCGATCTGGTGGGCCTCGTGCGCCTGTGCCGGCAAAAAGGCATTGCCACGGCGCTGGACAACACCTGGGGCGCGGGCCTGGCCTTCAACTGCTTTGACCTGGATGGCGATGGCAGCTACCGCCTGGGCGTGGATGTCTCGGCGCATGCGCTCACCAAGTATCCCAGCGGCGGTGGCGATGTGCTGATGGGCTCCATCGTGACCCGTGATGCCGCCGTGCACCGCAAGGTGCAGGCCACGCACATGCACCTGGGCCTGGGCGTGGGGGTGAACGATATCGAAACCGTGCTGCGCAGCCTGCCCAGCATCGCGCTGCGCTACCACGCGCAAGATGCCGCTGCCCGGCAGCTGGCCGCCTTCATGGCCGAGCATCCCGCCGTCGTGCAACTGCTGCACCCGGCGTTTGCTGGATCGCCCGGCCACGCGCATTGGCAGCAGCTGTGCGGCGCTGGTGCGGTGGCCGGCAAGCAGGGCACGGCAGCCGGTCTTTTCAGCGTGGTGATCGATCCGCGCTACGGCCAGAAGCAGATCGACCTGTTCTGCGAAAGCCTGCGTCTGTTCAAGCTGGCCTACAGCTGGGGCGGCCCGGTCAGCCTGGTCGTGCCCTACAAGATCGGCAGCATGCGCGCGCTCGGTGAGTCGCAGTTGCAGCCCGGTATGGTGGTGCGCTTTGCGATCGGGCTGGAGGATGCCAATGACCTGCAGCAGGATTTGGCCCAGGCGCTGCAAAAAGCCTTTGGCTGAACGCAAGGGACCCTCTGCAGAACGCCCTGCCGTGGTCTGAACGCGGTCTCGGGCGATCCGCGTCCATCCCGCTTGGCGAGGGTCATGCAGAGGATCCCTGGAGCCAAACCCATGAATGCCGCCCGCATCGCGCTGGCGGCATTTTTTATTTCATCAGCTTTTGCAGCTCGGGCCAGACATTGGCGAGCAGCTGCGGGTGGGCGCTGGCCAGCGGGTGGATGCGGTCGGCCTGGAAGTTCTTCTCGGCGTTGGGCACATCGGCCACGCCGTGCAGCAAGAAGGGCACGACAGCGGTTTTCTTCTCGCGCGCCAAGGTGGTGAAGACCTGGGCAAAGTCCGTGGTGTACTTGGTGCCGTAGTTGGGGGGCACCTGCATGCCCAGCAGCAGCACTTGGGCGCCGGCCTTTTGCGCGCTGTCCACCATCGCTGCCAGGTTGGCCTGGGTGCTGGCCAGCGGCAGGCCGCGCAGCGCATCGTTGGCGCCCAGCTCCAGCACGACGATGCCGGGCTTGTGCTGCGTCAGCAGCTGGCCAAAACGGGCCCGGCCGCCGGCGGTGGTGTCGCCGCTGATGCTGGCGTTGTGCACTAGGTAATGGGAGTTTTTGCTTTGTTCGAGCTTGTCCTGCAGCAGCGCCACCCAGCCCGTTCCGCGTGCGATGCCGTATTCGGCGCTGATCGAGTCGCCCACGACCAAAATTGTGGCAGGCGCCTGTGGTGCGGCCGCCTGTGCTGTAAAACCTATAGCGATGGAGGTCATCATTGCCCCCGTTACGATGCTGCGCAGACACCGGCGTCGTGTGACGGGTGCTCGACCATTGGAGGAAAGATTGGTTGTCATGACAGATGCAGTGCTTTCTCAATCGCAGGCGCCTGAAGCGGTGTTGGTGGCCCAGGGCCTGGGCAAATCGGTCTCGGATTCGACCGGCAGTCTGACCATTCTGCGTGATGTGGACTTTAGCATCGCGCAAGGGGAAACCGTAGCGATTGTCGGTGCATCGGGCTCGGGCAAAAGCACCTTGCTGTCAATCCTGGCGGGCCTGGATACGCCCAGCGTGGGCACGGTGCGCATTGCTGGCCAGGACCTGTTTGCGCTGAGCGAAGATGACCGGGCCGCGCTGCGTGCGCGCACGATGGGCTTTGTGTTTCAGAACTTTCAATTGATGGGCAATTTGACAGCGCTGGAGAACGTGATGCTGCCACTTGAGCTGGCCGGACAGCGCGATGCCCGCAAGCAGGCGACCGCCATGCTCGAGCGCGTGGGCCTGGGCCAGCGCCTGTCGCACTACCCCAAGCTGCTGTCGGGTGGCGAGCAGCAACGCGTGGCACTGGCGCGCGCCTTTGTGGTGCAGCCTGCCGTGCTGCTGGCCGACGAGCCCACCGGCAGCCTGGACTTTGCCACCGGCGAGGCGGTGATGCAGCTGGTGATGGACCTGAACCGCGAGGCGGGCACGACCTTGGTCATGGTCACGCACGACCGGGCCATTGCCGCCCAGTGCCAGCGCGTGATCACGATTGCCGCCGGCGCGGTCGTGCAGGACAGCCGAATTTAAATTCTTTAGCGCTTTTTTAATGCATTAAGACATCGGTAAGTTCCGCCCGCGACAGTGCCAACCTACAGAATGCGCTGTTGCCGGGTGAACACCCATCCAGAGCGGCCTTCTGTGCGAGGGGTTTGCGATGGATGCATGGAATCTGCAGTGGTTTGCATGGATGGCCGGGGGCTTTGCACCGACGGCCTGGGTGCTGGAGCTGGCCCGTTGGCTGGGCATGGACGGCGTTGCGCTGGCAGGCGCCGCTCTGCTGTGGCTGTGGTGGAAGCGGCCGGCGGACCGCCTGTACCTGCTGGGCAGCATGCTGTGCTGCGCCGCTGCGGTGCTGCTGGCGCACCAGCTCGCCATCTGGGTGGGGCATCCCCGCCCCTTCGTGATGGGGCTGAGCCCCGCCTATATTGAACATGCCGCCCGGGGCTCACTCCCGAGCGCGCATGCCAGCGCACTGTTTACCTTGGGTTTTTGCCTGTTGTGGCTGCGCCAGCTGCGCCTGGGTGGCGTGACAGTGGTGGCGGTGGCGCTGGCAGTGAGCTGGGGCCGTGTCTACTGCGGTGTGCACTTTCCATTCGATATCGCTGCCGGAGCAGCGCTGGGCGGGGTGATCGCGCTGTTGTATGGCTGGCTGTGGCGGCATGCCGGTCCGGTGGTGCAAGAGCCTGCTGCGCTGGCGCTGCCAGACGCCGCAGCGCCACGCCCATCGCCGCAGCCCGCACCGGTGGAGTAAGCATGCACAGTCTTGCTTCTGCACGCGCGGTGCCTGCCCGCTTTGCCTGGACGACCGAGGCCAGCATGGCGGTCCTGGTGGCAGTGTGGCTGCTGGCGCTGGCCTGGCTGCGGCCGCTCAGCGATCCGGATGAGGGGCGGTACGCCGTTGCCGCGCTGCAGATGCTGCGCAGCGGCGACTGGGTGACGCCGGCACTCAACGGCCTGCCGTTCTTCCACAAGCCGCCGCTTTACTACTGGCTGGCGGCCACCGGCTTCCAGGTTGCGGGTGTGCATGAATGGGTGGCGCGCCTGCCGTCGCTGCTGGGCGCATGGCTGGCGGCCATGTCCTTGTTGGTGTTGCTCAAGCGCTATGCCAGCCTGTCGGTGGCTGTCGCTGCAGCGGTGGTGCTGGTGACGATGCCCTATACCTATATGGCCGCGCAGTACGCCAATATGGACATGCTGTTGGCAGGCTGCCTGACCGCCTGCATTTGCAGCGCCGCGATGGCGACCCTGAAGGCGCGCCAGGCCACGGGCCGCATCCGCGGCATGGCCTGGATGGGCTGGCTGGCTGCGGCCGGCGTCTGGGCCGGGCTGGGCTTTCTGGCCAAGGGCCTGATTGCGCTGGTGCTGCCCGGCATGGTCTGGGCCCTCTGGCTGGTGTGGGAGCGGCGCTGGCGCCAATGGTGGCTGCCTTTGCATGCAGCGGCATGGCTGCCGGTGCTGCTGATTGCCGGCCCCTGGGTCTGGATGGCGCAGCAGCGCCACGGTGGCTTTTTCCACTACTTCTTTGTGACCCAGCACTTTCAGCGCTACACCGGCAGCAGCTTCAACAACCCCCAGCCCTGGTGGTTCTATGTTGCCGTGATTGCGCTGGCCGCGTTGCCCTGGACGGGCTGGGCGCTGGCCGCTGGCTGGCGCAGTGGGCGGCGCAAGGCCGTTGCCGGATCGCAGCCACCGCAGGCGGCGCAGCCCTTGGTGCAGAGCCTGGACCGGCTGATGCTGGTGTGGTTTGCCGTCATCGTGCTGTTCTTCTCGGTGCCGCACAGCAAGATCGTAGGCTATGTGCTGCCCGCGCTGCCGCCACTGGCCTATGCGGTGGTGCGCCTGGTGCAGGCCGCTGGCTGGCAGCGCTGGGGCCGGCACGCGGCCGCGCTGGCCGCGCTGTTGTGTGTGGCCTTGGCGGTGGTGCTGGGCACGGTGGCCGTGCCTGCCAAGGCCCAGTGGCGCGCACTGCGCAGTCTGCCGGTGCAGCCGGCCGACCGCTTGGTGATGCTGGAGCACCTGTACTACGAAGTGCCTTTTTACCTGCCTGCGATGGCAGCTCCGCTGGTCGTGGATGACTGGACCACCGAGGGCCAGCAGGCCGACAACTGGAAAAAGGAGCTGAGCGATGCAGCGCAGTTTGCGCCGCAGCGGGGCAATAGCCTGCTGCTGGATGCGCAGGCCTTGCAGGCCTACGCCTGCGCGCATCCGCAGCAGCGCCTGTGGGTCGTGGGCAGCAACGAGGCGGCCCAACGCCAGATGCCGCCGTTGGCGTCGGCTGCACCAGCACTGCACCTGGGCAGCACCCAGGTCTGGCAGCTGCAGGCGGGCCAGGCCTGCGGCAGGGGCACGGCGCAGTGATTTACAGCGCCGGTAGGGCAGCGCAGTTCGCGTTGGCCTACATCGGCGGTCACAAACCAGGGGTATAACCAGAGGCTTTCATCCTCTGCATGTCCTGAAAGTGAGAATGACTGTGGCAAAACCCCAAATTGGCATCATCGTTGGCAGCAACAGCAAGACCTCGATCAACAAGCAACTGGCGCATGGCCTGGTGAACCTGGTGCAGGACCAGGCGGACTTCGAGTTCCTCGACCTGAGCGCGCTGCCGTTCTACAACCGCGACGACGACGCCGACGCCTACCCGGCAGCGTTTACCGCTTTCAAAAACAAGGTGCGCAGCAAGAACGGCATCCTGTTTGTGACGCCTGAGCACAACCGCTCGGTGCCGGCTTATTTGAAAAATGCACTCGACGGCGCCAGCCGCCCTTATGGCAGTGGCGCGTGGAACGGCATTCCCGCCGGCATCATCGGCACCTCGACGGGAGGCCCGGCCACGTCGATGGCTCAGCAGCACCTGCGCAACATTCTGGTGTTTCTGGACATGCCTGCAATGGCGCAGCCTGAAGGCTTTATCCGCTGGACCGATGGCCTGGTCAGCGCCGATGGCAAGGTGGCCGAGGCCAGCGAAAAGTTCTTGCGCAACTACATGGAGCGCTTCCTGGCCTGGGTGGCTGTGCACCATAAGAAATAAGCCATCTGTGGCGGGCTGGGGTGCCAGCGGCGGTGCACCGGCCTCAGCCGCCGCAAGGCGTTTTGCTGTGCTTCCCGCCATGGTTGCCAAGGCTGCGGTACGATGCAGCCAATTTTTTGACCAGGGCTGCCATGTTGAAACTTCCCCTTGACCACCTGTACCGTGCCGCTGCGCCGGATACCCGCGCACCCTGGTTGCTGGTGCTGATGCATGGCGTGGGCAGCAACGAGCAGGATCTGTTTGGCCTGGCGGGCATGGTGCCACCGGCGTTCCATGTGCTGAGCCTGCGCGCGCCTTATACCTTGGGCCCCGGCAGCTATGCCTGGTTCCAGTTTGGGGTGAACCCCGATGGCAGCCGCACCATCGATACTGCGCAGGAGAAAGCCAGCCGTGCGCTCGTCGCCCAGACCTGTGCTCAGGCGGCCCAGGCCTTGCAGATTCCTGCCGAGCGGGTGGTGGTGGGCGGCTTCAGCCAGGGCGGCATCATGGCGCTGTCGGCGCTGCTGACCGAGCCGCAGCTGCTGCAGGCCATCCTGGTGTGGCACAGCCGCCTCTTGCCCGAGATGGCCGCCGAGCAGGTGGCTCCCGGTCAGCTAGCCGGCCGCAAAGCCTGGATCAGCCATGGCACGGCCGACAATGTCATTCCGCTGGCGCAGGCCCATGCCATTCGCGCGGCCCTGCAGGCCACGCCTGTGGATCTGAGCTACCACGAGTACCCCTGCCGCCATGAGCTGCACCCGCAAGAGCTGCAGGACAGCATCGCCTGGCTGCAGGCACTGACCGGGGCGCAGCGCGTTTAACGTCTTGATTGTTTAGCCGGCATCCGGGCGGAACAGCCCGGCGAGCATACGGTCGAGCTGCGGCCATTCCTCGGCAAAGTGGCGGCGGTTGACAAAAAAGGCCTCGCAGGCGACCGCAAAAAATTCGGCCGGGGCGGTGGCGCCATAGCTGTCCAGCCAGGGTGCGGGCTCGCCAAAGCGCTGGGATTTGGCAATCGCATGGCGAAAGGCATCAAAGGCCGATGCCCAGGTGCGCTCCCAGGTCTGGCGTGCTTCGGCCGCGCTGGCCAGGCCCAGAAAATGGCCGGGCAGCGACGGGTAGCCATCGGCTCCGCCGTTGCGCATGTCGATCTTGTGGCAGAACTCGTGGATGACGACGCTGGTGCCGCGCTCGTTTTGCTGCAGCGGGTCTTGCGCAATGGCCGCCCAGCTCAAGGTGACGGGCCCATGCTGCATGGCTTCGCCTTCGAGCATCATGCGCCGGTGCGAGATAAGGCCCGCCTCGTCATGCATATCTCTGGCGGCCACCATGGTGGCAGGGTGTACAACGATGCCGACAAAATCATCGTAGAGCGCAATGGCCTGCTGCGCCTCGCCCCGGTGCAGCAGCGGCACGCAGGCCTGTGCGGCAATGGTCAGCGCCATCGCATCGCTCACCACCAGACCATGCGCACCCGAGAACTGCTTTTGGCGCAGAAACAGTGCGCTGAGGGCGCGCAGTTTGGCTTTTTCTTCGAGCGACAGCGCTTGCAGAAAAGGGTATTTTTGCAGCACCTGCAGCCACAGGGCGGCAGGTATCTCGGGCACGGGGCGCGCCAGTGCGCGCAGGCGTGACCAGGTGCGGTGCAGCCAGGCCATGGGATCAGCGCGCGCCCGGCTGGGGCGGCCGGGCCAGGTAGTCGTCCAGCGCGATGCGCTGCAGGCCTGCGGCATCGATGCGCAGCACTTCGGCGCGTGCCGGCTCCAGGTCGGTGTCCCAATCGGTCAGTACCACGCGCTGGTGGTCTGCATCCAAGGGGTGGCTGGCAGGGCGGTGGGTATGGCCGTGGATCAGCGTGGGCGCCTGGGCCTGCTGCAACCAGGCCAGAGCGGCCTTCGTATCCACATCGGCGGTGATGACCTCACGCATGCGGCGCGCCTCGCTCTGGCTGCGCATGGCGCCAGCCAACTGGCGGCGCTGGGCCAGCGGCTGGGCCAGAATCTGCTGCTGCCAGGCGGGGCTGCGTGCCACCGCACGAAAGCGCTGGTACTCGCTGTCTTCGACGCACAGCGCATCGCCATGGCTGAGCAGCCAGCGCTGGCCCAGAAAGGCCAGGCAACTGGGATCGGGCAGCAATTGCATGCCGCTGCGTTGGGCAAACTGCGCGCCAATCAGAAAGTCGCGGTTGCCGTGCATGAAGAAAAGGGCGCGCTGGCCACTGGCCTCGCGCAGGGTCTGGGCGCAGGCCGCTTCAAAGCTGTCTGCCTCGTCGAGCGCATCGTCGCCGACCCAGGCTTCGAACAGGTCGCCCAGCATGAAGATCGCATCGGCCGTACTGGCTTGCAGGTACCGCTGCCAGCTGCGCCAGGTCCGTGGCAGCTGGGGTTGCAGATGCAGATCGGAGATGAATTCGATGCTGCGCCAGGCGGGGGGCGCAGCGAAGGCATGGACTGCCGTGGTGGCCAACTGGGCGCGCAGCGCCTCATCGGGGTCTGCGGCTCGGGTGTCGGTCGGGCTGTCCATGCAGATGGTGGCGGCCTGTTACAGCGCCACAGCCTTTTCGATCAGCACTTCTTCCTTGGGCACGTCTTGGTGCATGCCCTTGGAGCCGGTCTTGACGGCCTTGATCTTGTCGACCACGTCGTTGCCCTTGACCACCTTGCCGAACACGGCATAGCCCCAGCCGCTGGGGGTGGGAGAGGTGTGGTTCAGGAAGTCGTTCTTGGCGACGTTGATGAAGAACTGGGCGGTGGCCGAGTGTGGATCGCTGGTGCGGGCCATGGCCACGGTGTACTGGTCGTTCTTCAGGCCGTTCTGGGCTTCGTTCTGGATGGGGGTCTGGGTGGACTTCTGGTCCATGCCCGAAGCAAAGCCGCCGCCCTGGATCATGAAGCTGTTGATCACGCGGTGGAAGATCGTGCCGTCATAGTGGCCGCTCTTGACGTAGCTCAGGAAGTTCTCGGTGGACTTGGGGGCTTTGTCTGCGTCGAGTTCCAGCGTGATCACGCCGTAGTCTTTGATATGCAGTTCAACTTGTGGATTGCTCATGGTGTGTTTCCTGTTGAGAAAGGTGGGAAGGGCGCCGCTGGCCGGGTTGGGGCCGGCGGCATAGCCATTTACTTGACGACGGTAGCCGACTTGATGATGACCGGGGTCTTGGGCACGTTCTGGTGCGGGCCGGCATTGCCGGTTTGCACCGCCTTGATCTTGTCGACCACATCATTGCCGCTGACCACCTTGCCAAACACTGCGTAGCCGTGGCCATCGGGATTGGGGGCGTTCAGCGAATCGTTGTTCTGCACATTGATGAAGAACTGCGCGGTGGCCGAATCGGGCACAGCCGTGCGGGCCATTGCAATGGTGTAGGTGTTGTTCTTGAGGCCGTTGTTGGCCTCCAGCGGGATGGGCGAGCGCGCAGGCTTTTGCTGCATGTCGGGGGTAAAGCCACCGCCCTGGATCATGAAGTTGCCGATCACGCGGTGGAAGATCGTGCCGTCGTAGAACTTGTCGTTCACGTACTGCAGGAAGTTGGCCACCGTCTTGGGCGCTTTTTCTGGATTGAGTTCCACAACGATGTCGCCCATCGAGGTGGCCAGTTTCACGCGGGGCTGGTCAGCCGCCTGTGCAGCGCTGGCCAGCAACATGCCGCCGGCCAGTGCCAGGCCGCCCAGAATGGAAAGAGTGTGTCGTTTGGTAGGCATCGGTTTCCTCTGTGGTCAATTACGGTAGATGGCCAGCACAGGGCACTGCGCTGTCCGCAATGCATGCTGCGCTGCGCGCAAGTCATCGGCGTTGCAGCGTGGGCGTTGCACCGAGTTGAGGGCCAACGGTGCAAGATTCAAGGCAAGGCCTTTACTTTTTTGCGTCAGGCGCCGCTGCCGGTGCCACCGGTGCGGCAGTGGCTGGCGCTGCGGCTGCTTCAGGCTGGGCCCGCGTCACCAGGAGACGCAGGCTGCTGATCTTGGGCTGCAGCCGCGCCTGCTGGGCGGGCGCCAGGCTGCTGGCCTTGCTCAGCGATTGCTCGGCCAGGCGGATATAGATGTCGCCCAGGTTCTCATAAGCGGTGGCATAGCCGGGGTTGGCCCGCACGGCATCCTGCAGCGCACGGCTGGCTTTTTCCAGCTGGTTGTTCTGGGCGTAGAGCACGGCCAGGTTGTTGTAGGGCTCGGGCAGCTCGGGGTATTCCTGCACCAGCTTTTCGAAGGTAGCCGTGGCTTCATCGCGCTGGCCGGCATTCATCTGGGCCACGCCTTGCAAAAAGCGCCATTGCGGGTCACGCGGCGCTTGCTGGATCTTGGGCTCCAGCTGCTCCAGGGCCAATGCGGTCTGGCCGGACTGGATCAGCTTTTCCACGGCTGCGTAATCGTCCGCATAGGCGGCACCGCAGCTCAGTGCGAGCGCCAGCAAGGCAGCACGAGGCATCAGGGGGGAGAAAAGGCAACTGACTAACTTCATAGGGTTCGGGCACGCTGGGCGCGTGCAAGTGGCCTGCAGGCTTATACTGCAGCGCATTGTAGCTGAGGGGGCTGGCGCCCCGGAACGGCGGGCGGCCATGGTTTGCAGGGCATGGTGTCGGCATCAGCTACCATACATGGTTCGGCGGTTCCTGCCGGGCGGCTCTGCCCCAAGCAGGCTCTGCACAACCCGCACACCAGTCTCTTTGCAGAGGGTGGGTGCGGACCGGAGTGGGGCGCCAGGCGTCCTTCCCTCTCAACCACAACCACGCTAATTTTTCATGAGTTTGCGCATCTACAACACGCTTTCGCGTGCGCTGGAGTCATTTGTTCCGATCGAGCAGGGCC
>Ga0308165_1002937_pt1 | contig 19252 bp, 16 predicted proteins | sample PhyWR2_FD_201032 | JGI IMG/M metagenome (GOLD analysis project Ga0308165, IMG submission 201032) | Phyllosphere microbial communities from UC Gill Tract Community Farm, Albany, California, United States - DLSLW.R2 | ecosystem: Host-associated > Plants > Phyllosphere > Unclassified | place: USA...
GGTCACGCCGTTATCGGTTTGATTAACCGTAAAACCAAGGCTTGGGATTATTTTTACTCTCATAATGGCTTTGTCAGCGATTACAAATATTCCCAATATGTTCCCGCTATCCATAACGCTAAATCCGATAGCTATGAGTTGGCCAAAGAAACAGCCAACAGCGGCCCTGCAATTTATTGGGGAGTGGATAAAGCGGGGAACTATCAATTAGCGCTTGGTAAACACAGCTATCGCTGCGGGCCGCTGATGGCGCCAGAAACGAATCCAGCGCGTGTAAATGACAATTTAAACGCGGCCTATGGGGAATAGCCACTCTGCTGTTCGCCGATAATAAAAAGCCCCCGCGAGAAATCAGCGGGGGCTTTTTTATCAGAACGAGCAAACTTATTAACGTAATGCGGCTTACTTAAGCCAGATTTTAGGGGAACCACTCCGATGGGGTCGTAGCGGCGTAAGCCGCCGACAACTTTGCCAGGAGCAAAGTTGAACAACGCGTCAGCGTTGCCCTTTAGGGAGGAACACATGGATGTGTTCCGTAACCGCCCCACGGGGTGGTAACCCCGTGTATCTCGATCTCTTAAACGATTAAGATCTATTAGCGGGCTTTCTTTGTTGCCAGCGTTTTCAAATTACGGCCATAAACAAACCACGTAATCAGAATACAGACGACGTAAAACACCACAAAGACCTTCATTGCCCCAGCCGGAGAACCGGTCAGCGCCAACGATGTACCGAAGGCTTTAGGAATGAAGAAGCCCCCTGCGGCACCAATAGCGGAGATAAAACCTAACGCCGCTGCGGTATCGGTGACGGCTTCACGCTGCGCCTGATCGTCGCTGCCACCACGCGCTTTCACGCTGTCGATGGTGATTTTACGGAATACCACCGCAATCATCTGGAACGTAGAACCACTGCCTAACCCTGCGGTTAAGAACAGCAGCATGAAGACGCTGTAGAAGGCGATAAACGAACCACCCACGCCGTGAGTTGGCAGCGTCAGGAACAGCAGCGCGGCGAAAATCGCCATCAGCACAAAGTTGATCAGCGTGACGCGAATACCACCAAAGCGATCGGATAGAGCACCACCAACCGGACGAGCCAACGCGCCAAGGAATGGACCAAAGAAAGCGTAATGCAGAATCACCACATCAGGGAACTGGGTTTTTGACAGCATGGCAAAGCCCGCCGAAAAACCAATAAACGAGCCGAACGTCGAAAGATACAGCACGCTCAAGATCCACAGGTGCCCACGTTTAAGCACGGGGAGCTGTTGGCTGAGGGAGGCTTTAGACGCGGCTAAATCGTTCATGCCAAACCAAGCAAACAGCGTGGCAATAATCAGGAACGGCACCCAGATCCACGCGGCGTTTTCCAACCACAGGCTACTCCCGTCTGGCTGGGTATGACCTGTACCACCGAAGATACCGAAAATGCTGATGGAAATAGCAATCGGCGCAATCAGCTGCATAACGCTGACGCCTAAATTACCCAAACCGCCGTTTAAGCCCAGCGCTCCACCCTGTTTGTTTTTAGGAAAGAAGAAGCTGATGTTAGCCATGCTGGAAGCAAAGTTAGCACCGGCAAAACCACACAGCAGGGAAATCGTCACGAAAACGCTAAACGACGTCGTTGGGTCTTGCACTGCATATCCCAGCCATAGGCAAGGAATAATGAGGAAAATGGTGCTAATTGCCGTCCAGCGACGCCCACCAAACATAGGGATCACAAAGGAGTATGGCACGCGCAAAATAGCGCCCGAAACAGAGGGCAGCGCGGTCAACATAAACAGTTGGTCGGTGGTGAAGTTAAACCCGACCTTGTTGAGATTTACCGCTACTGCGCTGAACAGCATCCAGACGCAAAAAGCGAGTAATAAACAGGGAATTGAAATCCATAGATTACGTTGAGCCGTTTTTTGGCCGATTTGCTGCCAAAAATCAGGCTCTTCAGGGCGCCAATCCTGAATCACGCCCCCTTTCGATTGTGTATCTGGAGCGGATGCTTGTGTCATAAAAACCTCTGCCTTTATCCGGTTAGTAGCGGAGTTGTACGCATCACGCACGTGGGCAAACTTGATACAAATCAAGCCGCTGTAAGGTAGCAATTTGGCGAAATCAGCCATAACTCCCTTAATGAGTAGGCTATAATTATAAAAATATTTTCGAAGAATCATCCTGTTAAAGCTTTAATAATTGCGCCTTCGCCACGTGAGTGGCACATGCAAATATTAAGGGTTACTTCCTTATGGGTATGGGGTTATAGGCTAGGATGATTTAAAAAGGCTTTTCAAAGGTATCTTTCCCTTTTCCCGCAGCCGGTAGATTTTCATGAAACATTTCTGTGCACGTTTTTCCATCGTCAGTCAGGTAGCCGTTTTGATGCTACTGCTTGGCATATGTGGTGTTGCAGGAATGAGCGTATCCAGCTGGATGGCACAGAGTATTCAAGGCAACGCGCACGCGATCAACACATCAGGATCGCTGAGAATGCAGAGCTACCGTTTGCTCTCAATGGTACCGCTGAATGCTAATGCGGATAGCAAACGCTGCTTAGATGAATTAAATAACGATTTAAACAGCCCGGTGTTACTTTCAGCCGTCAAGGAAGAGCATCTCAACGCGCAGTTCTCCGCCCTACAACAAGCTTGGCAGGGCGATCTGCGCCCCGCACTCCTTGCGGCACAACACCCCGATGATGCACGGAATAACGTCGCCAAATTTGTCGGCCACCTCGATGAACTGGTTTCCGCCATCGACCATCAAACCGAGCAGCGTTTGACGATGGTGAGCATGGTACAAAAGATTTTTATTATTCTGACGTTATTACTGCTAGTTGGCACCGTGGTCTATTTACGCCGCCGATTGCTTCATCCTTGGCGCCAACTGGTCGGCATGTCACAGGCGATTGGACAAGGGAATTTCAGCCAGCGTTTTCAGCAAACCGATCATCAGGATGAAATGGCTATTTTAGGCTCGACGCTGAATGCCATGTCGTCTGAGCTCTCGCTGATGTATGGCAAACTCGAGCAGTTGGTCGAGCAAAAAACCACGGATTTACAGAAGAAAAATCAGGTTTTATCGTATCTGTATCGTGCCAGCCGCCAGCTACATTCGCGCGCGCCGTTATGTTCTCGCCTGCTGCCGGTACTCACGGAGCTTCAAGAGCTCACGCCGTTGCACTCGCTACAAATACGCCTGTATGAAAACAACAGCGACGAACAGTTTGACGAACTGAACTGTGTGGAAACACAGCGTCCCAAGCATTGTCCTGATACGCATTGCGTTCAATGTTTAAACCATTCTGAGCATGTTCCAAATAAACCTAGCGCTACGGTCAGCTGGAGCTTGAACGATCAAAGCGGTCGCTATGGTTTGATTTTGGCCCAGTTGCCAGAAGGCGTGACGCTACAACCCGAACAAAAACAGCTGATGATGACATTGTCCGAACAGATCACCAGCACGTTGGCTCTTGAACAGCAGGCCGACCAACAGCAACAGCTGGCAGTCATGGAAGAACGTTCTGCCATTGCCCGTGAGCTGCACGACTCCATCGCCCAATCGCTCTCATGTTTAAAGATGAAAATCAGCTATTTGCAGATGCAGTCCACGGCGTTACCTGACAATATTCAGACCCAACTTCAAGAGATGCGCGAAGAACTGAACGCAGCCTATCGCCAACTGCGCGAGCTGCTAACGACTTTTCGCCTGAAGCTGAGCGAACCAGGATTGCTGGCTGCTTTGCAGGTCACCGTTGCCGAATTTAACCAACGCTTTGGTTTTACTATTCATTTTGACTATCAGCTTCCCGCCAAAAGCGTTCCATCACATCAGGCAATTCACCTAGTACAAATTGCCAGAGAAGCCCTAAGCAACATACTTAAACACGCACAGGCAACGCAGGTTGATATGACCATCACCTTACAAGATGATGAAATTGTTATGTCTATTTGCGACAACGGCCTGGGTATTAGCACTTCCCCTGAGCGACAGAACCACTACGGTCTCGTGATTATGAGCGATAGAGCCCAGAGTCTGAACGGAGAATGCCGAATTTCACGCCGTGAGAGCGGTGGCACCGAAGTACGAGTCACATTCCCGCAGGAATTACGCTAATCCCACGGCATCTGGTTTAGAGGAGAAATTGATGAATTCCACATTAACTCAAGACGATCAATATACGATTCTGTTAATTGACGATCATCCGATGCTTCGCAGCGGTGTAAAACAGCTGATTAGCCTTGAGCCACAGCTAAAGGTGATTGGCGAAGCCAGCAACGGTCAGCAAGGCATTGAATTGGCCGAAAAGCTCGATCCCGATTTGATTTTGCTCGATCTGAATATGCCGGGCATGAACGGGCTGGAAACGCTGGATCAGCTTCGCACCCGTACGCTATCTGGCCGCGTGGTGGTGTTTAGCGTTTCAAATCATGAAGATGACGTCATCAGCGCGCTAAAACGCGGCGCCGATGGCTACCTGCTTAAAGACATGGAGCCAGAGGATCTGCTGCGTTCACTCCATCAGGCCGCTGCCGGACAAGTGGTCATCAGTGAAGCGCTCACGCCGGTATTAGCCGCCAGCCTGCGTGAAAGCCGCCCTTCTTCAGAGCGCGACGTGCAGCAATTAACCCCACGCGAATGCGATATTTTGAAGCTGATTGCGCAAGGTTTACCGAACAAAATGATCGCCCGTAAACTAACGATCACCGAAAGTACGGTAAAAGTTCACGTGAAACATTTGCTGAAAAAAATGAAGTTAAAATCGCGCGTAGAAGCCGCCGTATGGGTATTGCAGGAAAAGGTTTTTTAATTAAAAAACAAAAAGCCCGCGAGAAAAAATATCAGCGGGCTTTTTATTGTAGTATCGGAAATTACTTATTCTGGTCGATTAGGAATTTCACTACATCTGCAAATTCAGTGCGGTAACCTTCAATGGTTTTACTCTGCATTCCATCATTTTTAATCTGATATTGACCATCAACATAGAATGATGGCGTACCGCGCACACCGAAGGCCTCGGTGGCATTTTGCTGTTTTGCGGTGATCGATTTCACCATAAAGCTGTGCAGCGCACCGTCATATTCTTCAGCTGGAATACCCGCTTTAATAAATACCTGGCGAATATCCTCTTTATTCTTTATCGATTGTTCTTTTTGAACGGCATCGAAAAGAGGTTTTTCTACTTTATTCTCAACCCCTAATGCAATAGCAACAGACCATGCTTCGGTCAGCTCTTCACCCATAGAGCCCATGGCGCTGACGTGGTATTTCACCACTTTATCGTTCTGAGGCAAATGCTCGTTAACGGCTTCGCTCACTTTATAAGTATTCGCAAACTGGTTACATGGCGGGCAATAAAAGGAGAAAAATTCAACTACGGCAGGGGCATTTGGCACCTTATTTTTCAGTTTTATGTACTGCTCGCCTTCCTGATAGTCTGTTGCGTGTGATGCAAAAGAAAATAAAGAGAATGTGCTGAGTAGCGCCAGCAAAAGATATTTTTTCATATTTGTGAACATTACCGTCATTAGAGAGTTAAACAACGGCCAAAATGTTAGCATCAACGGTTATAAAACCCTGCTGGCTTTACGGTTTATTACATAGTCAATGACATAGAAAGACAAACTCGATTATTAATCGCGTGCTGATAGTTCCAAAAGAAAATACTTTGCATGTGCACTTTATGAATGCGATGTATTCCCCAAGCGATAAATATACCTTGGGGAATACCAAACAAAACGTGTTAAAAAATCAGTTCCAATCAGGCGCGCTTTCAATTTGCTTGGTGAGCATCGCTTTCACCTGATTATCTGGCTTGCCTAGCCACTGGTATTTTGCGTGTTTACTTGGATGGTCGAGCGCATCAGGCGTACCTGCAATTTCCACACGAACGCCCCAAGCCTGTTTCTTATCGTTGCTAAACGCCACGTACATAAAATTATTAGCGCAGTCATGCGGCTTACAGATATTTCCAACCTGATATTTTTTACCTTGCCACGTTACCCATTCTGGTGGCGTTGAGGTGCCTGAACCTTTACGTGCCCACACGGGCAAATTTTTCTGCCCTTTCACCATCTTCTGCCATGTTTGCTGATAGCCTGATTGTTGTACCAGTTCAGAGGTTGAGACCGGTATAGAAGCAGCCAAGCTGACGGTGCTCAAACTCATAACAGTGCCTAGCAGCGCCACTCGTAGCATTTTTTTATCAATCATCATCAACATCCTTTGCAGTCAAATATCTATTACAAATTAAACAACGATAAATCATACATACATTTTATATGACCACGCCATACGACAAAAGTTGATCCATACCACGAAAGTTATGACAAAAAAGCGGGAAATTCTCGTTGGTATGACAACTTGAGGTAAGCTATCAACCATAAGAATCGACTAGAGAAAATCAGCATGTTCACACTCCCTTCGTTGCCACCGCTAGAAAAAAGCCTACACAGCGCGGAACTTGCGCACCCATTAAACAAGCTAGAAGAAGATAAGATTTCACAGATGGTGGCCGATCTGGATTTGAACGGTTCGATCAAAGAACATTACTTAACCGGCTGGATGGGGCTTTGCCCGCTGGTGATGATCCGTAATTATCAGGATAAACGCGGCACATCCAATGGTTTTATGCTGACGCGTCCGGGCCATTTTCGCTTTAGCGTACAGGCCATTACTTTCCGTATTCCCAAGTTTCTACTGTGGGCAACGTTTCGCCGCAAGCCACGGACAATGTCGCTGATTGCCTATCAGCAATTGGGTGAAAACGGCGGTGGCCTGATGCAATATCGCAACATTCTCGACGCCGAGATGAAAGAAACGGTCAACCAGCAATGGCGAGATATCAATGATTATCTCGGTGCTGCATGCTATCAGGTTGAAAATGACTATCCGCTGTGGCAAATGCTTGAGAAGGCAGTAACGGAAGAGAAAGCCAACGGCTTAGCGGCCACGCTAGCTTCTAATGGTAAAAAACTGCAAAAAGATGATGAGTTTAGCGGCCTCTGGCAAGGCGAGCTCTTTATTGCCACCCGTCCTGCAGGTGAGACGTCGCCAGCGACATCGGTCATTATAAGCTGGCACGACGGTGATGATATTGGCAGCTATCTTTATGGTTGGCTGAACAATGAACAAGGCGAAAAGCAACTTGCGTTAGCTATTCGCCCTGGGAAAAATGAGCAGTTTTTCACGCTAAACCGCTTTGATGCCGAACATGTTCAGCGCGCAACCGCATTGTTTAATTTGGTAACCTCTGAATAAAAAAGGGGAGCCAGCTCATTGGCCCCCTTTTTATCTATCATTTACGGCATGATGCACGCTACACCTTCCGTTTTCTCAGCAAGGTTCGACGTTACATGCCCTGTTGCGGTATACATATAATAATAAGCATCTTCATCTGCAATGGCTTCGTCGGAAGACCAGAACACCGTCCCCGCATGTGAAACATCATCCAAACTGCTTCCCCATTCCTGCCACAGTGAGTCACTCGGTACTTCGCGCGTTGATCCCTTAGAAGACAGCTCATCAGATGTCGGCATACGATATCCCTGGCTTTCACACCAGGCTTTCGCGTCATACCAGTTGAGTTTGCCTGCAGTCGCATCTCTAAAAATAAAGAACTTCTGCGGATTAAAGACAATGGATCCTTTCGCTTCGTTATGTCGCGCAGTTATTTTGAATGCGCCTTTAGCCTTAATAGTGACAACACCTTTATTATCTACCGTGGCAATCGATGGATTACTGGTCGTCCACTCATCAATTTGATCGAATTCGTTATCCGTTTCTAATTGGAATTGTGCACCAGGAAACGCAGTATGAAATGTGTTACTGGTAGGAACATAATAAGAAGCACTGTTATTTGATGGTGCAATCAAATAACTCGTTATATTTAATAAATGTGGGTTAACTGGCCCTGTCGGAATATTATCATTAACGTCATAAGTGCTAATATCCTTGATAGAGAGCGAAATATTTTCCCGTGGTGCACCAGTGATGGTTGTAGGCGTTATGTTAACACCTACTGTACAACCCTTATCATCAGGATGAATAACATACTGATTAGTACCCGTCGCCAGTACGCGTTTATTGTTGGCCGCATCGGTACAATACCACTCAACCGTTGGGAGTGTCGTATCCTCATCACCTTCCGCATCAGCAACTATCCAAGATAATTCAATGATATCAGTGATATCTAATTCGTCATCAACCCCCGCAGTTTCATTAACACGGTTGAAGCTCACTTTTCCAGCTTCATTTTTGTCATTATAAATAATAGGCGCAGTGCCATTAATAACTCCCGCACTACCCGTTAAATCAGTCGCATTGGCTATATCCAATGAGCCAAAGGAGAAAAACAAAATAAATGCTGCTCCATAGCTCTTGAGACATTTTATTTTCATCACTTCACCATGCATGCTGATAAGAGCTGAATGCTATAGCACTCAGCTCTTATTATTGACGTAACTTATTTACGCTTAGTCGATTTCAGCACTGATTTGACTTTCGCGGTGTAATCAACTTTCAGGCTATAGCCCTGGACACCGTCAGCACCCGCCGTTGCAAACACATTTTTCGCGTTGGCGTTAGTAGTTGGGATAACCAGATCTTTATTATCCGTGCTGCTAACAGCATAACCGCCCGCGGTACCTGTGGTTGCACTGGTGCCATCGAAGAACCATTTGTAGCTATAGTTAGCCGATGCATCGAGTTCACCAGCATCTTGCTTACCGTTGTTGTTAACGTCATACCAAACTTTGAACTGATAAGTATGGCCGACCAACAGTTTGCTATCTGCTTTACCGATCAGGTTAACTGTCGGTTCTGTGCTATCAACAATCGCGGTACCGATGGTGCCACCCACAATTGGGCCATCTGGAATATTATCGCTATTATCGTTTTTACTGATATCGTTAATGACAATAGTTTGGCCAGTGGTTGGTACACCCGTTGAGGTTTGTTCCGTAATTTCTACACCTAAATAGAGCCCCGCATCAGCATTCTGAATGATATAATTCCCTTTACCATCGCTACCAGTCAGCATAGTTTTATTCGCACCCACGCCATCCGTCGTGGTAAACCATTTGATAGAGGCAGTACTGTTATCAGTATCACCTTCAGCATCATGCAATAAGTAACCCAGCGTAATTTTGTCACCCGGCACCATCCCGCTAGTAGAACCACCTGCATGATCATTTTCGAAAGAAACAGTATGGTCCGCACCACCAGGGCCTGATACAAGCACTGGAACAGTACCGTTAAGTGTACCAGCTGAGTCTGTCATAACCGCCATAGCAAAAGGACTGCAGCTGGCGAATATAAGTGTTGCAAGCACTGACTTACTAAATTTTTTCATATTGATATGACTCATAAAGTTAATATTAATTATTACCTGAACAGCCTGAGCTTATTATTTAGCATGCAGATTATTCATGATTTGTTGCCCTGATGGTGTTAGTTGATAATCAACTTTCAGCTCATATCCTTGCACACCATCAGCACCCGCACTGGCTAATACTTGACTCGCTTCCGCATTCGTTTTTGGAATAAAAATAGTATTATTCTCAGTCTTGTTTACCGCATAGCCGCCTTTCTTTCCACTTGGGGAAATACCATCAAACATCCATTTATAATCAACCAGAGAAATTAGAGGAGTAGGATTGCTATCAGACACAGTTTCACGATCTGTTGCATCCCACTGCCCATTATTATTACTGTCATAGGCAATTTTAAATTGATATTTATGACCTAGCTGAAGCAGATTTCCCTTTGTCGCCGTTAAATTAACGGTTGGATTATCACTATCAACAATTGCGGTATATATCATTGTGCTTGCAGCACTAAAATCGACGAGCACAGAATTCGTTTTTTGTGTTTTGTCATCATTCTTCGTTGCTATGATAGAAAACACGCCATTCATCGTACTGCCTAATATTGCTTTAGAACCTGATGGAGGCTCTTTAAAAAACAAACATTCGCTTCCAGATTTGCATTCATTTTTCGAGGCATGAATGGCAATTTCTTGAGAGTGAGACTTATCTTCCATTTTATAGGCATGGAAGGTTAGATTCAGATTCTTAGAGTCCAACGGCGTCGTTTCACCAGCAAGCCCCGTCACTTTTGCACCGCTAGCAACCAAGTTTGCGAAATTATTACCATTCGCTAGGAGCTTGACCGCTTTTTTCTGTTCACCGCTATCATCAATAACCAATTGGTAATCAATCGGGGCTTCTGCCACGATAATATTGACGGTATTTGACTGCTTTGTGTGGCCTTTTTCATCAACCAGCGTGACTGCAAGCCGGTATTTATTTGCGTTAGGATCGGTTGAGTTAACCCACGCTGGGAAGGTCAACGTCCAGTGATTATTTTGCCCGTTACTGATATTCCCCGCCGTTAATGCAGGCAGCCCAAGCGTGCTTTCTGGATTAAAATTGCTCATTGGTACCCACTTCGCACTTTTAATTTTCAAGTGCGATGTGACTGTGGCATTTGCCGTCCAATGACAGCCTTCATAAGCCTCGGCGCTATCGGGATCATCAGCCAAAATACAGGCCGCGGCAGTCCCCGTCGGCTTGAGATAAAGCCCCACATCCAGATCGTTTTTCTCACGGTATTCCAGCACGATGTCATTATTACGATCGACAAAATCCATGCGGCTGCCTGCAAGGCTGCGCATATTCGCAACCTCATCGCCATCAAGCTGTTTTGATAAAGGCACACCAATGCGGTAATCCAGATTTAGATTAGCCGTCAGCTCGTTTTGATCCGAGTCCCCTTTTTTATACCCGGCTTGCAAAGTAATCAGCGGAACCGGCGTGTAGTCGATACCAACCGTCACGGCCGAAGGGTCTTCCTGCAAACTATCCTTACCAAATAACGCCACCTGATTGCCGTAGTACTGTTCGTATACTACCGATGACCCCAACTGTGGATACGCGGGAAGATAAGCCTGTAAACGAATATCCCAGCCACGCGCAGGGCGTTCTTGGTAATCATCAAAATCGACTGAGTCCTTCCATGAAGAGAGCGGCATATAATAGTTGCCACTCAGCTTTAAGAAGTGTGTCCACGCTTCTCCGCCTAATCCCGCACGATGATGACCACGCGTCATATCATGATCATAAAAAATATTAGAACCTAGCATCCAGTCTTCGGTAATATTATGACGAATACCTATCCCCATATTTGCAATAGTACGTCCGTCTTTATTATGGGCTGAAAATTGACTGAACCAGAGGTCACTCTCACCCTCATACCAAGGAACTAAATAATCCAGAGACGACCCCTCAAGACTTCCTTGATCGTTAATATTTAAATTGGTTGCAATATGGCCATAAGGTGAAAGCAGCGATTCAATTTGTGACTGTGCTGTCGCCGTCGCTAGATTTTTACCGTATTGTAACGACTCTGATTTCATGCCTTCTACAGTTAAATTCTGGAAGTTGCTTTGTGCTTCTTTAAGCAATATTTCAGAAGTTTTTTTCTCAGTGGCATTATTATTTTTATTTGATGATAAAACTGGAGAAGCATTATCTTCCGATACAGAATTATCACTACCTAAATTAGGCAACACAATTTTATCAGAAGAATAGCTAATACCTGTAAATAGCATACTTAGCGATGAAGCTATCAGGCAATACAAAATTATCTTTTTCATATACACCGAGAAGTATTATCTACAGGTAAGTTATTTTTATATAACTTATAATTTATACATTTCTTTTCGAACTGCGAATGAGCCAAATTATGAGCGAGTTGTCTAAACATTAAAACATCCAAAATTGGATAAAATATTGGCTTGATAAAGTCAGGTAGCTATAAAATCAAACGATTTAAATAAAAAAACCCTATGATTTCAACGCAATAAATAATACTAACTTTATATATTTAGTATTACTTCATTATGAAAACTTATAGAATGATATATCTATCACTTGCAAATGAATCAAAACTCATTCCAGATATAAAAAGACGGTTCTCTAACAATGATTCAATGCAACGAGGAGAAATGGTGTATATATGAGCAGGAGTCGCTTAGTAGTTTCGAGGGAAATTATTTAGGATTTTGATTAGCTTGCCGTGCTGAATGTCGATATAACCGCCAAAACGCAGGTCTGCTAATACTTTCATGACGCCACTGCGTGCCAGATTTGAACGCTGTAAAATATAATCTGCGACGCTTAACTTCGCACGTTCGCTATCAGAGTAATGAGATAAGTCCTTGAGAAATAGACAAACAATTTCATAGGTAGAACTGTTTATTAGCAGAGATTCATGGTGCAACTGACGATCGTTGAGATACCCTTGATAGTAAAAAACATCACGCCATAGAGACTGCAGCTCTATTATTTCCATAGCTGCTTGTAAGGGTATCGTGCTGACTTCAGCACCTGCAGGAAACTTTAAATGATAGTGCTGAGAGCGATAAACCGAACCTTGTAGCCCAAGAATTGAGGGCGCAAACGCCGTTTCAACAAGGCGATTATCCGCCTCACGCCATATGTCCACTCGCCCTTTCGTCAGCAGATAAACTTCAAACCCAGCTTCTTTACCTTTTAGCCGCGCTTCTATGTTCTTGCTATCGATTAGGTAGGGTTTGGACATACTGACAAAAGCAGTCATCAAGCGATGAATACTCTCCAGAGGCTTTTCTATGATGCTACGATTATTAGAGTTACCCATAAAAATGCCAAATTTATTGTAAGTTCAGTCAGTATATCCTAAATCATCTTAGGTGTAGAAAAGCCTCTATTGCCAGTAGCTGGCTTTTCTACCTTGCCCATAACATGCCACTGTTCCTTTAAAACGATGGCAATCTCACACTTACCACCATTGATGGAAATGGTGTACTGGCCCAATACCATGGCCAACTTCTAATGAATCTGCGGCCTCTAAGGCTTTTTGTAGATAGTTTTTGGCGGCAAGCACCGTTTCATTCCAATTCTGATGTTGTGGACGCAATGCCGCAAGCGCAGCAGATAGCGTGCAGCCAGTTCCGTGGGTATGGCGGGTATTCACCCGTGGGGCGGTAAATCGCTGTTCGCCTTCGCGATTAAATAGCCAATCCGGGCTTTCGCTATCGCTCAGATGCCCGCCTTTCATCAATACCGCTTGGCATCCCATATCCAACAATGCGTGGCCTTGGCGCCGCATTTCATCTTCATTGGTCGCCATAGGGCAATCTAAAAGCGCGGCAGCTTCAGGCAAATTTGGGGTGATAAGCGCTACTTTTGGGAGTAATAAATCACGCACGGCCTGCACCGCTTCAGGGGCTAGCAGCGGATCGCCGCTTTTCGCCACCATCACCGTGTCCAACACTACAAAAGGAATAGGATACAGGTCTAGCGCCTGTGCAACCTGCGCGACGATATCAGCATTGGCCAACATGCCAATTTTTGCACTGTCGATGCGTACATCGGTGAGCACGGACGCCAACTGAGCCCCGACAAACTTCGGCTCGATCTCATAAACAGACTGCACACCGCGAGTGTTCTGTGCCACCAGCGCCGTGATCACGCTGGTGCCGTATGCACCCAAAGCGGAGAACGTTTTGAGATCCGCCTGAATGCCTGCACCGCCGCTCGGATCGGTCCCTGCGATAGTTAATGCATTAATACGTTTCATGAGCGATCTCCAGAGCGAATAAAATCCTGCGGGGTTAAGTGATATAGCGCGTCGATAAATGCAGGTACAAAACTGCCGGGACCCTGAGATACGGCGACCGCGCGCTCACCAGCCAGCGACATCGCTTGGCAGGCGGTGGCAACGGCCAACAAAAGGTCGGTCTGCCGAACGCTAAACCCCGCCACCACGGCCGACAATGCGCAGCCAGTTCCTACGACACGAGTCATCAGCGCATCACCGCCGGTTACGCCATACACTCTTTGGCCGTCGGTGACATAATCCGTTGCACCGGTAACAGCAACCACGGCTCCCGTTTGCAGCGCTAGAGCCTGAGCCGCCGGCAATGCCGCCGCAGAGTCATCGGTGCTATCAACGCCGCGGCCGCCCGCTTCCATCCCACTCAATGCCAATATTTCTGAGGCATTACCACGAATAACGCTGGGCTTCAGCGCTAAAAGCTGGCGTGCAAATTCGGTGCGATAATCCAATCCGCCAACGGCAACCGGATCAAGAACCCAAGGTTTTTGATGATGATTGGCAGACTCAATGGCAGCTAACATCGACTGTGCTCTTTGCGCATGCAAGGTGCCAATATTGATTAGCAACGCATCAGCCAATGAAGAGAATTGCGCAGCCTCTTGCGGCTCAACCACCATGGCAGGCGATGCCCCCAGCGCCAACAATACGTTCGCGGTAAATATTTGAACGACTTCATTGGTGAGGCAATGAACCAGCGGAGCATGATGGTGAAACTGAGCAAAAGCGGCGGCAGCGCTTTCACTGGGTAATTCGATGTGGGGAAATTCGGTAAGGTGCGGATTCGACGCGATGGACATATTCCTCCCAACCGGCGGTCAAGAAGACGATGCGCTTATGCACCGAGACTTCCCTACGCTGGCATAATCCAGATCAGGTAATACGGGTAAGTTCTCAGCCCTTTCATTTTCATGTGGGCACCCCGAGTCAAGGCATTCATTATTGGGAACACAGAGCGCCACGTCAAGGTCAACGGGCGCTCCAGCTCATGTTACTTCTGATGTTCTGCGCAGTCGCAGCCCCAGTTTTTCAACTTGGAGGTTTTACCGATGCCCGGGTTAAGCGTGTTAGTCGGGTCATTTTGTTGATAGAAAGCTTTCAGCTGTGGCTTGGCTTTGTATAGATGGCCAACGTTATGCTCCGCAGGATATTCCGCGCCGCGCGTGTCCAGCAGCGCGAGCATTTTTTCCTTCAGCGCATGCACATCGACGCCTTTTTTAACAATGTAATCTTGGTGGAAAACGTAGCACATGAAATGCCCGTAGTAGAGGCGGTGTACCAGCGCATCGTCAAATTCCGGCGGCAGACGCTCGAACCAATCATGATCGTTTCGACGCAGCGCAATATCGAGCGCAAGAATGTCTTCAACCTCTTTGCTATGCACCGCGTTATAGCGGATTGCCGCGCCCGCAGCGGCAAATCGGTGTAAGAAGGCTTTGGCACCCTCTTCTGCCGTGCAGACAAAAAACTCCCCTTCTGCCTGAGCAAAATAAGATTCCAGCCACGCGCGCGCTTCTTCAATGCCTTCGCCCGACATTTTTAGCATCAGGTGATGCTCAAAGCGATTGCGATACTCTTTCAAACGTTTGGGTAAATGCGATGGCAGTAGGTGACTCAGCGTTTGCATGGTGCGATCGACCAAATGGCTCGGCAGGAAAGGCACTTTGCCAAAGATGGCATCCATACGCCCTTTCAGAGTAAAGAACATCGGCATTTTGTCGGTGCCCAGTTTGTCGATCATCACAAAAGTATCTTTGCCATACACTTCCGCAATATCGAAAATATCGCGATGCATGTACTCACCCGCCACCGGCAGATTTTTGAAATTCGCCAGCATATGTCGACGCAGTTCGGTCAACACCTGCGGCTGGTTGGTGCCGATATAGAAGACCTGCGATGAGGATTGCGCCGGGAAAGTATCTAAGCGCACCGCAAATACCGCAAGTTTGCCCGCACAGCCAGAGGCTTCAAACAAACGGCGTTCATCGGCGTTAAAGCGTGATGGCGTATCCGCTTCAACGTCGCGAATTCGCTCGGCGTAATCGTGGTCGGACGCCTGACGTTCGCTATGTTCAACGTCTTGCGGACCGTACTTCTGGTTTTCCAAACGCGTCAGGATCTCTTCTGGCGTGCTACCCAGCGCAATGCCGAGATGGTTAACCAACTCAACCTGCCCATGCTCATTCACTCGGCCATATAGCGCCATTTCGGTGTACGCAGGGCCGCGGTGTACCAGCGAGCCGCCAGAGTTATTACACACGCCGCCCACGACCGATGCACCAATGCAGGAAGAGCCAATCACCGAATGCGGCTCGCGCCCCAGCGGTTTTAAGATACGTTCTAAATGCCACAACGTGCTGCCCGGCAAAGCCACAACCTGCTTGCCTTCGTCCAACAGCTGAATTTTATCCAAACGCTGAGTGCTAATAATGACGATTTCGCGATCGTAGTCATTACCGCTCGGCGTGGAACCTTCGGTTAGCCCGGTGTTGGCAGCCTGCATCAGCACAATTTTATCGGCCTCAACGCTGGCCTTAAACACCTTCCACTGTTCGAGCAAACTGCCAGGGAAGACCACCGCCAACGCATCACCTTGCCCTGAACGAAAGCCTTTGCGATAGCGTTCAGTTTTACGTGCGTCGGTAAGAATATGAGATTTACCCACGATATCCGTGAGTTGTTGAATCAGCGCACGCGAGCCGGAAGTCTGACTCGCACCAAGAGGTTGTTCCTGCATAGCCCTAGTCCTTTTATTAGTATGATGAATCCTTTCGAGGATACCGCTTTTTGCTTTAATGTGAAAAAAATTATACTGGAAAGTTAAATAAATAATTTCTGGAGCAAAAAAAACCTGACGCTAAGGTCAGGCTGTTTATCTCAACAAAGGCTACTCATGTAATCCACATTCGCGTTTTAACCCAAAGAATCGCGTTTCTTCTTCCGCCATGCCCGGCTCCCATTTGCGCGTAGTGTGGGTATCGCCGACGGAGAGATAACCTTGTTCCCACAACGGGTGATAGCTAAGCCCATACTGCTGTAAATATTGAAAAATCTGTTGGTTATCCCAATTGATAATCGGCAGTATTTTAAATACACCGCGCTGAATAGCGAGTACCGGCAAATGTGCACGGCTGCCCGATTGTTCACGCCGCAGGCCAGCAAACCACGTTTGCGCGCCAAGCTCGCGCAAGGCACGGTTCATCGGCTCAACTTTGTTAATATCATTGTAGCGTTCAATGCCTTCAACGCCCTGCTCCCAAAGTTTGCCATAACGAGCCTCCTGCCACGCAGCCGACTGCTCAGCGCGGTAAACCTTCAGATTCAAATTCAACTTTTCGTGCAGGATATCGATGAACTGGTAGGTTTCAGGGAATAAATAGCCGGTATCCGTCAGGATCACTGGAATATCCGGCAGCTCACGGGTGACCAAATGCAGCGATACCGCGGCCTGAATGCCAAAACTCGAAGAGAGTGCAAACTCTGCGGGCAAATGCTCTAGCGCCCAACGTACCCTTTCCTGCGCACTCAGTTTTTCTAGCTGAGTGTTAATTTCAGCTAACGCCATAACCTGTTCAACTTTGGGTAAGGCTTTCAGCTCATGTAAGTTTAATGCAGACATAGAATTCTCCGCGATGAATCAGCAACCCCCTCCCAACCTCCCCCTTCGCAGGGGGAGGGGCAAAACAGCGATACCTTTTGGCTCTTAGAAAGAGAACACATAGGAGTCACCGCTCAGCTCCCTCCCCTGACAAGGGGAGGGTTGGGGTGGGGTATTAACATCAATCAGTCATAAAAATCTCTTGCCGGATCAAGCACCGGACGCACGATCCCTGCGCGAATGGTGAAATCGCCAAAGCCTTCATCGGCTTCACGCTCTTTCGCCCAGCGGCCTACCAGTTCGTCAATCACGCCGAGGATTTCTGCATCGGTGATATTTTCGCGATACATCCTCGGTATCCGCGTTCCGGCACGATTCCCACCTAAATGTAGGTTGTAGCGCCCCAGCGCTTTTCCGACCAGACCAATTTCCGCCAACAGCGCACGCCCACAGCCGTTTGGACAGCCGGTGACTCGCAGAACAATATGCTCATCGCCAACGTCGTGGCTTTGCATAATTTCTTCAACCTGAGTCACGAACTGCGGCAGGAAGCGCTCGGCTTCTGCCATCGCCAGCGGACAGGTTGGGTAAGACACGCAGGCCATGGAGTTTTTGCGCTGCTCGCTGACGCAGTCGTCGATCAGGCCGTGTTCACGCGCAATCTGTTCTATACGGGCTTTGTCTGCTTCAGCCACGCCCGCCACGATCAGGTTCTGATTCGCCGTCAGACGGAAATCCCCCTGATGAATCTTGGCGATCTCCGCCATGCCGGTTTTCAACGGTCGATTTGGATAATCCAGAATGCGACCATTTTCAATAAACAGCGTCAAATGCCATTTATTATCAATACCTTTCACCCAGCCAATGCGATCGCCGCGTCCGGTAAACTCATAAGGACGTACCGGTTCGAACGTCACTCCCGCACGTTTTTCCACTTCAGCTTTAAAGTTTTCTACGCCGACGCGCTCCAAGGTGTACTTGGTTTTTGCGTTTTTACGATTAGTACGGTTTCCCCAGTCGCGCTGCGTCGTCACCACGCCTTCAGCTACGGCCAAGGTGTGTTCTACGGGAATAAAGCCAAGCTCGCTGGCCGTGCGGGCATAGGTCGCCTTATCACCATGAGCAATAGACAGCCCACCGCCGACCAGCACGTTAAAACCGATCAGCTTGCCGTTTTCAGCAATCGCCACAAAGTTGAGATCGTTGGCATGTAGATCCACATCGTTCTGTGGCGGGATCACTACCGTAGTTTTAAATTTACGCGGTAAATAAGTTGCACCGAGAATCGGTTCCTCATCGGTGGTTTCGACTTTTTCCTGATCCAGCCACACTTCTGCATAGGCGCGAGTGCGCGGCAACAGGTGTTCAGACAGTTTTTTCGCCCATTCATAGGCTTCTTGATGTAGCTCTGACTCCACGGGATTCGACGTGCACAGCACGTTACGGTTAACGTCATTGGCGGTCGCCAACGCATCCAAACCCAAACGATTAAGCAGCTGATGCACCGGCTTGACGTTTTGCTTCAAGATGCCGTGAAACTGGAACGTTTGGCGGTTAGTAATACGAATGCTGCCGTACAGCGTGCTTTCGTCGGCAAACTTGTCGATACCCAGCCATTGCGAGGGCGTCATCACGCCGCCCGGTAAACGGCAGCGCAGCATCATGGCATGACGTGGTTCTAACTTTTGCTCGGCGCGTTCGGCGCGAATATCGCGGTCATCCTGCTGGTACATACCGTGAAAACGGATCAGCAGAAAGTTGTCGCCGTTAAAGCCACCGGTCAAACCGTCATTTAAATCTTCGGCAATAGTGCCGCGTAAAAAATTGCTCTCGCGCTTCAGGCGCTCAGCGTCGGCCAAGGGTGCATCGACTACCAAGGGCCCCGGGTGTTTGCTGCTAAAAGCGTAATTATCTTGCATCGATTTGCTCATTATTAGTAAACGTCCCGCTGATAGCGGCGCTCAACGCGCAGCTCACTTAAAAATTCATCGGCCTGTTC